>WNFF01003748.1_pt1 | contig 17516 bp, 20 predicted proteins | sample 5400441 | NCBI WGS metagenome assembly WNFF01 (sample SAMN13153345, study PRJNA577476) | soil metagenome | isolation source: 120 cm saprolite under Douglas fir tree site 2 hole 3 replicate 1 | place: USA:California | collected 2015-04-18 | reverse complement strand
TCGGGTGATTCCGGGGTACTCGTTGTTACTCGTGTGCGTTCTACCACTACCAAGTGCACACGAGGCCGCGGGTGCAACGGGCATCCGGCGTTCCCCACGCCCTCTTTGGGCGGAAGATTTTTCAACGGCTCGGGCGCATCGCGCCGCGAGATCGCGAAATTGCGTCTGGAGTTCCACGTCATTGCGAGCAATGACGGCGGGGGCGATGGATTGCTTCGCAGAGCCTGTCATCGGGCGCGCATTCGCGCGACCCGTTGGCTCGCAATGACGTGGAGAGTGTGTTGGCGACTTCAATTCAGCAAAAACCCGCCGTCGACGGTGACGACGCTGCCGGTCATGTAGCGCGAGGCGTTCGAGGCCAGCAGCATGATCGCGCCGTCGAGATCGGATTCGGCGCCGACCCGGCGCTGCGGAATCCCTTTGGTCAGTTTCTCGCCCGCGGGCGTGGACCAGAAATCATGATTCATCTCGGTATCGATGTAGCCGGGCGCCAAGGCGTTGACGCGGATGCGGTTGCCGGCCAGCTCCAGCGCCATCGCCTTGGTGGCCTGGATGATCCCCGCCTTGGAGATCGTATAGGGCGAGAGAAACTTCATCACGCCGAGACCGAGCACGGAGGCGATATTGACGATATTGCCTTCCTGCTTTCGCGCGATCATTCGCCGCGCCATTTCGGTCGCGGCGAAATACGCGCCCTTGAGATTGGCGTTGATGACGGCGTCCCAGTCCGCCTCGGTCTGGTCCACCGCAAGCTTTTCAACCGCGATGCCGGCATTGTTGATGAGCACGCTGATCGGACCAAGTGCTGCTTCCGCGCTGTCGATAGCTGTTCCGATCGAGGCCAGGTCCGTCACGTCCATCTGCACCGCGACGGCGCGGCCACCCTGCCCTCTTATCTCATCTTCGAGGTTTTTCAGTTTGGCGGTCTGGCGTGCCGCCAACACGACCGCGGCGCCATGCGCCGACAAGACCCGCGCGAATTGCCGGCCCAGCCCCTGCGAGGCGCCGGTGACGAGAATGATTTCTTTACTGACGTCGAATATGTCAGGCATGGCTGGTTCGGTTCCCAAAAGTAGTGCGCGTTCATTGATACAGACGATTTTCGGGATCGCAAACCCGATTCCTCGACCACGCCGGACCCTCGAGACAGACCAGGAATTGTCGTCCATGAACAGTTTCGATGCGGTGGTCTATCTCGGATTGGTTGTCGCTGTCGTCACCGGCTTCAATGCCGGCTTGCTGCGCAGCGCGGTCACGATCCTGGCCTATCTGATCGCGATGCCGATCGCGGTTTGGATCATGTCGCTGATTTCCCCTCAGATCGACGGCAAGCTCGACTCGCCGTGGGCGCAGCATTCGCTGCTGTTCTTCGGGATTTTTCTGATCGCCGGCATGGTGCTGGGAAAGCTGATGCGCATGGCGCTCGACGAAACCATCGGGTCCGAAGCCGGTATCGGGGATCGCCTCGCCGGCGCGGCACTCGGCGCGGTGCGCGTCGGCCTGGTCGCGATCACGCTGGTTTTGATTTTCGATCAGCTGGTGCCATCAGATCGCCAGCCGGCGTTTCTGACCGGTTCGCAGCTGCGGCCGCTATTGTCAGAGGCCGGGCAAATGGGCTTTAAGTCGCTGCCGCCGGACGTCGCTGCCTATGTGGACCGGATCAAGAAAGATCGGCGGATTTGAGCCGAAGATTGTCCCTGAGAAGATTGTCCCTGGTATGCATTTCGGCGGTGCGCGGTCTCTTATCAGGGACATCAGGGTTGGCTACAATAGCCGCATCGGACTTCAAGAAATCGTTGGATACAAGGGAGTGAGACAGTGGATCTTGGGATCAAAGGCCGCCGCGCATTGGTATGCGCATCCAGCAAGGGATTGGGACGCGCCTGCGCGATGGCGCTGGCCGCCGAAGGCGTGCATGTCACCTTGACAGCGCGCGGCGCCGAGGCGCTGGCGAAGACCGCCGCCGAAATACGCAAGGCCAGTCCCGGTGTCACGGTGACGGAAGTCGCCGGCGACATCACTACCCCCGATGGCCGCGCGGCCGCGCTGAAGGCGTGCCCGGACCCGGATATCCTGATCAACAATGCCGGCGGCCCGCCACCGGGCGATTTCCGCAACTGGACCCGCGACGACTGGATCAAGGCGATCGACGCCAACATGCTGACGCCGATCGAACTGATCAAGGCGACGGTGGACGGCATGATGGCGCGCAAGTTCGGCCGCATTGTCAACATCACCTCCGCCGCGGTAAAGGCGCCGATCGAGGTGCTCGGATTGTCCAACGGCGCCCGCGCCGGCCTCACGGGCTTTGTCGCAGGCATTGCGCGCAAGACCGTGATCAATAACGTCACCATCAATGGCCTGCTGCCGGGACCTTTCGATACTGACCGCCTGCGCGGCCCGGTCGCGAAGATTGATGCCGAGAAGCGCGGCATCACGGTCGACCAGTTGCTGGCCGAACGCGCCAAGCTCAATCCGGCCGGACGCTTCGGCGATCCCGAGGAATTCGGGCAGGCTTGCGCGTTTCTCTGCGGCGCCAAGGCAGGCTACATCACCGGGCAGAACATCCTGCTCGATGGCGGCGCATTTCCGGGCACGCTGTGAATGAAGGCCGTTTGGTATGAGCGAACCGGTGCCGCGCCCGATGTGCTGACCTTTGGCGACATGCCGACGCCGATGGCCGGTCCGGGCGAAGTCCGGGTCCGGCTGGAGGCCTCCGGGGTCAATCCCGCCGATGTCGGCCGCCGCGCCGGCAGCTATCGCGCGCTGGAATTCAAGCGCGTGATACCCAACAGCGATGGCGCCGGAATTATCGATCAGCTCGGTGACGGCGTCACGCGGCTCAGCGTGGGCCAGCGGGTCTGGCTCTTTAACGGCCAGCGCAACGGCCGGGCCTTCGGTACCGCGGCCGAATATATAGCGCTATCCGAGCATCTGGTGACGCCGCTATCCGACAATGTGTCGTTCCCGGCCGGTGCTACGCTCGGCATTCCCTGCATGACGGCGTGGAGCTGCCTGTTCGGCGATGGACCGATCGCGGGCCAGACGATCCTGGTTACCGGCGGCGCGGGCGCGGTCGGTCACTATGCCGTGCAGCTTGCAAAATGGGGCGGCGCACGCGTGATCGCCACCGTCAGTTCGTCATTCAAGGCCGAGCAGGCCCGCCTCGCCGGTGCCGATCTGGTGATCGACTACAAGACCGAGGACGTCATCGCGAAGACGATGGCATTCACCGAGCAGCGCGGAGTGAACCGTGTCGTCGACGTCGACTTCGGCGGCAACATCGCGACCACCCTGAAAATAATGGCGATGAATTCGACCATTGCGGTCTACGCCACCAACGGCAATCGCAGTCCGGTGGTTCCGATGCGCGAGCTGATGGAGCGATGCGTCGCGCTACGCGCGCTGGTGCTGTTCGCGCTGCCGCCGCCATTGCTCGCAGCAGCCCAGGCCGATATCTCGAAATGGCTTGCCGCTGGAACGCGCATCCACAACATCGCCGCGCGGTTTGCGCTGTCGGAGACGGCGCAGGCTCACCTCGCGGTGGAAAAAGGCGGCAAGCTCGGCACCGTCATTGTCGATTGCGCGCGCTGACCAACTCAAAAAAACGAAGACGTGAGGGGAACGCCGGATGCGCTGGAATGTGGGCAAGGTCAAAATCACGAAAATCGTCGAATTGGAGACGACCGGCAGCACCCGATTTATCCTTCCTTTGGCCACCAATGAAGAAATCCAGAAATTGCCCTGGCTCATTCCAAACTTCGCAACGGACGAAGGCCGTCTCAAAATGTCGATCCACTCCCTGATGGTGGAAACGCCCTCGCACCGGATCGTGGTCGATACCGGGCTTGGCAACGACAAGGAAGGCCGCAAGGTTCCGACCTGGAATAACCGGAAAGATCCGTTCCTCGAGACCATGACGTCCGCAGGCTTTGCGCCCGACAGCATCGACACCGTGCTTTGTACCCATCTGCATGTCGATCACGTCGGCTGGAACACCAAGCTCGCCGGCGACAAATGGGTGCCGACTTTCGCCAATGCGCGCTACGTGTTCGGCAAGACCGAATATGAGCACTGGCGCGACCACAGCGACGACCCCGACAAGGTGGCGGTATTCAATGACTCGGTGAAGCCGATCATCGACGCCGGCAAGGCCGAACTCGTCGCCAGCGATGCCAGGCTCTGCGACGAAATCACCCTGATTCCAACGTTCGGCCACAGCCCGGGACACATCAGCATTCACATCCAATCGGACGGCGAACAGGGTCTGCTTACCGGCGATGTCGCCCATCATCCCTGCCAGATGGCGCATCTCGACTGGTCATCGACGGCCGATTCCGATCCCGTCCAGTCGGCTGCGACGCGGCGCGAACTGTTCTTGCGGTTTGCCGACACACCGACGCTGGTGATCGGCGGACATTTCAACGCCGGCCACATCAGGCGCGACGGCGACGCCTTCAAATTCATCGTTTAGAATATGGACCCGAACACACACTTCCTCATGGTGAGGAGCGCGTCTTCGCGCGTCTCGAACTATCAGATATGATCCTGGACCCATCCTTCGAGACGCGGCCGGCGGCCGCTCCTCCAGCAATAACGGCGAAGCCGCTATGCGGGGATGCGGGACCCTGCAATGCAGCGCGCAGTCAGCAGTTGAATTTCGGCCCGCGCTGTTCCATGAAGCATCGAAGCTGAGAAAACCGCCAAGGGAGAGATCGACATGAAGCTTGTTCGTTACGGTGCGATCGGCCAGGAAAAGCCCGGCCTGATCGATAAATCGGGTCAACTGCGCGATCTGTCGGATCATGTGAAGGACCTCAATGGCGAGGCCTATGCGCCGGCCTCGCTGGCCAAACTCGCCGGCCTCGATGCCGCCAAGCTTCCCGCCGTCGATGGCAAGCCGCGGCTCGGCGCGCCCGTCACCGGCATCTCTAAATTCGTGGCTATCGGCCTGAACTATATCGACCATGCCAAGGAGACCGGAAATCCGATTCCCGCAGAACCGATCTTCTTCCTGAAGGCCAACACGGCGCTGAGCGGCCCCAACGACAAGGTTGAGAAGCCGCGCGGCTCGACCAAGCTCGACTGGGAAGTCGAGATCGCCGCCATCATCGGCACCCGCGCCAAATATGTCTCCGAGGCCGATGCGCTCAATCACGTCGCCGGCTATTGCGTCTGCAACGACGTCTCCGAGCGCAACTTTCAGATCGAGCGCCTGGGGCAGTGGACCAAGGGCAAGTCGCATGACACGTTCGGTCCGCTCGGCCCGTGGCTGGTCACCAAGGACGAGATTCCGGACGTGCAAAAATTGTCGATGTGGCTCGACGTCAACGGCGAGCGCCGCCAGCGGGGATCGACCTCGACCATGATCTTCTCGATGGCGAAGTGCATTTCCTACGTCTCGCAGTTCATGACGCTGCTGCCCGGCGACATCGTCACCACCGGCACCCCGCCCGGCGTCGGCACCGGCATGAAGCCGCCGCAATTCCTCAACGCCGGCGACGTGGTCACGCTCGGCATCGAAGGGCTCGGCGAGCAACGGCAGGAAATCGTCGCGGCTTGAGGGCCCGAATTCGTGCGAGATGCGCCCACAAAGCTCGTCATGCCCGGGCTTGTCCCGGGCATCCACGCCTGACAGCCTCTCGGCAAGGAAGACGTGGATGGCCGGGTCAAGCCCGGCCATGACGAAGAAAAGAACCTCTCAGGGAAAGAAAAAATGAAACTCACCTTCTCCCCCGCCTCGCCTTTCGCCCGCAAGGTGCGCATTGCCGCGATCGAACTCGGCCTGATCGACAGAATAGAATTCGTCCCGACCACGGTCGTGCCGGGCCAGCCCAATGATGAATATTCAAATCTGTACCCGCTGAAGAAGCTGCCGGCGCTGATCCTGGAGAATGGCGATGTCATTGTCGATTCCTACGTCATCGTCGAATATCTCGACGAACTCGCCGGTGGCGGAAAGCTTATTCCGGCATCTGGCCCAACGCGATGGAGGGTCAAGAGCGACCATTCGCTGCTGCAGGGCATGCTCGATTCGATGCTGCTGTGCCGCTATGAGAAGATGGTGCGCCCGCAGGGGCTGCAATGGCAGGCATGGTCCGACGATCACTGGAACCGGGCGTGGAAGGGCATGGCGCACTTCGAGAAGCAGGCGGATATGCTGTCGGGGCCGTTCGATATCGCGCAGATCGGCCTTACATGCGTGCTCGGCTATGCCGATTTCCGCTTCGCCGATTGCGGCTGGCGCAAGGCCTATCCGAAGCTCGATGCCTTCCACGAAAAGATGCTGGCGCGGCCGTCGGTGAAGGTCTCGCTGCCGCCGCCGGCTTGATCGCAGGAAAGTTGCCATGACTCTCAAGCTCACCGCCCGCGATCTCACCATTCACCGCATCGTCGAGCAGGAAACCACTTACCTGCCGGCACTGGACATGCTGCCCGGCCTGACCCCGGAGTTGCTCGCCGAGAACAGGCCGTGGATGCAAAGGGCCGGTGCGATCGATGCCAACGACGTGCTGATCCTGTGTTTCCAGTCCTACATCGTGAAGACACCGCATCACACCATTCTGGTCGACAGCTGCATCGGCAACGACAAGCCACGGCCGCTGCGCCCGAAATGGAATATGAAGAGCGACGATACCTATATGCGCGGGCTGGCGGCCGCGGGTTTTTCCGTCGACGACATCGATTTCGTGATGTGCACGCATCTGCATGTCGATCATGTCGGCTGGAACACGCGGCTGGAAAAAGGCCGCTGGGTGCCGACGTTTCCAAACGCGCGTTATGTGTTCGGTAAAAGCGAATTCGATTACTGGGCCGAGCAACACGCCAAGGCGCCGGTGCCGCCATTCGGCGACAGCGTGCTGCCGATCGTCGAAGCGGATAAGGCCGAGATCGTGCGTAACGATTATGCGATCGGCGATCACGCCCGCATCGTGCCGACGCCGGGGCATACGCCAGGGCATGTCGCGTTCACGTTCGGCCGCGGCAAGGACGACGCGGTCGTCAGCGGCGACCTGATGCACTCGCCGCTGCAGGCGCGCTATCCCGAACTGTCAGTTAAATTCGATGTCGATCCGGCGCAGGCCGCGGCGACACGGCGCAGTTTCCTGGAGCGCTATTGCGACACCGACACGCTGTGCTGCACCGCGCATTTTCCCTCGCCGTCGGCCGGGAAAATCCGCCGCTCGGGCAACGGATTTTCATGCCAGGCGGTGAGCTGAATTCCGGCTCTCGAATTTTGGAATGCACCTGCCGCATCCGCTGTTTCACCTCTCCCATCGGGAGAGGTGAAATCTCAGTCGAACAAACTCGGCGTGTGATTGACCACCGCGCCTTCGATGGCGAGCATTTTGAGCTTGGTGACGACGCCGCCATTGGCGGAAAATCCGCCGGGCTTGCCGCCGGCGGCGAGCACGCGGTGGCAGGGCACCACGATCGGGCAGGGATTGCGCCCGAGCGCCTGGCCGACGTCACGCGACAGTTCGACGCCGCCGAGCCGTTTGGCGATATCGCCGTAAGTCAGCGTCTTCCCTGGCGGGATGGTGCGCGCGATGTCGTAGACGCCGCGGTTGAACTCGGGGACCCCATCGAGATCGAGCACGACATCGGTGAGGTCGTTCGGCTTGCCGGCAAGCAGTTCGACGATCCCGTCGATCGCGCTTTGCACCTCGGCCGACGGCGGCGCTTCCGCGATGTCGCCATGGCGCTGGCGGATACGGGTACGGGTCTTGTCCTCGCTGCCCATCGGCAGCTGCACCCCATTGATGCCCCGTGCGCCCCACACGATGCCGCAGCGGCCGATCGCGGTATCGAATATTGCAAAACTGTGGCTGGTCATGGCTGGCTCCAAATCCTGTGGCTCCAAATCTTGTCGCTCCAAATCTTGTCGCTCAATGGTTCGAGCTTGATGCTTGCGCCAAATCTAGGCTTGGAGATTGTTGCTATCCACCCGGATTCCGGGGGAACCTGGCGCCATCAACAGATGGCCATCATTTATTGCGCTCGCGGTGCAATTCAATGCGCCCGAGCCATGGCGAGCGTTAGCCGGTCCGCGCAACCCTGCCCTCCAAGGGGGAATGGGCACACTCCAGATTTCGTGGAACAATTGATCAAGATCCCTCCCCTCATCCGCACCGAGCCCTCCATTCAAACGCTTCACGTCAATGGGTACGACATGGCCTATCTCGAAGTCGGCAACGGGCCTCCGCTGGTGTGCGTACACGGCTCGTTGTGCGACTTCCGCATCTGGTCGTGCGTGCACGCTGGCGGCGCATGTTTCGGATTCGGGGACCGCGATGATTCCCGGCGCCACGCATCCGATGTTCGAACAGGCGCCGCAAAAGTTCGGCGAGATCGTGCTGGAGTTTCTGGGAGCTTGATAACCAGCCCCTGCTCGACGTCACGTGTTCAGCAAGGCCGCCGTGGACGCCGCCCGCCGGGTGATGCCGCGAATGTGAAAGACGAGAATTCCGACACATACGATTTCGATCGCCATCGAGAACACCGGGACCAGAAATCCCGCTGATAATTCCGTTCCGCGCAACAGCAGTGCGGTGAGCACGCCATCGCTGATGACCGAAACGACAAGCGCTGCGGCCGCTGCACAGCACAGCACAAAGAAGCGGCGGAGCTGTTTGCGATGCGCCGGATAGAACTCGGCGGGTATCCGGCGGCTGACGATGTAGGCCCAGCCGCCAAGGCCAATGATGACCGACAGCCAGAAGGCATAGCGATCGATCAGAACCACCAGGCCGCTGACCGCCCGCATGTCCTCACCGATGGCCAACTGCGCCGCTGCATTCCATGCAATGCGGGCCTTCATCGCGATGAAGACGCTGGCAATCACCAGAACCGCGGCGGCGCCAGCCCTTCGACTGTGCCTGGCCAGCGAGATCACGGCGAACTGGGCCGCGATGGCGCGCGCATCGCCGAAATTCGCGATGGCGCGCTGCTGCGCCGCAAGCATATTCCCCGTTGGATCGGCCGCGACGGCTTCCCACAAATGGTCTTCAACTTCCTGCCGCACGTTTCGCGCAAGCGATCGATCGAAACTGAGCTCGCGCGCGAGCCGTTCGAGATAGTCGGGGATCATGCCGGGTTCTCCCGTAGCCGGGTTCCTCCAAGCAGACCGCCAATGGCATCTGAAAATTGTTTCCAGACCGCGCGGCGCTCGATCAGCGCACGATTGCCGGCTCGGGTCAGTGTGTAGACCCGCCGCCGCCGCCCGGAGTCGGCGGTCATCCAGCTGCTCTTGAGCAGGCCCGCCAGCTCGAGACGATGCAGCGCGGGGTAGATCGTCCCCTCGGGCAGATCGAACGCGCCGCCGCTTCGCCGCTTGATCTGCTCGATGACGGCGTAGCCATGCGCCGGGCCCGCCGCCGACAGCGCGGCGAGGACGATCATGTCGAGGTGCCCCTTGAGCATTTCGCCTTCCATACCTTGTATTACTAGGCGTCGGTACCCAAGCGGTCAAGCCGGGAACCGCGGGCCCGGCCAAACACGATCGTTTTCGTTTCGCCAGCCGAAGCGGCAGCCTACTTGCCTCGCGGCACGAACACCTGACCGTTGACACCGAAGCCGCCGTCGGCGGTCTCAAAGATCTGCACAAACGATTTCCGTGCCGGATCCGACGGTTGCTTCGTCGCCCTGAGAACGACGTCGGTGATGCCCTTTATCATGGCTGCCTTTTGCTCAAGCGAAAGCACGCCGGCAGGAACCTGGAGCTCCACCAGCGGTGCGCCGAAGCTGACTGCTGGAGCAGTGTCCGCCAGCGCAGTCGAGACACCGGCCGCCGCGCTCGCGGCGACGGCCGCCGTCATCAGGACAGCCCTCCGATTCAATCCGCCGTTGCTTGCTGGTTGCACGTCGTCGTTCGACCTGTTGATGGTGTCCATAGTCCAACCTCGCAACGGTGATGGGTTATCGCCGCCGCCCGCATGCGGCTTGCCGCGCCTTTGGCGGAATGCCGGAAGCGGATGGAGGAAATTGTCGTCAGGTCCGGGGTGTGTAGACGTTGCCGGTGGCGCCCCAATCGCCGGCCGGGACCTCATTGATCAGCACGTAGGTCGGCGAATCCGCTGGCCGCTTTTCGACGCTGACGATCACATCGTGAATCCCCTTGACGATCTCACGCCGCTGATCCGGCGTGAGAAGGCCTTCGGGCAGATAAACTTTGGCAACCGGCATGGCAGGCTCCTTCCTTGCGCTCTATACCTTGCAACGGTATGCCTCGTATTACTAGGTGTCAAGGCCACACCCAGGCCGGCCGCCGCACGGCGACGTTGAGGCGATTCAGACGTTGATGGCTAAGCCTGCTAGAGCTTCGTGGCAGAAAACACGATCGCCTGCAGCGGCATGCGGCCGGGATCGGCGCCGAATTCACGGCGAAATTCCTGCGCCAGTGCATCGACGATGAGTTCAGGCTCGACGCCACCTCGCGTTCTAACTTGATCGATCAGTGGATTGCCATAGACCGCCGCGCGCGCGAAACTCGCGATGTCAGGAATCTCTTTATCGCGGCTGACGACGGCGGCGTTGATGCCGGTAAAACCCGCTGTGATCAGCAGCTCCTTGATCGGATCGATCTGATGGCAGGAGAACGGCACGTTGTAGAACTGCGGCGGATCGGCGGGGAAAAATCGTCCCGCGACCTCATGCGTGATCCGGCCGAACGGATTGTAACGATGTGAATCCCAGACGCTGAAGACATAGCGGCCGCCGGGCGCGAGTACGCGAAAAACCTCGGAACAGGATTTGGCCTTGTCCGGAAAGAACATGATGCCGAACTGACACATGACGGCGTCGAAGCTGCCATCCGCGAAGGGAAGCGCCGTGGCGTCGGCGGGCTGGAACTCGACCTGCTCGCCGGCTCGAAACTTGGCGCGCGCGACCTCGAGCATCGGCGGATTGAGATCGGTCGCGGTCAGCCGCGCGTCTTTGGATAAGGCGTCGCGCAGCTTCCGGGTGACGATGCCGGTCCCCGCCGCCGTCTCCAGCACCCGCGTTGGCTTGCTGGAGGCAACGCGCCGCGCGATGTCGGCGGCATAGTCAACGAAGATCAGGGGTCCCAGCCCTTGATCGTAGTGCTGTGGGATGCTGCCGATGAAACTCACTGCGTCGTTGCTCATCATGAACCTCCGATCGCCCCCGGCTGGAGAGCATTATGCGCGGGTGACGGTCCGCTACAGCGATCTCAGAATCAATGGTGCCGCCCACTTGACGCCATCCCATCCTCGCTGTAGTTTTGGAATTCGGAATTCCGTGTTCCAAACTGGACGCCGCCCATGATCGCGCTCGACCCGACCCCCAACCTGATCGATCAGGTCTATGCGCGGATCCTTGAGGCGATCACGGACCGCACGCTGCCACCGGGGCACCGCATCCGGCAGAGCGAACTTGCGGAAAAGCTCGGGGTGTCGCGCCAGCCTGTCTCCCACGCGCTGCATCTGCTGCACCGGCAGGGCCTGGTCGCCGAAAGCGGCCGCAAGGGCTTTGAAGTCACGCAGCTCGATCCCCGGCGCATCCGCCAGCTCTATGAGGTACGCGGCGCGATCGACGCGCTGGCGGCGAGGCTCGCGGCCGGACGCGTCAAGATTGACGCGGCGGGGCGCGCGCATCTGGAGGCCGCGCTGCGCGCCGGGCGCGCGACCGACAAGAGCACGCCGCTTGCAGCGCTGATTGCGCTCGACGTCGATTTTCACCGCGCCATCTATCGCCTCGCGGGCAATCCCGCGATCGAGGAAATGATCGCGCCGCAATGGCCGCATATGCGCCGATCCATGGCGACCGTGCTGGCCGAACTGGACTATCGCCAAAGCGCCTGGACCGAACACGAGGCCATCGCCGCCCATATTCTGTCCGGCAACGCGAAAGCCGCGGAGGGCTCGGCGCTGGCGCATGCGATGAGCGCGGGACGAATGACCGAAGAGAGACTGAAGGCGCCGGAGAGAGCAGCGTAGTAAATGAGCCGTCATTCCGGGGCGCGCGTGAGCGCGAACCCGGAATCTCGATCAACAACTTCTGGATTCCGGGTCCACGCGAAGTCGCGTGTCCCGGAATGACAAAAATAAAACCAAAGGAGGAACCACCATGAAACTGACCGAGCAACAGATCGACGATTTCAACCGCGAGGGCTGGCTGTTCCTGCCCGAGTTGTTCAGCCCGGAGGAGGTAGCCCTGCTGGCGCAAGAGGCCGTGGGCATCTACGACACCGACCGCCCGGAGGTGTGGCGCGAAAAGAGCGGCGCGCCGCGCACCGCCTTTGCCGCAGATTTTTGGCGAGAAGGTCTACATGCACCAGTACAAGATCAACGCCAAATCGGCCTTCACCGGCGACGTCTGGCAGTGGCACCAGGACTACGGCACCTGGAAACGCGACGACGGAATGCCGGAGCCGCGGGCCATGAACATCGCGATCTTTCTCGATGAGGTGATGCCGATCAACGGACCGCTGATGCTGGTGCCGAAGAGCCAGACCGCCGGCGATCTCAAGGCCTCGCACGACCTTGCGACCACCTCCTATCCGTTGTGGACGCTGGACGAGGAAACCGTGACGCGCCTGGTGAAGGAGGGTGGCATTGTCGCGCCGACCGGCAAAGCCGGTGGCATGTTGATGTTCCACGGCAATCTGGTGCACGGCTCGGCCGGCAACATCACGCCGTATCCGCGCAAGATCGTTTATCTCACGCTCAACGCGGTCTCGAACTACATCCGCACGCCGACGCGGCCGGAGTTCATCGCGCATCGCGATTTTACGCCGATCCAGACCGTGGATGACGATGCGCTGCTCCGGCTCGCCCGCGCGCAGCGACAGGCGGCGGAGTAGAAGTTTTACACTGTCATTCCGGGGCGCGCTGAAAGCGCGAACCCGGAATCTCGCGCTAATCATCTCGGGATTCCGGGTCCACGCGAAGACGCGTGTCCCGGAATGACGGGATAATCCGATCGGATCACCTCCATGAACCTTCATCGCCTCCTCAACGCTCGCCACGCCGCCGGAAAACCTGTCCGCGTCGCGCTGATCGGCGCCGGCAAGTTCGGCTCGATGTTCCTGTCGCAGGTGCCGCATACGTCGGGGCTCGAGGTGCCCGTGATCGTCGATCTCGATCCGCAGCGCGCCCGCGAGGCCTGCCGCACCGTCGGCTGGGACGATGAGCTGATAGCAGCGACCACGTTCACCGCCGACGCTACGAAGGCGACTTCAGGCCATATCGAAGTGATCGTGGAAGCCACCGGCAACCCCGCCGTCGGCATCAAACATGCCCGCGCGGCGATTGCGGCCGGCAAGCATATCGTCATGGTCAATGTCGAGGCCGACGTGCTGGCGGGGCCGCTGCTCGCCGACGAAGCGCGCAAGGCCGGCGTGGTCTATTCCCTTGCATACGGAGATCAACCGGCATTGACCGCCGAAATGGTGGACTGGGCGCGCGCGATCGGATTCCGCGTCGTCGCCGCCGGCAAAGGAACAAAATATCTGCCGGCCTATCATGACGTGACGCCGGCCGGCGTCTGGAGTCACTATGGGCTGACGGCCGATGAGGCGCAGTCCGCCGGCATGAACCCGCAGATGTTCAACTCGTTCCTGGACGGCACCAAATCCGCGATCGAAATGGCGGCGATCGCCAATGCCACCGGACTGGAAGTGCCCACCGACGGACTGTTGTTTCCGCCCTGCGGCGTCGACGATCTGCCGCATGTGATGCGGCCGCGCGACAAGGGCGGCGTGCTGGAGAAATCAGGCGTGGTGGAAGTGGTGTCGTCGCTTGAGCGCGACGGGCGGCCGGTGTTCCGGGATTTGCGCTGGGGCGTTTATGTCGTGCTGGAAGCCCCGAACGACTATGCCGCGGATTGCTTCAAACAGTATGGATTGAAAACCGACGCTTCGGGGCGCTATGCGGCGATGTACAAGCCGTATCATCTGATCGGGCTTGAGCTGAACATCTCGGTTCTATCGGCGGCGCTGCGCGGCGAGCCGACCGGACAGCCGCATGGTTTCCGCGGCGACGTCGCGTCGGTGGCAAAACGCGATCTGCGCGCGGGCGAAATGCTCGACGGCGAAGGCGGCTATACGGTGTGGGGCAAACTGATGCCGGCGGCGGCGAGCCTCGGCGCCGGCGCGCTGCCGATTGGCCTGGCGCACCGGGTGAAGCTGAAGAACGACATCGCCCATGGCGCGGTGGTGCGCTGGCGCGATGTCGAGATCGACACGGGTAACGAAGCGATCAAGACGCGGCGGGCGATGGAAGCGCGTTTCGGTGCGGTGTCACGCTGACGCGCGAGCCGGACCAGAGCGGGATGACTTTTGTTCGAATCGTCATCCCGCTCTATCTTTTTGATTGAGCATGATCTCCGGGCAAACGCTTCGCGTTTGTCCCGAGGGAAAACCGGTTCCCACTTTTCCGGATCATGCTCTAGGCTTGCTTGCGGTGGCAAACCGCCTCGATGTTGTGGCCGTCGGGATCGAGGATGAACGCCCCATAGTAGTTTTCGTGATAATGCGGGCGCAGCGCCGGTGGTCCGTTGTCTTGTCCCCCGGCCGCGAGCGCCGCCTGGTGAAACTGCTGCACGGTTTCCCTGTCCTCGGCCGTGAAGGCGACGTGGGTACTGGTTTGCGAAGCGTTTCGTAGGCCGATCCAGAAGAACGCTTTCCGGCTGGCTCCATAGCCCGCGAAGGTTGGACCGTCGGCATACAGGCGTTCGATGCCGAGAGGACGAAGCGCAGAATCGTAAAACGTCTTTGACCGCTCGATATCGCTGACACCTATCGTCACATGATCCAGCATCGCCGTCTCCAGTTTTCATCTCGATAAATCATGATGGCATCTTGCGCGGATCAGTCCAGCGTCTCCTTGCGCTATGGCAGCAGGCGGCTCGACCGCGCCCGTCTGAACCATTTGCGGAACATGTCTTCGGTATCCATCATCTCGGTGAAGCCGGCCTTGTTGATCTTTACGGTCGAGACGATCGAGGGCGGCCCCGGCTGGGTCTGGCCATAGCGCATGCTGTAGTCCGCATACTGGAACGACAGGCCGACGAATGGTTCGAGGCCGGGCGATATCAGATCATATTTTTTCCGGAGCGCGTCCCATGGCGCGACCCACTGTGGATAGGTCTGCGCCAGCGACAACGACACGGCGCCGCCCGGTTTCATATCCAGCGCTTCGGCGATCGCCGGCCAGACATTCTCCCATGTGAAGACATCGCCATTGGTGACGTTGAACGCTTCATTGCGCGCCGCTTCCGCCTCTCCGGCCCAGCCAATCGCGCGTGCCAGGAGATCAACGTCGACCGCCTGCGACACCCGCGCAGCACCTCCGGGATAGTCGAGCGCCCTGCCCTGCTCGCGCAGCATAGCAGCATAGACGCCAAGCGGCGGGATCAGATCCATCGCGCCGCCCATCGCCTCGCCGACGATCAGGACCGGCCGCAAGATGCTCCAGTGCCAGGCCTTGCCCTGCTGCAGTTCGCGAAGAAAGTTCTCCTGCGCCCAATAAAAGTTCGGCTGCTCGTACATTTCGGAGCGGCCTTCCCGTGCCGGCACTGTGAGCGGACGAACGTGCACGCCGTAGGCCTTGGTGCCCTGCAGCAGCGCCACGTGCTTGAGCGACGGCACTGCCGGCTCGAGAACCGCCATCAGGTTGCGCAGCATCCGATCGTTGGTTCGAATCTGGTTCGGGTCGCGCCAGCCGTCGATCAGGGTCGGCCCCTCATAGAGCGCGGCATAGACGAGGTGGGTTGCGCCCTGCAATTCTACTGAGAGGCGCGTGCATTGCGCGGGGTCCGTCAGATCGACCTGAACGTAGCGGGCCCCATGCAGCTCGCGCGGCTTCCGTCGCGACAGCGCGACAACTTCGCACCCTTCGGATGCGCCGAAGTGCCGCACGGCTGCATTTCCCACCAGCCCTGTCGCGCCCGCGACCACAACCTTCTTGTCCGCCATTAACAAAACTCCCGGTGCGATTGCCCGGTTCTAGCTAGCAAATAGTAGCCGGTCGCGTCAGCTTGTTGCGTTAACTTTCGCAACTGCGTTCTGACGCGGTGCCGCAACGCCCTTGATTCCCGGGCACTGATTGGTCATCCTGCCTGCGGTCCGGACCAGGGTTTGTTTTCAAGGTCTGAGTTTCAGGTACCAATCTTAAACGTCGAACGCCGGCGATACAAAGCGACAATCAAGATCGTTACCCCTCGTCGAGGCATCGACATTAAAACAGAGGAGGAAGCGCATGAAGCGTCGTGAATTCTTGAAAGCAGGGGGCGTTGGTCTCGCTGCGAGCGCGGTGGCTGCGCCCGCGATCGCGCAATCGATGCCTGAGGTGAAGTGGCGATACGCGACCAGCTGGCCGAAGTCACTCGATACGCTGTACGGTGGATGCGAATTTTTCTGCAAACGCGTCGCAGAAGTCACCGACAATCGCTTCCAGATTCAACCGTTTGCCGGTGGCGAACTTGTTCCGGGCTTGCAGGTGCTCGACGCCGTGGCGAACGGCACCGTGGAGATAGGCAATACGGCGCTCTACTATTATTGGAGCAAGAATCCGGCATTCACATTCGGCACGGCACTGCCGTTCGGACTCAACACGCGGCAGCATATCTCGTGGCTGTTGTTCGGCGGCGGCCAGGACATGCTCAACGATCTGCTGCGCGAATACAATTGCCTCGGTATTCCGACCGGCAGCACCGGCGCGCAAATGGGCGGCTGGTTCCGCAAGGAAATCAAATCGAGCGAGGATCTGAAGGGACTTAAATTCCGGGTTGGCGGTTTCGCCGGAACCATCATTGCGAAGGTCGGCGGCGTGCCGCAGCAAATCGCAGCGGGTGATATCTACCCGGCGCTGGAGAAAGGCACCATCGATGCCGCCGAATGGGTCGGCCCCTATGACGACGAGAAGCTCGGCTTCGTGAAGGTGGCCAAGTATTACTACTATCCGGGCTGGTGGGAGGGCACCGGCCAGGGACACAACATCGTCAACCTGGAGAAGTGGAATGCGTTGCCCAAGCACTATCAGGCGGCGATCACCATGGCTTCGCATGATACGTTTACCTGGGTGACCGGGAAGTACGACTACGTCAACCCGCCGGCGCTGAAGCGGTTGCTGGTCGCCGGCGCGATCCTGAAGCCGTTCCCGCAGGAAGTGTTGGAAACCTGCTACAATGCCGCTGGCGAGATCTATGCGGACCTGTCGAAGAGCAATCCGCATTTCGGCAAGATGTACTCCAGCCTGTCAGCCTACCGCAGCGAATCGCTGGCATGGATGCAGGTGGCCGAATTGAGCTTCGACAGCTTCATGATGCGCATGCGCACACGAACCTGACGCCTGCGCGAGACTGAAACAGAAAAAGCCCCGGAGAATTCTCCGGGGCTTTTTTTCGATCGATCCTCTTTTTTTCGATCAATCCTGGAGCGGGATGACTTTTCCTTGAATCGTCATCCCGCTCTATCTTTTTGTTTGAGCATGATCTCCGGGCAAACGCTTCGCGTTTGTCCCGAGGGAAAACCGGTACCCACCCCGCTATCCAAG
>WNFF01001751.1_pt1 | contig 17547 bp, 22 predicted proteins | sample 5400441 | NCBI WGS metagenome assembly WNFF01 (sample SAMN13153345, study PRJNA577476) | soil metagenome | isolation source: 120 cm saprolite under Douglas fir tree site 2 hole 3 replicate 1 | place: USA:California | collected 2015-04-18 | reverse complement strand
CGGTTGTGGAGGGCAGGCTGCGAGAGGTGCCCACTCACGTCGATCCGATCTTCGGGCTGCACATCCCCGACCGCGTCCCCTCGGTTCCCAGCGAGGTGCTGGACCCTCGTGACAGCTGGCCCGACCCCGATGCCTATGACCGCCAGGCGCTCAAGCTCCGCCGCCTGTTCGAGGAGAACATTCACGCCATCGGCATGAACGCGTCGACCGCCGGCTAGTCTCCGCATCTTGAAGGTTGCCATCGTCGGCAGCAGGCGCTTCTCCGACCCGGAGCGCGTGATCGAGTACGTGAAATCGCTGCCGCCGCGCGCCTCCATCATCACTGGGAGCGCGAGCGGCGTGGACGCGGCCGCGACGAAGGCTGCCCGCGCCAGAGGCATCCCGGTCCAGGTCCTTCCGGCATCGTTCGATGAGCTCGCCGACGCGACCAGGTCGGCGGCCCGCAACCAGCGGTTGGTCGATGCGTGCGACGTGTTGGTCGCGTTCTGGGACGGCGCCTCGAAGGGCACGCGCGCGACCGTCGACCGCGCGTTGGACTCTGGGAAGGAAGTCCACGTCTTCGTGCTGACTAAACTGGGCTGATGGCCGTCGCGATCGCCGTGCGGACGCGGCTCTTCGCCCGCCTACGCGAACAGGCCGGCACCGATGCCGAAAGCGTCGAGGTCCAGGCAGGCTCGACGGTGGCCGACGTATACGACGCCCTCCGCAAGTTGCACCCCGCTCTCGAAACCAACCGCGAATCGGTGCGAGCGGCGGTGAACCAGGAGTTCGCGGGGTGGGATGCCGTCGTCGCGAACGGCGACGAGGTCGCCTTCATCCCGCCCGTGAGCGGGGGAGCGCACGCCGTGGGCGTCCTCTTCGAGCTCACCACCGCCCCCCTGGATGCGCGCCGCCTCGAAGCCGCAGTCGCCCACCCCGGCGCTGGCGCCATCTGCACCTTCACCGGCATCGTTCGAGACAGCTCGCGCGGGCGCTCGGTGACGCATCTCGAGTACGAGGCCTACGCCGAGATGGCCACCGCCGAGATGCGTAAAATCGCCGGCGAGATCGCGGAGCGATGGCCGCAGGCGCGAGTCGCGATGGCCCACCGCACCGGCCGGTTGGAGATCGGTGAGGCGTCGGTGGTCGTGGCGGCGTCATGCCCGCATCGCGCGGAGGCGATCGACGCGTGCAGGTGGGGAATCGACCGCCTGAAGGAGTCGGTGCCGATCTGGAAGAAGGAGCACGCCGCCGACGGAACCTACTGGATCGAGGGCGACGACTCCAAACCGGTCAGTCCTTCACGCGAGCGACCGACACCCCGTCTCTGATCGGGACGACCACGCTCTCTAGGCGCGAGTCCTTCGCCACCAGCTGGTTGTAGAACGCGACGTTGCGTGCCTGCTGGTTCTTCGGTCTTGCCACCTCGCCCTGGCGCAGGGCGTTGTCGGCCATCAGCAGTCCGCCACCGTCGAGGCGCTCCATGCAGAGGTCGAACGCCTTGCGGACGACTTCCTCGGAAGCGAACACGTTGAGCAGGTCGATGAAGCAAGCGTCGAACCGCGAGCTCAGCTTCTCGAGCCCGCGCACCGCGTCCTCTTCGAGCACCATGGCGTTCTTCTCCAGGCCGGCGGCGGCGAAGTTGGCGCGCGCCCGCCGAGCCCGCTCGGGGTTCGTCTCAAAAGTGGTCAGCATGCCACCGGAAGTTCCGCGCAGCAGCCAGATCCCGCTGTAGCCGGTGGCGGTCCCGAGCTCGACCACTCGCTTCGCCCCCACAATTTTGACGAGGAGGCTGAGGAACGCACCCTCGTGCGCGTCCACGATCGGGATGTTCTCGCGGTGCGCTTCCTCCTCCATGCGAGCGAGCACGGGATCGCGTGTCGGAAGAAGGCTGTCGAGGTACTCCTGCAGTTCGTCGGTGACCTGCACTGTATTCATGTCAAAAAGACTAATAGCATCGGCTGGAGCGTCGTGATGTACGCATCAAGGCGCTCCACCGCACCGGCGAGGACGAGCTCGTCCAGCTGCGGCGCCGGCAGTGTCTCGTAGAGCCGCGACCAACCACGATCCCATGGCTCGAGCTCGGCGCGGGGCAGGCGCGCCTTGACCTCCACCATGCGATCCCGGAAATAGTCGAAGGCCCGCTGGTTGGCGCCGGCCGAGCCCTCGAAGTGCAGCCCGACCTCGAGCCGCCCTGCGCCCGTGTGATGCCAGACCTCGAAGTGGAACTCGGGATGGCCGTAATGGAGCTTGACCAGGCGGCTGTGGCCGCGGCCGGTCTCGAAGGCTTTCAGCTCCTGCGGAAGCCTCGACTTGACGCCCTTGCGGAGCCCCGAAAAGAAGTCTGCGGGGGCCAACGCGGAGACACGTGCCAACCGCCCGAATATATCTTCTCGTACAGTTTCGGCAGTGGCTTACATCCCGACGGTTACGGAGAACGAAGGCGGCAACCGCGAGCGCTCATTCGACATCTACTCGCGGCTGCTCAAGGACCGCATCATCCTCATCGGCCGCCCCATCGACGACGTCGTCGCCAACCTGGTGGTGGCTCAGCTCATCTACCTCTCGGCCGACGACCCGGAGAAGGAGATCCAGATCTACGTCAACTCCCCGGGCGGCGCCGTCAGCGCGGGATTCGCCATCTACGACACGATGCAGTACGTCCAGTCGCCCATCTCGACGGTGTGCATCGGGCGCGCCGCGAGCTTCGGCACGGTGGTCCTGATGGCCGGGGCCAAAGGACGGCGGTTCTCGCTGCCGAGCTCGACCATCCACATGCACCAGCCGCTGATCGGCGGCAAGGGCCTACAGGGCCAGGCCAGCGACCTCGACATCCACGCTCGCGAGATCGTGCGCATCCGTGGCGTCCTCAACGATCTGATTTCCAAGCACACCGGTCAGCCGCTGGAGCGAGTCGAGCGCGACACCGACCGCGACTTCTTCCTCACCCCCGAGGAGGCGGTCGACTACGGGCTGATCGACGGCCTCATCCAGCAAACGCCGGTTCCCGTCCTGGCCGCCACCCACTAAGTCGGACCAGTAACCAGCCGATCAGGAGGACCCCGACAATCGCCGGCCATGGCGCCGGAGCGAGGGCGGCGATGGCGGCGCCCACCGACAGGAGCAGCCAGTCGTGCCAACGCGCCCGGCCCCAGATCGCCAGCCCCAGGCCCACGACCACGAGGTCGGCCGGCAGCGCATGCGGCGCGGCGAGAACTCCGCCTGCGATGAGGATCGCCGCCTGTCCCTGGATTCCGAATCTGCAGCGCCGCGCCAGGAGCGCCACGCCGGCGACCGCGAGCACGGTCAGCGCGGCGACCGCATAGAGCTGCCATGGCGCCGGCAGTAGCGTGCCCAGGTGAGGGAGGTCGACCTCACGGGCACCCGGCTGGATCGTCGTTCCGCTCGGCGCCAGCCAGTCGAGCACCCAGCGTGGGTTGAGCACCGCCGCCGACGCCCAAAGAGCCAGGCCCGCGGCCGCCCAGCCGGCGAGCACGCGCCACTGCCGAGAGACCAGCAGGGCGGCTCCGATCGGCAGGACCAGCTGCGGCTTCATCAACGTGAGACCGAGAGCCAGTCCGGCGAAGTACGGACGCGACCAGAGCGCGATCGCGGCGCCGATGCCGAGGACGACCAGCCCGTCGAGCTGTGCGTTGAGCAGCATCAGCGCGGCCGGCACCGACGCAAACGCGGGCAGCACCGCCGAAGGAGGGCGCGGGCGCACCGCCAGGAAGATGCCGAGGGCCAGCGTCGCGAGGCCGAACAGGATCCACAGCCTGCCGCCGAGGTCGGTTCCGAGCGCTTCGAACGGCACCGCGATCAGCGCGACCCACGCCGGCGCCAGGAACGGGAGGATGCCCTTGATGCCAAGAGTGACCAGCGTCTTGCCGCCGGTCACGTCGGACTCGACGCGCTTCTGCCGGTCGAGGTCGTACAGGTATCCCGGGTCCTGGACGATCAGCCGCGCACCGGTTGCGAAGGCGGGCCAATCCGAGTTGATGATGTCGTTCGGGCCTTCGATGAGCGGATAGATGACGAACGCGAGCGCGACGGCCAGCAGAGCCACCGTCCCGCGCCAGTGCCAGCGGGTGGGAGTCACGGCTCTGTTTCGATTCGCAATGCTCGTGTGACGGGTGCGATGAGCCCGCCCTGCACGAGCAGCGACAGCAGCACCACGCCGTAAGCGACGGCGGAGACGCGGGGGTCGATTCGCGCGACGTCCGCAACCGACAGCGCGAGCGCGACCGCCAGCGCTCCCCGGAGCCCTGCCCAGAACGTGAGGTGGCGCCATGCCCACGGGATGGCCGGCGACCGCCACCCCGCCGCCGCGAGCAGCCCGTACACCGGCACTGCTCGGGTCAGCAGCATGATCGCGAACGTTCCCACCACGAGTCCCGCGACGGGCGCCAATCGCCAGGCGGGCAGCGCCGCGCCTACGAGGATGAACAGGATCGCGTTGAGGACGAAGGCGAGCAGGTTCCAGAAGCCGAGCAGCTGCGTTCCATGGAGCTTGCCGGTCGCGGACCCGTAGCGCGCGATCACCACGCCCGCGGCGACGACGGCCACGATGCCAGACGCATGGACGAGGTCGGCGGCGAGATAGCTCCCGTAGGCGATGACCAGCGTGGCCAGGATCTCCAGCGGGGCGTCCTCGGCGACCCGCGTCAGGGCGACGCCGAGAAAGCCGACAACGACACCGATCAATGCGCCGCCGGCCGCGATGGCTACGAATCGCACCGTGGCCTCGCCAAATGACGGATGACCGGCGACGATGGTGGCCAGCACGGCGCTGAACACCGCGACGCCGGTGCCGTCATTGAAAAGACTCTCGCCTTCGAGGATCGCGGCCAGCCCGGCTGGAGCCCTGATCTGCCTGAGCAGCGTGACCACGGCGATGGGATCGGTGGCGGCGAGGATCGAGCCGAGCAGCATGCCGCTCGCCCAGCTGAAGCCGAGCACAAGGTGGGTCAGGGTTCCAACCAACAGCACGGTGAGCACCACGCCCAACGTCGCCAGCAGGCCGACCGGCAAGATTCGTCGCCGCAGCTCGGGCAGGTCGAGCGTCAGCGCGGCTTCGAACACCAGGCCGGGGACGAACGCGAGCAGGATCACGTCGGCGCCGACGTGAGGCAGCTGCTCCCCCGGCAGCAGGCCGACGGCGACGCCGGCGGCGGCCAGCACCACCGGGTAGGGCAGCAGGCGGGCGCGCCTGGAGACCAGACCGAGCACGGTAGCGAGCGCGCCGACGAGGATGAGCAGCAGCAGGAATCGCTGCTGCGGGGACATAGCCACTAGATCTCGATGGCCATGCCGTCGCGCGCCGCCTTCACCTCGGTGCCCAGCCGCTGCGTCAGGTCGGCGGCCAGCTCCCAGGGGTGCGCGCGCCACACGGTCATTCCGAAATGCGTGAGGATGGCGAGCCGCGGCTTGGCGTCGCGAATGATGCGCTCGGCGTCGTCGAGGCAGAGATGCGGGAGCCCCGAGCGGCACTGCATCAGCACGAGGTGGATGATCATCACCTCAGCCCGGTGCTGCTCGGCGATGCCGTCGTAGTACTCGGAATCGGTGACCCAGCCGAGCCTGTCACCGAAACGAAACCCAAAGGTCTCGACCTGGTGGAGATGACGGGGCGTGGTGGTGAACGCGATGTCCTTGACCGCGTACTCGGTCTCGGGCTGCAAAGTGACGATCTCCTGCGGGAAATGCCGGAGGTACCGGAAGACAACCGGGTCACCTTCGAGGGCATCGCTCGGACAGAAGAGCCGCCCGCGGTGGCTGAAGCCCCCTTCGGTCATCGCCTCGATCATCACGTTGACGTCGTTGCTGTGGTCGAGGTGCCGGTGGCTGAGCACGATCGCGTCTAGCTTGGTGAGGTCGACCTTCCGCTTGGCGTACTGGACGATTGCGCCAGGCCCGGGGTCGAGGCTGATGCGCGTGTTCCCTTCCTCTATGTAGAGGCCGCCCGACGCCGCGAGCTGCTTGGCGACCATGAACCGCGCGCCCGCCGTGCCCATAAACGTGATCTTCACGTCTTGGCCTGGCCTCCCCGCCCCGCGGGGAGGTCCCGCGAAGCGGGGGTGGGGAGATCCACGCCTGCAACCTCGCTCAGCGAAGTCTGCGTGCGCGCGCCGAAGTACCGCTCGTAGAGCTCGGTGACACGTTCGAGGGTGTCGATCTCCTCGACCGGCTTGTCGTCGCGGATCCGAACGATGCGCGGAAAGCGCAGCGCGTATCCGCTCGCATGGCGGCCCGAGTGCTGGATCGAGTCGAACGCGACCTCGAGCACGACCTCGGGCCTCACCATTCGCGCCCAGCCGTGGTCGTCGGTCGTGATGGCGAGAAACCGCGCGGTCATATCGGCGATCTCCGCATCTGTGAGCCCGGTGTACGCCTTGCCAACATTGACGAGGCGGCCGGTGGCGGTGTCCTTGACCGCGAACGTGTAGTCCGACAACACGCCCTTGCGCTTGCCGTGCCCCCACTCGACAGCGGTGACGACGACGTCGAGAGTCGCCAGGGGCCGCTTGAGCTTCAGCCAGGCGAGCCCACGGCGCCCTGGCGTGTATGGGCTGGCCGGGTCCTTGACCATCAGGCCTTCGTGGCCGCGCTCGCGAGTGTCGGCGAAGATGCGGTCGAGGTCGTCCGGGCTGGTCGCCTCCTCGAGTCGGGCCAGCAGAAAGGGATGCTCGACGCCGAGCCCCTCGAGCAGGCGGCGGCGCTCTTCGAGCGGCTCGTCGAGCAGCGAGCGGCCGTCGAGGTGCAGCAGGTCGAAGATCACGAGCACCACTGGGACCTCGCGGCGAAGCTCGCTCGTCACCTGCTTGCGGCCGAGCCGATGCTGGAGCTCGAAGAACCGCAGGACGCGCCCGTCCCGGTGGGCGAGGACCTCGCCGTCGAAGAGCACCGAATGCTTCAGTCCCGGAGCGCTCTCGGCCAGCTCCGGGAATGCGCTCGTCGTCTCCTTCAGGTCGCGCGAGAAAAGCTCTACGCGACCGTCCGCGTGGTGAAGCTGGCAGCGCACGCCGTCGTACTTCTCCTCGGTCCACACCTTTTCGGCGCCCATCCGCTCGAACGCCTCAGCTGCAGTTTCGACGGGGCTTGCCAGCATGAAGCGGACGGGCTGGAAGAGCGTCACGGTGCTCGTCTCGATCTGACCATGCTTGACCTTCACCGCCGTTTCGCCGATGTCTCCGGTGATCAGGTGGACGCGCTTGACCTGCGTCACGGGGAGCGCGAAGGCTTCGGCGATGGCCGCTTCGACCAGCCCTTCGCTCAGGCCGATGCGCATCTCGCTCGAGATCACCTTGACCACGAACCGGGCGGCCTCCGGGTGGAGGCGCCGCAGCAGCTTCTCGAGGGGCGCCGCCTTGGCCGCGCCTCGTGCCGTGCGGATGGCCTCCAGTGTCCTCTCGACCTCCTCGAGCGGCACGTCCTCGTTCTGGGTTCGTCCTGCCAGCGCCTCGCCGGCCCAGTCGCCGAGGTCCGAGTGCTTGCGGAAGAGATCCTGCAACTCATCGTCGTCGCGACCCGAGATCGCGCCGACCACTTTGCTGAGCGCCGTCCACCCGAGGCCGAGCGTCCTGCGCTTGGACGGTCCGAACGGGCGGCCGGTCATGAAAATGGCCGCCCGCCGAAGGTCGTCGTCTTCCAGGGTGCGGAAGTAGGCCGCGAGGATGCGTGTTTTCTCGAGGGTGGCGGACGTACCGCCCACTGCAGCTCCGGCGCGCGCGAAATCGAGCATGTCTGGGTACGGTGGCCTATCGTAAGTCGGGTGCGGCGGTGTCCCTATCTGGAGGAGCTCGTCAAGGAACGGCGAATGCTCCTGCGCGTCTACCGCTTCGCTTGTCATGTCGACCACCAGTCGAAGCGCAAGTACGCGCTGACCGACAGCCCTCCGATCTGCGTTCGCAACTTCGAGGACTGCCCGCTCTATCAGTCCGAGAAACGGCGCGAGGATCAGATCATCACGAGGTACACGGATTGAGCGCGCTGGACGCCCGGCAGCGTGGTGGCGGGTTGACCTGCGCCATCTGCGCGGCGCCCGCCCTGCCGCTGGACGGCTTATGTGTCTTCTGCCACGCGCCTCTCGACAATGAGGATGGACCCATCGAGCTGCTCGATTACCTCGTGGAGAGGATCCCGAACGCCAAGGCCAAGCGGGGCCACCTGAATCGCGGTCCGATCAGCGAGCTCGTCGTCGAGGTGGGCGGGCGCACCTTCCGCGCGCGATGGAATAAGGAGGAGCTCGAGTTCCATCCTCCGGTCCTGCTCACCGCGTGGCTCGATCTCCTGCTGAGCCGGCTGAGCGATGCGGCCGCCGCCGACGCCGACCTGCGCCGCGCGGTTCTCCGCTCGGGCTGGGCCCTCCGCTAGAGAGCGAGCGCCAATTGTTCCGTCGCCTCCAGCGCCGAAGCGCGCACGCCCCGCTTGCGAAGGTGGCGGGCGAAGTCTGCCGTGTAGCCGTGCACCGTATACACCTGGTCGGCGCCTGACTGTTCGACGACCTCCATGAGCTCGTCGAAGTCGCAGTGGTCCGAGAGGTCGAAGGTGGCGTCGGCGCCGAACAGCCGCGCGAACTCCGCGTCCTTGGCCCAGCCCGAGACGAGCGCGGTCCGGTAGCGGCCAAGCCGACGCACCTCGTCCTTGCCGGCCGGCGGCGCGATCACGACGCGTCCCGGACGCATGTCGCCGTCCAGCTCGATCCATTCTGGAAGCGGACTGCCGGCGGACTCATATGAGCGGGCGCAGGGAACGCAGCGGCTTTCGAGGGCGAATTCGAAACCGTAGGGCGCCAGCGCGAGCATCACCTCTTCGGTCTTGCCTAGCGCGTGGCAGAGCAGGACCGGGTTTACGCGGCTGTCGATGGCCTGGCGGCACCAGCGCGCGATCGATTCCACCGTCGAATCCGGGTCGCCAAACCTGAAGTGGGGCCGCCCATATGTGCTCTCCATCACCAGCACGTGCGCACGAGGGATCGGAGTCGTGGCTCGCCCGCCGGTTTGGCGCAGCTTGATGTCTCCGGTGTACAGGAGGCTCGTGCCGTCGTGCTCGAACCGCAGCTGCGCGGAGCCGAGCATATGGCCGGCCGGGTGCAGCGTCAGCGTCGCCGGACCGCGCCGCATGGGCTCGTCGTATCCGAGCATCCGCCATCCGCGCGGCCGCCGCGCCTCCGGGATGAGCGCGAGCGTCTGCGGCGTGAGCAGGGCTTCCTTGTGGCGCCGCGCGTGGTCGGTGTGCGCATGCGAGATAAAGGCGAATGTGCGCACCACGAGCGGGTCGAGCCACAGGCTGTGCTCGGGCAGCGAAACGCCGTGGTCCCAGACGACACCTCGCGTCACGAACGCGCCGCCTCGAGTCGGAATCGGTCGTGTGTCGAGAAGAGGGTCGAGGGCACATCGACGCCAAGCGCCGCATAGACATCGAACGGGATGCCGATGTCGACGACCCAGACCTCGCCCGCGTGGCGTGGACCGTCGCGGCTCAGGAGGCCGGCTTTGGGCAGGCCGAGGGTGACAGTCGTTTGCGCCTCCACAGTTGGAGCGTAGGCGACGCCGGAGTCGGCGTCGAGACCCGACGGCAGGTCGACGGACACCACCCGAGCGCCGGACGAGTTGATGGCTTCGATCCACTTCGCGAATTCGCCCTCAGGCGGCCTCGACAGGCCGGTTCCAAAGATGCCGTCGAGCACCACCTCGGCGCCTTCGAGCCTGAAGGTGTCGAAAACCTCTACACCCAGCCTGTGCACAGCGTCGAGCTCGCGGGCGGCCGCACCGCGTAGACGCCCGGCATCCAGGCATGACACCGACGCCAGGCGGCCCCACCGGTGCAGGTGACGCGCGGCGGCGAGTCCGTCGCCGGCGTTGTTGCCGACGCCACACACGACAGCCGTGCGGCCCTCGCAGAAGCGGGCGACCTGCCACCCCGCCGCCTCCATCAGCCAGTCGACTGCGACGCCGAAGCGCTCCTGCGCGAGAGCGTCGGCTGCTTTGACCTGGGCGCTGCTGAGCAGGGGTCCCCGCGAATTCACGGCGAAGCCTCTGAATTCGTGGGGCTATTCGGTAGGGCGCTGGACGACAAATGAGCAGTACGGGTCGCGGCGGTGGATGGAGTCCGACTGCGAGACGGCGGTGCCCAGGAGCTGCGAGAAGAGGTGCGGCGTGATCGTGCAAACCTGGGGGAACTTGAGGGCGGTGTTGCGGAACGGGCAATTGTGGATGGTCACCTTCACGCCCTCGAGCGTTTCCGTCTGCTCGGCGAGGGTCCCCGCTCGCCCGATCCACGCCACCACGCGGTCCATCTTTTCGTCAAAGCCGAGGCCTTCGAGGGTGGGCGCGATGACGGTCGCATGGCGCCTGGCCATGCGCGCGAAGACCTCGTCCAGCGCCTCCGGGCCGCCCATGTCCTGCACCTCTTGCAGCACCATTGACGCCAGCTGGCCGTAGCGCTTCGGGAAGACGGAGTGGGCGCGCTCGGTGAGCGAGAAGAGAAGCGAGGGCCGGCCGCGGCGGCGGCGTTCCGGGTGGCTGACCACGAAACCGTCGCGCTCGAGGTTCGTGAGGTGCTGCCGGACGGCGTTGGGGGTCACGCCGAGATCGGTGGATATGGTTTCGGCGCTGGCGTGGCCCTTACGCCGGAGCAACTCCAGGACTTCCATACGGGTGGAACGGCCGGCAATGGTGGTGGGCATATATCCGGACGCTGGCCAGGGATGCTAGCACAGCCCCAGGCTATTTATTACAGGTGGATCTTGACAAAATCAGCGGTTTTCGTAAACTGGGGCTTGAAGAGGGATAAAGCATGATCAAGCAAGCCAGTCGCGCCATCGAGCATATGACCGCGAAGGAGCGCCGGATCCAGCGCGCCAAGTACGCGCGCCGGAACAAGATGCATCTCATCGACAAGCTCCTGAACGAGCTCGAGATGCTCAACCTCGCCGACCAGCGGCAGATGCCGCCGGTGCTCTCGGTGGCCATCAACAAGGTCATCGAGGAGTCGCCCGAAGTGACCGTCCTGGCCCAGGCCAAGCCCGCTTCCGTGATGGAGGCGATGGACGCCCTGTATGAGATCCAGGACAGCCTGATGTACAACCAGATCGAGGACGAGTAAGGGCTCTCGAAAGCAGTCAAAACGAGGCCGGGTTCTCGCGAGCCCGGCCTTTTCTTTGCCTAGGTGCAGTCGCCGCCGGGCGCGACGTCGGTGGTGGTCCCGGGCGCGATCTGCTGGAATCCCGTCGCGACGTTGTAAAGGAAGACGCCGGTGCGGCCGAGGAACCAGATGCCGTGCGCGTCGGCGTGGTGGCGCGGACCGATGGTCGCCAGCGCGACCCCGGGCGGCCCCGCCACTGGTTTCAATCCGCCATTGGGGTCGAGGTAGACCATCCCAGGCGAAGCCCCCGTGACCACGACGAGCACGCCTCCCTGCCGGTCGGCCGCAATCAAGGCAATCGAGTTTCCGGCGCTCGCCGCGTACAGAGTCTTTTTCGGGCTGCCCGCGACCACCTGTGCTCCGATGACCGCGGTCCCAGGGGGTGCGCCCAGCACGCCCGGGGAGTTGAGCCCGAACGCAAACGTGCCACCCCTGGACGTCGGAGTTGCCGGCACCGTCGCCACTTCGCGCCAATCGTCGGTGCCGGCCGGCGGCGTGATCACGGTCATGGATTGCGTCGTCGGGTCGAGCAGCCACAGACCGCTTGACGCCGACCCGCTCTCGACGAGCACGATGCCGGCGCTCGTGTACGCCAGTGGCGTGAGGCTGTTCGGATTCGGGACGGGGATCTCGGAGCCGTTGGAGGCCGCAATGTGCACGGTGCCGTTGACGTGAAGGTAGGTGTAGTGCTTTCCATCGGGCGACACGAGCTCCGGAGGCGCGGGCAGCCACCGGCCGGCAACGCTCGAGAAAGTGCCCAGGGCGACCCCGAAAAGCTGGGGAGGCGTTGTGGTGCCCCAAATTGGAACGGTGCCGCCGTTCACTGGAAAGTCCGCGACCTTGACGATCGCATCGTTGGGATCGTCGGTGGTGGCACCGGAAGGCAGCGCGAGGAAGCCGAGCACCTCGCGATAGCCTCCCTGGTCGACGCGAAGGTTGGCGGGCATGCGGCACGGTAGCGACGCCACCTGCGAAGGCGAGGGGGAAGGCGACGGAGAGGTAGAGGCCGCCGGCGATGCCGGCGTTAAAGGTGGGGATGCCGGTCCCGCGCTTGGGACCGACCCGCACGCGCCCAGGAGCGCGAGCGCCAGTGCACATCCCGACCACCGCACAAGCACAGAGCGGTTGCCGATGACAGATGTCACGGTTGGCCAACCATACCCGTCTAAGATGCGTTCCCGTAACCCGCTTTGCCCATCAGCGTTGAAGGTTGGATGCGCCCATGGACGGCGCTTGTGCCGTGCTCTCTCCTGCTGGTCGCGTGCGCCGGCGGGACCACTTCTAGAGTTACACCGCCGACGACCAGCCCACTGACCGTGACCTCGAGCCCCGAGATCGCGCCGCTGGTCGAGACGCGGCACTGGAATCTCGGGCCGGTTGCAGACATCGCTGTGGGCCAGGATTCCGTTTACCTCCTTTACTCGCCGCCGACCAGTGAGGGAGCGTTGGCGAATTCGACGGACACCAGGCTCGCGCGCATCGATCGCGCATCAGGTGTCGTGGTCACCGTAGGTCCCTTTCCTTTCGCCCGTCACATCGCTTTGGCCGGGAGCGTGCTCTGGATCGGCCCCAACAACCAGTACCAGGGGACGTCGGCACCAGACAGTCGAATGCTGGTCGGCGTCGACGCGCGGACCCTCGACACGCTGCAGAAGTTGACACTGCCTGCGGAGAGCTCGCAAACGCAGCTCGTCGCCAACCTCGCCTCTGATTCCAACTCGGTCTGGGTCGCTTACGGTTCGCACATTTACCGGATGGCCGCCGCCAGCGGCCGCACGCTTGCGTCACGTTCCATCGACGGCATCGCAACCGGAATCGCGCTCGAACCTGCGGGGCGGCGTCTTTATGTTGCCATCGACGGCCTTACTGCCGCTGTCAGCGCCACCATCACCGAGTTCGACGCGGCTACGCTGCAGCCACTGGTTTCCGCCGCCACAGGTGGAGCCGGCCTGGGTGGCCCGCAGGTCGCAGCCGGCGCCAATGACCTGTGGGTCTCGTACGCGACGGGGATGCTGGGCCAGGTCGAACACAGGCAGGCATCAAACCTCGCGGAGCTCCCAATCGCGTTCGCACTGCACTCGAACGGAGTCCATGTGTTCCAGGCGAGCGGGATTGTCTGGGTCATCGACACGATGGCCGGCGAGCTCATCTGTCTGGATCCAGAAACGGGTGCCGCGCGAGCCACCTGGGCCACGCGCGAGGGCGGGGTCGTTGCGGGGGACGGAACAGGAACCTATTTCGGCGACATCATGGGAGTTGGGAGTCTTCAGCCCGACGCACGCTGCCGGTAGCGGCCAGCCAGAACGAGGCCAGGCAACCCACCGCCACTACTGCAAGTACCGCCGGGGCGGAGCCGACTCCGGACCGCCCGATCACCGCGCCGATGCCGCCGGGGATGATGGCTCCTCCAAGCATCGACGCCGGAAAGAGCCATGAGGTCGCCCTGGCGTCCTTCGGCCTGAGCTTGGCCAACCACACGATCCCGGTGGGAAAGATGGGTGCGATCGCAAGGCCCGCAACGATGTAGGCGACCGGCGCAGCGGTCGGGACGAGTGCGGTCAACAGTGCGACCGCGGCCACGGCCGAGCCGGTGATCACGATCGCCCGCTCCGGCAATCGGGCGGGCAGGGCGGCGACAAAAAGCCGGCCGGCCGCGAGCGCCAGCCAGAAACCAGACGTGAGCGTTGCCGCGGCCAGAGGCTGCAGGCCGGTCGACTCGAGGTGAGACGGCATCCAGCCGCCGATTCCCGTCTCGAGGCCGACATAAAACGCGAAAGCGACCATGAAGATCGCCATGAGCGCGCCAGAGCGGTCCGCGGCCGTCTGGGCGGTGAACGGCAGGCGTCCGGACATCCCGCCGACCAGGGGCCAGAGCGCCAAGGCGACAACGGCAGCACCCCCGTAAAGGAGCGAGAGGTGGGCGCGGCCGACCGTCGAAGCGAGCAGGGGACCAGCCACCGCGCCGAGCCCGAACGTGCCGTTGAGTGCGTTCAGAATCGCCGTGCGCCGCGTGCCCCCACTGTGTGCGACCAGCTGGTTGCAGCCGATGTCGAGGGCGCCAAAGCCCACTCCGATGACAAACACCGAAGCCAGAAAAGACGGCCAGGAAGGTGCCACGGCAACGCCCGCGCATCCGACGCCGAGGCAGCCCAGGGCGCCAAACGCGAAGGTCCGGATCGGCACCCGCTGCAGGATGCGCATCGAGACCACGACCCCGAGCAGCGCCCCCAAGAAATGGGCGCTGAGAACTCCCCCCGCGACCGACAGGGTGACCTCGAAACGGTTCGCCAGAAGCTCCAGCAGCGGGCCGTACGCAGATGCGAGAACGCCCATCAGGAAGAAGATCGCCGCGATCGCCAGGAGCGCGGCCCGAGTCAGGTGTATGCGCTCGCCGGTGGCTCTCAATGCCTCACAAGGCTACGTAACCGCTAGGATTCCAGCCCGTTCACCTAAACATGACAGCGCTGAGCAACCTGTTCTCCTGGCTGGTCACCGCCCTGTTCGGCGTGCTCTTCCTCCTCCTCGTCTACGAGAGCTGGGCGATCATCACCCACCACACCCCGATCACCGACTACGTGAGGCCTGCGGTGCACGACCACCCCGCCTGGGCGTTCATCGTCGCGGTGGTCGTCGGCATCCTCCTCGGACACTTCCTTTGGGGCCCCGCTCGAGGCAGGACGTCGCCGTCGGACAGGCAGGCGTGAATCTCACTCCCGAGGCGATTCTCGCCCTGATCGCCACCGCCGGAGTCGGCATCGCTTTTCTGCTCATGCTCGAAGAAGCCATCGCCCTTCGAGCCGGCAGAGACCCGATGAGCAACGGCGTGCGCGCGTTTGTCCGGCGCTTCCCTCGAGGCACCTACGTGCTGGCGGTCCTGATCGGGATGGTGCTCGGCCACCTGCTCTGGCCTTAAGCGAGGCTCTACTCTAGGCCCACGGCATTTCTTGACCTTTAGGGCTCAATGTTTCTTCGCCGCTCGTTATCTCTTATTGGGTAACTGAGGGCATATGTGGGTTCTATCTGGTCGTTCATCGACGACAATGGGTCGTGGCGCGCGGGCGACGGTGGGGGAAGGAGAAAGAGGCTGAGTTATAGCCCCGGGACGACACTCGGTTCTTATCTGATCGTCGAACAGATAGGCCGTGGAGGCATGGCCACGGTTTACAAGGCATATGAGGAGCCCCTTACCCGCCACGTGGCGATCAAGGTCCTTCCCGAGTTCTTCGCCGAGGACAAGGACTACCGGGTTCGCTTCCAGGTCGAAGCGGTCGCGGTCGCCAAGCTGCGGCACAACAACATTCTCACCGTGTTCGCCTATGGAGAGGAGGAGGGCGTTCCCTACATCGTCTGCGAGTTCGTGGACGGAGGCACCCTGGCGGACCGCCTCGACGGCATCATGGCGATCGCGGACGCCCTCCAGGTGTTGACGCCGGTAGCCTCAGCGCTCGACTACGCGCATTCGCAGGGCGTGCTGCATCGAGACATCAAGCCGTCGAACATCATGCTGCTGAGCGATGGCACACCCGTGCTGACCGACTTCGGTCTGGCCAAGGTCATCGGCGGTGACACGATCACGCTGACCGGCCAGGTTCTCGGGACCCCGGAGTACATGGCCCCCGAGCTGGTGTCGGGCGATGGCGCGGGACCTGCCGCGGACCGTTACTCGCTTGGGGTCGTCGCGTACCAGATGCTCACCGGTCGTGTCCCATTCCAGGGCAACACGCCGGGCGCGACACTCATGGCCCAGGTGCAGGATCCTCTGCCCCCCGCGCGAGAGATCAATCCAGATCTGAGCCTGGAAGTCGTCGTCATTCTCGACAAAGCACTGGCGAAAGCCCCTGCGGATCGGTACGAGACTGCCTCAGAGTTCGTCGCCGAACTGGCATCGGCCGGTCTGCCGGCGGCGATTGAGGCCAACTAGGAGCTCGGACAGCCGGTTCCGCCGCACTCACGGCCGGTTATGTGCGAAGGTCGGGGGGTGACGCGCCCACATCCGACCGAGATTCCGTACCTGCTGGCCTTCTTCCCCAGCCTGCGCGCGGCGTCCGACCGCACGCTGAGCGTCTATTTCCCGATTCGGCCCCAGACCTACGACGGCAGGTTCTACGACATGGAGCTCAAGCGAATCGTCGACAGGCACTGGCACAAGTTGAGCGACGACGATCGGGAGGTGGTCGACCGCGAGCTACCTAGAATCAAGGCGCAGCTTGCGGCCGTTCGACCCGTGGAGTGTCCGTGCATGGCGGCGTTCGCGGATGAATCCAAAGGCGTGCTTCGGCTGATACGGCTTCCCGAGGAAACCGAGGACCGGCTCGAGGTGGATCCGCCCCTGCTCGCGCCGCTCGAGCTGATGCTCAGGAAGCATCCACCGTCGCTGATCGTGATCGCCCACAAGGAGCAGGCGCAGACGTTCGCATCGATCCTCGACGAGGTCATCCCGCAGCATCACATCGAAGGTGCGTCCGTCCAGCACATCAAGTCCGGAGGCAACAAGAATCCGAGCCTCCAGCGTAGGGAGGAAAACCGTGTCAAGTCGAACATGGCGGCGGTCGTGCGACTCATCGATCGCGAGGTGAGCGCGGTTTCGTACAAGCGCCTTTATCTGGCCGGCCCTGACGAAGCGGTGGCCGAGCTCGAAAAGCTCCTGCCACCGTCCTTGAAGAAGATCATCGCCGGCCGTCTATCGGCATCGCTCGATCGCAGCGTCGGAGAGCTCGAGGTCGACATCCGCAAGCAGCTGAGCGCTACGCGGGCTTAGTTTCGGGCGGTTTCTTGCCGTCCAGGAACTCCTGGTAGCGGCGATATGCCTCCTGCTTGCGGCTGTCGACGATCTTGGTGTAGCCCTGCAGCGTGTTGAGGTTGGCATGGCCGAGGACCTCCTGCACCAGGCGCACGTCTCCGCCGGTCACCTCGAGCAACGTGGTGGCGGTCGTATGTCGGGCCACGTGAGGTGACTTGAACGACCACGCGCCGAGCTCTTGGCGCAACCTGCGCACGATGAATCTGGCGCCGGCGCCCGTGAGCCGGCGGCCCCGGTCGTCCTGCACCGAGCGGTCGAAGTTGACGAACAGCGCCATGCATGCGTCCTCGCGCACGCCGAGGTATTCCTCCAGCGCCTCGCGCGCGTCAGCGGTCAGATAGACCGTGCGCTGCTTCGAACCCTTGCCCGTCACCACCAGGCGGTTGCCGCTGCGCGGGAAGTCGGTGCGGTCGAGCGCGAGCGCCTCGGAAATCCGGCACCCGGTGCTGATCAGGAACTGGACCAGGGCGCGATCGCGCTTCTCGCTCAGGGTCGATCTCGGAAGGGCGGCGAGCAGGCGGGTCAGCTCGTCCGGATCGATCGGCTTCGGCAGGCGCTGCTCGAGCTTGGGCAGCGTGATGCCGTTGGAGAGGTCGCGCTCCATCAAGCCTTCTCGCGCCAGC
>WNFF01001750.1_pt1 | contig 17550 bp, 12 predicted proteins | sample 5400441 | NCBI WGS metagenome assembly WNFF01 (sample SAMN13153345, study PRJNA577476) | soil metagenome | isolation source: 120 cm saprolite under Douglas fir tree site 2 hole 3 replicate 1 | place: USA:California | collected 2015-04-18 | reverse complement strand
TGTGCGCGCCACCGCCGGAAACAATGAGTTGGTGAATTTTCGTTTTGGGCAAAACGAAACGGTTCAGCGCATCGACGACCGAGAGTGCGGTGAAGATCGTGGCTGCGCGGATGAGATCGTTGGGCTTGGCGCGATGGCGCCGGCCAAACGCGAGGAGTTTTTTTAGATAAGCGTTGCCGTAGTATTCGCGGCCGGTTGACTTGGGAGGCGCGAGCTTCAGGTAGGGATCGCGCAACAAGTCGTCAAGCAGAGCGGGAAGACTGCGGCCCTGGGATGCCAGGCGGGCATTCTCGTCGAAGCGCCGGCGGCCGCGCGTGAAATGCGCAATCAACGCATCGATGAGCATGTTCGCGGGACCGGTGTCAAAGGCGAAGACTTGTTGCGGTTTGCAGGCGCGCGGAAGAACCGTGACATTGGCGATGCCGCCTAGATTGAGCGAGACGCGGCCCAGTTTCGGATGGCGGTAGAGAAGGTAGTCCGCGTAAGGAACGAGCGGCGCGCCCTGGCCACCGAGCGCGATATCCGCGGGGCGAAAATCGCCGACAGTTGTGATGCCGGTGCGCGCGCCGATCGTGGCCGGCTCGCCGATTTGAAACGTCGAGGCGGTGCATCGGCCCAAAAAGTTGGCGGGCTTGCCCTGATGGAAAATCGTCTGGCCGTGGCTCCCGATCAGCGCGATGTGATTTGGCGAGACACGAAATTTACGACAAGCGGCAATGGCCGCATCTGCAAAGACTTCTCCCAAACGACAATTCAATTGGCTGAGAGCGCCCGCAGTGGTGAGTTGCTGTTCAGCGACGCGGAGAATTTCCTTGCGAAGCGCAGGAGGAAATTTTACCGAGGCGTGGCCGAGCAACTTCGCATTCAGATGCGGCGGCGCGCCAGAGATGCGCGCAAGCGCAACATCGATGCCATCGGCGGAAGTGCCGGACATCATGCCAAGCACGAGTATGGGCTTGTCGCTCATGAGATTTGTTTTTTCAGCTCGGCAAGGAGATTGAGCGCGTCCAGTGGTTTCAACTGGTCGAGGTCGGCGCCGCGCAGTTTTTCAAGCACCTCGCGGTCCAGCGCGGTGAAGAGCACCTGCTGATTGCCGTTCTTGTTCACCATGTCGGAGGCGCCGGGGGAAAGCGTCTCGCTGAGTTCGTGCTCGCTCTGCTCATGCCGCTTCAAGACTTCGCGGGCGCGTTCGATCACGCTGCGCGGCAGCCCGGCGAGCCGCGCCACTTCAATGCCGTAACTTTTGTCCGCGCTGCCGGGCTCGACCCGGCGCAGAAAAATAATCTCGCTGGGAGTTTCCTTGACGGAAACGTGAACGTTCTTGACCGTCGGAAGTAAATCGCCAAGCTCCGTCAATTCGTGATAGTGCGTGGCGAAGAGCGTGCGCGCGCGAGTGTGCTTCTGGAGATGTTCGACCACGGCCCAGGCGATGGACAGTCCATCAAAAGTAGCCGTGCCGCGGCCCACTTCATCAAGGAGCACGAGACTCGCGGGAGTCGCGTGATTAAGGATTGCCGCGACTTCGCTCATCTCGACGAGAAAGGTCGAACGCCCGCGCGCGAGATTGTCGCTCGCGCCGATGCGCGTAAAGATGCGGTCCGTGATAGGCAGCTTCGCCTGCCGCGCCGGAACAAAAGAACCCATCTGTGCCATCAAGACGATCAGCGCGGACTGGCGAAGATAGGTAGACTTGCCGCCCATGTTCGGCCCGGTAATAAGAAGAAGCTGCTGCCGCCCAGGCTCGAAGCACAGATCGTTCGGAACGAAGCGCTCGCCTTTTTGGCGCAGCAGCTCTTCGATTACCGGATGGCGCCCGCCGATGATGAGGAGTTCACCGGTCGAGTTGAATTCGGGGCGCGCATAGCCGCGATCGGTGGCCAGCTTGGCAAAAGAGGTGAGCACATCGAGCTGCGCGACGGCCACGGCCGTACGCCGTAAGCGCGCGGCTTTGTCGGCCACCGAAGACCGCACCTCGATAAAAAGCTGGCGCTCGATTTCCAGAATGCGCTCGTCGGCGGCAAGAATCTTCCGCTCGTATTCTTTCAGTTCGCTGGAAGTAAACCGCTCGGCATTGACCAGCGTTTGCTTCCGCTCGTAATCAGCCGGAGCCAGATGCAGATTCGGCTTCGAGATTTCAATATAGTATCCAAAGATCTGATTGAAGCGAATCTTCAGCGAGCCGATTCCCGTGCGCTTGCGCTCGCGCTCCTCCATGGCCGCGATGATCTCTTTGCTGTGCTTGCTGAGGTCGCGAAGTTCATCCAGTTCGGCGTGGTACCCGCTGCGAATCATGCCTGGATCGGTGGCCAGGGCCGGCGGCTCGTCGGCGATGGCGCGTTCCAGCCGCTCGCGCACGTCCGCCAACTCATCGATTTCCTGATGAAGGTGACGAAGCAGTTCGCTGCCGCCCGCAGGCTGCGGCGTAAGAAAATTCTTCAACACCGGAAGCTGCACCAGCGACTTGCGCAACGCTACCAGTTCGCGCGGCGTCGCCAAACCCAGAGTGATGCGGCTGGTGAGCCGCTCGAGGTCGAGGATGCCTTTGAGTTCCTTGCGGATCTCGCCGCGGACGACGGTTTGCTGGACGAGGTGCCCGACGGCGTTGAGCCGGGCCTCGATGGCCTCGCTCTCGATCAGCGGACGCAGCACCCAGGAACGCAACAGTCTCGCGCCCATGCCGGTTACGGTGGCGTCTAGCGCCGCGATGAGCGTCACCGGCCCGCTGGTGCGGCCGGCTTCCTCGGTGAAAATCGGCGCGAGCAGCTCCAGGTTGCGCACGGAAACAGGGTCGAGAACCATGGCTTCGTGTTGCTCGTAGTAACGGATGCGGTCGAGATGACGCAACGCCTCGACGCCGGAGGCATCTGCTTTTTCGTTGGCCGGTGCGGAGCGGTCGCCGCGAGCGGCGTTTTCGCGCAGATAGTGAACGATGGCGCCGGCCGCGGCCAGCGCTTGCAGGTGCTCGTCGAGGCCGAAACCGGTGAGTTCGGCAACGCCAAATTGCTCGCGCAGGATGCGCTCGGCATAGTCGCGCTGAAAGACCCAATCCTCCAGGCGCGATTCCACGCCGCCAACGCCTTCCAAAAGCGACGTCTTCGCCGTTTCGAAAAGCTGTTGTGGCCGGGGAAGCAATGTTTCCCGAGGGCGCAGCAACTGCAACTCGTCGCGCAGCGCGTCATCGGCCCGCGCGCCACAGAATTCCGTGGCCTGAAATTCTCCGGTGGAAAGGTCGACGAAAGCCAGCCCAATGGGTGAACCCGAGGCATGCTTGGCAACGGACGCCAGGAAATTATTTTCGCGTGCGTCAAGCAGCGCCACGTCGGTCGCGGTCCCCGGCGTGATGACGCGAACCACTTCGCGGCGCACCAGTTTTTTGCCGGGGCCGGGCTGCTCCATTTGATCGCAGATCGCGATTTTGAAACCCGCGCGAATCAGCCTCGCGATATAGCCTTCGGCGGCGTGGTACGGAACGCCGCACATGGGAATCGGCTGGCCTTTTTCGCGGTTGCGCGAGGTGAGCGTGATTTGCAGCTCGCGCGCGGCGATGATCGCGTCTTCGTAGAAAAGCTCGTAGAAATCGCCCAGGCGGAAAAGCAGCAGCGCGTGCGGATAGCGCGCCTTGATGGCGTGATACTGCTGCATCAACGGTGTTGTAGGCTCGCTCATTCCCGAGTTGCTCTGCTCTTCTCTGTGTCCTCTGCGATCTCTGTGCTCTCTGCGTTAATTCTTTTTCCGTCTTTTTCCTGAGCGCTCCCGCGCATAAACAACGGACGGCAATTCAGTCATTGCCTAATTCCCAGGTGCGTCAGGAAAAAAGCATAATCCAGCGCAATCTCGCGCAAATAATCGTACCGCCCGGAAGCCCCGCCGTGTCCTGCCCCCATGTTGATTTTCAGCAACAGCGGATTCGCATCGGTCTTCAACGTACGCAGTTTCGCAACGTATTTCGCCGGCTCCCAGTACATCACCTGGCTGTCGTTCAGCCCCGTCTTAGCCAATATCGCGGGATAGTCTTTCCGCCCCAGGTTGGTATACGGGCAATACGATTTCATGTAGAAATAATCTTCCGCGATTTGCGGATTGCCCCATTCCTCATATTCGCCGACGGTCAGCGGGAGGGAAGCGTCGAGCATGGTGTTCAGCACATCCACGAACGGCACGTGACTGATGACCATGCGAAAAAGGTCGGGCCGCATTTTTGTCACCGCGCCCATAAGCAGGCCGCCGGCGCTGCCGCCCTCGATGGCCAGTTTTTCCGGCGTGGTGTAGCGTTGCGCAATCAAGTGTTCGGCCGCGCTGATGAAATCCGTGAAGGTATTGCGTTTTTGCTTCATGCGGCCGGCGTCGTGCCACGGCTTTCCGAGCTCGCCGCCTCCGCGAACGTGCGCCACGGCGTAAATCACCCCGCGGTCCAGCAAGCTCAGCCGGTTCGAATTGAAATTAACCGGCATGGAGATTCCATAGCTGCCGTAACCGTAGAGAAGCAGCGGGGCGGAACCGTCGCGCGGCGTATCACGGCGGTAAACGATGGAAATGGGCACGTGGGTTCCGTCGGTAGCGCTGGCGTGCAGGCGCTCGATGACGTATTTCGCCGAATCGTAGCCGCCCAGAACGGGTTGCTGCTTGCGAAGGCTTCGTTCCCGCGTGCGCACGTCGTAATCAAAGACGGACCGAGGCGTTACGAACGACTCATATTGAAATCTCACGTGGGAGGTGCCGAACTCCGGATTGTCACCGAGGGAAGCGTTGTACGCAGGCTCGCCGAATTCGATGCGATGCGACGCTTCAAGAGCGTTTCGACCATCCGACGTCAAATCCACAATGCGGAGATAAGGCAAGCCGCCCTCGCGTTCGAATAGCACCAGATGGGTCTGGAAAACCTCGGCCCCGGCAAGCATGACGTCCGGGCGATGGGGAATGACCTCGCGCCAGAATTCCCGGCGCGGAGCGTTTACCGGCGCGGCCATGAGGCGGAAGGTGCGCCCGCCGGAATTAGTGCGGATATAAAACGCTCCGTCATTCGAAATCGCGGTCAGCCCGGGATGTCCCGCGGCAAGCGGGCCAGGATGATGATCGGCGTAATATTCATGGTTGTCTTCGCGCGGAGCGATGATCCGAAATTCTCCGTCGGGCTGCGCGGCGCGCAAGAAGCGGACTTCGCTGGCGGTATGACTGGCGATGGTCAGCAGCAGAAAATCTCCGCTGCGCGTGCGTTCTAGTTCGATTCGAAAACGCTCATCCGGCTCCTCGTAGATCAGGGGATCGGCTTCGCTGGAGCCCAAGACGTGCCGATACAGCCGGTGAGAGCGTTTCGTCGTTTCATCCTCAACGGTATAAAACAGAGTGTGATTATCGGACGCCCAGGCCACGCTCGTGACGCGTTCGATGCGCTCACGCAGGGTGCTCCTGGTGCGCAGGTCCTTGACTTGTAGCACGTATTGGCGGAAACCCGTCGTATCGGTCGAATAGGCGAGCAGGTGATTGTCCTCGCTGACCTCGAAGGCATCCAGCCCAAGAAAAGCATGGCCCTCGGCAAGCGCATTCAAGTCCAGCAGCAGTTCTTCCTCCGCGCCTTCCGCATCGCACCGCCGGCAATGGATGGCGTACTGCTTTCCTTCCTCGGTTCGTGTGAAATAGTGATATCCGCGAAGCGTGTAGGGAACAGAAAGATCCGTTTGCAGAATGCGCCCCAGCATCTCTTGATAAAGCTTCTCTTGTAATGGCTCCGTGGGCTTCAAAATGGCATCGGTATACGTGTTTTCGGCCTTCAGATAGGCAATGACCTCTCGGTTTTCCTTGTGCCGGAGCCAGGCGTAATGGTCCACGCGGCGGTCGCCGTGCAAAACGTGCTCGACGGGTTCGCGCCGGGCCACCGGGGGCTTGAGAGCTGCATCCGCTGGCGCTTCGTGCGAAAGCACCGGCGAAGCCGTTTTGGCGTGGGGTTCCATGCGTCTCTTTGGGTTGTGCGCGCGGCAGGGTTGCGCGCCGGGCGTAGCGAATCGCGTGCGTCCGCTATACTACTACGGAAGTTGTCAGTGGGAGGAAGCACGCTTCGGCGGTGCCTGAGAAATTGCATGGCGAGAGAGACCGAAATCAAGCTCAGGGTCAGCGGTCTGCCCGCGTTTCATCGCGCACTGAAGCGCATCGGGGCGCGCCTCGCTGGTCCCGGAACCTCGAAAGTCCATGAGCAAAACGTAATTTTCGATACGCCCCAAGGCGGACTTGCCAAGCATGGCCAATTGCTGCGCGTTCGAACGGAGTCGCCCGTAGCACGAGGGAAGTCGCCTGCTTCGCGAGCGAAGCAGCGCGTGGTCCTGACTTTCAAGCAGCCCGCCGGCGCTGGGCTGGATAGCGCCTTCGATGGGTCATACAAGGTCCGCGAGGAGATTGAGGTCGAGGTCTCGGAGGCGGGCAATCTGGCCAGAATCTTCGAAGGGCTGGGCATGAGAGGCTGGTTTCGCTATGAAAAGTATCGCACCACCTTTCGATTGCCCGCTTCGAAAGCTTGGGCAAAGGATCTCCTGATTGAACTCGATGAAACCCCCATCGGAACCTTCGTGGAACTGGAGGGCCCGGCCGCGGCCATCGATCGCGCCGCCCAGGAGCTGGGTTTTTCGAAGCACGACTACGTCTTGAAGAACTATCTCCGCTTGTACCTGGAGGATTGCCGCCGGAAGGGCCAGGAACCGGGTCACATGGTATTTCCAAACCGCAAGAGCGCCTCTCAATAGCCATTCGAACAAAAATTAATACAAAAGTCATTCTTTTCTTGACAACGCGAAGCACGCAGCTTATGAATGCAACTGTGACTGCATTTCGTCACAAAACGGAGTGAATTTTTTTTCGATGAGTGCGGGCAGCGAACTCGAACCTGGCCCTAGTAGGTCCGGTAGGCGGTGCGGCCAGAAAATGGTCCAACGGCGGAGTTTCCCTATGATGTCGCGCGAGGCGCAGGCCACCGCGCGAGCGGTCGGGTGGGGAGGGTTCACCGGCGGCTAAAGGTAAGTCCATTTGTGTGAGGTACTTGCCCGCCGCCGAGGTTTTTCGGTGCGCGGGCTTTTTATTGCCGGAGGGCATTCGAATGGGGGACTGTTCGAACGAAACCGGCACCGCGCGAGGAGGCAGAGCCGATGGATATTTACGCTACGGAATTGATGGGCGCCAAAACTTACGATGTCGCCGGGAATTATGTCGGCCGCGTGCGCGAATTCTTTGTCGAACCTGCGGAGGCGCCCAATCGTGTCTCGCACTATCTGTTGTCACGCGGCCATTTTCAGCCGCTGGTGGCCAAGCACAACCAGGTTGCGTCGGTGGCTGCTGGGAAGATCGAATTAAGCGTCAGCGAAAGGGCCCTGGAGTTGTATCGCCCCAATGAATCGTGGCTGGCGGTTCAGAAAGACTTGCTGGATCAGCAAATTATTGATACGCGGGGACGGAAGGTGGTGCGCGTAAATGACGTCGACCTGACGCCGTTTCGCACCAATGGCAACGTCGAGCTGCGCCTGACGCAGGTGGACGTGGGGCTCCCGGGAGCGGTGCGCAGGCTGCTCCAAGGAGTAGTGCCTTACGCCGTCGTTCGAAAGCTGCAGAGCAAATTGCCGCAGCGCGCGATTCGCTGGGAGTTCGTCAACCTCATCGAACCGGACCCCATGCGCCGGGTGAAGCTGCGCATCACCCACGAAAAGCTGGAGGATTTGCACCCGGCCGACCTCGCGGAAATCATGGAGGACTTGTCTGCGGCGGAGCGGCAGGGAATTATTGCCTCGCTGGATGAAGAGACCGCGGCGGCGGTCTTGGCGGAACTGGACGAGCGGCTCACCACGCAAATCGTGGAAAAAATGGATCCGGAGAAAGCCGCGGACATTCTGGAGGAAATGGCCCCGGACGCCGCAGCCGACCTTCTGGCGGATTTGTCCAAGGAAACTTCCGAAGAACTCTTGCACGAGATGCCTGGCCAGGAAGCCGACGAGGTGCGGGAATTGCTGGAATTCGACCCCGCGACGGCGGGGGGGATGATGAACCCCGATTTCTTGTTCGTGGGCGAAACTTCCAAGCGGGACGAAGTGCTGGAATGGATGCGCGGGCAGGAATTGAACTTTGACCAACTGGACACCATCGTCCTGCTCGATGATGGCGCGCAGTTTTCGGGCACCGTGCCCGTTGGACGGCTCCTTCTGGCGGCGTCCGACCAGCGCATGGCGGAGTTGAAGATGGAACCGCTGCTCAGCGTGCCGGCGAACGCGGACGACAAGGAAGTTTTCGAGCTTTTCGACAAGTACAACCTGCGGATGCTGACGGTCATTGACAAAGAAAACCGGCCGATTGGAGCCATCACCGTGGACGACGTGGTGTCCAAGCTGGTTAAAGACTAAGACGGAATAAGAAAAAATAGGAAGGGAATTCCAGCGGGTCGATGAACTGGACCACTATTTCCGAGAAGTTTGACCGCGTGCGCGCGGGCGATACGGATTTGCTAAGAAAGATCCGTGGACTTCGCCGGCGGCTGACGCTGCTGCTGGCTGTCGTAGGCCCGGGGCTGATCACGTCCAATGTGGACAATGACGCGGGCGGAATCTCCGTTTACACGCAAGCTGGCGCGCAATACGGGTACGCCCTGCTGTGGTCGCTGATTCCGATGACCATTGCGCTTTATGTGACGGAAGAGATGTGCGCGCGGATGGGCGTGATCACGGGCAAAGGGCTTTCCGATCTTATCCGGGAAGAGTTCGGGTTCCGCTCGACATTTTTTGTGATGGTCACCGGTTTCTTCGTGGACCTGGCGAACGTGGTGGCGGAATTTGCGGGCGTCGCGGCGTCCATGCAGATTTTCGGGGTGAGCAAGTACATCGCGGTGCCGCTCGCGGCGATCCTTGTTTGGGTGCTGGTGATTCGGGGAACTTATCGGCAGGTGGAGGTTATTTTTCTCTTCGCCTGCGTCCTGTATTTGTCCTACGTGTTTTCCGCGTTTTTGGCCAAGCCGGATTGGCTGATCGCCGCGAAGGAAACGGTGCTTCCGAATCTTAAGTTCGAGTCGGGCTACCTGCTCATGTTGACGGGACTTGTTGGAACCACGATTGCCCCGTGGCAGTTTTTCTATCTTCAGGCCAGTTTCGTGGAAAAGAAAGTGGGGCCGCGTCAATATCCTCAGGCGCGCGCCGACGTATTAGTTGGGAGCATCAGTTGCATGGTGATTGTCTTCTTCATCATCGTGTGCACGGCAGCGACGCTGTACGCCTCCGGGCACCGGAACATCACCGACGCGGCACAGGCGGCGGCCGCGTTGATTCCACTGGCCGGCAAAGGCGCGGGGATTTTGTTCGCATTCGGGCTGCTCAACGCATCGCTGTTTGCGGCCTCCATTCTGCCGCTTTCCACCGCGCACGTGATTTGCGAGGGGCTGGGGTTCGAGGCGGGGCTGGACCACAAATTCAAAGAGGCGCCGATTTTTTACTGGCTGTATACGATTTTGATCGTGGTGGGTGCGGGGGTGGTGCTGCTGCCGCACGCGCCCCTTTGGAAGATTCTGATCTTTTCGCAAGTGGGCAACGGGATTTGGCTGCCGGTGGTGGTGATTTTCATTCTGCTGCTGGTCAACCGCCGGGACTTGATGGGCGAATACGTCAACACGATGACTTTCAATATTGTGGCGTGGGTGACGGCGATCGCCATGATCGTGCTGACGTTGGTGCTCACCTATACGGCGCTTTTCCAGCAAAGCGTCCCGCCACCGCCTTGATGGTAAAAAAGGCACGGGGCGTTGCGCCATTACGGAAACGTATGTTAACTTTGCGTCGTAAAGAGGTTTCCCAAGAAGGCTTGCCAACGAACCGTGCCACACAGCCAAACGTCCAAAACGCTGCACGTTGCCACTCCTAGCTCACTCGGGCCAGTTACGCCGGAGGAGGCGGGCCTGCTTGAAAGGCTGGACTTAACGCGGCTGCCGAGGCACATCGCGGTGATCATGGACGGCAACGGGCGGTGGGCGCAGAAGCGGCACCTGCCGCGGATCGCGGGGCACCGTTCGGGAACGCAGTCGGCGCGCACGACGATTGAAACCTGCGCGCGATTGAAAATCGAGGCGCTGACGCTTTATGCGTTTTCGGTGGAAAACTGGCGCCGGCCCAAGACAGAAATCGACTTCCTGATGGCGCTGCTTCGCGAATACCTGCGCAAGGAGATGCCGCTCATTCAGAAAAATGAGATTCGCATGCGCTTTCTCGGACGCATGGACGAACTCCCGGCTGGCGTGCAGAACGACGTGCGGGACGCCATGGAAAAAACGGCAGGGAACAAGGGCATGGTGCTGTGCGTGGCGCTGAACTATGGCGGGCGCGCGGAAATCGTCGATGCCATGAACGCGATCCTTTCCGAGCGAAACGGCCACGGAACGTCCAGTAAAGTTACTGAGGAGCAGCTTGCGCGGCATTTGTACACGGAAGGCTTGCCGGATCCGGACCTGCTGATTCGCACCAGCGGCGAGATGCGCGTTAGCAATTTTCTGCTGTGGCAGATTGCCTATGCGGAGATTTTCGTTACAGAGACGCTCTGGCCGGACTTTAACCGCGCGCGGTTGCTCGAAGCCTTGCTGGAATTCCAGAAGCGCGAGCGCCGTTATGGCGGTATCCGCGAAGGCGAGTCTTCCGACGAGAAGCCGGCGCGCGTGGCCGGTCACTGATCCTGCTTCATTCTGAAGCCGGCGGTGGAAGCGGAGCCCCGGTCCGTTATTCGTTGCCGGAAGCTACGGGCAGACTCCGCTGGAGTCACAAAACAGCAACGTTCGGATTGAACGGTTGCCTACGTTCGAGGTCGAACCGTTGATCAAGTTGACCCCGAAATTTCCTCTTAACGTAGCACCAACAGCGTTACCGGTCCCTAAGGCCTGATCCTTGGTAATGATGAGCCCATACTGGCTACCGCGCCCGTCATTATCCGTTATCACCAAGTTGATGGTTGTTGAGGATAGACCGTCAGGGGTAGCGTCCGTGGCGATGATACCAACTCCAGCGTCACCACCCGCATTCGCAGTGATGGCTATTTTGTTATTCGAGATGATTGTCCCATCGTGGCCCGCAATGACTATCCCGGCGAAGGGGACATCCGCCTCATTTGTGAAACTCACAAATGAGAAACTTCCAGGCGGAACAACCGCTTTGATTTCATTGTACATGTAAGCGTTGCCGGTAAATCGTCCGGTTTGGAATTCTTCGGACAGAATTGCAAAGCCGCCGGCGCCGTTGCTCAGTATCGTAAAGCCGTCAAAAACGTTGTGCGTCACAAGCCAGCCACTTCCGAAAGCTCCTTGGATACCTCCCAATCCGCCCAAGAAGCGGTTGGAGTCAACAACCACATTGTTTGTGAAGAATTGAGATTGTATGCCCAGGCCGAGAGGATCTCGATTCGTGTCAGAGAAACCCTTGCCGTCGAAGATGAAGCCGCGGATGCTGGTCCCCGATGCTACGGCGTTTACAACAAAGCCCCTGCGAGTCAGGTTTCCGACGGGCCCCGGATTGCCCGGAGGACACCCCATAATGGTTGCTCCTTCCCCCACGAGATTCAAGGCCTTTGTGATTCTCGCGCCACACCACCTCCCGGGGCCAACGCGAATCGTGTCACCGGCGTTGGCATTGTTGACGGCGAGTTGGATCGACGGGAAGTCCTGCGGCACGCGAATGGTCGCCTGCGCGAAAGAGACAGGCGTGACTCCGAAAACAGCAAGTGTAAGGGCTAGAGCCGAAAAGACAAGGTTTAACTTTGAAACTGGTGAGTTCTGCTCTTGCTTCACGATAGACCTCCTTTTTCAGGCACATCGCGCATTTAATTTCAAAGGTGTGACGAGCACTGTGCGGGAACTGCTAGGAAAGCTACTTATCACGGGTTCCGTTGTCAAGGCTTAATACCCTGTACTGTCCGGTGACGCGAGTTACGGGGGGCTGGATCATGCTAAGTTGGCATCCATTGGCAGAAGGGTCTCCGGTCCCCGGCTATTAGGCCGCGCACTTGACTAAGGCTACCGCTGACGAAGGGCGTAGGAGAAATAATGTAATCTGCTAGCATTCCCGAGAGTAATACCAAGTAGTAGGCTAGCATTGGACGCGATGGCATCTGGACGAAGCACTCGCTGACTTCTAGAGAGGCCAAGCCATGAAAACGCTATTCAATGCGATTCGCGCCGCCATTTTTGGCGCAGGATTTATTTTTCTGTGGGGCTGGGTCGCCCTGGGCGTGCGCCGGCGCTACGATGAAACTCTGGGATTCGCGATGGCCGGCTGGACGCGAGATTTGGGCGTCCTCGTAATGGCTGCGGGTGGAATTCTTGCCTTCGCGTGCGTGGCGACATTCGTTACACCCGGGGAGGGAACGCCGGCGCCGTTCGATCCGCCGCGCAAGTTTGTCGCCACCGGGCCTTACCGATTCGTGCGCAATCCAATGTATGTCGGTGGTTTCATCGTGCTTTTTGGCTTCGGGCTGTACGAGCAGTCGCCCGCGATTCTGGTGTTCACCCTGCCATGGCTTCTATTGGCGCATCTCTTTGTGATTTTGTACGAAGAGCCGCATCTCCGGGCGACGTTTGGCGGGCCTTACGAGGAGTATCGCCGATCGGTGCGCCGCTGGTTGCCCCGGCGCTCCCTCCGCGGTAGCTGATGGTTTGCAAACTGGCATGGAGCGCGAAGCTGAATGTCTGTTGTGCTTCCCGGCGTGATTTATTTCGCTCGATGTGATGAGATGAAGGGAGAGCGGCCCGCCTCGGAAGGCGGGCCCTACAGGATGTGGCGGGTGCGGGCCGTGCGGGGGGCTTGCGCATTTACTCGGGGGATTGCTTTTCTATGACTTGGAAGCGCGTGGCGACGGCGGCGGTGCTGATTCCGTTGGCCGTGGTGCTGGTGTTGTGGGGCTCGACGGCGCTGCTGGCGCTGGCTGTGGCGTTTGTGACGATGCTGGCGCTGTTTGAGTATTTTGCGCTGGGAGAAGCGATCGGGCATCGAGCGTACCGGTTTTGGACCGCGAGCTGTGCATTGATGCTGGTGTTCGTGCGGTGGTTTGCGAGGATCGAACCGGGATTTGGACTTCCGCGGCGGATGACAGTTCACCGGGAGATCGACTTTTTTTTTGGAATTTCGCCAACCGTGCCCGATGTTTTTTTCTTGTTTGTGCTGGGAGTGGCCGTGCTGACGTTGTGGACCAAACGGCCGCTGGTTGAGGCGCTCCCTGCGGCTGGCGTCAGCGCTAGCGGACTACTCCTTATTGCTTTCCCCTTGTCGTACGCCGTTAGCCTTCATGGATGGCCTGTGCAGGGACCGCCCGTCCTGCTTTTCGCGATGGTGATCATCTGGGTGGGAGATACGGCGGCTTATTTTGTTGGGCGAGCTATCGGGAAACATCCCTTGGCGCCGCATTTGAGCCCTAATAAAACGTGGGAGGGGACGGTGGCGAGTTTCGTGGGATCGCTGATCGTCGCTGTGGTGTTTGCGCGGTTAATGACGGTGCCATTTGGGCATTTGCTGGGGATGGCGGCAGTGGGGAACGTGGCGGGACAGGTGGGCGACCTTCTCGAATCAGCTTACAAGCGGAGCGCGGGGATTAAGGATTCGGGGAGCATTCTGCCGGGGCATGGCGGTGTGCTCGATCGAATCGATGCGCTTATCCTGGCGATTCCAGTTGTCTGGTATTATTGGATATTGATCTACTCTCCCAGGCCGTAGGTCAGCGGGCTTCGCGTCGCGTCCTGCAGATTAGTGAAGATAGCGGGCGTGCTCCTTGAGCGGCAGAAAATACTTAACACAGAGTACGCGGAGAGCACAGAGGGCACAGAGCGGAAACGGCCGGTGGAAACAATTTCGGGGTATTTTCGGGGCACGACGCTAGAGGACGGAAAAGCGGGAGCAAGCTCCCGCACTCCCAAAAAAGGATTCTTTGAAACACCTATCTATATTGGGTTCGACGGGATCGATTGGGCGGCAGTGCCTTTCAGTGGTGGAGGCTTTGCCGGAGAGGTTTGGTGTCGTTGCACTGGCGGCGGGCGCAAATCTGGAAGTGCTGGTTGGGCAGATCGAGCGGCACCAGCCTGAGCTGGTTTCGGTCGGGGACGCTTCGCGGGCGGATGAGTTGTCGCGGTCGCTTCGAGAGAAGGGAATCGCAAAGTTTCCAGAGATTCACCATGGGCGGGAAGGGATGTTGGCGGTCGGAACTCATGCCAAGGCGGACATCGTGGTGTCGGCGGCGGTTGGAGTGGTTGGGCTGGAAGCTACCTACGAAGCGGTGAAGCTGGGCAAGACAGTGGCGCTTTCGAACAAAGAGGTGCTGGTGGCGGCGGGCGAGTTGGTGATGGCCGCGGCGAAGAAGGCAGGGCGCGAACTTTTGCCCGTGGATAGCGAGCACAACGCGGTGCATCAATGCTTGCGCGGCGGAACGCACGGGGAAGTGCGACGGCTGGTGCTGACGGCTTCGGGGGGACCGTTTCGAAAGACGCCCTTGGCGGCGCTAGCGAATGTGACGACTGAGCAAGCTTTGGCGCATCCCAACTGGCGCATGGGGAATCGCATCACCATCGATTCGGCGACGATGATGAACAAGGGCTTTGAGATCATCGAGGCGCGCTGGTTGTTCGGTATGCGCCCGGAGCAGATTGACGTGGTGGTGCATCCGCAGTCCACGATTCATTCGATGGTGGAATTTGTGGACGGTTCCGTTTTGGCGCAACTGGGACCAACGGACATGCGCATGCCCATTCAATATGCGTTAACCTATCCGGAACGAGTGGCATCCAATCAAGTGGCACTGGATTGGGCGAAGCTGAAGCGCTTGGATTTTGCGAAGGCTTCGACGCGGCGGTTTCCGTGCTTGCGGCTGGCGCGGGAAGCAATGAAAAAGGGCGGCGCGCTGCCGTGCGCGTTGAATGCCGCGGACGAGATTGCGGTGGCGGCATTTCTGGAACGGCGGCTGGCGTTCCTGGGGATTCCGGAAGTGATTGAGCGAGTGCTTGGGCGGACACCGCGCGGACGATTTGAGAAGATGGAAGATGTGCTTACGGCGGATGCCGAAGCGCGTCGAATGGCGAGGGAAGAAGTAGAGCGGCTGGCGGTGACGGCCGCGGCGGCGCGATAGAAAAGGGGCAGATCGATTTCATGAATACATTGATTGGAATTTTCCTGGTGCTGGGCGTGATGATCCTGGTCCACGAGTGGGGACACTTCATCGTCGCGCGGTTCTTTGGCGTGCGCGTGGACGTATTTTCCATCGGATTCGGGCCGCGGCTGTTCGGCTTTAAGCGGGGAGCGACGGATTACCGGATCAGCGCGCTGCCTCTGGGCGGGTACGTGCGCATGGCGGGACAGGATTTGTCGGAGGTGGATTCGAATGACGTGGCGCCGACGGGAGCGGCGGACGAATTGATGAGCAAGCCGCGCTGGCAGCGGGCGCTGATTTCCTTTGCGGGCCCGACGGTTAACCTGATCATGCCGCTGCTGCTGCTTGGCGGATTCTACGCGATCAAGGGCCTGCCGTATCCTGCCTATCTGGACAAGCCGCTGGTCATCAAAGGACTCGCCGAGACGAGCCCGCTGGCAAAAGCGGGGATCAAGGATGGCGACCGGGTTTTGGCGGTGAACGACGTGCCCACGCCGACATGGGCCAAAGCGAACACGTTTCTTCTGGAGGCGGCGCCTGATGGAGTTTTGCGGTTTCAAGTTGACCGGCAGGGCGAGCAGCGAACCGCGGAAGTGAAGGCGGCGGACATTCGAAAGGTGGACCGACCGCTCGGTAATCTTCCGATGCCGGCGATTGTGGGAACCCTGGAACCGGGGATGCCCGCAAGCCGCGCAGGGCTGAAGCGGGGAGATTTGGTTGTCGCTGTGAATGGGACGCCGGTGGGCAGCTGGTCCGATTTCTTCGACCAGATCCGGCATTCGAACGGGCGGGTGTTGAATACCACCGTGAAGCGCGACGGCCGCGAGATGAACGTTGCAATTCAGCCGGTTCAGAATAAGGATGAAGAGGGGCAGTTGGCCTGGCGGATCGGGATGGCTCCGGGAATTGAGTGGGCGTTCAAGGACATGACGGTGGCTGCGTCGGTGAGGGAAGCGACCGATGAGACGCTGGGAGCCACGGTGAAATTGTTTGGAGTGATCGGCAGGCTGTTCTCCGGGAAATTGTCGGTGAAGCAGTTGCGAAGTTTTGTGGGCATCGCGGCTCTGGCGGGCCAGGCGGTCGCGGAAGGGCCGGTCGACGTGATCAATATGATGGCGATGATCAGTTTGAACCTGGGGATACTCAACCTTTTGCCCATCCCCATTCTGGATGGAGGAAATATCCTGCTGCTGGCCATGGAAGGAATCCGACGGCGCGATTTCAGCCTGGCGTTCAAGGAGCGGTTCGTGCAGGTGGGGTTGGTGTTCCTCTTGGTGTTCTTTGCCTACGTTATGTACAATGACGTGGTGCGGTTGCTGCCCATCCATTCCTAGATCGGATCCGCCGCACAAGCGGAGCTTTGCAAATGGCTGCTTCACCCTCCCACCGGGTTTCGACTGGTGAGCGCCTCAATACTGCCGAGACAACTGGTAAACTTCAGCAGGCGGTGGCTGCCCGTGGCATCCGCATGACCCGTCAACGCTGCGTTATCCTGCAGGTGATGGACGACGCCGAGCAGCACCTGGACGTGGATCAGATCCTCGCGCGGGCACAGAAAATCGATGCTGGCGTACACCTCGTCACCGTTTACCGCACGATTGACCTCCTCAAAAAGCAAGGATTGATCGACGAGCTGGATTTGCTGCACCTGCGGGGCGACCGGCACTACTACGAAACGCATGGGCCTCGGGATCACATCCATGTGGCGTGCCTGCGATGCGGCAAAGTGCGCGAATTTGAAAGCCGCTTATACGAACAATTGAAGGGACAGATTGCGCGCGACTTCCACATGAAGGTGACCATGTCGCGCACCGAAGTCGGCGGATACTGCGAAGAGTGCCTGCAAAAAACAAAAGAATAGCCGAGCCCCTCATTTCTTTGTCTCCCTATCTTCTTGCCTCCTAAGCACTTACGCCATTCTGCCCTAATTACTAACTTTTTCCTTGACAAGTGCAGTACGACCCTGGTAGAATTAGTGCTGTAGAAAAGTGCGCCCCGACTCCAGTCGGGGCGTTTTGTTTTTTGGAGTGCGGCAGCGTAGCTGCCGCTTTTCTGACGTCTTCCGCTTATCCGTTCACCCAAGCTTTTCCGTCATAGAAGGGAATTGCAAACGAAGGAAAAGCGGCGGCCCTTCGGCTGCGCTCAGGGTAAACAAGGCGCCGCACTCCACAAGGCCCCGCTCTTCTCTGTGCCCTCTGTGTTAAGTCTTTGCCTTTTCTTTTTTCTATCGACTCTTGCACTTTTCAACTCTTCGACTCTTAGACTTCTCTTCCAGGACCTAAACCAATGCCAAACAAAAAACCAAACGCCAAACTCCTCTGGATGCAATTTGAAGATGTTCTCGCCCCGCGTCTCGGCCTGACCGTTTGGGACCGTGCCGTCTACTCCTATCTCCTGCGCCATTCCCTCGTCGTAGGCAAGCTCCGC
>WNFF01005228.1_pt1 | contig 17555 bp, 16 predicted proteins | sample 5400441 | NCBI WGS metagenome assembly WNFF01 (sample SAMN13153345, study PRJNA577476) | soil metagenome | isolation source: 120 cm saprolite under Douglas fir tree site 2 hole 3 replicate 1 | place: USA:California | collected 2015-04-18 | reverse complement strand
GTCAGGCAGGGAAAGCGGTTCGAGGTGGAGCTCGACGGGCCCGCGGACGAGGCCGCTGTGACAGCTATCACAAACCTGGCCCGCGACCTGCTATCTAATCCGGTCATAGAGGACTTTTCGCTGCATGCGGGTTGAGTCAGGGTGCTCTGCCCGGGTCTTCGGGACCTAAGGCCTGGTTTCGGTTGCGTTAACGGGGAATCACTCGAACTGTGAGTTTGGGTTGCAAGATGCGAGTGAAATCGGTTCCTGATGTGAAGTTCTGCCTGGTGTTCCGGTGTGAGACCCTCAGCGTGCCGGTCATGCGCCGCGTTCTTGGCGACACCCTGCGCGGTTTGGGCGTAGACGAGGAATCCGTGTATGACATCCTGCTCGCGGCCACCGAAGCCTGCACCAACGTCCTCACCCACGGCGGCCGGCCAGCCGGGGGCTACGCGGTGGTCACCAGCCTCGGCGCGGTTGGCTGCCAGGTCGAGGTGGCGGACGAGGGAATTGGCATGCCTGCTACGCCGGAGGCCGCGCCACAGGGAGCTGAAATTCCGGTCGCCCAGCTGGCCGAGTCGGGCCGGGGCCTGGCGGTCATGCGAGCCTGCGTGGACAAGGTCACGCTGGACAGCCGCCCGGGACACGGGACCGTCGTGACCATGCGCAAGCACATCAGGTGGTCAAGGGACGCGCCGCTGCGGCAGTTCCGGGCGGCCAGCTAGCCACTGCCCTCCTCGCTCGCCTCCGGGCCCCCGCCCACCTCCCCATCCCCCTTCACTGCGTCGCCTTCCCTCCTCGCTCGTTCCTCGCTCGTCAGTCCAGGCAACGCCGCGGCCCTTTGGCTCGCGAGGGAAATAAACTGCGTGCGTGCGGATTGGGGTTATCAGCTTTCCCGGGTCACTGGATGACCGGGACGCGGCGCGGGCCGTCCGGCTCGCCGGAGCCGAACCGGTCGGGCTATGGCACGGCGACCGCGACCTGCGCGGCGTGGACGCGGTGATCCTGCCCGGCGGCTTCTCTTACGGCGACTACCTGCGCTGCGGCGCGATCGCCAGGTTCGCGCCGGTGATGAGCGAGCTAGTGCCCGCCGCCCGGGCCGGCCTGCCGGTGCTCGGCATCTGCAACGGGTTTCAGATCTTGTGCGAGGCGCACTTGCTGCCAGGCGCGCTGACCCGCAACGCCGGCCTCCGGTTCATCACCAGGGACCTGCGCCTGCGGGTGGAGAACACGCAGACGGCCTGGACCCGGGCCTACCGGGACGGTGAGCAGATCGTGGTGCCGCTGAAGAGCGGGGAGGGCGCCTACGTGGCCGACCCGGCCACGCTCGCGGACCTCGAGGCGTCCGGCCAGGTGGTCATCAGGTATGCCAGCGGCAACCCCAACGGCTCGGCGGCCGGCATCGCCGGGGTGTGCAACGCCGAGGGCAACGTGGTCGGCCTGATGCCGCACCCCGAGCACGCGGTCAGCGAGCTCACCGGCCCGTCGTCCGACGGGCTCGGCTTCTTCGCCTCCGTGGTGGCGGAGGTCATGGCATGACGGGGGCGGACACGATGGCGCGGGCGGACGCCACGACCGGTCAGCCCCAGCCGTTTGCCGAGCTGGGCTTGACGCGGGCCGAGTACGAAAAGATCCTGGCCATCCTCGGACGCCGCCCGACCAGCGCCGAGCTGGCCCTCTACTCGGTCATGTGGAGCGAGCACTGCTCGTACAAGTCCTCCAAGGCGCACCTGAAGCAGTTCTCGGCCAAGGCCCCGCCGTCCGGTGCGCTGCTCGCGGGCATCGGCCACAACGCCGGAGTGGTGGACATCGGCCAGGGCTACGCGGTCACCTTCAAGATCGAATCCCACAACCATCCGTCCTACGTGGAGCCGCATCAGGGCGCGGCCACCGGCGTCGGCGGGATCGTCCGCGACATCCTCGCGATGGGCGCGCGTCCGGTAGCGGTGATGGACGCGCTCAGGTTCGGCCCGGCCTCGGCCCCCGACACCCGCCGGGTGCTGCCGGGCGTGGTCAGCGGCATCTCGTCCTACGGGAACTGCCTGGGCCTGCCCAACATCGGCGGCGAGCTTGACTTCGACCCGAGCTATGCGGGAAATCCGCTGGTCAACGCGCTCTGCGTGGGGGTGATGCGGCACCGCGACCTGCAGGTCGCGGTGGCCAGCGGGCCAGGGAACAAGGTAATCCTGTTCGGGTCTACCACTGGTCCCGACGGCGTGGGCGGGGCCTCGGTGCTGGCCAGCGCGGCGTTCGGCGGCGCTGCGGTCGCAGGGTCTGGGCCGGGCTCCGGGGCGAACGGCGACGCCGCCAAGCGGCCCAGCGTGCAAGTAGGGGATCCCTTCCTGGAGAAACTCCTGGTCGAGTGCTGCCTGGAGCTTTTCGCGGGCGGCCTGGTGGTCGGCATCCAGGATCTCGGCGCGGCCGGGGTCGCCTGCGCGACCACGGAGCTCGCGGCGGCGGGCACCGGGGGCATGCTGGTCCGGCTGGACGCGGTGCCGCTGCGGGACGCGTCGCTGGGACCGCCCGAGATCTTGATGAGCGAGTCGCAGGAACGCATGATGGCGGTCGTCGAGCCCGCCCGCGTGGATCAGTTCCTCGGCGTCTGCGCCAAGTGGGATGTCAGGGCCGCGGTGATCGGCGAGGTGACGGACACCGGCAGGCTCGTCATGACCTGGCACGGCGAGACGGTGGTGGACATCCCGCCCTCTTCCGCGGCCGAAGGTCCCGTCTACGCCAGGCCGGCCGAACGCGCGGCGAGCCAGGACGCGCTGGCCGCCGACGACCCGGCCGCGCTGCCCCGCCCGGCGGACGGCGCGGGCCTGCGGGCGGCCCTGCTGGCCCTGCTCGGGTCTGAAGGCCTGGCCGACAAGAGCTGGGTCACGGACCAGTACGACCGGTACGTCCGCGGCGACACCGTGCTGGCCATGCCGGAAGACGGCGGGCTGCTCCGGGTGGACGAGGCGACCGGGCTCGGCATCGCGCTGGCCACCGACGGCAACGGCCGCTACTGCCGGCTCGACCCCTACCTGGGTACCCAGCTGGTGCTGTCCGAGGCCTACCGGAACGTGGCGGTGACCGGTGCGCGCCCGCTGGCCGTGACGAACTGCCTGAACTTCGGCTCACCTGAAGATCCCGCGGTGATGTGGCAGTTCGCCGAGGCCGTGCGTGGGCTCGCGGATGGCTGCGCCGCCCTCGGCGTGCCGGTCACCGGCGGGAACGTCAGCTTCTACAACCAGACGGGCACGGTGGCCATTCACCCCACCCCGGTCGTCGGAGTACTCGGCGTCCACGACGACGTGCGCCGGCGGGTATCGATGGCGTTCGGCGCCGAGGGCGACGGCATCGTGCTGCTGGGCCGGACCGCGGCCGAGTTCGGCGGCTCGGCCTGGGCGCACGTGCTCCACGGTCATCTCGGCGGCCGTCCGCCGGTGCCTGACCTGGACGCCGAACGGCGGCTCGCCGGCCTGCTCGCCGCGGCGGCCGCGGACGGGCTGCTGTCCGCCGCGCACGACCTGTCCGACGGAGGGCTGGCCGTCGCGCTCGCCGAATCGTGCCTGCGCGGCGGGGCCGGCTGTACGGTACGGCTGCCCGGTGACCCCTTCACCGCTCTGTTCAGCGAATCGGCCGGACGCGCCATCGTGACGGTCCGCCCGGGCGCGGAGGCGGCCTTCGGCCAGCTTCGCGACGCTCACGGCGTGCCCGGCGAGACCATCGGCACCGTCGGCGGCGACAGCCTGGTGGTGGACGGCTGCTTCGCCATCCCGCTGGCCGAACTCGAAGCCGTGCACACCCAGACGCTGCCCGCGCTGTTCGGCTGACCAGGTGCCGCCCCGACGTCAGGATCCGCACGGACCGGAAAGCGTCGCGGCCGTGCTGAGGGCGCTGGAGGCAGGCACCGCCCCGGATCCGGAAGCCCAGCGCATCGCGGCCAGGCACCTGCTGTACACGCTGGCCGCCCGCCATCCGGGCCGCGTCCTTGAGGTGCGGATCCCGCCGGTGGCGGCCGTGCAGTGCCTGCCCGGGCCGGTGCACACCAGGGGCACGCCGCCCAACGTGGTCGAGACCGACCCCCTCACCTGGATCCGGCTGGCCGCCGGCCGGCTCGACTGGGCCGACGCGGTTCGGTCCGGTGCCGTTCACGCGAGCGGCCCGCGTGCCGATCTTGCCGCTTACCTGCCCCTTGTGTGAATAAACTGAATCAGTGACACCCCCCGACGGTCGTCTGACGGATGAACTCATCCCCGAGGACCGGCCGCCAAGAGACGCATGCGGCGTGTTCGGTGTATGGGCCCCGAACGAGGACGTGGCCAAGCTCGCCTACTACGGCCTGTACGCGTTGCAGCACCGGGGGCAGGAGTCCGCGGGCATCGCGGTCAGCGACGGCAGCCGCATCATGGTGCACAAGGAGATGGGGCTGGTCGCCCAGGTCTTCGACGAGCCCGCCCTGACGGCGCTCCGCGGCCACATCGCCGTGGGCCACTGCCGGTACTCGACCACCGGCGCCTCGGTCTGGGCCAACGCGCAGCCTACGTTCCGCTCCACCGGAAAGATGAGCCTGGCGCTTGGGCATAACGGGAACCTGATCAATACCCGCGAGCTGGCCGCCCTGCTCGGCGGGGCCGGCCAGGGCGGTACCGGCATCGCGGCGACGTCCGACACCGATGTCCTCACGGCGCTGTTCGTCAGCGATGCCGCCGAGCTCAACGGGATCGGCGCGGACCGGGCGCCCGGCGGGGTGGCCGGCCGGGCCGCCGGCGGGGTAGAGAGCGCGGCGGCGACGGTGCTACCGCTGGCCAAGGGCGCGTACTCGCTGGTCTTCATGGATGAGCAGACGCTGTACGCGGCGCGGGACCCGCACGGCTTCCGGCCGCTTGTGCTCGGCCGCCTGGACAGCGGCTGGGTGGTCGCGAGCGAAACGGCCGCGCTGGACATCGTGGGGGCCAGGTTCGTGCGGGAGATCGCGCCCGGTGAGCTCGTCTGCATTGACGGGCGCGGGGTGCGGTCAATGACGTTCGCGGCACCGCAGCCGAGCGGGTGCCTGTTCGAGTATGTCTACCTGGCCAGACCCGACACCACGATCTCCGGCCGGGGCGTACACGCCACCAGGGTCGCGGTCGGCAAGCAGCTCGCGGCCGAGCATCCCGCGGACGCCGACCTGGTCATCCCGGTGCCCGAGTCGGGGACGCCTGCCGCGATCGGCTTCGCCGAAGCCAGCGGCATCCCCTTCGGCCAGGGGCTGGTCAAGAACTCCTACGTTGGCCGGACCTTCATCCAGCCCAGCCAGACCATCAGGGAGCGGGGTATCAAGCTGAAGCTGAACCCGCTCAGGGACGCCATCGCCGGCCGCAGGATCGTGGTGGTCGACGATTCCATCGTCCGCGGGAACACCCAGCGCGCGCTCGTCGCGATGCTCCGCGAGGCCGGGGCCAACCAGGTCCACGTCCGGGTCGCGTCCCCGCCGGTGAGCTGGCCGTGCTTCTACGGCATCGATTTCGCCACCCGCGCCGAACTGATCGCCGGGCGCCTGTCGCCCGAGGAGATCTGCACCTCGATAGGCGCGGACTCACTGGGCTACGTGTCGCTGGCAGGACTCATCGAGGCGACGACGCTGCCGCAGAGCCGACTGTGCCGCGCCTGTTTCGACGGGCAGTACCCCGTCCCGGTCGCAGACGACGACCGGGGCAAGCACGTGCTCGACGGCCTGGGCGTCGGATCCTAACCGCTTTCAGCGCGGCCAGGCGTCCTCGGCGTCTTTCCAGGCGCCCGCAGCGTTCCCGGGAGATTCGTCGTCGTTGTCTTCTTCGTCTTCGTCGTCGTCGTCCCCGGCGGCGGACTTGTTATTGCCGTCGCCGGAGTCCGCACCGACGCCCAGCTCCGCACGCAGCCGGTCAAGGTCTGTGTCGTCGCTCTTGTACTTGAGCTGACGAGCAACCTTCACCTGCTTGGCCTTGGCTCGGCCGCGCCCCATTGGCTCGACCCCCTCGAACGTCCGGAGCCAGTCAGGCCCCATGATCTCCGCCTCGCTGGTTTCGTGCGTCATACGACGGCGCCGCCACCCCGCAACGGGGAGCGCGACGTTCACCAGCATCCGTACAGGTACAACCGTACCCGCTTTGCGCACCTGATGCCTACGCTGATCCCATCGTGCCCAGCCAGATTCCGCGCAGCCGGCCGACATCGGACATCCGCCGCTCGGCCAGGCGGTCCGCGGCCACCGATGGCGGCACGCCGTCGGAGTCCGCGATGGCGAGGACTTTCGCCGTCGTCGTGAAGATCTGCTCGGTGGCGGCGCGGGCACGGTCGAAGTTAAAGCCGGCCAGTTCGTCCGCGACCTGGATGACACCGCCCGAGTTGACCACGTAGTCGGGCGCGTAGAGGATGCCCCGGTCGGCGAGCAGCTTCTCGATGCCATGGTGGGCCAGCTGGTTGTTGGCGGCGCCGCATACGACGCGTGCGGTCAGCGTGTTCACGATGTGCTCGGTCAGCGTCCCGCCGAGCGCACACGGGGCCAGGATGTCCAGTTTCTCCGTGGCCAGCGCCTCGACGTCCGCGACCGCGCCGACGTCCGGGTGACGATCGCGGACCGCTTCGATGGCAGCCGTGCTGACGTCGCAGATGACCACCTCGGCCCCGGCCTCGAGGAGGTGGCCGACGAGGCGGTGCCCTACTTTGCCCACTCCCTCGACGCCGACCCTCCGCCCGCTCAGGCTGGTGCTGCCCCAGGCGTGCTCGGCCGCCGCCCGCATTCCGTGCATGACCCCGAGCGCCGTAAGGACCGACGAGTCTCCCGCGCCGCCGTGAGCAGTCGTCCGGCCCGTCACGTAGCGGCATTCCCTGGCGATGATGTCCATGTCCTCGCTGCGCGTGCCCACGTCGCACGCGGTGACATAGCGGCCGCCGAGCGAGGCGACCAAGCGGCCGTACGCGCGCAGCAGCGGTTCGGTCTTGACCCGGGCGGGGTCGCCGATAATGACCGCCTTGCCGCCGCCGTGGTCGAGGCCTGCCAGCGCGTTCTTGTAGGCCATGGCAGTGGACAGTCTCAGCACGTCGGCGAGGGCCTCGTCTTCGCTGCCGTAGGGGTAGAAGCGGGTACCGCCGAGCGCAGGGCCAAGTGCGGTGGAGTAGATGCCGATGATCGCCTTGAGCCCGGTGTGGTGGTCCTGGCAGAAGACGACCTGTTCGTGCTCGGCTCGCGGGGAGCCGTTTTCCCTGTGGGATATCGCGAACACGTTGGTCACGGTGGCGACTCTCCTCATCCCGTCCCGGCTCCGCGTTGAGCCGGGATCGGGATCAAGCGTATTGCGTGCGCGGGCCCGCGGGCCCGGCCCCGCAGAGGCACGGAAGCCCGTTGCGTTCCGTACTGGCCGGTAACTGACAGTAGAGACGATCTCGTTACCTTGACCCCCACCTTTGCGGCGTTCTGGTATGTCACGATACGACAGTGATGACTTACTCCGCGTATCTGCGCATCTACGAGCCGGTGGTGGCGTTCCATGAACCCGACCGGTCCCGATGGGCGGCCTACGCGGTCTCACCTGCCCGGCCGCGACGCCGCGACTCGCTCATGGCGGAACATGCCGAGGCCCTGCGCCGGACGATCATGGCGCCGCAGATCGTGGTGCCTGATCGGGAGAGCGAGCACGCCTACGTCCGCCGTGCGGACGGCATTACCTATGTGTGCCCGTGGCAGACCAGGCTGCGCAGCCTGCTGGCCTACGGCCGGATGCTCTCGACCGTCGGCGCGCTGCTGCCCGGCACGGTCCCAGCCGGTGCCGACGATCAGGGGATGACCGCGCTGGCCCGGCTCGAGGATGCCGGGCCTCACGGGCTCTCGCCCCGGCTGCACATCCTAGCCAGTGTCTGGACCATACCGCTGGCCTGGTTCGTTCCGTTCACCGCGCCGGAACGGTGGCTTTCCCTCGGCCCGGACCGGGACCGGCCATCCGCCGCGGCGACCGCGTCGGCCATGCGTGCGCTGGTTTACACGACTCCCATGTCCCGCGCCCGCCGGCGGGTAGCGCGTGGCCTGGCCACACTGCGCTGCCTGCCGCCCAGGTTCAACGAGGACGCCTGGGAACCGCTGCGGGCCGAGGGTGACCTGGCCGACGTTAGGCGCTGGCTAGAGGAATTTCACCCGTACTCACTCGTGGAGCTCGATTACGGCGGGCTGGTGCACCTGCTCAGCGACGACGCGCTCTGCGGTGACCAGTCGGTGGCCGAGGTCGGGGCCGCTATCGAGGGGGCGGCCAAGGGTGAGCGCGAGCTCGCTGTCGCCATGTATATGCGCGCACACAGCCGGTGGCGCGCGTTCGCCGAATTCGAGCGGGCGAACTGAGTGCCGAGGGGTCCGCCGGCGAATACTTGCCGGACACTATTTCCGAATCTGCCGCGATGCGACGATAAGTATCGCTAGAATCACCCTCAGTGACAGTGATCGGCGGAGTAACTGGGCATCCCGGTACAGAAACTTTGCGCCTGGTGGTCGACGCGTCACCGCTGGTGATGGCAATATGGTCCCTGTCGGCCATATAGGACATCCCCGACAGGCTCCCCACGGAGCACCAGGCAATACAAGAACGCAGGATCGCAACACTGGTCCAGGAGGAGAGGCCACACACATGTCCGCTCGTACACCAGAGGCCGAGCCGCTGTTGACCCCCGCGGAGGTCGCCACGATGTTTCGTGTCGACCCCAAGACCGTCACACGGTGGGCGAAGGCCGGCAAACTGACCTCGATCCGCACGCTGGGGGGACACCGGCGCTACCGGGAGACTGAGGTTCGTGCACTGCTCGCGGGTATTCCGCAGCAGCGTTCCGAGTGACTTTCTGCCGTCTTCGCCGGACGGGCGCCCGTCAGGCGCCGCTCAGGGTGAATGCGGCAGCACTCGATCAACGGAATGGGGGGTCGGCCCCGGTGGCGGAGTGTCGCATCGAGGGTGCTGTCCGGCAGAGATATTGCCAGCCGGGCACATCCCGGAAGGCACGTTGCCGGGGCCGGTCCGCTCTCAGGGGAGGGTCGCACGATGCGTGATCCAGAATTGGTCGCACGTGCTCAGCGCGCTGCGACGCGCCTGGAATCGGCATGGGAACAATGGCGTGCGCTGCATGGACTCGCAGTCGCGCCCGGGCAGCCGGTAGTCAGCTATGTCGGCTACTCACTCAAAGAGCCCTGGGGTGAACCCCGGGTCGTAATCGGGATCGACGCCGACGAGGCCGAGTACCTCGCCGACTTCCTCGATCGTGATGAATGCGCGCAGGTCCCGCATCAGCAGGTCCCGCATCAGCAGGTCCCGCATCAGCAGGTCCCGCATCAGCCGGGACCGCGTCAGTCGGGCCCGCTTCAGCAGGTCAAGCTGGCCGAACCGCCGCCGGAAAGCAAGGGCGAATACCCGAGCTCGGCGCTGCTCGGCGCGTCGGTAGCCCTAGGCCGCGGCCGCCCGTCGCCGGATCAGGCCCGGGACATAGCCGCCGAGCTGGCCGGCTGGACCTCGGGTGAGCTTCCCGGCCAGGTGACCGAGCAGCTCGCCTCATGGCCGCCGAGGCCGCCGTCGGCTGCGGATCAGCCGCCGGCCAGCGCGTAATCTCGGCGCGCCGCCATCGCGCTCAGCAATTTCACTTGAAAGCGGGTTCACAGCTGCGTCCTAGCGTCCATTAAGAAACACGCGGCATGATCGTCAGTGAGGGGGCCGAGAGGTTTCTCGCCCTTTCCCGTCTGGGCTCGGGGTGGCCAGGCCCCGCTCCGAGCCCAGGCTGTTAAGTTTCTGGGGAATCGTCACCACCGCGACGTGGGCAGGCTCCAGGGTCTGCTGTACGACCCCGGCCAGGTCATCTCGAACCGAGTCCAAGTCCAGGGCTTCTTTCAGGCGGGTTGCGAAGGCCGCCACTGTCTGTTCAGCGTCGTACCTGGCCCGCTTGAAGCGGCGGTCTACCGCGCGTTGCACTCTCCGCCGCAATGGGTTGAACAAGGCTGCCGCGGCCAGCGTGGCGGCAGCCACCGCCACCGGACTGCGGAACCCGAACACCTGGGTAGCGACCAGAACCAGTCCCGCGTACAACCCGATCAGCAGACCAGTGACTATGGCGTAGGCCAGGGTGCGGCTGATGATCCGGTCGATCTCATACAGCCGGTACTTGAGGATCCCCACTCCCATGCCGATGGGCAAGGCGATGAGCCCGACCTCGAGGAGGTTGCGCGGCTGGTGCCGGACGACAACGATGCCCACCCCGGCATAGCTCAGGACGGCGGCCACCCCGGCCCCGATGTGCGAGATCGTCAGCTGATGGTCGAGTGCGTTCAGCGTCGTGTTGACTGTCACCAGCACGAGCAGCACGGCGCCGAGGCCCACGGTCGTCGTCGAGGTGAGGGCAAGGCGGCGGCCCCTGACCTCGATCGTCAGCGGTTCCTGCCTGGCCGCTGACTGCGGCTGCCTCATGGAGGGAAACGCTACGCGCGCAGCGTTCCGGAACCGTTACGCCAGCATGGGCGTGAGGTCTTCACGTTTGGGCGTGAGCTGGGTGGATGGGGGCCGGGCCGGAGGTCGCCCGCAGGTTAAGCGGGCTGCGCCCGCATTTGCCTTGGGTGCTTAGCGTTCCCAGCGGGGGTCGTTGCCGGCGATTTCCTGGCTGAGGGTTTCGAGCTCGGCGATGAGGGATCGCAGGCGGCGCTGGTTGTCGAACCAGGGCTGGTAGCCGGCGAGCTGGTCGTCGGTCAGCAGGCGAGTGACGGTTTTCCCGCCGATCTTGCGGGTCCACTGGTGGTAGGGGCCGTGCAGCCGGGGCGGGCCGGCGTGGCAGCGGCAGCCAGGGTAGCCGCAGCGGGTCATCCGCTCGGTGAGGGTGCCGGGCAGTGCGAAGCCGGTCTGGGCGAGGTCGGCGGCGATCTCGGCGGCGATGCGGCGGGCGCGGGCGTGCTGGTCCGGGGTGGGCGACACGTTGTTATTTTCGCAGCCGGGGTTCCGCATCTCGCACTCCGTTCAGTATGAGTCTTGTATGGAGAATGCGGAGATTGCCGCCTCTATCGGGCGGTGGCGGCCGTCGCCGGTATCGCCGCAGGCGGCGGCGTTCGCCCGCGCCGTGATCGTGAAGGCCGGGCCGGAGGGCCGGGAGCGGGCGAAGAACCTGCTGCGGGCGGCGGGCAAGCTCGCTGACTACGGCCCCGGGCTGGGCCCTGAGCCGGTTCCGGAGGTGCTGCTGCACCCGCCGGCAGCCGAGCGGTTCACCCGGTGCGCGCCCGGCCTGTCCGGCGTGGCGCGCCGGACTCTGCGGACGAACCTGCGGTTCACCGGCCGCCGGGTAGTGCCGCAGCTGTATCCGGCGGACCTGCCGCTTCCGCGGGAACGCTCGAAGCAGCCCTGCAGCGCGGCAGAGACCGGCGGCTTCCTCGCGCTCGCGGACGCCCAGCCCACCCGGGCGCGGCAGGCGCGGGCGGCCGGGCTGGTCTGCCCGGGCGCGGGCGCCGGGCTGATCCGCGGCGACCTGCGCGAGGCGCGCGGCAGCGACGTGGCCTGCCGCTCCGGCGGCGTCATCGTCCAGGCCGGGGGCTCACGTCCCCGCACGGTGCCGGTGCTGGCCCGCTACCACGCCCGGCTGCTGGCGGCGGCCCGCCGGGAACGGCCTGATCTGCGGCGGGACTGATCCCGGCCGCCGGAACATCACCAACCCGCTGATCACCGCGCTAGACGGCGGGACCGGGCTGCCGCGGCTGGACACGTCCCGGCTGCGCGCGACCTGGCTGCGGGACTGCGCGGAGCTGCCCGGGCTGGCCGCGTTCATGCACGCGGCCGGGATCAGCTGCTCCCAGCGGCCCGGCGACCTCGTCGCCGGGCTCCAGCCGGCCGGCGAGGCCGAGGCGGTGCGGCTGCCCGGGGCGGCGCGCCGTTCATGATCACGCTGGCAGCCCTGGAAGGCGTCACCGGCGCCTCCGGCGTCGCACCACGGATCGAGGCCATGCTGCCCGCCGGGGTGCGCGCCCGGCAGCTGAAGGTCCGGACCCTGCTGGCCGGGATGTGCCTGGCCCAGGCCGGTCACCGGCCCGCGCACCTGACCCGCGTGCACCAGGCGCTTGTCAGCCTGCCCGAGGACGGGCAGCGGCGGCCGGGCGTGATCACGGACTGGAAGGACGGCCCTCACCTGCTAACTTACCGGCAGACCGAGCGGACCTTCGGCCTCGTCAGCCGCGTCCTGGCCAAGGACGAGCCCGGCGGGCTGCCGTCGCAGGCTCTGCAAGCGGCCTGCGACGACCTGCCAGAGGCATCCGCCGGGGACCAGCTCACGGGCGCCAGCGCCTCGCTGGCCGCGGACTGGACGGACATGGAATCCTTCTCCCGCCCGCCCCCGGCCAGAGGAGGCCAGTGCGCCGATCCCGAGGCGTCGCGGGGACACCGCAAGAACAACCTGCCGCGCCGCGAAGACGAGCTGTTCTACGGCTACTACCTCTCCGCCGCCATCATGATGCCCGGCGAGAACGGGCCCGCCATCCCCGAGCTCGCCCGCCGTGCCACGCTGTCGTCCTGCCGGCACGACCCAGTCCGCGCCTTCGTCCCCGTCCTCACGGCGATGCCCGCCGCCGGCATCCCGCCCGGCGACGTGCCCGCCGACTCCGGCTACGCCCACCGCGACGCGGGCGCCCGGGCGCTGCAGCTGCGCGCCGCCCGCGGCCAGCTTGTCCAGGACCTGCACCCGCACGACCGCGGCCCCAACGGCACCCACCACGGCGCCATCGTCAGCAACGGTAACCCGTACTGCCCGGCCACGCCCCGCACGCTGCCGGAACTCGGGCCGCTGCCCCGCGAGGCCACCCCGGGCCAGGTCGCCGCGCACGACGCGAAGACCGCCGAGACCGCCCGCTGCAAGCCCGGCCGCCTCACCCGCGACGACCAGGACGGCTACCACCGCGTCCAGTGTCCCGCCGTCATCGGCAAGATCCGCTGCCCGCCCCGCCCCGCCTCGATGACCCTGAACCGGGACCGGCCCGAAATCCTCACCCCGCCCGAGAACCCCCAGGCATGCTGCACCCGGCAGGCCATCACCGTCCCGCCCGGGGTGAACGCGAAAACCCGGCAGGAACACGACCACCCGTCCGCCGCGCACCGCCGGTCCTACGCCCGCCGCACCGGCGCCGGGCGCGGCTTCGCCACCGCGAAAGACCCGGCCGGCAACACCATCACCCGCGGCTGGTGCCGCCTCATGGGCCTGACCCCCCTCATGCTGGCCATCACCTGCCTGCTCATCGTCCGCAACCAGCGCATCCTGCAAGCCCGGGACGCCCGGCAGGAGGAAAACGAACGCCGCACCGCCAAAGGCCTGCCCCCGAAAACCCGGCGCCGGCGCCGCAAGACGCTCACCGCACTCATCGCTGCCACAGGACCGCCCTAGCCAGGCCAGCAGGCCCGCACGCGGGAACAGCACCACCACGAGCACCCCTGGCAGCCCCGACACCCACACAGACAGCGGCAGCACGCCCGGAAACCGCCCCCGGACACGCAGAACGCCACTAAGCGAACACGAACCGCATCAGCCGCAGCCGCGCCAAGAGCACACCAGAATGTCAGACCCAAACGTGAAAATAGACCTCACCGAAACGTGAAGACCTCCGCGTGGGGCGCCAGGGGGTCGAACCCTGAACCAATGGGTTAAAAGCCCACTGCTCTGCCATTGAGCTAACGCCCCGCAGCGCCGGGTGAGCCGACGCCTCGAGACGAAGCGTACCGACTTCCCGGCCCGATCGCGTGGTCGAGGCTAGCGGTACGCGGAGATGCCGGTGAGCGCCTGGCCGATGGCCAGCGCATGGATCTCCTCGGTGCCCTCATAGGTCAGCACGGCTTCGAGGTTGTTCGCGTGCCTGATCGGGGGGCACTCCAGTGTCACGCCGCTGGCCCCGAGCACCGTCCGGGCCTGCCTGGCGATATCGATGGCCGACCTCACGTTGGTCATATTGGCGATGCTGACCTGCACCGGGCTGACCGAGCCCGCCTCCTTGAGCTTGCCGAGGTGGAGCGCGAGCAGCTGGGAGCGGTACAGGTCCGCCGCCATCCAGCTGAGCTTGGCCTGAATCAGCTGGAACGACGCGATGGGCTTGCCGAACTGCTCACGGGTCGTGGCGTATTCGATCGCGCTCTCCAGGCAGGTCCGCGCCGCGCCGGTGACTCCCCAGGCGATGCCGAACCTGGCCTCTGTCAGGCACGACAGCGGGCCCTTGAGTCCGGAGACGCCGGGAAGCACGGCGTCAGCGGGCAGGCGAACCTCGTCGAGGTGCAGTTCGGACGTGATGGACGCGCGCAGCGACATTTTCTTGTGGATGTCGCGGGCGGTGAGGCCGACCGTTCCGCGCGGGACGAGGAACCCGCGGATGCCATCCGAGGTGTTTGCCCAGACCACGGCGATATCGGCGATGCTGCCGTTGGTGATCCACATCTTGGTGCCAGAGAGCACCCAGTCGGATCCGCCCTGCCGGCGAATGCGCGCATGCTGCCCGGGTCGGAACCGTGATCGGGCTCGGTGAGGCCGAAGCAGCCGATCGCCTCCCCGGCGGCCATGCGGGGCAGCCACTCGGTCTTCTGTTCCTCCGACCCATACCGCCAGATCGGGTACATGGACAAGGAGCCCTGGACGGACGCCGCGCTGCGCAGGCCGGAGTCGCACGCCTCGAGTTCGCGACACGCGACGCCGTAGGCGACCGCCCCGGCGCCGGCGCAGCCGTAGCCGGTCAGGTGCATGCCGAGCACCCCGAGCTTGCCGAGTTCCGGCACGATGTCACGGGGCAGTGTGCCCGCCTCGAACCAGTCCGTAATGTGCGGCAGCACCCGGTCAGCGGCGAAGGCCCGTACGGTGTCACGGATCAGGCGCTCCTCGTCGGTCAGCTGGTCGTCGATTTGTAGCAGGTCCGTGCTCGGCGCGCCTGTGGACATGGCCGGTTCCTCTCTTGTCGCTCCAGATCAGGGTATTAACCGGACGGTCCGGTATGTGAGCCTGGCTCCGGAGTGGGCATGATCTAGCCTTGACATCCTCCTCCGCCTGAAGGCGGGAGATTCCAGCTACTACGCCGATTGGAGCAGCAGTTGAGGTTCGCGGTTCACGGGCCGGGTAACCCCGTCGCTCCCCGCGCAGTCACTGCGTGCCCCGCCGCGATGTTCCTGGCCGCGTTCATGTCAGCGTTGCAGGCGTACCCGCAGGTCACGCAGCGGAACAGGGCTTGGCTCTCGCGGCTGCCCGCTGCGATGTGCCCGCACGCGCTGCAGTGCTCGCTGCTGAACGCAGGATGTATCTTCTCCACCCGGCCGGGTCCCTTGTCCTCCAGGCGGTAACCATATATTCAAACACCCTATCGGGAATCACCGACATTCCAGAGGAGGAGAAGCGGCGTTTCTTCCCGGGTTGAAGGCCGCGGTCTCCACGCCGCGATCCTGATGAACGAACCAAGCCGCAATGGAACCAGGCGCCTGTACGGCTCTGCGGGACGGGCGTGTTATCGCGGGGTATGCGCTGGCCTGGCGGCATACTTCGGCGTTGACCCGACCCTGGTGCGCCTCGCCTTTGCCCTGCTCACTGTGTTCGGAGGCATAGGCATCCTGCCCTACCTCTGCGCCTGGTCGTAATCCCGGAGGAGGGCGACGGTGCTTCCATCGCCGAGACCTTCGTCAACAAGCAACGGCGCTCCTGAGACCAGCTCTAGGCGCGTGTCGTCTCCGCCCCGGCCCGCTGCGCCTGAATCAGGCTGCCGCGCAGGTGCGTCCAGCTCATGGCCAGCATGGTGGCCGCGGTCAGGCCGACCAGGCCGGCCAGGCCGACGGCGAGCGGAGCTCCTATCGCCTGGGCCACCGCGCCGCCGGCCAAGATGCCGAGCCCCTGAACCGCATACAAGCCCGACTGGGCCAGGCCGAACGCGCGGGCTCTGGTGGCAGGGCGCAATGCTTGCACGAACGCCGCGGCCGCGGCCAGCTGGTAGGCGCCGCCGGCGCCCGCGAGCGTCCACAGCAGCAGAACGGCCCACAGCGGAGGGTCCCATGCGCTGCCGATGAGCGGGGCGCAGGACAGGACGGCGAGCCAGCCCATCATCCTGATCCTCGCGGACGGTGCGGCGACCCTGCCGAGCAGGAAGGCGCCCATCACCATGCCGAGCGGCATGGCCGCCATCAGCAGCCCCACAGTAAGCGTGCTGCCGTGCAGCGAACGCGCATACGGCACGGCCAGGCCTTCAGGGACAATGTAAAAGCCTGCTAGCCAGCCGAAAAGCAGCAAGGTGAGCAGCATACGGTTGCCGAAAACGATCCGGATGCCGTCAGCCGATACGGACCACAGGGAAGGCCGTGCCGCTCCGTCGCGCCCGGGTCCTGGCCGGGCTTTCACCCCGGCCAGGACAATGAGAGCCGAGATACCGAACGTGGCGGCGTCTATGCCCAGCGTCTTGTGCGGGTTGAGGATGGCGACCACGGCCGCGCCCGCCACGAAACCGAGAATCTGGCTGGCCTGGTAGGTGATATTGCCGATGGCCGAGCCGAGCACGAACTTATCGCCGGGCAGAACATCAGGCAGGAGCGCGGTGCGCGCCGAGGAGAACGGCGCACCGGTCAGCACGGTGCAGAACAGCAGGACGCACAGCGCGGCGAATGGCAAGCCAGGTATCGCCATCAGCCCGACCGTGCCGGCCCGGAACAGGTCGCAGGCGATCATGACACGACGGCGCGGGAACAGGTCCGCGAGACCGGAGAGCAGCGGGCCGCCCGCGATCGGCGGCAGGTAGGTGAGCGCATAGGCGAGCGCGGTGAGGAACGCCGAGTGAGTACGGCCGTAAACGAGGATGGCGATGGCCACCTGGGCGAACTGATCGCCGGTATAGGAGAGCACCTGCGCGCTCCAGAGCGCACGGAACTCGCCGATGGCAAAGACCTCGCGGTAGGATGACCGCTCCTCAGGCGCCCGCCGGTGGCGGCCTGAGTGGACTGCCTGGACCCGCTGGCCGGGCTGAGCCTGCCCGTCCCGCAGCCAGCCGTGGTCGAGCTTGGCCCGAAGCTCAGTCCGCGGCTCAGACGTCACGGTCCGGTTCACCCTCGGGCATCGGCCACGGTCTCGCGCGGTATATGCCCGATTTCGCCGTCAAACATGGTAAATACCCCCCGATCATCTAGTGACGTCCGCCGAGATCGTCGGCCGTTGTCATCACTGCGTGATTCCCATATCGCTTACCGTGTCTGATGCAGCCGATCTTTGCAAGAGGTATCGTCCTGAATCCCCGGCCGACTTGGCCGGCACGCTTGCTCCGCTTTGCTGGTTCCGGTGTCCGTCCCCTATGCTGGGGCAGTCCCCAACGGCGGGCTGATACGGTTACGGTGGCCAAGGCCGTCGGCGCCCCCATCGTCTAGCGGCCCAGGACACCGCCCTTTCAAGGCGGCGGCACGGGTTCGAATCCCGTTGGGGGCACACGCCGGCTACGGTTGTCAGCACGAGGTCCTGTAGAGCAGCTTGGAGTGCTCGCCACCCTGTCAAGGTGGAGGTCGCGGGTTCAAATCCCGTCAGGACCGCCGGGATCCCGGGTGAGGTGTCACTGGGGTCCCATCCAGGTCAGGTAGCTCAGTCGGTAT
>WNFF01001749.1_pt1 | contig 17556 bp, 16 predicted proteins | sample 5400441 | NCBI WGS metagenome assembly WNFF01 (sample SAMN13153345, study PRJNA577476) | soil metagenome | isolation source: 120 cm saprolite under Douglas fir tree site 2 hole 3 replicate 1 | place: USA:California | collected 2015-04-18 | reverse complement strand
TACAGACGCAGTATTTCTACGATCCGTTCGGAAACACTACGTCGTCGGGGGCGGCGACCAGCAACACCATCGCATTCGCCTCTCGCGAAAACGACGGCACGGGGCTGTATTACTATCGCGCGCGATATTACAGTCCAGCTTTGGGGCGTTTTATCAGCGAGGATCCTGTCGGACTGGGTGGAAGCAGGAACCTGTATTCCTATGTCGGCGACCAGCCAACCGGATACCGGGATCCATCTGGCTTGTGGAGCCCGGACGCCCACGACGCAATTTTTCAATTTGCCTTGGGAGGTTGCGCCCCCCAGTCGAATATCGATGCGCTGAAGGCTGCCAGCCGTCAATTCGATATCGACACGGGCCAGAATCCCAATTACGACGCTGCCCATTCGATGGCCCAGCCGGGAGAAACTCTGCAAGACTTCTTCAACCAGCGCAGCGACTGGATCAACAGCAATATGTGGAATGCCGAATCAGCCGAACAGGCCGGCAACTTAAACACCGCCTTGACGGATCTGGCCCAGGCGATGCATACGGTTCAAGACGCGTATAGCCCCATGCACATGCAAGGCGGCCCTAATGGCATCCCTTTCGTTTGGGATTGCAGCCCTGGACATCGGTATCGCTGCATAATTTCCGGGCCGAACAAGCCGTGGAACAATAACTTGAGGCATAGCCCTGGCAGTCACTGGTGGACTCTGGGACAAGACTGGTGGGGGGGCGAGACAGTTGGTGTTTGGAACGATCAGCCTGCCTCCGTTAAAAACGCGGTGAGGCTTGATCTTCTCAACGCATATCAAGTTGTTTTTGGACCGTGCCAGGGTACTTCAGGACGGAAGAATTGAATTGAAACTTATTCTACGTGCCTTGTTGCTTGGGATCGTCTGGGCGTTCGCATGGGCGTTGTGTGGCTTGGGTATTGCCATTGTTGGTATAGCAACTTCCCCCGACACCGGTCATGTTCCCCATTTCGTGGCTGCATTTATTGTGAGCTTTGTCAGCGCCGTGGTTGGTTTTTTTTCTGGAGTTGCATACGGCCTGATTTCGCGAACCATATCCTTACGACCCAGAGGCAGGATAGTGGCCGGGGCTGCTGTTGGGGCCTCTGGCATAATCGCTCTCGTGACCATCGGAGCGATAGCAAATACCAGCTCGGCAGCCCCGCTCTCGAGTACTCTCAGGCAGGGCATCCGGGGAATCTTGATCTTTTGCCCTATCGCAGCGGTGCTAGGAGGCTCACTAGCGGCGATCGATTCGAAATTGCACAAAGGAGCACACGCGAATTAGGTTTCGCCACCGGTTTGGACAATGGCGGAGCCTGCAGGGTTTTGGGGGCATCTTGAGCATCCGACTCGCATTGATTATTGTTCTCTCCACCATTGCCCTCCGCGCACAGTCGTCGTACCCACATAATGCGGCCTCCTGTGAGCAGTGCCATTCTGTGCCAGCGAAATTCGGCAGCAGCCGGATCACTGTGCAGCGAAAGGGAGCCTTCGCTCACGGAAAGTTCGTTCCAGCGGCGGAGGGCGGGATTCGCCACCGGGTGAGAGAAACCCAGGCCCCGTTAAAGGAGGGGAGCGACCCAGTCGCAAGCGATCGGGTCGCGCTCAATCTGCTCGGCGACGGCTACATCGAGGCGATTGACTCAAATGATATTCGCCGGAATCTCGACAAGCAAGGCCAGGAAAACACTGCAATTCGCGGATCGCTCGTGCCGGCCCGTGTTCTTGAATCCAGAGCAGCGAAGACCACGCACGCCGGACGATTTGGATGGAAGAGTCAGCATAGCAGCCTGCTTTCCGCATGCGCCGATTCGATGAGAAATGAACTCGGAATTCGCAATCGCCTTTATGCGGAGGAATATGCCACGCATGATCCCAAGGACGGGCCGACACCTTTTGACAAACCTGATCCCAAGACGGGTAAGACAGAACTTGAGCGCCTGGTAGAAGAGATTCGCCACACCGAACCTCCTGCTCGCGATGAGCAACTCGCGGGTAGCACGGACGCGCAGGAGGGTGAAAAGATATTTGCTCAAATCGGATGTGCGCTCTGCCACGTATCCACGTACAGAACTTTACCTGAGGGAACAGTGATTAACGGAGGTACGTACCGCGTCCCTGCTCACCTGGGGCATAAAGTAATTCATCCCTATAGCGATTTTCTTTTGCACGACGTAGGCACTGGTGACGGAATCCCGCAAGCCGCCAAGCCAGAATATCTGGACCAGTCCACCGCAAATCGATTCCGCACCGCGCCCCTCTGGGGGCTTCGTTTCCGCTCGTGGATGATGCATGACGGCAAATCCATTACCTACCACCAGGCCATCGTGCGACATGGTGGCGAGGCTGCGGGGGTGCGAGAACGATACGAGGAACTGACCCCGGTGGAGAAACAACAGTTGCGGGCTTTCTTGAACTCATTGTGAGAGTTAAGCGCAAGCATCCGTGTGCTCCTGCAGTGGTACGGCAGGCCATAGCAGCAAGATCACAGCAGCTGGAGGCCTGCGCCAATATATCCCTCTGGGAGCTCGCTTCTGCCCGCTGCGTTGCGCCCTCCACGAAGGCTTTCACGTGTTTTGTCCTTCAACGGGTCGGTCAGCGGCATAACAGCAAACTCCTTGAATGGTTTCACAATCAGTGGCAACCCCGTCAACTTTTAAAGAGTTACGGACGCAGGAGTCTGGCAATCAAGGCCCAAGCTTGACCGGATTTAATAGGTTAACGATGTAGAGCAAGCGATTAAAACAATTTAGTTTATGGTGGCCATGGACCGGAGTTGAACCGACGCCAGCCTTTCAGACCTCAAACAACAAGCACTTCCAACAACTTACAAGTCGCGGGAGGCTGCCTAAGTGCTTGCAAACACGCGCAAGTTGTTTCAACTGCTGACCAGCGTTGCGAACCCTTCGTACACGCATTTTGGAGGATACTCCGCGAAGCCTGTGATTTCTAGTCGCTCGTGGTTAGTTGGTGCGTAAGCGTCCGAAAGGCACCGTCTTGCTAAGTGTCCACGAATAAGTTAAGTGGACACTTCGGCGGGAGTGGAGCTGATATTCCACGGCAGAAGCTCTTCGATGCGGTTGATGGGATGATCGGCGATGCGGGTCAGCACCTCGCGCAGATGGGCTTCGGGATCGCGGCCGTTCAGCTTAGCGGAACCGATCAGGCTGTAGATGGCGGCTGCGCGTTCCCCGCCCGCATCCGATCCCGCGAACAAGTAGTTCTTCCGGCCCAGGGCCACGCCGCGCAAAGAGCGTTCGGCGGCGTTGTTGTCGATCTCGATGTGTCCATCTTCTATATAGCGCGTCAGCGCGTCCCAGCGCGTGAGGGCATAGCGGATCGCCGCCGTGGTCTCCGACTTGCGCGACAGTTTCGACAAGGTCGCTTCGAACCACTGGCGCAGAGAGTCGAGCAGCGGCTTGGCCTTCGCCTGGCGGACTTCGCAGCGTTCGTCTGGCGGACGGCCGCGAACCCCGTCTTCGATCCCATACAGTTTTCCGATCCGCTCCAGCGCTTCTCGCGCCACCGGGGAAGCGTGCGCTTGCTCCAGATCGTAAAACTTGCGCCGCACGTGTGCCCAGCACGCAGCTTGCTCGATGCGTCCATTTTCGTAGAGTTGATTGAATCCCGCATAGGCATCGGCCTGCAGCGTGCCACGAAACTTCTCCAGATGCCGCTCGGGATGTTCCCCTTTGCGATCCGGCGAATAGGCAAACCACACCGCCGGAACGGCGGTGTCGCCTGCGGGACGATCATCGCGAACGTAGGTCCACAATCGCCCGGTCTTGGTCCTGCCATTGCCGGGAGCCAACACCGGCACCGGCGTGTCGTCGGCGTGCAGCTTGCCCGCGGCCATCACGTAGCGACGCAGCGCTTCCACCAGCGGCTCCAGCAAACGGCTCGCTCCGCCCACCCAATCGGCCATGGTCGAGCGCTCCAGTTCCACATCGACGCGCGTATATCTCCGACTGACGATAGAGTGGTTGATGATCGCAGTACTTCGAGACCAGAACATGCGCCAGCAGTCCCGGCCCCGTTACGCCGCGCTCGATCGGGCGACTCAGCGCTTCGGCCTGCACAATGCAGTCGCACTTGGTGCAGCTCAGCTTGGTGCGCACGTGCCGAATCACCACGAAACTGGCGGGCACGTACTCCAGCATCTCCGAGACGTCCTCGCCCAACTTGCGCAGTTCGCCCTGACATTGCGGGCATACCGTTTCCTTCGGCTCGTGCCTGCGCGTTTGTCGCGGAAGATGATCCGGCAGTGCGTGGCGCGTGGGTTTCGCCCAGGAGCCGAAGCGGCGGGGACGGAAGCCGATTCTGGCGCGTGGGGCCTTTTCTTGCTGCGATTCGATTCCAGTTCTTCCAGCCGCAGTTCCAGTTGCTCGATCTGTCGCTGAAGCTTCTCCGACTTCCGCCCGAACTGCATGCGATGCAGCTTGGCCAGCAGCAGCTTCAAATCCTCGATCTCGCGCCCGCGCGACTGTAACTGCTCCTGCGTGGTTGTCAGCTTGTCTTCGGTGGAGAGTAACTGTTCGTGTTGTGCCAGGATCAGCGCTCGTAGCGCATCTGCAGGAAGGACGTTCAGATCGGGAAGTGCCGCCACTGACATGCGCGGAGTATCGCATGAACACTGGCGATTTCTATCTTCTCCCACGAAAAAAGTTGTGGAAAAGAACCTCGCGCGTTACACGGACAGCTGCGGTTCCCACGTTCGCTCTGGCCGCCGCCAATCGATGCCCTCCAACAGCATCGACAGACTGCGCTCGCGTCAGCGCCACCGTGCCGCTCGTGGCTTGCGGCCACACGAAGCGTCCTCGCTCCAGCGGCTTCGCGAACAAGCACAACCCGTCGCCGTTGTACCAGAGAACTTTGATCAGATCGCGGCGCCGTCCGCGAAACACGAATACGTGCCCCGAGAACGGCTTCTGCTCCAGTTTGGTCTCGACCAGCGCGCTCAACCCCGTGAACCCGCGCCGCAAGTCGGTCACGCCCGCCGCCATCCAGATCCGCGTGTTGGCTGGCGGCCCGATCATCGCCCCAGGCACTCCAGCAACACGCGCACTAACGCCGGATCGGCGCTGCCTTCGATTCGCACCTGCGCCTGCCGCAGTTCGATGTGAATCGTGCCGGCTGTGGTTTCGAAAAATCGGCGGAACTGCGCTCCACCAGCAGAGGCGTGGGCAAACTCTCGCTCACGCGCACCGGCAACAACTTCATCGTCGGCTTACGGTCCCCAAGTCTTCCTGCCAGGTAGAGCCGACGCCAGCCAAACACCTGATTGGCGTTGATCACACGCGCTACGGACGCACCTTCCACCAACGTCTCCTCGACAATCCGCCGCTTCTCCGCGATGCTGCGCCGCTGCCGCTGGGGTGCACTCAACGACTCACTCTTACCCGTGATCACATCTGGAACCTGCCGGGAAGTGTCCATCTCCGCTCCAAGTGGACACAATCTCGAAGCGTCCACTTCGCGAGCATCGCTCTCACCCACGGAGATGTCCAAACGGTCACAACCGGACGCTTACATTTCAACACGATTCGCATGTCTCTCACCTCTTCGCAAGGACTTTTAGGCGGCCACCTGGAGTCACTTACGTGGTTGAGACTACAGCATAACGTAGCCCTGAAAAGGCACAGTTCACGCAACCGCGAACTGATTGGGGACTGGGGACTAAATTGGGGACTACGGCCTGTTTCTTGCACGAACTTACAGGTGCTTAGGTGTCATCCGTGCGCTTGTAAGTTGTTTGGTATCAAGTTCCCTTTGAACTCATAACCCAAAGGTCGGTGGTTCAAATCTACCCTCCGCAACCAACCTTCACTTTATTTTCAATACCTTAGAGCCGAGCCGACGATAGCATAAACACCTCCTGCAGCTCTCAACTAAATCCAACAACAACAACGCATTCCGTGAATGAAATTCTCACTGCGCTCGGAGTAGTCCGGGATCAACAGCCCGGGCATCGAGCGACTCCTACGATTTAGCGATATCATTCCCGGAGGTTGCACAGGACACTTTCCCTACGTCGGGAACTACGGTCACCGCGCGAAACCGACTGAAGCCATCGCTGCGGTAGGAGCGGAGTGGATCACCAGTTGGCCATTCACCTTTTAATAGGAATCTACCTGGAAGGCTATATTCCCGCACGTCCAGAACTCCGTGTCAAGGTAGTGGGTTTTACTCATCATCTGCTGAACCGGCAAGAGCACTGATCCTCCACCTGCCGGTCAAACCGTACTGGACTAAGAGCACGGAATTAGCCCAGTCCCAGACAAGCAATCTGCTTGACTCCGTGATGGGTGCTGGTAGACTTCCACCGTCTTCCTTTGCCGAACCGAATCGAAGGTAATGACCCCAGGGAAATTGGCGCCGGCATCGAGCGCCATGCTCACGGCAGTGGAGACTGGGCCCCACGAGCAGTGCTGCTGTATTCATAACAATTAAATGATAAGAATTGAAAAAACTTAGGCCCCGGCAGGTCTTATCCATCCGGATTCAAAACTCCGGATTCAAAACTAAGGCTTCAAAACTAAGGAGTAAAGAGATGAAGCAGTGGGGATTGTTTTTTGTTTTGTTTTTTCTCTGCCTTCCGATCTGCTCCCAGGCCCGTCCTGCCGCAACCGCCAACGACGAGGCCAGCCACCAGGCATTACGCGAAATGAGAGATGCAATGGTCAACGCCCTGAACAAGGGCGACGTAGATGCCATGATTTCTCACCTGCACAAAAACATCGTCTTCACGGCTATGAACGGCGAAGTCTGCCGTGGGCCCGACGAGCTGCGGGCTTATTTCAATCGTATGATGAAAGACCCTGGGCACATCGTCGAAAGTCTGCACGTCAATCCCACTGTGGACCGTCTCACCGACCTATATGGCGGGACGAGCGGGGTGGCGTACGGGAGCTCCGTGGACCACTACAAGATGACCAATGGACAAGAATTTGATGTCAACGCGCGCTGGTCGGCCACGATGGTGAAGGAAAATGGCGCCTGGCAGATAGCCAGTTTTCAGTCGGCCGCCAATATCTTTGACAATCCGCTGCTTAACAAGGCAAAGAGCGTGCTTTACTGGGGCGCCGGAGGCGCGGGCCTCATCGGCCTGGTTCTGGGCCTGCTGATCGGCCGGCGTTGGGGAAAATCGGCTGCATAAGAAGTAAGGAGGAAGCGTGCGAGCGCAGGTGAATGAAGCGCAACAGCACAACCTCAGTTCGCCGATTCCAGGTGCGCTGAACATCGGCCTGAGTGTGGTGTCGGCCGGTGCGTCTCTATTTCTGCTTTGGTGTGCCTCTCATGCGCGCTGGTGGGTAGGGGCGCTGGCGGCCGCCATCGCTTTTTCCTACACCAACAACACTACGTTCGCCCTGTTGCACGAATCAGTGCACAGTCTCTTCCATCACAGCAAAGCGGTCAATGAATGGTTTGGCAGGTTCAACGCTGCGTTGTTTCCTACGGCACTCACGTTCCAGCGGACCTGCCATCTTGGCCATCACCGCCGCAATCGCACCGATGCTGAGCGTTTCGACTATTACAAACCCGGCGACAACAAGTTTCTCAAGTACGCGCAGTGGTATGGCATTCTGACCGGGGTGTACTGGGTCCTCATACCACTCGCATGCCTGCTTTACTTGCTATGTACGTGGTTGTTTCGTCTGCCGGCACTGCGCATGGCCGATTCCAGGCTGGCGCGGCAGACGGGTGCGGATGCCATGCTTGCAGGTTTCGAAAGTGCGCCCGCTGGACGCATCCGCGGCGAGATTCTGCTGACCTTGCTGGTGCAGGGCGCGATTGTCTATTTCCTGCACCTGACTCCTACCGGATGGCTCCTCTGCTACGGCTGTTTTGCCGTGAACTGGAGTTCGCTGCAATACGCCGATCATGCGTGGTCGGAGCTGGACGTTTACGACGGGGCGTGGAACCTAAAGGTCAACAGGATCGTCCAGTATATTTTTCTGAACTACCATCATCATCGCACCCATCATCAGAACCCGCATATTTCGTGGTTCCATCTCCCGAAACATGTGGAGTGGTCCGGGGAACGTCCGTCATTTCTGAAGATTTATTTCCAAATGTGGATGGGGCCAAGACCCTATCCCGGCATGGCACTCGATGAAACCAAAAACGCGTAGCCAGAGCGCAGAACCAGGAAAAGCCCACCGGGCGGTCGGCCCGCTCTTGGCGAGGCCCGCCCCTGGTGACCTGCGTTTTGGCCTGCTGCTATGCATCGCATTTTTTTTGTTCTTTGAGCTGACCTACGTCGCTACGAATTATCTGTCCGGCCTGCATCACTTCCGCATACATGTGCACTCCAACGTGGAACTGGGGATTCCGTTTGTTCCTGCCATGGCGGTGTTTTATGTCTCCCTGAACCTGATGCTCGCGCTCACGCCCTTGATTCTGCGGACTTGGAGGGAGATTACCCCGCTGTGTGTGGTCATGGTGTTAGAAACGTTGATCTGCGCCTTGTTCTTTTTGCTTCTTCCGGTAGAGCTGGGTTATGCGCCGCCGGTGGAATCCGGCGCGTGGGGCCAGTTTTGCGGGCTGGTGAGCACGATCAGCCTGAAGTACAACAACATGCCTTCGCTGCATGCCGCCTTCGCGTTCACTGCCGCCATGGCCTTCGGCGAACGGTGCGGCGCGCTGGGCCGCTGGCTGTTTCTCTTATGGGCGGCCTTGATTGCGGCTTCAACGGTATTGACTCATGAACATCACATCGCTGATGTGGCCGCAGGTATCACCCTGGCTGTCGCTATGCATAAAGTTTATCGCTGGTCGGCTGTTGGGGAGCGGCTTGAGGCGTTGCGCCTGGAACTGATGTGTCTGATGGAATTCCGCCATTTTGTTCTGCGCCACCGGCGTTATTTGTTCACTCTGATAGTGATTTATCGGTATTCCCTCGGCCGCTGGCGGCAGACCAGGATCATACGGGCCGGGTACTGCTTGATCCAACATGTTGATGATGTGCTCGATGGCGACCGCCGAGTTGGTCGTGATCCTGAGGGGTACGTCAGACAATTGCTCCGGCAGATTTCGGATGACGGATACGACGAGGCATCATTTGTTTCTTCGCTGGCCCGACATGTGGTAACTTCGCTGCCTAACTATGACGATGGATCCGGCAGCGCTAAGGCAGACCTATTGTGTCTGTTTGACTTGTTGTTGTCTGACTACCGCAGGCGCAAGGGCCGCTTGCTGCTTACGAGTGAAGAATTGCGAGAACATCATCGCCGTACTTTTTGTTCCTCATTGAACCTCACGCTGATCGTCTGCGGCGCGGAGTTGCGGGCGGCAGACGCCGGCGAGCTAATTTCCGCACTGGCCTGGTGCTCGGTCATGCGCGATCTGGAGGAGGACATCAATAAAGGGCTGATGAATATTCCCGTCGAGGTGCTGGAGCAGGCAGCGGGACACGACGCTTCCGCTCTGGAGTACAACCAACTGGTCCGTAGTCCTGCGGTCCAAGACTGGATTCGTGCAGAATATATGCGCGGGTTGAGTGCCATGGAGCAATGTGCTGCGCGCATCGAATACCTGAAGTGGCGTAAAGGCGTGCGTATTCTGGACCTGTTCCTTCGCGCAATTCGCCTCTATGCCCGGAAATATGCGCGACGGAATCGGGACATTCTCGCCGGGGATACCAGGCCTGCGTTGCATCCACTCCACGGAGATGAACCGTGCTAGGCGCATCCTTGAGCAACGGCTATCACTGGCTGGCCCACCCGTATTCGTTTCTGGATGCGCAACGGCGCCGACAGGGACTGAGCTTCCAGCTCGATCTCCCCATTCTCGGCCGTTCCCTGGTAACCGGCGATCCGGCCCTCGTGCGAGAAATCGCGCTCCATCCTGAACTTGATAGCGGGCGCGGGATTTTCGCCTTGCGTGCAATTCTTGGCGACCGTTCTTTGATCACTCTCGATGGCCAGGAACACCGTGAGCGACGGCGGATGTTGGCGCCAGCCTTCAACGCGGGCAACATCGAACGCTACGATGCCATTATGATCGAGAAGACACGGGCGATCATTCGCGAACTCGGCCGAGGGAAACAGTTTTCCTTCTATGAGGCGGCGCGCAGAATTTCATTGAGCGCCATCGTACGTTTCATCTTCGGCGGAATAGGCCCGGAGGAAGAGCGGAGCATGGAAGTTCTGGTGGAAGAATTTCTCACCTCGTTCCACAACCCTCTGGTGCTTTATCTCAAGTTGCTGCAAGTCAATCTTGGCCCAGCTTCGCCTTGGGGACGGGCACTCAGAAACCGTGACTCCCTGCGCGCCAGGATATTGAGCGAAATCGGCGAACGGCGCAAGGGACATCGAGGTCCCACGGGCCTGCTGGCAGTGCTGTTCGAGAGTGGCGCCGGCCCCGGCGATGATGACCTGGCCACGGAAGTGCTGTCGCTGCTGATGTTCGGACATGATACCGGCGCAGCGGCCATGGCCTGGGTGATGGCTCATCTCCTTAAGCACCCTGAAGAAATGGAGCGAGTACGGATTGAAGCTCTGAGCCAACCGGACAGTAGGGAACCGGCGCGGAGCCTCTATCTTCAAGCCTGTATACGGGAGAGCATGCGGCTGTGCCCGGTGGTGGTGAACATGACGCGCGTGGCACGGCGCGATCTTGAAATCGGGAGCTATCGCGTACGAGAGGGTGAACGCGTACTGCCCTGCGCATATCTTGCACACCATAATGAAGAGGTGTTCCCCGACGCTGGGCGTTTCGTGCCGGAACGTTTTCTTGACGGACACAACTACGGGCATGCATATTTTCCTTTTGGTATCGGCGGAAGGCTCTGCCTGGGAGAACCATTTGCCATGCGCCAGATGGCATTGATACTTTCCACATTCGTGGCGCAGGCGGCGCTGGAGTTTGCGCCCGGCTACGAAGCACGCCCGGTGAGGAATCTGGCATTGATTGTGCCGCGCCATGGAACGCTGGTTGTCAACCGGGCCATTTCTCCCGCCAAGGTTATGACAGCCAGCCCTGCGAATGTGATGTTGGGCGGCCATGCGAGGGGTTTACAGCGATGAAAGTGCTGGTCATGACGGGCGGCCTGGTGAGTGGCAATGAGTCTTCCAGGTGGAGCGTCGGCAGAAGACTCTTCCGCCAGTGGCGGGCTTCCGAGCATGCATGGCTCGACATGAAGATCAAGCTGGTGTTTGCCGAATTCCTGCTACGCCGCCGTCCGGCGGAGACTGAGGCGCTGGCGACCCCTGACCTGACCGAAGTTGTGCTAGCCACCGCGCTGCAGCAGGCAGGAATGCCATACGCGTTGGCTACTTATGGTGACTTGTTCGATCGTCCGTCGCATGTGCGCGGGCTGCTCGACGAAACGGATTGCGTGTTTATCTCCACCACTTTTCTGCGTGACTTGAGCGAGCTCATGCCTCTGGTCAGGATGCTCAAACGGCCGCACAACCGCGTGGTTGTCGGAGGCCCCTTGGCGGCCCTGCTGGCTGAACAGTGGCAGGACACTCCGGAAGTGGACGTACTTGCGCCTGGTTACGGAGAGTTTCTGGTTCCGGCGCTGGCAGAGTGGATACGTTCCGGCTTTCGCAGCCTGAAAGCTCCTGCCGGCGGACGCCTGCTCGACCACGGACGGCCGAAAGTGCTTTACAGCGGCGTACCTCATTCCGAAGATCTGGATTTTCTGCCCACGCCCGACTGGGAACTCTCCGAACGCGACCACCAGCGCCGCTACAAAATGATCTACTACGAGAGCGTGCGCGGCTGTCCTTACCGGTGCAGCTTCTGCAACTATCCTTATCTGTTTACCGATACGCGATTCCGCTATAAGAGTGCACAGGGCATGGCCGAGGAGTGGGAGTACTATCTCACGCACCATGAGATTGACTACATCACTTGCCTGGATTCTCTCTTCACCGTGCCTCGGCGACGCCTGGCTGAGTTCTGCCGGCTGCTGATCGAGCGGCGGCTGAGGGTGAATTGGACCTGTTACGCGCGCGCCGACGATCTGGCCGATGAGGCCACCGCTGCGCTGATGAAATCCGCCGGGCTGCATCAGGCGCAAATCGGCTTAGAATCGGGCGACCAGGGTCAACTCGACAACATGGAGAAAGCCTGTACCGTGGAATCGAACGCCCGCGCGATTGATAACTGCCGCAAACACGGCATCACCAGCGTGGTTTCCTTGATCGTGGGGTTCCCCGGCGAGACCGCCGAGACCCTTGAGAGGACGCTGGAGTTTATGCGGCGGCATCCCCCGGACTTTTTCTTTCTTGCGCCGTTCAGCACTCGCGCGACTGGAGTGCCGGTGCTGAACGAAGCGAATCGAAGCCGCTTCGATCTGCGCACGGCCAACCATCTGAATACCGGGGCCCCCTACTGGCGGCACGCCACGATGTGCTGCTCCGAAGTAGGCGGCCACACCCAACGCATGTATCAGGCCATTATGCGGGAAGGCATCTCATTGAATGCGGCACTTTTCTATGACCGACTGATGACCTTCCGGCACGAAGAACGGGAAGATTTGTTGCGGCAACAGCAGAGTCTCACGCAGAGTTCGGCCATCAGGTCGTGGATCTTGGCCCGTCTTCACGCATTCATTGACAGGCAGCTGCTGACGGATGTGGAGCGGCAGTTTGGGCAGCGGGAGCCTCAGGCGTCCGTGCCGCAAGACCTGGTGCAGATCCATTGATTCAAGGTAGAGCGATGGATAACTGTTGTTTTGATTCGATTCCCAGTGAATTGTTGCGTGCTGCTAAGCCGCGACGGCTTATTCAATATGCGCTCGCCGACTGGGCGGTGATTGTGGCTGTCTGGGTCGCGGCTTGGGGCGCGCCGTTGTGGCTTTATCCTCTGTGGGTGCTGCTGCTCGCGGGCAGGTTTCACGCCCTAGGCGTGGTGTTACACGATGCTGTTCATATTCCCGTGCGCGGCCAGAGTGGGACGCTGCGTGGGGTCGAGTTGCTGGCGGGTTATCCGGTAGGCTCCACAGTTAAAGCGATGCGCTACCATCACCTGCGCCATCATCGCGACCTGGGTCTTGCAGGTGATCCATATCTCAAACCGTGGGTGGGGCGCAGCGCGGTACGGCACTGGCTCATTTCGTTCCGTTATTTTCTGCTGACACCGCTGTGGGTGGTGCGCGGCCTCTACGGTGCCATTGCGTTTCATGTTCCGGGGCTGCGCAACAGCTATGGCCGGTGGTTTCTTCAGGACCGCTCGGGCGACAACCTGACTAGCCACGCAGAAGTAATCGCATGCGCGCGGGAAGAACATTGGCAGTTGCTGTATTATGCGTGCGTGGTTGCGCTGGCGGCCATATGGCCTCTGCGGTTGCTGGAGTTCTACATCGTGCCCCTGGTGCTGGCGGGTTATCTGGCCGGCCATCGGCTGTTGTATGAACACGTGCAGGAGCCGAACCAGGACCGCAGCCTGGAAGCGACCGAGCATTCCACGCGGAACCATCACCTGGGGTCGCTCGGCCGGATGCTGGTGACGCCGCACAACGTCGGCTACCACCGGGTCCATCATCTTCATCCGCAGGCGGCCCTGGAAAACCTGCCGCGGCTCGATAAGTGGCACCAGCAAAACCGGCCCAGCTACGTGCAATAGCTATTGGGGAGCGTGCTAAAAATGCCCGAAACATTTTCAAACTTGCGACGGGGAATTAGGTCGCCCGGCGAGTGTGCTTCTGATCCGCTACCTGCGATACCTTCAGCCCGAGATCCTTCTAGTCGGAAACTTCGCATCCATCTTATCTGTCCGCGTGGTCCGCTTTACCGGCATCGCGGCGGCATCTGGAAGAAGACCATGCGTTACGCACCGCTCACGCTCACCACGCTTGCTTCCCTGGTTCCGCCGGAAATCGCCGCTGAAGTCCGCATCACCGACGAGGGGGTTGACGAGATTGACCTGGAGAGAATGGATGCCGACCTGGTAGGTATCACCGCGATTACGGGAACCGCTCCTCGGGCCTACGAAATAGCCGCGCGGCTGCGGCAACGCGGCATCCCGGTAGTCTTGGGCGGCGTCCACCCAACACTCATGCCGGAAGAGGCGATGCAACACGCCGACAGCACCGTGGTGGGTTATGCAGAAGAATCATGGCCGCAACTGCTGCGGGACTTTGTGACCGGGAGGATGGCGCATCGTTACGACCAGAGCCCCAAATTGCGGCTCGACAATCTTCCCTTTCCACGACGCCAACTCTATAACACCGGCTTGGTCAACGTTGCGCATACGATTGAAGCGACGCGCGGCTGCATCTTTCAATGCGAGTTCTGCGTAGTACCTTCCGCCTGGGGCGGCAAACCACTGCAAAAACCGGTTGCTCATGTGGTAGCTGACATTCAACAGATGAAGGCCAAACGCGTGATCTTCCTAGACCTGAACCTCATCGCCGATGTGGCTTACGCCAAGGAACTGTTCACGGCTTTGGTCCCGCTAAAGATCCAATGGGGCGGCCTGGCCACCACTACCATCGCGTGGGACGATGAATTGCTCGACCTTGCGGCCCGCAGCGGCTGTCGCGGTCTGCTGATTGGGTTCGAGTCTTTGAACCAGCAATCACTAAATGAAGCACGGAAAGCGTTCAACATGCGGCGTGACTATCACGAAGTGGTGCGAAAGATCCGTGATCGCCGCATCGCGCTCATGGGGTGCTTTGTCTTTGGCTTCGATCACGATACGCTCTCCATTTTCGACGAGACGGTGGACTTCGTGATGGAGACGCACATGGATCTGCCGCGTTACGCCATTGCCGTCCCTTTCCCCAACACCGGCTTGTACAAGAGGCTGAAGGGCCAGGGGCGCATCACCACGGAGAACTGGGGCCTCTACGACGGCCAGCATGTGGTTTTTGAGCCAAAGAATATGACCGCAGCGGAATTGCTGGAAAATACGCACCGTGCCTGGAAGAAGACTTACAGTTACTTGGCTATCGGGAAACGGCTCAACGGATCGCGGACGCAGTTGCCCATCGCAATTCCGGCAAACCTGGGCTACCGTTTCTACGCGTACCATCTGGACACGTTTTATAGCTGTGACTGGCAACTTGCCCCCAATGCCTGAGGAGTTTGTATGCGCCTGACCCTGGTTCATCCGTGCGTTGGCCGTCGCAGAGGCCAGCCCTACATCCGCACCTGGCAGATGGAGCCGCTGGCGCCGGCCACGCTCGCCGGCCTCACGCCAAGAGGTCCGGAAACAGAAATCCGCTTCTACGATGACCGGACGGAGGCCATTCCATTCGACGAACCAACGGACCTGGTAGCAATGAGCGTGGAGACCTACACCGCCAAACGCTCCTACCAGATTGCTTCGGAGTTTCGCCGGCGCGGCGTCCCCGTGATAATGGGCGGTTTCCACCCCACGTTGATGCCCGACGAAGCTAGCGAATATGCCGAGTCGATTGTGGTAGGAGAGGCTGAAGGGTTGTGGCCGGAAGTGGTGGATGACTTTCGGCATGGCCGTTTGCGGCGGATATACCGGCAACCCCGGCGGCCGTCTTTGACAGGTCTTCGTCCGGACAGATCCATCTTTGCTGGTAAGCGGTATTTGCCGGTCGGTCTGGTGGAAGCCGGTCGCGGCTGCCACTTGCGCTGCGAATTCTGCGCCGTTCAATCCTACTTTGCGAATACCCAAACGCGACGTCCGATTCACGAGATCATCGACGAAATACGCCGCATCAAGAAGCCGCTTCTGTTCTTCGTGGATGACAACATCACCTCCAACATGGATCAGGCCAAAGAGTTCTTCCGCGCGCTGATTCCTTTGAGGGTCCGCTGGGTCAGTCAGGCCAGCATCAACGCGGCGCATGACGAAGAATTTCTCCGCCTCATCAAGGCGAGTGGCTGCCAGGGGCTTCTTATCGGCTTTGAGACCCTCAATCCGGAAAATCTTCGCCGCATGCACAAGTCCTTCAACCTGATGAAAGGCGGTTATGAAAAGGCGCTGGAGAATTTGCGGCGTCACGAAATCCGTCTCTACGCGACTTTCATCCTCGGCTACGACGATGATAACGGTGACACACTGAAGGAAACGCTGGCCTTCGCCGAACAACACCGCTTTTATATTGTCGCCTTTAACCACCTGACTCCCTTTCCCGGGACGCCGCTTTATACGCGCCTGCAGACTGAGGGACGCCTTCTCTATGACCGCTGGTGGCTCGACCCCGAATACCGCTATGGTATGGTCCCGTTTTCACCGCGCGGCATCACCGCGGAACAGGTGAAACAGCGTTGTATCGAGGCGCGGCAGAAGTTTTACGGCTTCTCCTCCATTTTGCGGCGTAGCCTGGATTTCAAGGTCAATGCCAGCAACTGGTTCATGTGGGCCCACTTTTTCTCCATTAATCTGCTCTTCCGGTCGGAGGTACTGCAAAGGAAGGATTTTCCGCTCGGGGACGAGTCCTACACGGCGCCTCTGCTGAAGGCGCGGCACACGGAACCACTCTTGCCGGAGCAACTCGTGGAAGTACCCGCATGACCCAGGTCAACATCGCTCTCGCGGTACCCGAGGATGACGCTTCGATTCGCCAATTGGTGAAACGTCAGCCCGTACCCGGACGGATTACTGTCGCCTTCGAACGCGAACCTGATTTTTCCCTGGGCTGCGCGGTGACCGGAGATGATTGCCGGATCCTTGTGGCGCGCACCGCGGAAGATGCGGAAGTAGTCGGCGTAGCGTGCCGCTCCGTGCGCCGCGTTTTTCTGAATGGCCGCGAACAGCGCCTAGGGTACTTCGGGCAACTTCGCGTAGACGAACGATTCCGCGGCCGGTGGCTGGTCTCGCGCGGGTTCTCGCTCCTCCGGCAACTCCATGATAGCGACCCTGTTCCTGGCTATCTCGCAGCGATCATTGCAGGAAACCCAGAGGCAACGGCGGTGCTGGTCGGGAAGCGGCGCAAATTTTTCCCCCACTTTCATGCAGTGGCAGACTACTGCACGCTCGCCCTGGACGCGCACCAGCGTAAAAGCGCTCTGGCCTGCGATGCTCGCATTTCGCCTGCGAGTCCCGATGAACTTGCCGAGGTCGCGGATTTTCTGCGAACCCACGGCGGACATCGCCAATTCTTTCCGGTTTGGACCCAGGAGGCACTGTGCAACTTGGCCGCACTTGGTCTGCGGACCGAAGACCTGCGAATTGCGCGCCGCGGCGCAAAGATTGTCGGGGTGACCGGTCTGTGGGATCAGGCTGCCTATAAGCAGACGGTGGTCCGCAGCTATTCCGGCTGGCTCAAGGCGGTGGTGCCGTTCTGGAATTCCAGCGCGGCATGGTTCGGGCGGAGCGCTTTGCCGCGCCCGGGAGAAAAACTCCGGAGTGCCTATGCATCTCTTATTTGTGTCGCGGAAGACGATGCGGCTGTTTTCGGCAGTTTGCTGCGTGAGGTCTACAATCTAGCCAGGCTGCGCGGGTTCAGCTATCTCCTGGTCGGGCTGGATGCCCGCGATCCGCTGTTGCCGGTTGCGCGAGCTTACACTCATGTCCTTTATAGAAGCACACTGTACCTGGCTGAATGGTCCGAAGGAGGTCAACTGCATGAACAACTTGACCAGCGTCCTGTCTACGTTGACGCCGCCACCCTCTGATCCCCGGC
>WNFF01003201.1_pt1 | contig 17568 bp, 22 predicted proteins | sample 5400441 | NCBI WGS metagenome assembly WNFF01 (sample SAMN13153345, study PRJNA577476) | soil metagenome | isolation source: 120 cm saprolite under Douglas fir tree site 2 hole 3 replicate 1 | place: USA:California | collected 2015-04-18 | reverse complement strand
GTGGTCTTGCCGGCGCCGGTGCCGCCGGACACGAGGATGTTCAACCGGGCCTGCACCGCCGCGCGGAGGATTTCGGCCAGGGCCGGGGTGACCGTGCCGAACTCGACGAGGTTGTTCATGCGGTACGGATCGGCGGCGAAGCGCCGGATCGACAGCACGGGCCCGTCCAGGGCGAGGGGCGGGATGATGGCGTTGACTCGGGAACCGTCGGCGAGACGGGCGTCCACCATGGGCGAGGACTCGTCGATGCGGCGACCGATGGTCGAGACGATCCGCTCGATCACGTGGAGCAGATGGGTGTCGTCGCGGAAGATCACGTGCGTGCGCTCGAGCCGGCCGCGGCGCTCGATGTAAACAGTCTTCGCGCCGTTCACGAGGATGTCCGAGACGGTGGGGTCCTGCATCAGCGGCTCGAGCGGGCCGAGGCCGAAGGTCTCGTGCTCCACTTCGACGACGATCTGCTCGCGCTCCTGGCGGCTCAGGGGAGTGTCGTCGGCGACCAGCATGTCCTCGACGATCCGGCGGATCTGCTGCTGGACCGTCTCGAGCGGAAGGAGATCGATCTTCGCCAGATCGAGGCGCTCGATGAGCTGGCGGTGGATCCGCGTCTTGAGCTCGTAGTACGCCTCCCGGCCGCGGGGCTGCGGATCGTGACCGTTGCCGGTGACCGGAACGTCACGGAGAGCAACGACCTCGCGGACGGGAGCGCGTTTCTGAAAGAGTGGCATCTATCCGTCTCCTGGAATGGCCTTGGTGTTCCACATAAGGCGCGTCAGAGCCGCCGAGCGCCCGGCGGCGGGCCGCGCCGCGCCGGGCCTGGGAAAAAGACCTCCGGCGAGCTCCCGGAGGTTCCGGGCGATCTTCGAGCGAGGCGAGGCGCTGACGACCGGCTCGCCGTTGTTGATCGCGGAGACGACGGTGGGATAGTCGCTCGGTGTGCGCCAGTGGATGGGCACGCCGAGCGTTTCATGAGCATGCTTGAGGGTGACATCTTCCCCGGTCCCCTCACGCATGATCACGGCCTTCACGCGCTGGAGGTTCAGGCCGAGGTGGCGGAACGCCGCGAGCCCGGCCGCGCCGGAGCGCAACGCGGAAACAGTCAGACTGGTGAGGAAGAGGATGGTATCCGAGGCCTCGAGCGCCGTGATGGTCCCCGGGTCGAGATCGTGCCGGAGATCCAGTATGACGTGGTCGTAGTGAGAGCGGATGATCTCGAGCATGACCTTGACCTGCTCGGCGACGAGCTGACCGCGCTCGACGCGGGTCGGGCCCGGGAGGACCACGAGACCGCTGGCGTGGCGGACGACCAGGCCCTGCAGGAAGGACGCGTCCAGGCGGTCGGGGTTCTCGAGAGCGTCCACCACGGAGTAGGTGGGCCTGAGGTTCAGAAAGGTGGCGACGTCCGACTGCCGGGTATCGAGATCGATGAGGATGGTCCGGCCGGGTGCGCGTTCGGCCAGGCAGACGGCGAGATTCGTGGCGACGGTGGTCACCCCAAGGCCCCCCTTGGTCGAGAAGACCGACGTGATCCGACCGGGCCGCGCGGCGGGCAGGGTAGGGCGCCGGATCCGAAGGAGTTTCTCGAGAGCGGAGGCGAGATCTCCCTCCTGGACAGGCCGGCGGAGGAATTCGACCGCACCGGCCCGGATGACCTCGATGACGAAGTCCGCGGAAACGCTCGAGCCGGTCACGAAGACCGCCGCTTCCGGGAAGGTGCGCGCGAGCGCCTCGACCATCCTGGCGGGGGGGCCATCCGGTCCTCCCGTGCGGTCCTCGGGGAGGTCGGCGATGACCAGATCCGGGCGCCGCGAGGGGCCTTCCTGCATCGCCTGCGAGAGCCGCTTGAACTCGCCCACCACGAGCGTGGCCGAGCTGCTCGCGAGCAAGCCTTTCAGCGGCGAGCCGGGATCGGCGACGATGATGGTCCGAAACGTCGGAGTCATGCTGTGCTCCCGCTAGTTCGCCGGCATGCTGCTCTGGCCGAAGGGCCGCGGCATGATCTCACCGACGCCCGGGATGCCCGGTACCAGGGTGAAGTCCTTCTTCTCCTCGGGCCTGAGGTCCATGAGACGGCGCGGATCGGGTCCGGATCCGGGCGGGTCGGACTTGACCAGCTTGACGGTCACGAGAAAGAGGAGCTCCGTCTCGTTGTTCTGGAACCTCGTGCTTCGGAACAGCGCGCCCAGGATCGGGATATCACCGAGCACGGGAATCTTCGCGACCGCTTGACGGACTTCGTTATTGATGAGGCCGGCGATGGCGAATGACTCCCCATCCTTCACGTTCACCGTGGTCGCCGCTTCGTTCTTCCTGATCACCGGAATATTGAACCCGTTGGATTGCAGGCCCTGGCTGAAGTCCAGGCTCGAGACCTCCGGCCTGACCCGGAGGTTGATCGTATCGCCGTCCACGACCACCGGGAGAAACACCAAGCCGACGCCGAACTCCTTGAACTCGATGCTGATCGTGTTGTTCTGTTGAGCGACCGGGAACGGGAACTCGCCTCCGGAGAGGAACTTGGCCTCCTTGCCGCTCTGGGTGACCAGGTTGGGCTTGGCGAGGGTGCGGAGCACGTTGCGATCGCTCATCGCTCGCACCACACCGGCAAGGTCGCGCCGGCCCGACGAGAGGAAGAAGCTGCTGCCGGAGAACTGGAAGTCCGGCGAGCTCTGACCGAAGACCCCGTTGGCGACCACCGGCCCGAGGGTGCCGATGGGCAAGGAGAACGGATTTCCCGGGAAGGCGGCGCCCTGGAAGGCGGAGCCGAGGGCGCGCGCGCTGAATCCCAGCTCCCTGAGCGCCGCGCGGGCGACCTCGGCCACGTGAACCTGGAGCAGCACCTGCTGGGGCCTGACGTCGGTCAGGCTCAGCAGGCTGATCACCTTGCCCTTGGGAGCAAAGACCCCGGCGACCTCGATCGCCCCGGCGGTCGTTCGCTCGCTCGAGACGTTGCCGTCGAGGATGAGTGCGTCCTGGGCTGCGTGGACCTGGATGTCATCGCGCGGCGCGACCTGCTTGAGCCTCTCGCGCAGCAGGGCCAGGTCAGTCTGGACCAGAACGTCGAAGAAGATCGTCTTGCTCGGGTAGAAGACCACGAGCGAGGTGGTGCCGACCGCCTTGCCGTTGATGAGGATCTGGCTCGGCGTGACCACGAACACGTCGGCGATGGCCGGGTTCGTGACCGAGACCCGCGCGAACGGCTCCTGGAGGTTGAGCACCTGGGACTTCCCGATGGTCACCTCGAGCCGGAGCAATGCGGGGTCTGCGGCGGAGGCGATGGTATGGCCCAGGCCCAGAAGCGCCAGCCCGAGCGCCATGAGGAGACAGCCGCGCGTCGCCCGGCGGAATCGTCGAGGCATTGCGTTTGGACTCACTTCTTGACTTCCGTGTCCGGCTGCACCTGACCCAGCTCGAGCCAGCGCTCGTCCGGCCCCCGCGTGAAGAGCTGCTGGGCCATCTTCTCGCCTCGCTGGACGAGTACGGCGTGAGGAGGCGGGAGCGTGGTGCTGGTGCTCGCCGCCGCGATGGAGGAGGGGTGAACGATCAGGTTGAAGGACTGAATCGCCTTGCCGGAGAAAATCATCAGGGAGGTGACGCCCGATGCCTTGCCGACGATCAACAGCTGGGCCGGGCTGATCACCTGAACGTCGGCGATGGCGGGATTTGCCACGGCGACCTTGCGGGCTGGCTCGGCCAGGGTCAGGAGAAGGGAGCCGTCCACCGCGATGTAGACGGGAGCCGGTGCCTGGGCGCGTGCGGGCTCGGTCAGCACGGCGGGAGCCACGGCAACCACCACCAAGAGCGCGATGAGAGGGAAGCGCAGGTGCATTGACCGACCTCCTGAGGTTTTCATTGCTTCAGGCCCGGCTGCTCGGCCCAGGAATTCTCGCGGTCGCGCACAAAGGTTTGCTCGCTCACCTTCGTCCCGCGGATCACGGCCACCGGGTACTTGTCCAGCGCCGGAAGCGGCAGAGGAGCGCTGCGCGCGAGGACAGTCGGCTTTGCCTCCGGGTTGGATGCCGGGGCGATGTCGCTGAGGAGCGAGGTAGGGGTCGCGCCGGGCGTGCGGACAAACAGAGTGTCGCGCAGATTGCGCTGGACGAGCATCAGACGACCCTCCGACTGACATGCTCACGAGGACGTCCACCCGGCTATTGGGCAGAACGAACCCGCTTTCGCGCATGGCGTCGTCGACCCTGATCGTCACCCCTCGCTGACCTTCCGGGATCAGCATCGGCATGATGCCGCCCCGGCCCGCGAGCTGAGGAGCCAGCTTTCCCTCGATCAGCGGCTCGCCGGCCACGATGGAGCTTCGCACAACCCGGCCTTCCGCTTCCGCGGCGGTCCGGAGGGCACCGGGCGGGACGGAGGGCTTGGGCCAACTGACCAGCTTGATGTGCAGGCTCGTGACCGTATCCGCGAGACCCAGGTCCGCCGTTGCGACCACGATCTGCTCCGACTGGTCGCTCCGCGCGAGCGCTGCCTGGCTGACGACCCGGTAGACGAGGAAGCTCGCCAGGAAGCCGATGATGGAAGCACAGATGAGAATCAGGAAGAATCGCCGCCGCATGGTGGATTCCTACCTTCCTATTCGCGCCGCATGATGGTGGTCTCGGTCATGACCAGGGGGTCACTCGGAGTCCCAAGCACTGGGAGGAACAGCGGCACGACGGTGACAAAGTTTAGCGTGACAGAGGCCGTGACCTGAGAATCGGGTATGCACCCGCTCAGCCCGGGCGGGGGCGTGGCAGGCGGCGTGCAGGTGACGCCGCGGCTGGCTGCGGGATAGAGGTTCGCCGCCCTCAGGATGTCGTCGATCCTCGCGAGGGCCGCGCTGTCGTCGAAGATGGGAGCGTTGGGGTTGGATCCGAGCGCCGGTGTAACCACGCCGACGCGAGCCCCTTCCCGCGCCGCATTGGTGGCGATGTTGACGGCGAGCCACGCCCGGCTCAGCTCCAGCCCGCCGAGGAAGATGATGAGAAGCGTGGGCAGGACGACGATGAACTCCAGTGTCGACGTGCCGCGCTGATTTCCCAATCGCCAGATCCACATTGTTAGTTATTTCTCCCGCCAGGTGTACCCTGATGGCTTTATGGTCGTCTCACCCTACGTGTTGATCTTGCTAACGATCGTGTTGATGACGCTCTGCAGCCCACCCTGGAGCGTGCCGGGGTAGACCACCAGCGCGACGGCCACGATCAGCGCACCCACCGCGATCCACTCCAGCGTCTCGATGCCCTGCTCGTCCTTCAGGTACCCGAGGATCTTCTGCATTTGTTCTCTCTCTCTCCTCTCTTTCTCTGCGTGTCTTTCTCTGCGTGGCCCCGGAGGCTGGCCAATCAGCCCCCGGGGCTCGCGAGGCGGACGGTGATCTGTCCACACCCGTCCGACGCTAAGTGTTGATCTTGGAAACGATCTTGTTGATGACGCTCTGCAGTCCACCCTGGAGCGTGCCGGGGTAGACCACGAGCGCGACGGCCACGATCAGCGCACCCACCGCGATCCACTCCAGCGTCTCGATGCCCTGCTCGTCCTTCAGGTACCCGAGGACCTTCTTCATTCCCGCTTCCTCCTGTGCTCCCCGCCGCTTGTGCGGGGAGGCCTGTGATGGAACTGCACTCAACTGCACCTGTGATCTGCTCATCCCGCGGCTAGGTCTCGAATCCCGTGGCCTGCCTCCCCCCCCTCATGCGGACGTCTCACTGCTCGGCTGCACCTCGTACGCCCTCACGTCTGGGAACCCGTTGCACTCCAGCGCCAGCACCACGGCCGCCATCTGATCCCTCGGAATCCGGAACCCCACGGCTCCCGGCTCGGCCATCTCTAGCTCGTTCTCGGAAACCTCGCCGAGGAGGCCGGCCTGCTCGAGCACCTCGAAAACCAGCGGAGCCTGCCCACCGTTGTGGTCGAGTCTCACGACCACGAGCGACTCCGTGTTGCTCACTCGATCCCCTTCGGACCTCCGGAAGTGCCGGAGGTAGTTTCCCGGAACTGAGCTGCGCTGTCTTCTCGCGTTTCTTCTCGGTGCTGCTTGGTGGCGCGCTGTGCTGCAGGCGGTGTGCCAAGCGCGGATGAGCGGCCTTGAACAGCCTCGGGGCCGAGGTATATCAGGCAGTTGAGACGCATTGAGCTGAGGCCACGCAGCCAAGTCCGCCGAACTACGCGAATGCAGGAATGCATGAAGCAGTCTCTCGGGCAGTGAGGACACGGTGCTCGCGCGGGAGAATTCCTCTTATGTGGCTGCGATGTTGGTTCGGGGGTTGTCAGCCATTCGCGGGCGCATATCCGTATCGATTCAGGAAGGCCGGGGCGCGGCAGCTACTTCTTGCGTGGGAGAGTAGCGGGATAAAGACGGGCTCCTCTTATCCAGATTGGGATAATTCTTTGCCCCACGCTCCTGAGCCATGCCTCTTGAGAGACCCGTCTATCGTGGGCTTAAATACCTTCTGCAATTGCTCTCGATGGTCGGAGATCCTGTCTGGCATAGGTCGTGCTCTCAGGTGCCGTGCTCAATGGAGCGGTGCGGATATCGATGAAGTTCGGAGGAACGTGTGCCGATTGATTTGAGGCTGGGGAGTGCTGAGCCCGCAGCTGCGACCCTGACCGCGCCGGGGTCTCGGCTCGAGATCCTGGAGGCGATGGTCGACGGAGCGCGTGAGGGACTCTGCATCCTCGGCCCCAAGTCGACCCTGCTTCATGGGAACCAGGTGGCCGGGGAGCTCTTGGGCTTCGATCCAACGAAGGCTGCGGGCTTACCGGTTCACGAGCTGGGCGTGGACCGGGACTTCGATTGGTCCATCGGTGGTGAGGTGGCTGCAAGCCGCGTCGCGGTGTCCACCGTCCAGACCCTCCGGACGGGTCGAAAGCTACTGGTCTCCGGCGTCCCGATCTCGTCCTCTGACGGGCAGTTGACCTACATCGTCATCACGATTCGCGAAATCACCGGCATGGGCCAGGTGATGAGCCGGCTGCGCGATGCCGTCGAGCTCGCGGAGAACTCACGGTCGACGCTGGCAATAGCGGCGGGCCGGCAGCTGAACCTGGACGACATCGTCGCCCAGAGCCCGGCCCTCGCCGGAGTCAGGGATACCGCGCTCCAGTACGCAGCCGTGGACTCGACCGTGCTCCTGCTTGGCGAGACCGGAGCAGGGAAGGGGTTGTTCGCTCGCCTGATCCATCAGGCTTCCGCGCGCAGCGTGGGGCCATTCCTCGAGGTCAATTGCGGCGCGATCCCAGAGGGGCTGATGGAGGCCGAGCTGTTCGGGTACGCCAAGGGCGCCTTTACCGGCGCGGACTCCAAGGGCAAGATCGGGCTGGTCGAGCTGGCCCACAAGGGGACGCTCCTTCTCAACGAGATCGGAGACCTCCCGCTCGGTCTCCAGGTCAAGCTGCTCCGGTTCCTGGAGGACGGAGAGGTGTGGGCCGTCGGGGCGGTCAAGGCCAAGAGGCCGGACGTGCGAATCATCGCCTCAACCAATCGCGACCTTCAGGCAATGATCGGCGCGGGAACGTTCCGGGGCGATCTGTTCTACCGGCTCGACGTGCTATGCCTGGAGATTCCGCCCCTCCGCGAGCATGCCGAGGATATCCCCCGGCTGGTCGAGCTGACTCTTTCGCGGCTGGAGCGGAAGGTGAAGCGTCGCCGAGGTATTACGCCCGAGGCCCTGCGCGCTCTGGCCCACTATCCGTTCCCGGGCAATGTCCGGGAGTTGCTCAACCTGGTCGAGCGGCTCATGGTGACCACGACCAGTGACACGATCGATGTCGCCGACCTGCCTCGGGCACTGCTCCGCCTCGCGGGCGAAGCGACTGCGACCCATGCGCAGGGGGTCCCGACCCTACGGAAAGCCCTCCAGAAAGTCGAGAGTCAACTCCTGATGGACGCGCTGGTCCGGTACAAGACCCAAGCCCTCGCCGCGAAGCACCTGGGAATCACCCAGTCGACCGTGGCGCGCAAGGCAAAGCAGTATGGGCTGGAGAGCCAGGGCCGCGCTCTCTAGTACGACTTCGTAGGCTTGATGTCCTCGCCGGTCAGCACCCACTGGCCGCCACAGCCGCCCTTCACGAAGTCGGCCGCTTCTTGATACAGAGTGCCGAAGGTGATCGCCATCGTCGCGACCCAGAGGACCCCGCTGACTCCGCAGACGATCGCCTTCCCCGGCACGTAGAAGACATCGCTGACCGCGGCCGCCGTTGTCGCTCCGGCGCCCGGCGCCTCCCTTGGCTGCGACGTGTCCTCGGCGCGACTCTGGAGCGCGAACGCGCCGACCAAGAGAAGAGCCAGCAGACCTGCGAGCGATCGAGTGGAAGTCATTTTCGCCTCCCCGTATGCGAATGTGCATAAGCGACACTTTCTCTCGCGGCACGGTGGCTACGAGCGGCGCGTACTGTAGACAGACAGAACCGTGATGTCAAGAGGTACCGAAGAAATCGTGGAAAGAGTGGGGAAGAGTTTTGCCTCGATAGAGAATGGGCAGGCCCTTCTGCTGGCCGGACGCGGAGAGGGGGCGGGGCGCAAGCGCATGTGTTGTTTTGCGATTCCCTGATCCGGCCGCGACTGGCATCGAATGTGAACATGTGCGTAGACGTTTTGAGATCCAAGATCTGAGAGGTAAGGCGATGCCCCGTCTATCAATTGGGATTGGCTTGACGCTAATGGGCTTGATCGGTCTTCCTGTGAGTGCCGGGGCGGTACCGGTCGCGCTGACGCCGGATACGACGCAATCTGCGGTGTTCCAGCAGACGCTGAACAACCCCTGCGTGATCGGCAATCCGTCGTGCAACAACCCCGGCGGATTCAACTTCACGTTGCTCCCCGTCAGTCCGACGTCGCCGCAGGTGACCGCATCGCCGACCTACACGGTGGACCAGATCCGGACCCTGCTTGGCGGGATCAGTACGTTCTTCATCGGCATCGACATCAGCCAGGCCCCGGGGCAGGGGCCGTACGGCCTGAATAGCTTCACGGTGAACGTCGGGGGCAGCGACGCCTTCCAGTACACGGGCCCGACGGACCTGAGCAGCTCCGGCAATGGCTTCTCGGACGCCCTGCTCAAGACCGTCGATCTGGGCGGGTTCGCCGGCTCCGCGAACGTGATCTTCTCGGTGAACTTCTCCAACGACAACGGGGCCCGAGAGCAGTTCTTCCTCGTGTCGAGTCAGGAACCGCCGGCGGCGGTGCCGGAGCCGGCGACGCTGCTGCTCCTCGGTAGCACGATGGCTGGTCTCGGGTTCCTCCAGCGTCGCCGCGCGCGGCGCGACACGTAGCGCGGCGTCCGGCGGCGGCGCGTTACTTGCCGGACTGCGTGAGGGCCACCGCCTCGGGTAGCGCCCGGCCGTCGGAGCCGGCCGCCTCCAGGCAGGAGGCTACCCGGTTGCGATCGGCGAGCGTCACGTAGGTGAACCGGATCCGTCCGTCCACGTCCACGCGCTCGAGCTTCACGTCACGCAGCCCCGCCGCGCACTCCCGCCAGCGCCGGTTGGCCAGCTCCTGCTCCGGACTGTCCCGGAAGTACTCGCAGCCCGCCCCGGCCGCCGCCACCAGCAAGAGCAGGGCGGTCCGGGCGCGCCGCGAGGCGCGACTCACCGCCGCCGCAGCAGGTCGCGGATCTCGCCGAGCAGCCGCACCTCCTCGGGGGGCTGGGGCGGGGAGGCGGGCGCGGCCTCTTCCTGTCGCCGCATCCGGTTGACCACCTTCACGAGGAAGAAGAGGGCCACCGCGACGGCCAGGAACGCGATGATCGCGTTCAGGAAGAGCCCGAAGGCCAGCACCACCGCGCCCGCGTCGCGCGCGGCCTTGACCGACGTGAAGGCGGCGCCGGTCGGGTTGCGCAGGATCACGAACAGGTTACTGAAGTCCGGCGTGCCGATGATCCCCGAGATGACGGGCATGAGGAGATCGTTGACGAGCGAGGTGACCACCGTCCCGAAAGCGGCGCCGATGATGATGCCGACCGCCATGTCCACCATGTTGCCCTTGATCGCGAATTCCTTGAACTCCTTGAGCATGCGCGTCGCTCCTCGGGCTCAGTTACCCACCTGCACCGCGGCGCCCAGCTCGCGCAGCATCGCGATCGCGGATAGATAGGAGAGCCGGCCGGTCCGTGGGTTCTCCGAGGGCACGTTCTCGACCTCTATGCGGAGGGTGCCGAACTCGCCCTCCACCGTGATCCGGTGCTGGTTCCGCGCCTGGCCGGGCACCGCGTAGATCTTGATCCGGGTGCGCTCGGGACCGATCCCGGCCAGCGAGAGCGCGGCCACCACGTTGACGTTGGCCGGGAAGCCGCGGACCGCCTCGGTCGCGGGGCCCTCGAAGACGAGCGTCTCAGTGGTGATGCGGTCGAGATCGATCCGCTGCTGCTCGATGTAGGGCGCCCCCGCGAGGCCCCGCGGCGGCTTGCGGGTCTCCATGGTGACCGCGGTGATCGCGCCCTCGCGCGCGCCCTTCACGCCGTCGAGGCCCGCGATCGCGCCGGACGGCACCAGGATGCGGCAGCCGTGCTTCTCGGCCAGCGCGGCCCATCCGTCGAGCACGCCGACCAGCGCGCCCACCGAGAGGACCATCAGGTGCTTGCCCGCGGAGAGCACCGCGGGCCCGAACTCGCGGAGCGCGGCCTGGGTCGCCGCCTCCACGATCAGGTCGGCCCGCTCGATCAGGTCGTCGAGGGCCAGCACCGGGTACCCCGCCGCGGTGGCGGGCTGGCGCACGCTGACGCCCACTAGCGTGGTGCCGGGAATGCCCCGCGTCAGCGCGTCCGCGACGCGGCGGCCGATCACGCCCATCCCCACGATCCCGATCTTCAGCATGGGCTCGTCCTCTCCGCCGCGTGGGCGGCGGGGCGATGATAGCAGCGGGCGCCGGGGCCGGACAAGGGACCGTGCTAGAATCAGCGCCGAAGATGACAGCAACGCCCCGGCTCCAGGAGCCGCTCGAGCGGCTCTACCGCGAGTTCGACTGGGCCGCCCGCGCCGACCTGGACGCGATCCGCTTTCCCCTTCGCTATCCCGGGCGCGCCGATCGCGAGGTCGTCGCGCTCCTGGCCTCGTGCATGGCCTACGGGCGCGTGGATCTGTTCGGCCCGTGGGTCGACTGGGCGCTCGTCCGCATGGGGGACTCACCCGCGCGCTTCGTGCTGGGCTTCGATCCGGCCAAGCACGCCGCGCGCTTCGAGGGCTTCCGCTACCGGTTCAACCGCCCGCGCGATCTGGCCGCCTTCTGCCTCGCCACCCAGCGGGTCCTGATCCGGCACGGCTCGCTCGGCGCCGCGTTCCGCGCCGGCTTCTCGCCCGGGGATCCGCACGTGGGCGCGGCCCTGGAGCGCTTCGTGGGCTCCTTCCTGACCCAGGATCTCTCCGCGGTCTTTCCGCGCAACCGGCTCTCGTACGGGTACCGTCACTGGTTCCCGCGCCCGTCCACCGGCGGCGCGTGCAAGCGGATGCTGCTCTTCCTTCGCTGGATGGTGCGTCGGGAGGCGCCCGACTTCGGGCTCTGGACCGAGATCCCGCCCGCCGCACTCCTCATTCCGGTGGACACCCACATCGAGAACATGGCCCGCTCGCTGGGTCTCACCCGGCGGCGCAGCCGGAACTGGAAGATGACGGAGGAGATCACGAGCGGACTGCGCCTGCTCGATCCGGCCGATCCGGTGAAGTACGACTTCTCGCTCTGCCACACCCGGATGTCCGGGCAGTGCCTCGACCGCCGCGACGCGATCGTGTGCGCCCCGTGCCGGCTGCGGCCGGTGTGCCGCCACTGGCGCGGGCGACGGAGTGTGTCGCCGTGACCGCGGGGTGGGTGTGGGTCGTGGTGGCGGCCCTCGCGCTGCTGCTCGGGGTGACCGCGTGGGCCCTCTGGCGCGCGGTGGCGCGGCTCGGCGCGCTCGAGACGGCCCGGCAGCAGCCGGACCAGGCGCTGCTCCTGCTCCAGCGCGACATCCAGACCGCGCGGGCCGAGGCCCACCAGGCGCGGAGCGAGACGCTCGCCACCGTGAAGGAGGAGCTGCACCAGTTCGCGAGCCACATGACCCAGCAGATGGGCCAGGTCGGCAGCGGCGTCCAGCAGCAGCTCCAGCACGTGGGCCAGGTGGTGGGCGCGGTGCAGGGCAGCCTCGGCAAGCTGGGCGAGGTGACCCAGCGCGTCTTCGACGTGGGGCGGGACATCGCGGGCCTCGAGCAACTGCTCAAGTCGCCCAAGATCCGCGGCGGGGTGGGGGAGACGCTCCTCGAGAACCTCCTCGCCCAGATGCTCCCGCGGGAGCAATACGCGCTGCAGCACGCGTTCGCCACCGGCGACCGGGTCGACGCGGCCATCCGCATCGGCGAGCGCATCGTTCCGGTCGACGCCAAGTTCCCCCTGGAGAACTTCCGACGCGTCCTCGAGGAGACCGACGAGGACAAGCGCGGCCCGCTGCGGCGCGCGTTCCTGCGCGACGTCAAGAACCGGGTCGACGAGATCGCCAAGAAGTACATCCTCCCGGACGAGGGCACCTTCGACTTCGCCCTCATGTACATCCCGGCCGAGAACATCTACTACGAGATCATCGTCCGGGACGACAGCGAGGAGGACTCGCCGGCCGCCTACGCGCTGGCCCGGCGGGTGGTGCCGGTCTCGCCCAATACCTTCTACGCCTACCTGCGGGTCATCGTGCTGGGGCTGCGCGGGCTGCGGATCGAGCGCGACGCCCAGGAGATCCAGGCGCGGCTCGGTCGCCTGCGCGGGGACCTCGACAAGTTCCGCGAGGCGTTCGACGTGGTGGGGCGACACCTCACCAATGCGCGCAACAAGTACGACGACGCCGCCTCCGGCCTGGGCCGGCTCGAGGGCAAGCTGGAGGGCATCGAGCGCCACGGCGAGCAGGGAGCCCTGCCCGGCATCGCACCCTGACCGGAAGTTACGTCCCCCGGGCCGACCGCCGGATTCGGGAACCAGCGGTTGTGGTATGATCGAAGAAATCCACCATCAGAGGGTCCCATGCCCGACATTCAGTTCCAGGTCTATGGCATCAACCTCCTCGTCCGACTCATGGCCGAGCCCCCGGCGGACGTGCGCGTGCACTGCCCCAAGGGGTCGCCGATCCGTTACGGCGAGGTGGTGGGCCGTGGCGACGGCTTCGACGAGGGGGCCAACGCCTTCCGCGACATGCCGCCGGTCCGCTCGGTGGTGGCCTTCGAGGAAAACCCCGAGGAAGTGGAAGGTCACTACTTCTACATCTCGGGTGAAGAGCATCGCGTCATCCGGCTCGACGCCATCATCCTGTCCTTCCCGCTGGAATAGCCCGCTCCCGCTGTGACCGCGCTGTCGCAGGTCCTCCGCAAGGTCGACGCGGACGAGGTGGTCGAGCTCACCCGCGCCCTCGTCCGGATCCCCAGCGTGTATCGTCCCGGCGACCCCGAGGCCACCGAGGCCCGGGTCGCCGACTTCGTGGAGGCGTGGCTTCGCCGCGAGGGCTTCCAGGTCGAGATCCAGCCGGTCGCCCCGGGCCGTCCCAACGTCATTGGCTCCCTCGGCGAGAAGCGGCCCGGGCAGAAGAGCCTGCTCCTCGAGGGCCACACCGACGTGGTGACCGAGGGAGATCCGGCGGAGTGGTCCCACCCCCCGTTCGGCGCCGACCTGGTCGACGGACGGATCTACGGGCGCGGCACCGCCGACATGAAGAGCGGCCTGGCCGCCGCGATGGTGGCGGCCGCCGCGTTCAAGCGGGCCGGCGTGACCCTCCGGGGCAAGCTCGTGGTGGGCGCGCTCGTCGACGAGGAAGACGGCATGATCGGCGTGCGCCACCTCTGCGATACCGCGGTCGGGCGCGAGCTGGACGCCGCGATCATCTGCGAGCCCGAGGAGAACGAGCTCTGCCTCGAGCAGCGCGGGGTGGTCTGGGCGCGGTTCCGGGTGCGCGGCAAGATGGCCCACGGGGCCATGCCCGAGGCGGGCATCAACCCCATCGCGTGCCTCGGCCGGCTGCTGGCCGCCGCGCCCGGCCTCGAGCGGCGACTGCGGAAGGCCTGCGAGAAGAGCCGCTATCTGCGCCCGCCCACCGTGACGCCGACCATCATCCAGGGCCCGCCGCCCCGGGTCGGAGTCCCGCAGTCCAACGTGATCCCCGCGGTGGCCGAGACCACGTTCGACATCCGCCTCACACCGGGGATCGGCGACGACGGCGTCCGCGCCGAGCTGGAGGCGATCTGCCGCGACGCCGCGGCCGGCCAGCCCGGGATCAAGGTGGAGTGGGAGCCGGTCAACGCCTTTCGCCTCGCCACCAAGGTCGATCGCTCCGAGGCCCTGGTCGAGGCGATGGCCCGCGGCGTGAAGCAGGCCGCGCGCCGGGCCCCGCGGTACGGCGGCGTGCCCGGCTCGACCGACGGCACGATCCTCCGGATGCAGCTCGGCATCCCGATCGTGACCTGCGGGCCCGGCGATCGCCTGATCCCGCACCAGGTCGACGAGTTCGTGGCCGCGGACCAGGTGGTCGAAGCGGCGAAGATTTACGTCGCGTCCGCTCTGAACTACCTCGAAGCCGAGTGATCCCCCCCGGCAATCCGCGCCTGCGGGCTGTCGAGGCCTTTCCGGTGCAGCACGAAGGGCAGCGCTGCATCGCGCTGCGGGATCCCGCCGGCTTCACCGACCAGATCGCGGTGCTGCCGGGCCCCCTGCTCGACCTGGTCTCCCTCTTCGACGGGGAGCACCCGGTCGAGGGGATCCGCGAGATCCTGCGGCGCCGCCATGGCGAGGCGCCCTCGGTCGAGCAGATCGCCGCGCTGGTCGAGCGGCTCGACGACGCGGGCTTCCTGGACAGCGAGCGGTTCCGGGCGCGTCGCCGCGCCATCGACGACGCCTTCCGGCGGAGCCCGGTGCGGCCCCCGGCTCACGCGGGCGGCGCCTATGCGGGCGAGCCCGCGGCGCTGCGGGAGCAGATCGCCGGCTTCCTTGCCCACGCGGAGAGGTCGGGAGCCGCCGCCGCCCGGTCCGGCAGGCAGGCGGGGACCCTCTCGGCCCTGATCGCTCCTCACATTGATTTTCACCGCGGGGGGCCGACTTATGGCTCTGCGTATCAGGAAGTTCTTGACCGCTCGGACGCGGATCTCTACGTCATCCTGGGCACCTGCCACGCCGGGATGTCCGACCCGTTCGCGGTCACCCTCAAGCCGTACGACACCCCGCTCGGCCCCGCGGCCGTCGACCGGGACTTCTACGAGGCCCTCGCCCGACGGGCCGGGCAGGACCTGCTCGCCTCCGAGCCGGCGCATCGCGCCGAGCACTCCATCGAGTTCCAGGCGGTGATGCTCCAGTCCCTGCTGGGCGGCCGGCGGCCGTTCACCATCCTCCCGGTGCTCGCCTCGTATCTCAACGAGGCGGTGTGGGCCGGCACCGAGCCCGAGGCCGACCCGCGCGTGCCCCGCTTCCTCGACGCCCTGCGGGAGACGGTGGCGGCCTCGTCCCGGCGGGTGTGCCTGGTGGCGGGCGTGGACCTGGCCCACGTCGGTCCGCGCTTCGGCGATCCCGATCCGAACACGGAGGCGTCCCTGGCGATCGTCGAGCGCGAGGACCGGGCCATGCTCGAGTCGGTGGTGGCTGGCGACGCCCGCGGCTTCTTCGCCCAGGTGGCGGCCGACCGGGACGCGCGCCGCATCTGCGGCCTCTCGCCGATCTACTCGATGCTCCGCATCCTGCCGGAGGCCCCGGGGCGCCTGATCGAATACCGCCAGTGGCCCGATCCCGAGGGTGCGGTGACCTTCTGCGCGGTGAGCTTCCCGTGACCGAGCCACCCGCGCCCGACCCGTCGACCTGGACGCTGCCGCGCCTGCGCATCGACCGGGACGGCGCGTGGTTTCACGACGATGCCGAGGTCACGCATGCCGGTATCCTTGCCAACCTGCGTGACAACCTCCGCGTAGACGTCGAGGAACACTACCTACAGATCGGGCCGGTGCGGGTGCCGGTGGAGGTGGAGGACGCGCCCTTCGTGGTCGAACGGGTGGAGGTCGAGGGAAACGGGTTGGCCGCCACGCTCAACGACATGAGCCGTGAGCCCCTGGCGCTCGATACGCTCCGGGTGGACGAACGAGGCATCCCTCGCTGTCGCGTGAAGAACGGCCGCTTCGACGCCCGGCTGAGCCGCGCCGCGACTTATCAGCTGCTCCAGCGCGCGGAGACCCCCGAAGGCGGTGGGCCCGCCGCGCTCGTGGTCGGCGGGCGACGCTACCCGGTGCCGGGCCTCTAAACGGCGCATGACGAGATCACTCCGTACGGTGTAGAGTTGCGCACCCGACGAAGGGGAATATTCGGGATCAGATATGATATGTCGCATCGACCCATGGAGGGATCTTTGTCCAGTGGCTAGACCGAACACTCCCAACTACTACGAGGTGCTTCAGGTGAGCCGGACGGCCCAGCCCCTGATCATAACCAAGGCGTACCGGCTGCTCGCCGCCTTTTACCACCCGGATAACAAGGAGACCGGCGACCGCGAGGCATTCTCTAACGTTGTTGACGCCTACCGCGTGCTGTGCGATCCGGTGCGCCGGGCGGCGTACGACCGCGACACCTTCGACACGTTCTCGCCGCCGTCACGCGATGGCGGTGGCCGGGGGATAGAACTCTCGGAGCGACGTACCGAGGACGAGCACGACTTGCGTCGCCAGTTGATGCAGGCTCTCTACAACGTCCGCCGTACCGAGCCACACCGTCCGAGCTTGCCGCTCATGGTCATCCCCGATCTCTTCGGCTGCTCGATCGACGAGGCACAGTTCACTCTGTGGTATCTCCGAGGGAAAAAGTTCATCGAGATGACGGACGACGGAATGGCGATCACTGTGGCCGGTGTCGACTATGTCGAGAGCAACGATCTCGGTCTGGCTACCGGGACCCCACCCGATCCGGCGCTGGGACCCGGGTCCTTCATGCTCGGAACAGGCGACTAGAGCAGAGCGGCCTGCCCGAAAAACATCCGCGAGCGTAGAGAAGACCCGGCCTACGCAGTTGCGCTCGGCGGACTTCACCACCCTGCGTCAGTTGCTCCAGCGCGTGGAACACCCCGACGCCGGCGGGCCCGCCGCGCTCGTGGTCAGCGGGCGGCGCTACCTGGTGCCGGGCCTCTAGCCGACTGATTCTCCGCTGAATCACCTTTGCTATGAGGCGACGGACGCGCGGCTTGCCGCCCGGGCTCATCGTCAGCTGATGGCCGGGCGGGAGCTTGTCGATCCCCGCGAGGATCGAATGTGGTGCCGGGACGTACTCGAAGCTGAGGTAGCGGTGTAGGTTCGAGAGGCTCAACTCCCGCGGCACGGCCGGATGCTCGAGGAGTGCCCGCAGCTCGGAGCCGAACACGAAGGCGTTCGGGCCGGCCTGGTAGTAGAGGGGCTTCTCGCCCATGCGGTGCGGTCGATCCAACGGCTGAGCCTTTGCCCGAGGGCCATCGTCTGGCGGCCCAACTGCGCCTTCTATTTTACCGCTTCCCCTCGCCTTTGGATCTCACAGACTCCGAGGTTAGCAGGCTGCTGACAAACCGATTTTGAGGTGATCAGCGGCGTGCCGTCGGAGAGAAGAAACTGCGAAAACACAGGGTTTTTCGCATG
>WNFF01002887.1_pt1 | contig 17574 bp, 15 predicted proteins | sample 5400441 | NCBI WGS metagenome assembly WNFF01 (sample SAMN13153345, study PRJNA577476) | soil metagenome | isolation source: 120 cm saprolite under Douglas fir tree site 2 hole 3 replicate 1 | place: USA:California | collected 2015-04-18 | reverse complement strand
CGCCCTAATCCACCATTGCGGCAAGGACAGCACGAAGGGTGCGCGTGGGCATTCCAGCTTACGGGGAGCAACGGACAGCGAATTTCTCATTGAGCGCCCGGACGCGAATGGCCCGATCGTCGTCAAGTCAGAGAAGCAGCGTGATCTTGATCGCAACAGGCCGCCGCTCGCATTCCAACTCCGCAGGGTGGGGCTTGGCACCAATCAGTGGGGCAAGGCGACGACCTCATGCGTCGTCGAGCCGGTTGAGACGCTCCAGCCGAAAGCCAAGCGGCTGTCTGACGACGCACAAACGGCGTTGGGCGTCCTCCGTGAGTTGTTGCCGGAGAGCGGCGATAGCGAAACGACGGTTCGGGTGGATGACTGGCGCAGGGTAGTTTACGCCGCGTTTGGACGGGACGGCTTCAAGAACACGAGTACGCTCCGAAGCAAATTCAATCGTGCGCGCGACACGCTTGCGGCGGCCGGGTCGATCGAAATCCGCGGCGATGACATGACCGTACCTTGGACTGCGTGGACGGGGCAGGAAAAAAGGGAGGGCGCCGAATGACCTTCGCGATGGTGGCAACAACGGCAACAAGACGACCCTGCATAGGTGTTTTGTTACCCAAAGAGCGTTGCAACGGAGGCGGGGCGTTGCAACGGGGTTTTGCAACGCTTTGGACGGGGCGTTGCAGGGCGTTGCAAAAACGACCCGCAATGCGAGTGGGGGTTAAGTCCAGATATTATCGATGTTGTTTGGGAGGCGTTGCAAGCGTTGCAAAGCGTTGCACGCCGCCGAGGCGCGTGCAAGGCCGTGACGACGCGCCTCAAGGATGGCTTCGCTTCGGTCGGATCGCCTCGCTTCGCGGCCGAGCAGGGTGACGTGCCAGCCGATGTTGCAGAGCGCATTGCGTCCCTGGAGGGGGAGGGCAAGACTGTTGTTGTCGTTCTTCATGCCAAGCGCATTGTCGGAGTGATCGCGCTGCGCGATGAACCGCGCGAGGATGCCAAGGCCGGCGTCGGTGCGCTTACATCGCTCGGCGTCAACACCGTCATGCTGACCGGCGACAACCGGCGCACGGCCGACGCGATAGCAGGCGCGCTCGGCCTTCATGCCCGGGCCGAGCTGCTGCCTGACGCCAAGCTGCAGGCGATCGCGTCGATGAAGGCGAGCGGACCCGTCGCCATGATCGGCGACGGCATCAACGATGCCCCGGCGCTCGCGGCCGCTTCCGTCGGGATCTCGATGGGGGGAGGCACCGACGTGGCGCTGGAGACCGCCGATGCCGCATTGCTGAAGAACCGCGTTCTCGGCGTCGTCGAGCTCATCCGGCTGTCGCGGGCGACGCTTGCGAACATCTGGCAGAACATTGGACTCGCGCTCGGACTCAAGGGTGTGTTCCTGGTCACCACGCTGTTTGGCGTGACGACGCTCTGGATGGCGATCCTCGCCGATACGGGCGCAACCGTACTGGTGACCGCGAACGCGCTGCGCCTGCTGCGGTTTCGAACCGAGTGAGGCGCTGCAGCGAAGCCGACCGGCTCGCATCTTCGACCCAGGTTCAGATGCGGGACGAGCGCCGCAAAAGGCGAATAGCGACGAGGCGTCCGAGTTCTGCAAGGAAGCCCGCAAGAAGGCCCCAGAAAGGATCGGCCCAGATAGTGACACCCGCCGTCATCCCGATGACGGGCCAGCACGACGGTTTGAGGTCGAACAGCCGTTTCGTCAGCGCCAGCTCCCCAGCGGCCATCAGGAGCAGCGCCCCCAGCCCGGCCGCTGGCATGGCGGCGAGGATCGCCAAACCAACCCCGCCGGGCAGGAGAGCGAAGGCGAGCAAGGCAAGTCCCAGAACCAAAGGAGCCGTGCCGCTGCGAGCCCCGAAACGATAGTGGGCGCCGCCAACCCTCCCGCCCCGTGACACATGGGCAGCGCACCAAAGGGCGTCAGGACCAGGTTGGCGAGGCCGCTGATGATCGACAACCGGGCGGGCGTCACGTGGGCGGCGCGCTCGCCAAAATAGTCGCCCGCGATGAGTGCGGTGAGCACGACGGCATTGGTCAGAGTGAGCGACAGCTGCGGTAGAACGAAGAGCGTGAAGGCGCGCTCGAACTCAGCCAGCGAGGGCAGCGACGGGATCGAGAGCGCGGTCGCTGCCACGGTCGCGAACTCTGTCCCCGGGACCTTGAGCACCTGGGCGAGCACAATTGCCGCTGCCAGCGCGATCAGCGCAGACGGATAGCGTTGCACGAACAGCAGCCCGAGCAAAAGCGCCAGTGTCAAGATCGCAATCGCTGGCGCCGAGCCCATCAGGTCGAGGCTTACGACGGCGAGCGCCGCCCCGAGGCCGAGCTGCAGGCCCGCCAATATCGATTGCGGCACAAGGCGCGCAAGCCGCGTGATCCAGCCCGCAGCGCCAAGAATCAGCAACGCGCCCCCGATCATGACACCGCTGGCGGCCAGTGCCGCGGGCGTGACGTGGGCGGTGAGCAGCACAGCCGCCACCGCCTTCATGGGCTGCACGGGTATCGGCAGCCGGTAATAGGCGGCGGTGGCGATATAGAAGATGGCAAACCCAACCAGCACCGGCGTCGGCGCCAGCCCGACCACGGCGATGGTTCCCAGCATCAGGGGCAGCAGGGTGCCAAGGTCTCCGAGCGCACCGCTCAGCTCGCGCAGGCTGAGGATGAACCTCTCCCCTCTCGGTTCTTCCATTGTCGTCGATTGTCGCTCGGTGACCATCTCTCGGTCAGTTTAGAAGTCAGCACTCAGCTCGGTCCAGGTGCGTCCTCGTCCCGTTCTCAACCTGATGGGATGCCGCGCGTTCGCCGATCAGCCGGTGGCGTGCCAGGTCGCCAACGTCGTCCGATCCGAAAGCTGATCAACCACCGCATCGATCTCGGCCTCGATGGTAGTCCGTCCGAGACTGAAGCGCACGGCGCCCATGCCGATCCTTTCCGGCACGCCCATGGCGGCGAGCACGGGGGAGAGCTCGATCCTGCCCGAATGGCACGCTGAACCGGTCGATGCCGCGACCCCGCCAAGCCCCGCCAGGACCTCGGCACCCGCCATTCCGACGAAGGAGACGTTGAGGGTGTTCGGCAAGCGATGCTCGGGATGGCCGTTGAGCGCGACGCGTTCGCCGAAACAGCCCTGCAGCGCCCTCCAGAAGCGGTCGCGCAGAGCCTGGACACGCTTCATCGGCACGAGGTCCTGGGCCAAGGTGCAAGCCGTGCCGAGACCGACGGCAAGCAGTGCGCTTTCGGTTCCGGCGCGCCGGCCCTGCTCATGGCCCGCGCCGTGGATCAGCGGCTCCAATTCGACACCGCGCCGGACATAAAGCGCGCCGACACCCTTCGGAGCATAGAGCTTGTGGCCGGCGATCGTGAGCAGATCGACGCCGAGCGTGCCGACCCTGGTCGGGATCTTCCCCACCGACTGCGCTGCGTCCGTATGAAAGCGGATGCCGTGATCTCGCGCGATGGCGCCGATCTCCTCGATCGGCTGGATCGTCCCGACTTCGTTGTTGGCGTGCATGACGCTGATCAGGATGGTGCGTGGCGTGATCGCGCGCCGCACATCTTCAGGATCGACGCGGCCGGTCCGGTCGACGGGCAGATAGGTGACCGTCGCGCCGAGCCGCTCGAGAAATCGGCAGGGCGCGAAAACCGCGGGATGCTCGACCTTGGTGGTGATGATGTGCTCGCCCTTGTGCTTCAGCACGAAGAAGGTGCCCTTGATGGCAAAATTGTTGGCCTCGCTGCCACCGCTCGTGAATACGATCTCGTCGGGCGCAGAGCCAAGGAGTGCCGCGACCTGAGCGCGCGCTTGCTCCAAGGCGGCTTTCGCCGGCCTGCTCGCCCAATGTCCGCTGGAAGGGTTGCCGAACGCCTCGTCCAGGAATGGGCGCATGGCGGCCGCGACCGTCGGGTCGATCGGCGTACTCGCATTGTAGTCGAGATAGATCGAAGCCGTGCTCATCCTCGCCCCGAGATGAGATATTTCACCAGGGCGGCGATCCCGAGGACGACCAGGATCAACACAAGGAGGCCGATCAGGCCCATGCCCCAACCCATGCCCTGCATTCCGTCCATCATCGCGCTTACCTTTCGACGTCCTATGATCGGGGCATCGTGGCGCCAGCATGGGCCGCAGCGTTGCTCTGGCCTTCCCACTCTGGCCCGTTGCGGGACCCGGCCTCTTGCGCGACGTCAAAAGAGGTCGGCGCACCCTCGCGCATGAGGACTGCGACGACGACACCGGAGACAAATGTCAGGGCGGCGATCGAAACGATCGCCCAGGAAAGCCCGAAGCGATCGGCGATGAGTCCCGCGGAAAGGGCGCCGATGGCGTAGCCGAGATCGCGCCAGAACCGGTAGACGCTGAGGGATCGCGCGCGCCAGGCCGGATGCGAGGCATCGGAGACGGCGGCGATGAGGCTTGGATACACCATAGCGGTGCCGAGGCCGAGCAGGACGCTGCCGACGAGCCACCATCCGAACTGCTGTGTCGCCGCGGTGAGAAGCAGGCCGGCAGCCTGCACCCACATGCCGGCGACGATTCAGCCCCTTACGCCCCCAGCGGTCGCTCAAGGGACCGGTAGCGATCTGCAGGAGGCCCCAGGTCGCTGGGTAGATCGCCTTGAGAATGCCGATCCGCTCCACGCCGAGGCCGAACGAGGCGAAGAACAGCGGGAAGATGCCCCAGCTCATCCCGTCGTTGAGGTTGTTCACGAGCCCGGCCTGCGAGGCGGCGAACAGGTTGCGGTCCTTGAACGAGGTGAGCGCAAAGACTTCCCGGAAGCTGATCGAAGCTGGCGGCTTTGCGTGAGCCGCGGCCTCCAGCCGAACGTGGTCGCGCGTGTCGCGGACGAGGAGGATCGACAGCGCGGCCCCCAACACCGCGTAGCCGACACCGAGATAGATCGGTGCCGGTCGCAACCCGTATTGCGAGGCGAGATAGCCGGTCAGGAACGCCGTCACGCCGACGGCGAGATAGCCGGCGAATTCGTTCAAGCCCACTGCGAGGCCGCGCGACTGCGGCCCGACGAGGTCGACCTTCATGATCACCGTCATCGACCAGGCAAGCCCCTGGTTGACGCCAAGCAGCGCGTTGGCAGCGATCACCCATTGCCAGTTTGGCGCCCAAATGATCATGAACGGCACCGGCAGGCCGACGAGCCAGCCGAGGACGAGAACACGCTTGCGGCCCCAGAGGTCGGCAAGCTGGCCCGAGACGAGATTGGCGAACGCCTTCACCACGCCGAAGCTGATGATGAAGGAGACCACAAGCGTCGTGGAGGCGATCCCGAACTCCTCGGCACCGATCAGCGGCACGACGGTGCGCTCGATCCCGACCATTCCGCCGACGAAGGCGTTGATCAGGACAAGCAACGAGAACTGCCGCCAGTTGTCCTTGAGTCCGAGCCTGACCGCCGAGCCCGCAGGCTGTCGAACTGATGCCGCTTCGTTCATAGGTCAGGCTGCCGCAGCGACGTCGCCGGAATTGGCCGCCCTGATCCGCGCAGCCTCCGGCGGCGCCGGCGGAATCTCGGCGAGCATGAAGCGGATGAACTCTGCCTCGTTCTCGATTCCGAAGGCTTCGTTGTGGCGCTTCTCGAAGCCGATCGTGGACCACGGCTTGCCGCTCAAGCGCCGTCCGCAGACCGATCCGGCATAAGCTCCGGAAAGCACCTCGACATAGTCTGGAAGCGTCTTCAGCCGTTGAGCGCTGCGGAAGAGGTCCTTGGCGCCTTGTTCAGCGCTGACGGCAAGTTCCGTTCGGCCGAGGTCGCCGACCATCAGCGTGTGGCCGGTCAGGACGAACCACGGCTCATGGGCTCGCGTGCCGTCGGTCACGAGGAGGCAGATATGCTCGGGCGTATGGCCGGGCGTGTGCAGCACCGTCGCCGTGACGTTGCCGAGTGGGAGCGTCTCGCCGTCGCGCACGCCCTTGAACGGTAACGTTGCCTTCGCCTCCGCCGACAGCACGTACTTGGCGCCTGCCGCGTCAGCGAGGGCACGACCTGCAGAGAGGTGATCAGCATGCACATGCGTGTCGATGACGAAGCGGATGCGCATGCCAGCCGTTTCGGCCGCGCGCAGATAGGGCTCGATGTCGCCGACCGGATCGACGACGGCCCCGGCGGCCTTACCGCCGCAGCCGAACAAATAGGAGATGCCGACAGGATCGGTGTGGAGGAAGTGGCGGAGGATCATGGGTTGCGCTCCTCATCGCGAACGGATAGAAATATTCAATCATTCCGCTGAATGTTTCACTGAGGAGCTTTCGTGTCAAGCACCGGACCGAAACAGGCCATCTACCAATGCCTTTCCGAGGTGGCGCAGGCGCTTGGACATCCGCACCGGCTGGAACTGCTGGAGCATCTTGCGCAAGGGATGCGCAGCGTCGAGGAGCTCTCCTCCAGGGCGCATCTGACCTTCGCCAACACCTCGCGCCACCTGCAGATTCTCAGGCGGGCGCGCCTCGTGGAGACGGAGCGCCGCGGCAAGCACATTCTCTATCGGCTCGCCGGCGATGCCGAAGTGGTCGCGCTGATCAAGGCGCTCGGCCGCGTCGGCGAGCGGAACATGGCCGAGATCGACCGCGTGATGGCCGACTACTTCCGAGCCCGCGATGCACTGGAGCCCGTGTCGCGGGACGACCTCGTCTCGAGGCTGCATGAGGGCTCGGTCACGGTGCTCGATGTGCGGCCGGAGGACGAGTTCGCGGTCGGGCATCTTCCCGGCGCGCTGAACATCCCGCTTGCCGAGCTGGAGCGTCGCTTGAGCGAGCTTCCTGCGGACCGCGAGGTGATCGCCTACTGTCGCGGTCCTTACTGCGTTCTCTCCTTCGAGGCGGTCGCAGCGCTCAGGGCACGCGGCTATCTCGCCCGCCGACTCGAAGACGGCTATCCCGAATGGAAAGCCGCCGGACTGCCGGTGGAGGCAGCAGCTTGAACAAGGCAGGCGTAGCAAGTCCGATGGATCAGAAAGAACACCGCGCGAGCTCGGCGTGGCCGATCGTGAACGGGAAGGAACATGAGTCACCTTCCGTGTTTCAGCCGGAAGCGCTGCTGCGCGAGGCGCGCCGGCAGAAAGGCGTGCCCCTTGTCGATGTTCCGCGACTCTGCGTGCTCGATCCCGACGGCGATGTCGTACGGCACCTCAAACGCACCGGCGCCAGCCGCATCCATAAGGGCTGGGCGTGCTACCACACCGATCTCCTCAGCTTCGACATCGACGGCGTCGGTGAGGTCGGCATCCTTGGCTGCGCCGTCGGCGCTCCATTCGCGGTGCTCGTGGCTGAACAGCTTTTTGCTTCGGGCTGCCGGCTGCTGATTAGCGTTACATCGGCGGGGCAAATCGCCGACAACGGACCACCGCCGTATTTCGTTCTGATCGACCGCGCTCTGCGCGATGAAGGGACGAGCTATCACTATCTTCCACCGGCGACGTTCGCCCATGCGCCCGACGCTATGCTCCTCGCTCGCGTGGAAGAAGCTCTGTGCACGCTTCCAGGCATCGCGGTCTGCCGCGGGGCGACCTGGACGACGGACGCGCCTTATCGAGAAACCGAAACCGCAATTGCATCAGCCCGCGATGCGGGCACGCTTGCCGTGGAGATGGAGGCAGCCGCTCTATACGCCTTCGCGACCGCGAAGAGCCGGTCGGTCATCTGCTTCGCGCATGTGACGAACACCATGGCGCGGGCCGATGGAGACTTCGAAAAAGGCGAAGCGGATGGAGCCACGGCAACACTTGCCATCGTTGCCGCCGCGGCGCGGGCTTGGTCTGACCAGTGCTTTCCTGCGGCCGGAATTTGAAATAGTTTTCGTAATCATAGTTTCGCTACGATAGGGACGCCGAATCCAAACTTTCGATTTTGAGTTTCTCACCCAACTGCTCGGACAAGGGCCTCGCTCACGAAGCTGAGGGACGGGTGCTTGATTGGTGTCGGCATTAACCACGAGGCAATCAGTCTAGATTGCCGGTCGACGTGACGATGACAGACGAAAAGACAACGATTGCTCTAGGCACCCCGATACCTTCCGCCGATCCGATCTTCCTGGTGATAGTCGGCGTCCATGTCTTGTTCGGCCTTGCAGTCGTGATCGCCGGGGCCGTTGCGATGCTCAGCCGCAAAGGCCGTGGCCGGCATTCGAATTGGGGGATAATCTACTTCAGGTTTCTCTTCGGCGTTTTCGGCACCATGAGTGTCCTGTCTTTCATGCGCTGGGCAGAGAACTACCACCTGTTCATTCTGGGTACGCTTTCATTCGCATCGGCGTATTTCGGGCGACTCGCCGCCCAGCGGCGCTGGCAGCAATGGGCCAAGTTCCACCTCAGTGGAATGGGCGCCTCCTACATCTTCATGCTCACCGCATTCTACGTGGATAACGGCAAGAACCTGCCGGTGTGGAAGGAGCTTCCACAAATGGCGTTCTGGTTATTGCCAAGCGCGATCGGGATTCCTCTGATCCTCCATGCCCTCTTCCGGCACCCGTTGATCTTGGCTCTCGATCGCTCACAAAAAAGCGTCGCGCCGTCCACAGACCCGGAGTGAAGGCTCGCTTCTTGCGTTCGAGCAGCTCGGCTCGCTTGGTGAAGTGGAGATAGAGTAGCAGTCGCTCACGGTAGGCCCTGTGGTATGTGAACTTTAATGCCCAATGGAGCCCGAACTGCAGCCGCACGACGCTGACAGCATCCGTTCCCTTAAGAACACGATTGCAGCAACAAAGAACAAGACAGACACCGGCGCCAGCGGCACTAAAGCTTGACCAGCGTGACGTTCATGTCGATCGACCTACTCGCAGGGTCGCCACCTCGGCTTGATGGCGTGACGGGTGCCGTTTAGTCTGAGACTGATTGGACACTGTAGTTACAAGATCAACCCGCCTCGTTGAATTGAGGCGCGAGCTGGTTGGAGAAAAGGGTGGACGCGCACAATCACGCTGAGGCCATCGTTCGGGTAGATGGGCTCTCCAAGACCTACGGACGGCTTCAGGCCCTAGATGGCGTCGGCTTCCTGATCCAGGCAGGCGAGATCCTCGGCCTGATCGGGCCAAATGGGGCCGGCAAGACCACGCTATTCGAGTGCGTGGCCGGTCTGGAGCCGGCAGACCGAGGCGAAATTTTCTTCGGACCGGTGCCGGTGGATGGGCGGCGTCGATCATCGAAATTGTTTTACGTTCCGGATGGTATCGCGCCGTGGCCGGACGAGCCGGTGCACTGGGTGCTGGAATACGGCCTCGGTTTCTTCGGTGGCCGCCGCGAAATATACGAGCAGGTGGTCTCGGACCTTAACTTGGCGCCGCTGATGCGAGCGCCAATCTGCGCCCTGTCCAAAGGACAGCGCAAACGGACCTTGCTTGCACTGGGGCTGCTTGCCCCCCAGCCGATACTCTTGATCGACGAGCCTTTCGAGGGCCTGGATTTGCGCCAGAGTCGCGAGGCCGCTGCTACGCTCCGCAAGCATCTTACGCCGGATCGCACGTTCTTCCTGTCCATCCACCAGATTGCCGATGCAGCGAAGGTTTGCGACCGCTTTGTGCTCTTGAGCAGTGGCCGTGTCATCGCTGAGGGCACCCTTGATGCGCTCGTCGCCCTTGCGCGTCAGCGCGCAGGCCACAACTTGCCAGCGGATTTCGAGGAGGTCTTCCTTGCCCTCACATAGCGGCGCGTGGAAATGGCTTCTGAAAAAGGAGTGGCGCGAACTGATGAGTTCGCGTTCGTGGTGGGTGATGCTGGCGCTGATCGGTCCACTGGTCGGCGTGTCTTTCATCAGTGCCGTCCGTTCTTATGCGGAGGCGAGTGGACAAGGGGGTACCGCCGCAGGGCTCGCTGATGCGCTCTTTCCCCTTGATGGCGTAGTCGCCCCCACTTTCAGTGCATATGAAATTGCTGCTTCCTTTCTTCTGCCGTTCGTTGTCATTCGTGCGATCGCCGGCGATCGCATGAGCGGTGCCCTCAAGCTCGAATTGCAGCGAGGGATGACGCCTCTTTCATTGGTCGGCGTAAAGGCTTTGGTTCTTGGAGCTGGCTGGCTTCTTGCCGGTGTTCCCATCCTCCTCGCCGGTATCTTATGGGCAAGCTATGGCGGCAGTCTTTACGCTCCTGAAGTAGGCTCGCTCGCGCTCGGACATCTTCTCAATGCCGGGATCGTGATCGCCCTTGCAGCGGCTGCTGCTTCGCTTGCGGAGCATCCTTCGACGGCCGCCATCCTTGTGCTCGCCTTCACTGTCGGCACATGGGTGCTGAGCTTCGTGGCCGCTTTCCAGGGTGGCATCTGGGAGCAGATCGCGACGTATACTCCTTCAGAAATGTTGCAGGCATTCCGCCGCGGACTCGTGCGCCTCGATCTGGTGTTAGCGGCCTGCGTTCTAATCGCGGCTGCGCTCGTTCTTGCCGCTGTCTGGATGCGCTTGGGAGTGCCGGTACGCCGCAGGGCAACAGAATCCGTCGCCGTTGTGTTCATCGCCCCGGTCCTCGCCTTCGCGGCATCCTTCGTAAGACCGAGCTGGGATGTTTCAGAAAACAAGCGGAATTCCTTTGGCGAGTCCGAAGCTGCGATTCTGAGCAAAATCACCGCACAGTTGAAAATCGAAGCTCATCTCGCGCCAGAAGACCCGCGGCGCTTTGATCTCGAAAAGCAGACTTTATCCAAACTACGCCGCACGATGCCTGACGTGACGGTGGAATTTGTTTCCGGCACTGCGACCGGCCTGTTCGAGCAGGCCAGCGAGCATTACGGAGAGATCTGGTACGATCTTGACGGCAAGCGCATCGTCGGCCGTGCCACAACTACGGACGGCGTGCTCGATGCGATCTATGAACTTGCCGGGATTCAGCCGCCGCAGGAGGGCAGGGCCGGACATAAGGGACACCCGCTTGCCGCTCAACCGACCGGCGCTATGCCGTTGTTTTACGTTGCCTGGCCTTTGGCTGTGCTCGGCATGGGACTATTTCTCCAAAGGAGGAGATTCACATGAATAGACTGTCTCGTCGGGACCTCATGATCGCTGCGGCCGGTTGCGCCGTAGCGCCGTTTTCAGCGGCGCTGCTTTCCGCCGGAGAACTCATAGTGGACTTAAGCAACGAGCGCGTCGGGCAACCGCCCACGACGTTTCAACCCATCGTCGGGACATGGCGCATCGTTCAGGACGGCCCGGACAAGGTCATCATGGTCGACGGCCAGCCTTGGAAAGCAAACCAGAACAACCGGACGGCCCTGCTCGCCGAGAGAGCGCGCAGCTTCTACAACGCCTCGCAAGAGGATTTCATCGATAACGTCAAGCAGTTCGCCTATTACCCGATCGCAACGCTTAATGGTGTAGACAATTTCTCAAACGGCACCATCAGCCTGAAGTTCAAGACCGTCGCCGGCGATCTCGACCGCTGCTCGGGCATCCTGTTCAACGTCAAGCCCAACGGCGACTGGCTTTCCACACGCTACAACGATACCGAGTACAACATCACGCTCTGGACCTTTCATGACGGTGTTAGGAAAATGGTGAGGCGCGGCCCGGGACGGGAGCCATGGCACCTGGCCCGCGATCAATGGCATGATCTGAAGATGACGGTTGCCGGCACTAATTTCAAAACCTACATCGACGGACAGCTTGCGCTCGAATACACGCCGCCGGAGCCGGTGTCTGGCAAGATTGGTCTGTGGTCAAAGACGGACAGCACCAGTTACTTCAAGGATTACGTTGTAGAGCCTGCGTAAAGGCACCCAATTCGTTCCCATTTTTGTGCCTTAGGACCATGCAAATCGAGGCTGACCTTCATTTTTCAGCCTTGAATCAGAACTTTGTCGCGTTGGGAATCCGAGCGTAGCGATTAATATAAACAACCCCTAATGCAGCTGCTAATGTACAATTTACCATATGCATAATGATTGTTTGTCGATACAATGCAACCGTCAAATCGGCAGCGCGCGGTTTCTGGCCGCCGTCTTGCCCGGATCCTCCACGATACTTCGAATCTACGCAACAATGTCCTTGACAGAACGCCTTGTTCAGCGACCGGCAGCGGACTTTCGGGGGGAAGCATGACTACTAACGGAGGTTTACGGCGGAGTACGGTCGCATACAGCTTGGTGGCAATGAGCCTTGCGTTAGCCTTACCCTCCGAGGGTGCGGGAGCGAACGTGACCGCGTGCACGACTATCAACCTGTGCTACTGCATCAACGAAAGCAACAGGGGCGCCATCGACGATAACATTGGGCGCGTTCGGAAATTAATCGTCGACCAGAAAACGCAACGCAAGGCGATAGGCTACATGAGCATCCCGCTGTCGACGGCGGGCGGAAGCTATTACGGCGTAAACGTCGATGTTGCAAAGGATACGAAGGATTCCATTGAAAGGCGCTTGGGGCAGCGCTCGGCGTGGATTCTCAATCCTGCCATTGAAGGAAATCTACCCAGAGGCGCCTCTGGGGCAGACTACATGTACATGTGGACCAAGATTCTGGAAGGCCGCAGCGGACTGGGCGAGGATTTTGACTTTATCTATTTCGTTGGTCCATCCGAATTTGCGCGGTTCTTCGGCCTTACCGGCGCCGCTGATATGGAAAGAATTGAAGCCTACTTTGACGACAGATTTGCGAAAGATCCGGACTTCAAAACAGCGGTTGAACAGGGCAAGGTGAGTAAAACGGCATTCCGGAACTACTATGGGCTTCGCGCTTCCGTCTCGTTCAGTTACGGCTCGCACGATGAATGGAATATCGCCCGGCTTCTCAACGAACACCGCCGCGGCTCAACCGACTTCGGCATCGCCAACCAGTTGCCAGTCTTGTTCGACGGTCGAGCGGCAACGCCGGGCAATTTCGAGGCCACGGTCGCCGGCGGGGATGTGGGGCGCTGCATCAATTAGGGCAGCCCGATTCGCGGCCGCGCTATCACGTCAGAAGAGGCTGATGCATCTTGCCCTCCTTGCCGCCATCGCCGTCAGCATCCTCAAAAACGGAAAAGCCCATCGACGCTTAAGTCAAACGCGTTGCTCGCCGGGGCAAACTGAGGCTGGTCTCAGATACGGGACCGCGAGCGACTCAGCTTTTCCACCCCTTGGATGTCGTGGCGTCTTGTATCGTATAGTCCTACACCTCTCCGGCGCGCAGCCGCAGGTAACTAACAGCAGGGCATCGATCCTTTCGAATCGCGCCGCGTGGACCAACGAGCGTACCTCGCATCAAACCGCGACACGCGCCGCCCGCCGCAGGCGGTCGAAATGAAACGTGAGCGCATTCAAGGTAGACGGCTCCGGCGACGGCGCCAGCGGGCATTCGCTCTGGTCAGGCCCGGACAAGCGGCCGAAAAACGTCCAACCAATTGTCCTCTGCAAAGCGGCCAAAGCCTTCCTATTGACAGATGAAAAGACGGTCAGCCAAATTCCATCCACATGGCAATCTGCCGTGTTATCAAAGGCTTCCTGTTATCAAAGGTTTCGTCCAATGTACATTCGAGTAGTTCTCGCGGTGGCAGCCATGGCCGTCGCGGCCCCGGGAAGCGCACAGACGCCCATCCGCCAAACTTCTCCACATAACGTCGTGATATTCGTAGCTGACGGGCTGCGCTCGCGCGTCGTCAATGACGTGACAGCGCCGAATTTTGCGGCGCTCGCGCGTCAAGGCGTTACTCTGGTGAACAGTCATTCGCTGTTCCCGACCTTCACCATGGCTAATGCCTCGGCCATCGCCACGGGACACTACCTTGGCGACACCGGCGTGTTCTCGAATACGCTCTACGTCGCACATCCGGTGTCGAACGCCGCTGGCAGCCCAACGGCTTTTATCGAGAATGATGCGGTCCTCGGCGACCTCGACGCGCATTTCGCCGGCAACTTCCTCAATGAAGACGCCATTCTCAAGCTGGCACGCGACAAGGGCTACAGCACTGCGGCCGTCGGCAAGCATGGCCCAACCCTGTTGTTCGATCACACTGAACGGACCGGATTGCAAACGATCATCGTTGACGACATTACAGGCACCGCACAGGGCATTCCGCTGTCGGCCGAAATGGGGGAGCGATTAAAGGCGGCTGGGCTGGCGATGGCGACCCCGCCCCGTGGGGCCAACGGCATTGCCGGCAATGTGACCACGCCTGGAACCAAAAGCGCCAACGTCGTGCAGCAGGATTATTTCGCAGCCGTCGCGACCCGAGCGGTCCTGCCCCTGTTCGCAACGCGGGGCAAGCCGTTCCTTCTTGTGTTCTGGTCCCGCGACCCCGATGGTACGCAGCACAATCAGGGCGACAGCTTCCTGACACTCAGGCCTGGGATCAATGGTCAAGCTGCTCTCGCGGCAATCCGCAATGCGGATGACGATCTCGGCCGGATCCGTGCCGCACTTGCGGAACTTGGGCTTGCCGAGGCGACTGACATCATCGTCACCGCCGACCATGGCTTTGCAACCATTTCGAAAGAGAGCATTACCAGCCCGGCTGCGCAGGCCCGCCATCCCGACGCGCCGGCGGGCCACTTGCCGCGCGGATTTTTGGCATTCGATCTTGCTAAGATGCTCGGCATGCCGCTCATCGATCCCGATAACAATTTTGCGTTGGTTCCCGATGGTGCGCATTCGCGCAACGGCAATGGTCTGATCGGCGGCGATAAGGACCACCCCAAATTGGTTGTTTTCGTCGACGAACGTATCGGCCGGTTCCCCGGCGCGCTGTCGCTCCCGACATCAATCTCGACGGTGCCGCTCGGACGCCAAGGCCAGCCATGGTCGTCAATTTTCGCTCGTTCGATACAGTCTGCGGTGAACCGGTACGCTGTCCCGTCGTCATTGCCGATGCAACGCTCCAGCAAGGTCAGGGCACGCACGGCTCCTTCAGCCGCGCTGAAACCTGGAACTTCATGGCGCTCGCCGGTCCCGATTTCAAATCGGGGTTCATCGATACCGCGCCCGCCAGCAACGCCGATGTCGGCCGCACTGTCGCGGCGATCATGGGCCTGGATTTCACCGACAAGGGTGCGCTTGTCGGCCGTGTCCTGCGCGAGGCCATGCCCGGCGGCGTGATGCCAGAGGTCAGAAGCACGACAATCATTTCGGAACCGGCCGACAATGGACTTCGGACCGTGCTTGACGTGCAATCTGTCGCGAACACGCGATACTTCGATGCCGGCGGTTTCTATGGCCGCACGCTGGGGCTTTCGCAGCCGCCACTCCTGCCGGCACGCCAACCCAATCTCCCGAATTAGGAAGAGATCACGATAGCTTGTGTTGAGCTCCATGCGCACTCGGAGGAAGTCGGTCCAAACACGCGTTCAATACGGAGCCTTGCCGTACAGGAAGAATGGTGGCGCACGAACGGAGGTGATGCTCGTAACCTCGCGCGAGACGCACCGATGGATCATTCCAAAGGGCTGGCCGCACAAGGGGCGAACGCCCCATCGTTCAGCTGCTCGCGAAGCTTATGAGGAAGCCGGAGTCGTCGGACGCGTGCGCAGGGATTCGCTTGGATCCTTTTCATATGAAAAGCGCCTGCCGACAGGGAGCATCGCTGTGTGCACGGTGCATGTCTTCGCACTCGAGGTGAAGCGCCAGGCCAGAAAATGGCCGGAACAACACGAACGTGAATTTAAGTGGCTCTCTCCCGGGCAAGCCGCGAAAGCCGTGAAAGAGCCGATGCTGGGGAAGATCATTCGGCGCTTAGCGCGCAGCATGGCCTCCTAGCTTCACCTCCGGCTCGACCAAAACCCGATGGGCACCTCTATCGCTTCGACGCGGCGGTCGACAAGATGCCAAATGATCTCCTGGTGAACCGGAAGCGACAACGTCCGTTCACGAGTTAACCCGAGATAAGCGCCGCGAATGATACGTCCAGCCAGGCCGTGCGAAACCGCGATGGTCACGTTCGCCAACTCTTTCAGCCACGAGAAGATGCGCGCCAAGGCTTCTTCGTAGGCTTCTCCATCGGGCGCACGAAAAAACCAGTCGTATGCGTTGCAGCCGTTGAGCCGACCTGGCCAACCAGCATCAATGTCGACGTGGGTTAGGCCATCCCAGGAGCCGATGCTAATCTCCTGAATACGTGGTTCAAGGATTGGCGCGGCATCAACAAAATTGCGAATAATCTCCGCTGTCTCCCGCGCTCGTCCAAGCGGACTGACGTGCAAGACGACGTCGCCGCGCCCGTTCAAGAGTGCCGAAAGCTGGCGACCAGCATCGCGTGCTTGCTCGCGACCGCGATGGGTGAGACGGGAATCCAGCTTTCCTTGATATCGCCCTTGCGCATTCCACTCCGTCTCGCCATGGCGCACAAGATACACCTCCGCAGCCATTTCTGCCCTCCGGCACCACCAAAAAAGACTGATCGCGAATCACATGTCCCGCGCGGGCAGCAACCTGTTCATCTCAAGCCGTAAGCAGGTGCCTATCCGCCTGACAGTGACTTTGCGTGTACCAGTCAACCCGCACAGTGTCACTGAAATCCGAGCGCAGGACACAGCTTGGGAGGGCACACATGCTCTCCAAGGCAGAAATCTTCGCGAACTGACGTCATCGCGCCGACCTTGCGTTGAGCCCGTTGGGGAATAAATTTGAGGTTTCGACAGCCGCACAGGTGGTGCCGCAGATGGCAAGCGTGGTGATGCTCGATTTGATGGGCGGCGTTGCCCTCCTGCTGTGGGGCCTTCACATGGTCCGCAGCGGGATCATCCGTGCATTCGGCAGCGACTTGCGGCGCGCGCTTGGCATTGCGGTTCGGAACCGGTTCATGGCCCTTCTCGCGGGGATCGGCCTGACCGCTGTGCTCCAGAGCAGCACTGCGACTGGATTAATGGCAACGTCTTTCGCGGCAGCGGGTCATATTGATCTCGTCCCGGCGCTCGCCGTCATGCTGGGCGCCAATATCGGCACCACCCTGATTGTGCAACTGCTGTCGTTCAATGTTTCTGCGGCCGCACCCGTCCTTTTTGTAATCGGACTCGTTGCCTTCAATCGGGGACGACGCACCTGGATACGCGACATCGGCCGCGTCGCCATAGGTCTCGGCTTGATGCTGCTCGCGCTGCACATCCTGCTCGATTCGCTAACGCCGGCCGAGAACGCGCCCGGGGTTCGGGCGCTCCTGGCTGCGATCACGGGCGAGCCGGTTCTGTGTGTCGCCCTAGCGGCCCTCCTGACGTGGGCCGCGCACTCAAGCGCCGCCATCGTGCTATTCATCATGTCGCTCGCCTACTCGCATTTCATCACGCCAGTTGCGGCTCTTGCGCTCGTGCTCGGCGCCAATCTCGGCGCCGCGATTAATCCTATTCTCGAGAGCGGCACCGCGGCCAATCCGGCGAGCCGCCGACTCCCCATCGGCAATATGATCAATCGGATTGTCGGCGTTGCGCTGGTGCTGCCGTTTCTTCAACCGATCGCGGACATGCTCGTGAGGATCGACCCCGATCAGGCCCGCATGGCGGCCGACTTTCATACCGCATTCAACGTCACACTGGCTCTCGTCTTCATTCTGGTCCTGGATCAGCTTGCGGCGTTGTTGATCCGGGCGCTCCCGGACCGCAGGCAAAACATCGATCCCTCAAGCCCCCTCTATCTCGATGAGACCGCGATCGACACGCCGGCGCTGGCCTTGGCCGGC
>WNFF01004473.1_pt1 | contig 17586 bp, 16 predicted proteins | sample 5400441 | NCBI WGS metagenome assembly WNFF01 (sample SAMN13153345, study PRJNA577476) | soil metagenome | isolation source: 120 cm saprolite under Douglas fir tree site 2 hole 3 replicate 1 | place: USA:California | collected 2015-04-18 | reverse complement strand
GGCGGATCAGCCAGGCAGCCGTAAAGGTCGGCAACTTCGTCCGTCAGGCCGACGCCACGCCGATCGCCACCATCAATCAGCTCGCGCCCATTTACGTCACGTTCGCGGTGGCGCAGCGCGTGTTGCCGGAACTGCGCATCGCCATGGCTGAGACCGGGGCGTCCGTCGGTATAACCATTCCGGGCGAGAAGCGTAGCGCCCGCGGCACCGTCGCGATGATCGAAAATGCGGTCGACGCCACCACCGGAATGGCTACGGTGCGTGCCAGTATTCCGAACGCGGACGAGCTGTTGTGGCCCGGCACCCTGGTTTCGGTGCGGGTTACGCTGCGGACCGAGGATGCCGTCGTGGTGCCGACGGCTGCCGTGCAGGTCAGCCAGCAAGGCAATTTCGTATACGTGGTGAAGGACAACGTCGCCACCGTCACGCCCGTCAAGGTGGCGCGGCTGCTCGGTGAGGAGACGGTGGTCGAATCCGGTCTCAGCGACGGCGATGTCGTGGTGACCGACGGACATCTGCTGCTGGTGAACGGGGCGCGGGTGACGGTGCGCGAACGCAAGACGGGGGTGTGACATGAACATTTCCGAGACCTGCATTCGCCGTCCCGTGATGACGACGCTGATCACGGCGTCATTGATCGTATTTGGTATCTTCGGCTACCGGCTGCTGTCGGTGGCGGCGCTGCCGGCAGTGGATTTCCCCACCATCCAGATCACAGCCACTTTGCCGGGGGCGAGCCCCGAAACAATGGGCGCGTCGGTTGCCGGCCCGATCGAGCGGCAGCTCTCGACAATTGCCGGCATTACCTCGCTGACTTCGACCTCTTCGCTCGGCATCACCTCGATCACGATCCAGTTCGATCTCAACCGCAATATCGACGGCGCCGCGCTCGACGTGCAGACGGCGCTGACGGTGGCGGCCCGAAAGCTGCCCATCGAAATGACGGTTCCGCCGTCCTTCCGCAAGGTCAATCCGGGCGATTCGCCCGTCATCATGTTCAGCCTGGTGTCGGCGACGCTGCCGCTGTCGGCGGTCGATGATTATGGCCAGATCACGCTGGCCCAGCAGATTTCGCAATTGCCCGGCATCGCGCAGGTCCAGGTGTTCGGCTCGCAGAAATTTGCTGTGCGGGTGCAGGTCGATCCGGTCGCAGCAGCGTCTCGCGGCATCTCGCTCGACGATGTCAAGACCTTCCTTACAAAAACCAACTCGAATACACCTGTCGGCACTGTCGCTGGGGCCAAACAAAACACGATCCTGACGGCTACCGCGGCCATGCGCAGCGCGAGCGAATATCGCGAACTGATCGTGGCTTATCGCAATGGCCAGCAGATCAAACTTAAGGAAATTGCCAACGTCGTCGACGGCGTCGAGAACGACAGAACCGCCAATTTGTACAACAACGAGCGATCGATCGTATTGGCGATTTTCAAGCAGCCGGACGCCAACACGGTTAAGATCGTCGATGCTATCTATGAGCGCCTTCCGACCTATCGGGCTCAGATCCCGGCCTCGGTCAAGATGGAACTCCTGGCCGATCGGTCGGTTTCGATTCGCGATTCCGTCGAAGATGTGCAAGTGACGCTCGCGATCGCGGTCAGTCTCGTCGTGCTGGTCATTTTCCTGTTCCTGCGTTCAGCATCGGCGACCGCAATTCCGGCGCTGGCGGTGCCGATTTCGCTGATTGCGACCTGCGCGGCCATGTATATGTTCGGTTACTCGATCAACAACATGACGTTGCTCGCGCTGACGCTTTCGGTCGGGTTCGTGGTCGACGACGCTATCGTGATGCTGGAAAACATCGTCCGCCACATCGAAGGCGGCATGCGGCCGTTCGAAGCTGCCCTCAAGGGCTCGCGCGAAATCGGCTTCACCATCATATCGATCACCTTCGCGCTGATTGCAGTGTTCATCCCGGTGCTGCTGATGGGCGGCATGGTGGGGCGGGTGTTCCGCGAATTCGCCGTGACGATCACGGTTGCCATCGTGCTGTCGGGTTTCGTGTCCCTTACTCTGACGCCGATGCTATGCGCGCGCGTGCTGAAGGAGCATCGCGAGGGCGAGCACCAAAATTTCATCCTTCGCATTTTCGAGGCCATGTTCAAATCGTGGCTGCGCGGCTACGAACTGACCCTCGACGTGTTCCTCAAGTACAAGTCCCTCGTCCTCATCGCGATGGTCGGCACCCTGATCGGCACCGTGTGGCTCTACATTGTCATTCCGAAGGGCTTTTTCCCGGTCGAAGATACCGGCTTCATCAACGCGACGACCGAAGGTCCGTCAGACATATCCTTCAAGGCAATGTATGACCGCCAGTTGCAGATCGCCGACATTCTGCGCCAAGATCCGGCGGTGGCTTATATCAATTCGACCGTGGGCGCCGGCGGCCCCAACCCGACCAACAACTATGGGCGCTTCTTTATTGCTCTCAAGCCGCGCCAAGAGCGCCACGAAAACTCAACCGCAGTGATCCAGCGCCTGCGCGGCAAGACCAACACCGTCACCGGCATGGCGACCTATTTCCAGAACGTGCAGAACATAAATATCACGGGCCGCATTTCCAAGAGCGAGTTCCAATACACGCTGCAGTCCAGTGATACCGAGACGCTCTATCGCGTCGGGCCGGAAATGCTGGAGAAAATCTCCCGGCTGCCGGGACTGCGAGACGTCACGGGCGATCTCTATATCAAGAATCCGCAGATGACGATGGAGATCGACCGCGAAGCAGCCGCGGTCTATGGGGTGTCGATCGATCAGGTTCGCCAGGAGCTCTATAACTGCTTTGGCGCCAGGCAGGTTGCAACGATCTATACGGCATCGAACGATTACCAGGTGATCCTGGAGTGCGATAAGAGAATCCAGGACGATCCGACCGGTCTCGGCAAGATCTATCTGAAGACCAATCTCAACGGACAAGCGACGGGAGGCGGCCTCGTCGCCCCCGCTGCCGGTTCGGGCATCAACGGCTCTACCACGCCGACCGGCCCGGTGATCCCGATCTCTGGAGTCACCAAGCTCACGCCGACGGTCGGCGCCCTGCAGGTCAATCATCAGGGGCAGCAGCCCTCGATGACGATTTCCTTCAACTTGGCGCCCGGTTATGCGCTCGGCGCCGCCGTCGACGCCATTCGTCAGATTGAGGAGGAGACTCACCTGCCGGCCTCGATCGTGTCCGGTTTCCAGGGCGCCGCCCAGGTGTTCCAGGATTCGCTGAAAGGGCAGGGCGTCCTGGTGCTGGCGGCGGTGTTTGCCTCCTTCGTGGTATGAGAGCTTCATCCACCCGATCACCATCATCTCCGGCCTGCCGTCGGCGGGTGTCGGCGCGCTGATCGTGTTGATCATGTTCAAGATGGATCTCACGGTCATCGCCATGATCGGCATCGTGATGCTGGTCGGCATCGTCAAGAAGAACGCCATCATGATGATCGATTTCGCCCTCCAGCGCCGCGCGGTGGGACTCTCCGCCGAGGAAGCGATACGCGAGGCCTGTCTGCTGCGATTCCGGCCCATCATGATGACGAGCCTCGCGGCGATCTTCGGCGCGCTGCCGATCGCGCTCGGCGCCGGCGCTGGCGCCGAGCTTCGCCAACCGCTTGGCGTTGCGGTAGTCGGCGGCCTGCTCTTATCCCAGCTCCTGACCCTCTACATCACTCCGGTGGTCTATCTCTATCTCGACACGGTCGATCTCCTGCTGCGGCGTCGCCTCGAGCCGCCGGACGACTTGGGGGAAGATCAAGAGTTCGAACACCGGCCGCAAGCGGTCGCGGCGGAGTAAATAGCGAGGTCGGATTACGTCGTTCGAACTGGCGCCTGATTCCGGGCACCGGCTCGAACTTAACGCGGACCTTGATCCGGCCCGATGTCCGGTGGATTGCGTTGCGTCGCAACGGCCGGTGCAGCTAATTCCCGGTCTCCCCACCCCAGAACAACCCTCCGGAGTTGCCCTGGGGGGAGACGCTTAAGCTGTTGCGCGGTGTATCGCCCTTCCGGGGGAGGATTGCCCTCACTCGCGGTCAGAACTTATAGTTCACCCGGGCGCGGACGATATTCAGCTGTTCTGACGAAGGCGTCAGCGACATCGCGTCGGTGGCGCGCGCACCGGGCCCTAGGAAGGTGGTGAGCGAGGTCTGGCCGCTGGATGTGAGGTTGATATACAGCCACTCGGCTCCGATCGACCAATTGTTGTTCAACGCCCACTCGATACCAGCACCGGCCGTCCAGCCAAACCTCGTATCAGAGATTGAGAACAGGAAGGACTCGATCGGCGTGGCGCCCACCGACGTGTTGACGACGCCGGTGACATCCTGCTGTCCCATGGCAAGACCAGCGGTGGCGTAGACCAGAACGGTCGGGTTGATGATGGATGTGGTGCCGAGCCGGCCCCGCAACGTTGCCACCCATGGCGTCTTGCTGCTGATCGAATTGCTGACCGTTGCGGACGGTGGCGGTATCGGCAACGCAAGGAACGTCGAGTTGTTACTGGTCTTCCCGCCAAAAGACTCGATGTCCGCCTCGACGCCGACAACGACCGGGCCGGCAGATGGCCAATTATAACCCACTTGGCCGCCGCCGGTGAAACCGGTGGTTGACGACCCATTCAATGACGTTCCCCATTGCGAGGAGCTATCGAAAGGACTGGTGACTAATGTCGCCTGAGGGGCGGTGGCAAAGGATTCTCGCGTCCATCCGGCACCAGCATTGAGGCCGATGTACCAACCACCCCAATTAAATGGAGCGGCTGGAGCGGCCACCAGTGGCGCTGCCTTGACCGGCACATCCGCCGCATAGGCCGAGCTGGTAAACGCCAAAGCAGCAGCCGTAAGAGCGAGTTTCCTCATATTAGCCCCCAAAGGTCACGGACAATGAAATCGGATGGGTCGTTGTCGATCGCGAGGGCAATATAGCTAGTTCTTGCGGCATATCGGTACGGTAGGCGACATGGGCTGCTTTGCGGGCGGCGCCTGTAGCCGATTTGCAACAAAGCGCATAATACCCCCCGGCATCGCCCGGGGGGGCGATCGTCTTGACTGAAATGCCGTGCAATTGGAACTTATGGCCGGGCGTAGCGCGAAGCCGACCCAGCAGAACTCGTCAGTCCGTCACATCGAAAAACTCGTCCCACACCCGCAGGACGCCGTCGCCACCGGATTCTTAATCCGGAACGAGGACCCAATCAGGTCGTCGACAAAATCGATCTCCGCGCCGGCCATGTATTGCACGGAAACCGGGTCGACCAGCACGGTGGCGCCGTCGTGGCCAAGCACGAGGTCGTCGTCCGCTTGGGCGGTGACGCAATCGAACTTGTACTGGAACCCGGAGCAGCCGCCGCCCGCGACGCTGACGCGCATCATCGAGCCTGGCGGCTCGGTCTTGAGAATCTCGCAAATTCTCCGCGCTGCGCGTTCCGTCAATTCCACTGAACTTGCCATCGCCTGCCGCTACCTGTTTGAGTACTGCATAGTTAGGTACGAGCCCGGATGCAGTCAACGGCCGACCTGGACGCGAGGACCTGGATGCGAGGGGGCAGCATGGCGAGAACGTGGCAGTGAATGCGGGCCGGTCACGAGCGCCCTTCGCGGCGGATCCGGCTGCGAGTTGCGGCCGCCTCTATGACGAGCCGCCGAGTGCGACGCGCAACGATTTCCGCCGCGATTGCGACCGCATCATCCATTGCACCGCGTTCCGCCGGCTCGCTCACAAGACCCAGGTTTTCGTCTACCACGAAGGCGACCACTATCGCACGCGCCTAACCCACACCCTTGAAGTTACCCAGATCGCTCGCTCGCTTGCTCGCGCCCTCGGCCTCAACGAGGACCTCGCCGAGGCGTGCGCTCTCGCCCACGACCTCGGCCACCCGCCGTTCGGCCATTCGGGCGAGCGCGCCCTCGACCAGTGCCTCGCGCACCATGGCGGATTCGACCACAACGCCCAGACGTTGTCGGTGGTGACCCGTCTGGAGCGCCGCTACGCCGGTTTCGACGGTCTCAATCTGACCTACGAAACGCTGGAGGGCCTCGTAAAGCACAACGGCCCCCTGACGGATGCAAGCGGCCGCGCAACAGGTCACCACGCCGCCCACGGCGTCGCCCAGGCCATCCTCGACTACAATGCCCTGCAGGATCTCGAGCTCGCCCTCTACCCGGGTGCCGAAGCCCAGGCCGGGGCGATCGCGGACGACATCGCATATGACGCGCACGACATTGACGACGGCCTGCGAGCGCGGATGTTCGCCATCGACGAACTCGCCGCGCTGCCGCTGATCGGCGACATTCTGGCGGAAATCGAGAAGGGCTCGCGCCCTTCTCCCCCGCCCCCCTCCCTAACCCTCCCCCGCAAGCGGGAGGGATGGGGGCAAGGGGGGAGCAGGGAGGAGGGGGGCCTTGAGCCGGCGCGGCGCGTCCATGAGTTGGTGCGGCGGCTGATCGCCCGCATGATCGAGGACGTGATCGGTCATTCAAAACACCTGATCGGGCAGTGCAGGCCCGGCTCGGTCGAGGATATCCGGCGCGCCGGCGCGCCGGTGGTGTCGTTCTCGCCCGCAATGGCGCAGGCCGACCGCGCCATCAAGGCGTTCCTGTTCCCGCGCATGTATCGCCACCCGCGCATCGTGCGCATCATGAGCGACGCGCAGTCGGTGGTGACCGACCTGTTTGCGCGCTATATATGCGCTCCCCATGATCTGCCGTTGCGGGATGCGCCAGCCGAAGCACCGATGGGGCCGCGCCAGATTGCTGACTTCATCGCCGGGATGACCGACCGCTATGCCCTGTCCGAGCATGCCAGGCTTTTTGACTCGACTCCGGAACTGCGTTAGGCGCCTCGCATGAACGTGTTCACGCTCTTCACCGCGCACGTCCGCGCGGCCATCGAAGCTCTCGCTGCCGCAGGGGCGTTTCCGCGTCCGCCGGACCTCGAGCGCGTCGTGGTAGAACCGCCGCGGGATGCCGCCCACGGCGACCTCGCCACCAACGCCGCCATGACGCTTGCCAAGGACGCGGGCCTGAAGCCACGCGATCTCGCCGAGCGGCTTGCGGCCGAGCTTGGCAAGCTCCCGCAGATCACCAAAGTCGAGGTCGCGGGACCGGGCTTCATCAATATGACGCTCGATCCGTCGGTGTGGCGGCAGGCTTTGCGCGCCGCGATTCAGGCCGGGCCGGATTTTGGCCGCAGCGATATCGGTGAGTCCGAGGCCGTCAACGTCGAGTATGTCTCGGCCAACCCGACCGGACCGATGCACGTAGGCCATTGCCGCGGCGCCGTGTTCGGGGATGCGCTCGCCAATCTGCTGGCCTTCGCGGGCTACGCGGTGACCCGGGAATACTACATCAACGACGCCGGCGCCCAGGTCGATGTGCTCGCCCGCTCGGCTTATCTGCGCTACCGGGAGGCGCTTGGGGAGAACATCGGGCCGATCCCCGAGGGGCTCTACCCGGGCGATTATTTGAAGCCTGTCGGGGCCGCTCTTGCGGACCAGTATGGTCGCGCGCTCAACCAGATGCCCGAGCAGGATTGGCTGCCGATCGTCCGTCGCACGGCGATCGACATGATGATGGCAGAGATCCGCGAAGATCTTGCCGCCCTCAACGTGCAGCACGATGTCTTCTTCTCCGAGCGCTCGCTGGTCGAAGGCGGCAACGACGCGGTGGCGGCGACCATCGCGGATCTACGAGCCGCAGGCGAGGTTTATGAGGGCCGGCTGCCGCCGCCCAAAGGAGCAGTCGAGGAGGATTGGGAGGACCGCGAGCAGACCCTGTTCCGCACCACCGAATTCGGTGACGACGTCGACCGGCCGCTCAAGAAGTCCGACGGCAGCTACACGTATTTTGCTTCCGACATCGCCTATCACAAGTCGAAGCTCGACCGCGGCTTCCGCAACATGATCGACGTCTGGGGGGCGGATCACGGCGGCTACATCAGGCGCATGAAGGCGGCGGTCAGCGCAGTGAGCGGCGGGGCGGCGTCGCTCGACGTGAAAATCGTTCAACTCGTGAAGCTGCTGCGGGCCGGCGCACCGATAAAAATGTCCAAACGGTCCGGCGACTTCGTCACTCTGCGAGAGGTCGTGGACGAGGTCGGCGTCGACGCCGTCCGCTTCATGATGCTCTACCGCAAGAACGATGCGCCACTCGACTTCGACCTTGCCAAGGTGATCGAGCAGTCACGCGACAATCCTGTCTTCTATGTCCAATACGGCCACGCCCGGGGACAATCGATTTTTCGCAACGCCCGCGACGTGATCCCGACCCTGCCCGAGGCCGATCGGGAACGCCGGCAGGTGCTCTCGCGAGCCGCGCGGCTTGATGACGCACTTGATGATTCCGCGGAACTCGCGCTGATGCGGCGCATTGCCTTTTATCCGCGCCTCGTTGAGGCCGCCGCAATGTCCCACGAGCCTCATAGAATTGCCTTCTATCTGTATGAACTTGCGAGCGATTTCCATGCCCTTTGGACCAAGGGAAAGGATACGCCACATTTACGCTTCATTATCCAGAATGATCCAGAACTGACCTTGGCGCGCCTTGCGCTCGTGCAGGGCGTGGTGACGGTGCTTGCTTCTGGGCTCGCCGTGTTAGGAGTCGGCGCGCCCGATGAAATGAGATGATTTTCCGGCGTTGCCGGGCCCCCACCTTCCCCGTATGCGGGGAGCGTTAAGGAGGGGGGTGGATGAGGTTGTAATAACAAAATGTCCGACAGCATCTTCAACCGCCCCCGTCGCCAGATTGAACCGCGCCAGCCCGATGACCACGGCCGGGATTTTGCGGATCAGTCTTACACGCCTGACCAAGGCGCGACGGTGCGGCGCGATCCTGGAACGGATGCCATGTCGGAGTTGGCGCGGCTGATCAGCGATCCCCATGCGATCCCAGGGCGCCCGAGCGACGCTCCTGGTGGACGCCTTGCGGATGTGTTACGCGGTGCGTCTTCGCCGACCACTGCAGCACGCGTCCCGTCCACTCGACCGCCGGCCCGAGAGCCGGCGCAATCGCAAGATCGACCAAACGAAGATCGCTCATCGGAAGATTGGTCCCGTCGTTCATCGTTGGACAGGGGCGTTCGTCGCGACTCCGATTTCAGCCGGCCACGTGTTGCGGTACAACCAACTGAGGCGGACACCGACCATTCCGAGACACCGCGCGCTCCCGAAGATTTCGATTTTTTGCAATTGCCCGACCGCGATGATTACGCGGTCGCACCCCGGCACGCATTGCCTGAAGGCGACGATTGTGACCTTGGCGACCATCGCGAGAGTTCGCTCGCGCCGCGGCGACAGCCGGCATATGGGCGGCAAGACGAAGAATATGCCGACGAATACAGTGAAGACGGGTACGGGCAGGACGCGGACCGCGAATACGAGGGGGAGCACGAGGATCCAGACGGCGCCGAATCGGGCACCAAGCGCCGCAGTACGACCAAGGTGGCCATTGCGGTGCTTGGGCTTGCGGTTTTCGGCAGCGCGGCCGCGTTCGGCTATCGCACTGTCTTCAAAGCTGCCCCGTCAGGTCCCACGCCGATCATACGAGCCGACAACTCGCCCACCAAGGTAGCGCCGGTGGGAACTGGCGTTAACGCGAGGCCGGCCAATGGACCGTTCGCTGACCGCTCGAGCGAGCAATTGGTTCGCCGCGACGAGGAGCCGGTCGATGTCGCGTCAACATACCGCTCCGGAGCCGTCAACGCCGGTGTAGCCGGGTTTCCTCCCCCGGAGATCGTTCCGGCGACGGTCGGTCCTGCCCCGTCGGCCGATCCGAAGCGTGTGCGCACTGTGCCGATACGGGTGGACCAGAGTGCGCCTTCCGATCGCACAGCGCCTTCCGATCGCGCGGCTTCGCGTGCGGCGCCGCCCCCTCAATCCCAGCCTCCGCTGTCCGCACCGGCATACCAGCCTCCGGTGCCGGCCCCGACGCGTCAGGCTGCCGTGTCGCCGCCCCCTCAATCCCAGCCGCCGCTGTCCGCGCCGGCATACCAGCCTCCGGCGCCGGCGCGTCAGGCTGCCGTGTCGCCGCCCCCATCCTACTCCCCCCCGTCCGCGGGGGAGAGTAGGATGGGGGGTGGGGTCGCCACCGCACCCGAAGCGGCCGCGTCGCGCGCCGTCGAGGCAGGCGGGTTCGTGGTCCAGCTTTCGGCCCAGCGAAGCGAAGCAGAGGCCCAAGCGGCGTTTCGCACGCTGCAGACGAAATATGCCGTGCTGAGCGGCCGCGACCCCCTGATTCGCCGCAAGGATCTGGGCGAAAAGGGCATCTTCTTTGCGGCCCAGGTTGGTCCGTTCGGCGTCAAGAGCGATGCGGACCAGTTGTGCGAGACGCTCAAAACGGCGGGCGGAGCCTGTTTCGTCCAGAGGAATTGACGGGTACACTTGCCCAAGTGCTTGCCGAATTGCTTGCCGTCTTGGGCGGCGCGGGCTAAGCCGCCGTCATGGCGGATCGCGCTTTCATTACCGGACTGAAGGGTACGGCAATCAGCGGGGAAGAACGCGCGTTTCTGCGCGAGGCCTCGCCTGTCGGCCTCATATTGTTCAAGCGTAACATCGTCGATCCGCTTCAGCTCAAAGAATTGATTGAACAGTTCAGAGCGATCCGTGGCCCCGGTGCGGCCGTCTTCATCGACCAGGAAGGAGGCCGGGTGCAGCGGATGGGGCCGCCCCATTGGCCCGCCTATCCGGCGGGCGCCGTCTACGCCGAACTTTATCGGCGTGAGCCTGCCCGAGGCCTGAGGGCAGCGTGGCTGGGGGCGCGGCTCATGGCGGCCGATCTGGCAGCGGTCGGCATCACTGTCGATTGCCTGCCGCTGGCCGATGTGCCCGTCGCCGGCGCCGACCAGGTGATCGGCGATCGCGCCTACGGCGATACCGCGCACCAGGTTGCCGCGATCGCGGCGGCGGTGGCGGCAGGGCTAGAGGCCGGTGGCGTGCTGCCTGTCATCAAGCATATGCCTGGCCACGGCCGCGCCACCGCTGACAGCCACCGCCATCTGCCGGTCGTCACGGCCGACCGCAGGACCCTGGAGGCAACTGATTTTGCAGCGTTCGTGCCGCTTGCTGCCGCGCCGTTCGGCATGACGGCCCATGTGGTATTCACAGCTCTTGATCCGGGCCTTCCGGCAACCACTTCGAGCATTATGATCGGACAAGTGATTCGTGGTTTTATCGGATTCTCCGGAGCCCTGATGAGCGACGATGTGTCGATGGGGGCTCTGTCGGGCTCGATTGGCGAACGGGTCCGACAATCTCTGGCCGCCGGCTGCGACCTCGTCCTTCATTGTAACGGCGAATTTACCGAAATGCAGGAAGTTGCGGCGAATTGCCCGGAGCTTGGCGGCACCGCACGGCAACGCACCGCGCGGGCGCTGGCGTCGCGCCGTCCGCCCGAGACAATCGATATTGAGGCCGCGCGGGCCGAGTTTATGGAATTGGTGTCCGGTCGCGCCGGCGCCAAGACGACATGACGAGATCGGGATGACGAAATGACGGACGCGACTGCGTTCACCGAGGATATCGCCAATGATCGCGGCAGCGACGAGCCGTTGCTGATCGTCGACGTCGAAGGGTTCGAAGGTCCGCTTGATCTTCTCCTGACGATGGCGCGCCAGCAGAAGGTCGATCTGGCGAAGATTTCCATATTGGCGCTCGCAGACCAGTATCTGGCGTTCGTTGAACAGGCGCGTCGGCTGCGCCTTGAGTTGGCCGCCGACTACCTCGTGATGGCCGCCTGGCTCGCCTATCTCAAATCCCGCCTGCTGCTGCCGGAGCCGGTCGCGCCGGAAGGCCTGAGCGCGGCCGATATGGCCAAGGCCCTGGCGTTGCGGTTGCGGCGGCTTGACGCGATCCGCGAGGCCGGTGGGCGGCTGTTCGAGCGTCCGCTGCTCGGCCGCGACGTGTTCGGCCGCGGCGATCCGGAACCGATCGCAGAAATCAAGCGGCCGCAATGGTCGGCAACTCTCTATGATCTGATCTCGGCCTACGCGGTGGAACGGCAGCGCCATGCGCTGCGGCGCGTGCGGCTCGCCAAGCGCAAGGTGTGGTCGCTCGTCGAGGCGCGTGAGGCCTTGCAGCGCCTGGTCGGCGCGACCGGCGATTGGAGCCGGCTCGACGAATATCTCATCGCCTTCGTGGTCGAGCCTTCGATGCGGGCGAGCGTGCTTGCTTCCTCGCTGGCCGCGTCGCTGGAATTGGTCCGCGAGGGGGCGCTCGAAATCCAGCAATCGGGCGCATTCGCTCCGATCTATTTGCGCAAACGCACAGGGGCTGAGCCCCCGCGCGCGCAATCATCGTCATGAGCGATCCCCCTCCCTACCCTCCCCCGCCCCCCTCCCTAACCCTCCCCCGCAAGCGGGGGAGGGTTAGGGAGGGGAAAGGGGGAGGGTAGGGAGGGGGCAGCCGAAAGCATCAGCCGGGAGGGCATATTGATGGCTCCTTTTGCCGAGTTGCGGGTGAAGATCCATGAAGAACACGACGGCGAGGTGCCGGACATGGCGCCAGATTTGGCGATCGAGACCCGACCGGAAGAACTGCGCTTAGTGGAGGCGCTCCTTTTCGCCGCATCCGAGCCGCTCGACGAGAAGACGCTCGCCAAGCACCTGCCGGCGGGCGTCGACGTGCGCGCCACCCTCAAGCGGCTGCAGGTCGAGTACGCGCCGCGGGGCGTCAATCTCGTCCGTGTCGGCAACAAATGGACGTTCCGCACCGCGAACGACCTGTCCTGGCTGCTCACGCACGAGGCCGTGGAGCCGAAAAAGCTGTCTCGCGCCGCGATCGAGACGCTCGCCATCATCGCCTACCACCAGCCGGTGACGCGCGCCGAGATCGAAGAGATTCGCGGCGTCTCGACCGCCAAGGGCACCCTGGATGTGCTGCTCGAGACCGGCTGGGTGCGTCCGCGCGGCCGCCGCAAGGCGCCGGGCCGGCCGTTGACCTACGGGACGACGGGGGATTTCCTCGGCCATTTCGGCCTGGAAGCGCTCGGCGACCTTCCGGGCCTCGACGACCTTAAGGGTTCCGGCCTGTTCGACGGAACCTTGCCGGCAGACTTTGGCGTGCCGGAGCCTTCCGACGATCCGGCATTGCGCCCGGACGAAGACCCGCTGGAACCCGGCGACCTCGACCTTGGCCTGGCGCCGCGCGTGGACGGGACGGAGGAGTAGGGTAGGGGAGTTGACGTGGCCCACCACCTCTCCCCCGCAAGCGGGGAGAGGTGAAGTAGCCGTGCCCATGGGACGCGGCCGGAAATCGATTACGGTCCTTGTTTTTGCAAGGCGCGAGGCCTAGGTTTTGGCTGAATAGACAGGCGAGGCCCCGACCGCGCGGCCCGTCGTTGCGGAGGTTAACCCGATGGGTTCCATGAGTCTCTGGCATTGGATCGTAGTGATCGGCGTCGTGCTCCTGCTGTTCGGGCGCGGCAAGATCTCAGAGTTGATGGGCGATGTCGCCCAGGGCATCAAAGCCTTCAAGAAGGGCATGTCGGACGACGACAGCGCCAAGACCGACTCGCCAAAGATCGAGCCCGGCAAGACCGAACCGGTGAAGACGCTGGATCACCAGACCGCCGATTCATCGGCCGCCGGCGCCAAACCCCGGGCGGAAGCCTCGTCCGGCTGACGCCAGCGGAGCGCAAGCCGGGCCCAGGCGGCGCGGCTTAGCGGCACGGAGTTCCCGTTGATACGGTCGCCCAACGGCAGCGGCGGCGTCAGAGCTGAAATGCAATGTTCGCCATTGCACGGGAGACCTTGTCGTTGTCGGCGTGGTGCTGGTCGTCATCGCGCCTGAGGTTTTGGAGATAACGCGCAGTGTTCGACATTGCATGGGGAGAGTTTATCGTCATCGCCGTCGTGGCGCTGATCGTCATCGGGCCGAAGGAGTTGCCCGCGGTGCTGCGCGCGATCGGGCAATGGACGACCAAAATCCGCCGCATGGCGGCGGAGTTTCAGGGCCAATTTCAGGAAGCGTTACGCGAGGCCGAGATGGCCGATCTCAAGAAAGAGGTCGACAATCTCAACGATGCCGCCAAAGGGTTCACGTTCGACGATCCGCTCAACCTCAAAGAGGCGACGAAATGGGAGCCCAAATCGGACACCGCTCAACCGGACACCGCTCAACCGGACACGGCCAAGTCAGACGACACCAAGTCGGACGGCACGAAGCCCGATGACGCCGCCAAGCCCGCCGATGCGCCGCCACAGCTAGCACCCGTTACGCCCGAGCCCGGTGAGGAGGCCTTTCCGGTCGCAGCCGGGCACCCGGCGGTCGCGCAAATGTCGCCCCCGACCCTCTCCTCTCCAGCGGGCGGGGGAGCGAATGGTGGGGGAGCCGCCGACGCGGCGCCTGCGCCGCCTGTTACGCCGCCTGCCGCCCAGCCGCCTTTGCCTGAAGGGAATGATGGACCACCTGATCGAGCTGCGTTCGCGGCTCATCAAGGCGCTGGTGGCGTTCGGCATCGCGCTTATCGGCTGTTTCTTCTTTGCCAAGCAAATCTATAACGTCCTGACGTGGCCGTACGTGTGGGTGGTGGGCGCGGAGAACTCGAAGTTCATCTATACCGGGCTCCTCGAATATTTCGTGGTCCAGCTCAAGCTCTCGATGTTCGGCGCCGCCTTCATTTCGTTCCCGGTCGTTGCCGCCCAGCTCTACATGTTCGTTGCGCCGGGCCTCTATCGGCACGAGCGCGGCGCCTTCCTTCCCTATCTGATAGCGACGCCGATCATGTTTATCCTCGGCGCGATGGTGGTCTACGGCGTGGTGTGGCCGATGATCACCCGCTTTTCCATCGGCATGCAGCAACTTGGCACCGAAGGCCAGGCGACGATCGAGTTGCTGCCCAAGGTCGACGACTATCTCAGCCTGATGATGCGGCTCATCTTGGCGTTCGGCGTCGCCTTTCAGCTTCCGGTGATTCTCACGCTGCTCGGCCGGGTATCTCAGCCTGATGATGCGGCTCATCTTGGCGTTCGGCGTCGCCTTTCAGCTTCCGGTGATTCTCACGCTGCTCGGCCGGGTCGGCATCATCACCTCCGACCAGCTCAAATCGAAGCGCCGCTATTTCATCGTGGTCGCCTTCGTGATCGCGGCGGTGCTCACGCCTCCTGACGTGCTCAGCCAGATGTCCCTTGCGATCCCGCTGCTGCTTCTCTACGAGCTTTCGGTGTTGTCGGTACGGTGGGTTGAGCGCAAGGCTAAGGCCGATAAGGCAAAGGCGGATGCGGCTGCCGCGGCGAAGCCCGCCGAGTAAAGCGTATGGAGCGCGGGCGTCCCGCCCGCCTCTTTCTTCATTTCAGCAAGAGCGAGGGGACGCCCGCGCTCCCAGGTCATCGTCCATGCACGACATCAGGTGGATTCGCGACAATCCGGAGGCGTTCGATCGCGGCTTGGCGCGGCGCGGGCTCGCGCCCGAGGCGGCGCGGCTCATCGCCATCGACGAACGCCGGCGCGCCACCATAGTTAAGGCCGAGCAGGCCCAGGCCAGGCGCAACGCGGCATCGAAGGAAATCGGCGAGGCCAAGAAGGCCAAGGACGAGGCGCGGGCCCAGGCCCTGATGGCCGAGGTCGCCGAGCTGAAGGCGTCGATCCCGGCGCTGGAGGCGGAGGAGAAAGCGGCGTCGCAGGAATTAGATGAAGCGCTGGCGCAAATCCCGAACCTGCCGCTCGACGAGGTGCCGGACGGCGCCGACGAGCACGGCAACGTGGAGCACCACCGCTTTGGTGCGAAGCGCGACTATCCGTTCTCAAACAGACTGAAGCAGCATTTCGAGCTCGGCGAAGCGCTGGGGCAGATGGATTTCGAGACGGCGGCGAAGCTGTCGGGCTCGCGCTTTGTGGTGCTGAAGAGGGGGCTGGCGCGGATGGAGCGCGCGCTCGGGCAGTTCATGCTTGATCTGCATACGGGCGAGCATGGGTATACGGAGGTGGCGCCGCCGTTGCTCGTCAAAGATGATGTGATGTTTGGGACGGCGCAGTTGCCGAAATTTGAAGATGATCAATTTTGGACAGTAGGGGGCGCTTATTTCGCCCGTCGAGCTGACGATTATCTTGAGGACATAGCGCAATCAACCGATGTTTTGGCGTTACAAATGGCGTTCACCCAAAGCCAAATCGCATTGCGGCAAAATCGTCTAGGGCTCATCCCCACCGCAGAAGTCCCGCTCACCAACCTGGTCCGCGAATCAATCATCGACGAAGCCGAACTGCCGCTCCGCCTGACAGCACTCACCCCGTGCTTTCGCGCCGAGGCCGGCGCTGCCGGCAAGGATACACGCGGCATGATCCGCCAGCACCAGTTCACCAAGGTGGAGCTGGTCTCGATCACCACGCCGGAGCAGAGCCGCGAGGAGCACGAGCGCATGCTCTCTTGCGCCGAGGAGGTGCTGCGCCGGCTCGACCTGCATTATCGCGTCGCCACCTTGTGCACCGGCGACATGGGCTTCGCCGCGCAGAAGACCTACGACATCGAAGTCTGGCTGCCGGGCCAGAACATGTACCGCGAAATTTCCTCCTGCTCGGTGTGCGGCGATTTCCAGGCCCGCCGCATGGCGGCGCGCTACCGCACCAAGGACCCTTCGACAAAGGCTCAGGGCCGCCAAGTCCGCCACGTCCATACCCTCAACGGCTCCGGCGTCGCTGTCGGCCGCGCGCTCATCGCCGTGATGGAGACCTATCAGCAGGTCGACGGTTCAATCGCGGTGCCGGACGTGCTGCAGTCATATATGGGTGGCATGAAGGTCGTTGCGGCGAAGTGAGGATGGCGCGGCAATTCATGTCTGCATTATCGATGCCACTGGTTTCCTCAGCCCCTAGCCATGGTGCCGAGGCCGCGCCCCCGCTTCACCTCCCCCTGGAGGGGGGAGGTCGGCCCGCGCCAGCGGGCCGGGAGGGGGTGGCAGCGGTGCAGCGTGCGCGGCGCTGGTGTCGTCTGCTGCGCCGCCGCCACCCCACCCCGGATCGCCTTCGGCGATCCGACCCTCCCCCTGCAGGGGAGGGTGAGAGCATGCGGGCTACCGGCCGCGCATCGGAGGGTGTCGTCATGCGACTGCCCACTCTCGCCAGCGCAAAGTAACCCATGCGCATCCTCCTCACCAATGACGACGGCGTGCATGCGCGCGGCCTCGAGGTACTCGAGGAAATCGCCCGCACGCTGTCGGACGACATCTGGGTGGTGGCGCCGGAGACCGACCAGTCCGGCGTCTCCCATTCGCTCACCCTCAACGATCCGCTGCGTCTGCGCGAGATCGGGCCGCGCCACTTCGCCGTCAAGGGCACGCCGACCGATTGCGTGATCATGGCCGCGCGCCACATCATCCCGCAAGGCCGGCCCGACCTCCTCCTGTCGGGGGTCAACCGCGGCCGCAACGCGGCTGAGGACGTGACCTACTCGGGCACGGTCGCAGGCGCCATCGAGGGCGCGGTGCTGGGCGTGCCGTCCTTTGCGCTTTCCCAGGCGTTCACGTCCGAGACCCGCAAGGCGCCGCACTGGGCGACCGCGCTGAAATTCGGTCCCGACCTCATCCGCCGCGTGCTCGCCGAGGGCATGCCGCGCGACGTCCTCGTCAATATCAATTTCCCGGACTGCGCGCCGGACCAGGTCAAGGGCATCGCGGTCAGCA
>WNFF01006474.1_pt1 | contig 17590 bp, 19 predicted proteins | sample 5400441 | NCBI WGS metagenome assembly WNFF01 (sample SAMN13153345, study PRJNA577476) | soil metagenome | isolation source: 120 cm saprolite under Douglas fir tree site 2 hole 3 replicate 1 | place: USA:California | collected 2015-04-18 | reverse complement strand
CGAGAGATGCGCTGCGAGGCCTGGACTTGCTGCAGCGACCAGGCAGTGAAAGAAATCGAATACCGGCCGACGGTGCCCCTGGAGAACGGGCTACGGCAAACGATCGACTGGTATCGGAAGGAAGGTTTGATCGGATGACGACCACTCACCCCATGGTTTCGACAATGGATCAGGCGCCTCCACAGATCGGCTCGCCAGAGGTAATCGTGAGCAGCGTCCGCTCGCAGGCGGAACGCGACCAATTCATCGACTTTCAATTGACCCTGCACGCGGACGACCCGAACTTCATCCGACCGATCATCGTCGAGCGGCGGGACTTCATCGATCCGAAGAAGAACCCGTTCCTCTCCCATGCCGAGGTCGAGCTGTTCCTCGCAACCCGGGACGGCGAGGTGGTGGGCCGCATCGCCGCGATCAACGATCCAAACTACAACCAGTTCCACAACACGGAGACCGGCTTTTTCGGGATGTTCGAATCGATCGACGATCGGCGCGTGGCGGCGGGGCTGCTCGACGCCGCGTCGAAGTGGGTCCGCGGCAAGGGCATGAAGCAGATCATGGGGCCGGTGAACCTCTCGTTCAATCACGATTGCGGCGTTCTGATCGACGGCTTCGACTACCCGCAGACGATGATGATGGCCTACAACCCGCGCTACTATCCTTCGCTCCTCGAGGCGAACGGGATGACCAAGGCGAAGGACCTCTTGTCCTACGAGCTGTCGACTTCGCTTGCCCCGCCGGAAAAAGTGGTGCGCGTCGCCGAGCGCGTTCGTGAGCAGGATGGCGTTCGCGTTCGACCCCTGAACATGAAGGACCTGCGCGAGGAGATCCGCAGGCTAAAAAGCATCTACAACGCGATGCTGGAGCGCAGCTGGGGCTTCGTGCCGATGAGCGAGGAGGAATTCGACTTCATCGCGGCGCGGCTGCGGCCGCTGGTTCAGATTCGCCCCGAGCTCTGCCTGATCGCCGAAGTCAAACAAGAGCCGGTGGCTTTCTCCTTGACCCTTCCGGACTCGAACATCGCGCTCAAACCGGCGAATGGTCACCTGACGACCTTTGGATTGCCGATCGGCCTGGCGAAGATGTACTGGGCCTCGCGCAGCATCGATCGCCTGCGGGTGCTCCTCTTCGGGATCAAGCCCGGGTATCGCCGTCGCGGACTCGACGCGCTTCTTTACCTGGACACCCTCCACGCGGCGCGTCAGCTGGGTTACGGGTGGGGCGAGATCGGCTGGGCCGCCGAGGACAACACCTTGATGATCCGGGCAATTGAGCGGATGGGGGCCCGCCGCTACAAGACTTACCGCATGTACCAACGGCCGATCTGACCTACACCCACCCTGTCCCGATTCGGATCCTCTTTGCTTCTTGCGATAGGCTCCGGCACATGTTGGCTCGGTCCGGCGCGGTGATTTTCGCTCTCGTTTTGGTGCGGGGCGGAGCTCTGGCCGAAGGTTCAAAGCCGCGCCCAGCGGTATCGGTGCCCACGATCACCCTCCCCGCGCTGCGCGACCTTCCCAACGCGGAGGGGATGAAACGTCCGGCGGTGGAAAAGGCAGCGAGCGAGCCCACCGTCTCAAACGTCCCGGCCACGTATCGGGTGATGAAGCTTCAGCATGCCAGGTCTTTCCTCCAGGCACGGGTTGGGCCTCTTCCGGTCGGCGGGACGCTGACGTCGGTCAACTTGTCGGGCAAGCCGCTCACCACCGAAAAGTTCTCCACCGCGATCCGCGTGAAATCACCGCAGAGGGTCAACGCCCGGATCGAAATCGCGATCGTCGATTTCCGCGGCGACATGGTGATGTCGTCCGCCGGGGAGCTCCGCTTCCGCGGGGCCAAGATCGATGAGGTCAACTACACCGTGGACTGGGACCCGGTACCGTGGCGCGCGGGGGGAGATTTCCAGGTTGTAGTGCGCGTCGCCGGACAACCGATGGGCCTGTGGCCGTTGACGCTCGTTGAACAGATCAAACGGGCCACCAGCGCAGTACGCAACTAGCTCTTGAACCAGGCGCAGGATCAACTAATTTGGTGCGCCGAGTTTTCAGTCTTCCCCTCTGATGAGTGAGGCCTCCGATGTCCACCGGCGAAAAAGTGAAGCAGATCCTGTCCTGGTATCCGTCCGACAATCCGGGCACGTTGACCAACCTCGCCCGGATGCTGAACCACGGCACGCTGGGAGGCACGGGGAAGATGGTCATCCTCCCGGTCGACCAGGGGTTCGAGCACGGTCCGCATCGCTCGTTTGCTCCCAATCCGGCCGCCTATGATCCGGAATACCATTTTCAGCTGGCGATCGAAGCCGGGTGCAATGCTTACGCGGCGCCGCTGGGCTTTCTCGAGGCAGCCGCGGCGAAGTACGCCGGGCAGATACCGCTCATCCTCAAGGCCAACAGCTCAGACTCGCTCGCCAAGATGGCCGAACCGGTTCCGGCGGTGATCGCGACGGTGAAGGACGCGTTGCGCCTGGGGTGCAGCGCGGTGGGGTTCACGATTTATCCGGGCTCCGGGGCGCGAAACATCATGTACGAGGAGCTTCGGGAGCTCATCGCCGAGGCGAAAGACGCCGGGCTTCCGACGGTGGTCTGGAGCTACCCGCGCGGCGGCGGCGTTTCGAAGGACGGGGAGACCGCAGTGGACGTCGTCGCCTATGCCGCGCAATTGGCCGCGCAGCTGGGCGCCCACGTGATCAAGGTCAAGCCCCCCAAGGAGCACGTCGAGCAGGCCGAGGCCAAGAAGGTCTACGAAAAGTACAACGTGCCCATCAAGACCCTCGCCGATCGCGTTCGGCACGTGGTCCAGTCGGCGTTCAACGGGCACCGGATCGTCATCTTCTCCGGCGGAGAGGCCAAGGACGCCTCGGCGATCATGGAAGAGATCAAGGGCATTCGGGACGGCGGCGGCTTCGGATCGATCATCGGCCGCAATTCGTTCCAACGGCCGAAGGCCGAGGCGATCAAGCTCCTCCACGATGTAATGAACATCTACAAGTCGTAGCGCCGAAGTCCGAAACCGGCGCGGACCTGAGCTCGCGCCGTCGAATTGCGCAGCTACGGCCATCGATAGGCGACAGACCGGTTCGGGCTGATGGCCGGGCCATCAACAGATGGGCTTTGGCGCAAGATCAACCCCGAAGCGTTGGAACAAACGTGGGAAAGATTCCCAACGTTGAGAGGCCATCTCTCGCCGCCCACGGGAGAAGCGATCCGTTATTCCTCGAGGAATAATCGCCACACTTTTACTGCCTACTTGGCAGTGGGATGAGTGTCGAGATAATGGATCCAATTGCGTCGACGCAATTCGAAGCAATTGAGAACGGTTCGCAAGTGGCAGGTGGCGCCGTTGGGAGCTCGGACTTCGACGGATTCCTGCCCGCAATTGCGTCGAAGCAATTCGAAGCAATTGAGAACCGTTCGCAGGTGGCCGGTGGCGCCGTTGGGAGCTCGGACTTCAACGGATTCCTGCCGGCAATTGCGTCGAAGCAATTCGAAGCAATTGAGAACGGTTCGCAAGTGGAACGTTGCACCGCCGAACCGCCGATCAAAAACTAATTTCGACTCCCTCGGGTCCCGAAAACCGGCTCCGGTCCGGCAGACCCCCGTCGTCCCGGCGGGCCCTACGGCTCGAACGGCTCGAACCGGCCATACGATCGATTGCAGTAGACCAGCGTGTCACTCGCGGTCCCCTGATGGATGGCGGCCACGTTGCCGAAGACGACCAGGTGGTCGCCCGCTTCCACCACCTGCCGAACCTTCGCCGAGAACGCCCCGGCGGTGCCCTCGAGGAGCGGCACGCCCGCCGCGTCCGGCTTCCACCCGACGCGCTGGAGCAGATCGCCGCGATCGCGGCTGGGCTGCGCGAAGGCCGCGCTGACTTCGCCCTGATCCGCGCGCAGAAAGTTCACCGCGAAACTCTCGGACTCTTTCAGGAGGGCATCCGCTCCGCTCGATCGGCCGACCGAAACCGCGATGATCGGAGGATCGATCGAGATGGTGAGGAACGCGGTGGCGGTGAAGCCATCGAGCTCCGGCTTCTCCGACGAAACCAACGCGGCTCGGCGTCGAGCGGTCACCACGGTCACGGTCGCGGCCCAGGTGCGCGCGAGAGCCTTGTACGCTTCCGCATCGGTGGGCGAGAAGGTGTCCATTGGGTGCCTCCTTCAAGGTTTCCGTTTCTCGTCGATCGGCTAGAGTGCCGAAAACTCAAAACGCGGGAGATCCATGCAACTCGTCAGCTATTCAGTTCACGGCAGCCCATCGTACGGCGTGGTGACCGACGCCGGCGTGGTCGATCTCAAATCCCGACTTGGGGGGACATTTCCAACGCTGAAGGCTCTTCTGGCCGGGCGCGGGTTTCAAGCGGCGCGGAGGATAGCCGAGAAGGAACGGCCCGACCATCGCCTCGAGGAAGTTACGCTTCTTCCGGTGATCCCGGACGTCGACAAAATCTTCTGCGTCGGAATCAACTACCACTCGCACCGGCAGGAGACCGGGCGACAGGAAACACCCTATCCGACCATCTTCACGCGGTACGCCAACACGCAGGTAGGGCATCTTCAGCCCCTGATCAAACCGCGCGTTTCCGACGCTTTCGATTTCGAGGCGGAGCTCGCGGTGATCATCGGCAAGCCGGCGCGGCACGTGCCCAAGGAGCGGGCTCTCGACTATATCGCCGGTTACTCCTGCTACCACGACGGCAGCGTGCGAGACTGGCAGCGCCACACTTCTCAATTCACCCCGGGGAAGAATTTTCCAGGAACGGGCGGGTTCGGACCCTGGCTGGTGACGGCGGACGAGATTCCCGATCCGAGCGAGCTCACGGTGGTGATGAGGCTCAACGGTCACGAGATGCAGCATGCGACGACCGACTTGATGATCTTCAATGTCCCCACCCTGATCAACTACATCACCACCTTCACCGAGTTGGTCCCGGGCGATGTGATCGCCACCGGAACGCCCGGCGGCGTGGGTTTCGCGCGCAAGCCTCAGGTCTTCATGAAGGCGGGCGACGTCGCCGAGGTGGAGATCACCGGCATCGGGGTGTTGCGCAATCCGGTGAAGGCGGAGGATTGATCCGGGAACGAGCGCGCGGAAAGTCCAGTGCGCCGGCGCGGGTGATCGTTTGTTGGCAGTGAGGTGAGCCCATGAAGCTCTACGGTTTTTTTCAATCGTCGGCGGCATTCCGGGTGCGGATCGGGCTGAATCTAAAAAACCTCGGCTATGAGTACGAGCCGGTGAATCTGGTCAAGTCGCAGCACCTGACCGGGGACTTCGCCCGGATCAATCCGCAGCAGGCCGTCCCGACGCTGATCGACGGCGATCGAACGCTCACCCAATCGATCGCGATCCTCGAGTACCTCGAGGAAAAGTATCCGCAGCCGCCGCTGCTTCCGACTTTAGCGGAGGGCCGCGCCTGGGTGCGCTCGCTGGCCCAGCTCATCGCCTGTGACATCCATCCCCTCAACAATCGACGGGTGCTCGTCTACTTGAAGAGGCAGCTTGGGCTTGGCCAGGAGCAGCGCGACGCCTGGTGCAAACATTGGATCGCCGAAGGCTTCAAGCCGATGGAAAGCGCTCTTTCCCAATCGCCTCAGACCGGCGCGTTCTGCCATGGCGAGATGCCGACGATGGCCGACGTCTGCCTGGTGCCTCAAATGTTCAATGCCCAGCGGTACCAAATGGACATGGCGCCCTACCCCACCCTGACGAGGATTTTCGCCAATTGCATGCGGCTCGAGGCATTCGACAAGGCGCAACCCTCGAAGCAGCCGGACGCCGAGTAGACCTTGAAGTGGCTCCCAGAGTGCAGAAGGCGCGCCGGGTTCCGCTTCAGGTATAGAGCGAGCCCTCTTCCACGAAGCACAGGTCGTTGCCCCACGGGTCGACCACGTAAAACGAGCGCTCGCCCCAAGGGCGCTTGGCGATCGCACCGCCGGACTCGCCATGAACCTTGTACGGAGCGAGCGCCTTGAGGCCCTTCGCGCGGGTATGCACTGCATCGAGGTCGCGTACCGCGAAATAGAGTGACTTGGGGCCGGGCGTCGGGGTCAGGCCGCCCGCCGTCGGGTCGAGCACGGCGAGAATCACGCCCCCGCAATCGAAGTAGTGACGCGCACCGGGGTGTCGCTTGCCCTCGGTGCCGAGCAGCTTCGCGTAGAACGCGGCCGCCTCGTCGATGTTCGACGCCTCGAGGGTGATGCGGAAAATCTTCGGAGTGTCCGTTTTGCGTACCACAGTCATCGTCGCTTTCCTTTCCGTTTCGAGGTCTCAGAGAAGTTTCTCGACTCGAACGACGGCGTTGTAGTCGGGGATCCCCGATTGGGGGGACCGCCGCTGGCGATCGATCAGCGCGCCCGACTCCGGCCAGTGCGTCTGGAGATTTCCGGGCCTGATCGGCGCGATCTGAACGCGGCATTCCATTGCGCCGAGCTCGCTTCGCAGCAAGACCTTGTCCCCCGCCTTGAGCTCGAGTCGGTCGGCATCCTCCCCGCTCATCAAGACCGATTCCCGTTCGGCCCCGGTCAAAGCATCCGTGAGCTCCTGCACCATGCTGTTGAACTGCTTGCCTCGGCGGGTCGACATCAAGAAAGCGCCGGCCGGAAGATCGGCGTTGGGCAGCGAGACGGCGGAGAAATGGGCCTTGCCATCCGCGGTGGGGAACTTCCAGTCCGCGCACAAATGCGGGCCTCCATACTGGAATTGATCCCCTTCCCTGGCGAGGTGCTGAATCCCGTCATAGAAGGGGACGGCGCGAGCAATTTCAGCGCGAATCGCCGCGGTGTTTTCGAAGTGGAGCTGTCCAGCGAGCGCGGGGCGAACCCGCCTCGCGAGATCCAGCAGGACTTCCCATTCCGGACGAGCTTCCTCAATGCGCGGGCCGGGGATCTCCGGGCTGAAAACCACTCGCCGCTCGGTCGTGGTTTCGGTGATGCCCCCGTGCACTTCATATCGGGTGCAGGCAGGGAGCAGCACCACCGTCTCGCCATCGACGAGCATCTGCGACGAAAGCACGATGTCCATATGGGCTCGAAGAGGCGTGCGCTCGAGAGCCTCCTGGACGTAAGCGGGCTCGGGGAGCACCTCGAGAAAATTTCCCCCCACCGAGAACAACACCTCCAGCTTGCCCTGGTGAGCCGCGTCGATCATCGCCGGCGCCGTCAGGCCGGGCTCGGACGGCACCTCGAATCCCCAGAGGCGGGAGAGATCCCTGGCGCCTTCAGGCCCCACCGGTACGCTGCCGGGAAAGACGCTGGCGTAGGCGCCCATCTCGGCGCCGCCCTGAACCCCCGAGTGACCGCGGATCGGCATCAGGCCGCACCCTTCCCGGCCGACGAATCCCCGGGTGAGCGCGAGATTGACGATCGCCCGCACGTTGTCCTCTCCGAACGCGTGCTGGGTGACCCCCATGCTCCAGACGAAAACCGCATTCTTCGCGCCGCCGATCATCTCGCCGAGCGCTTCCATTTCCGCGCGGGTGGAGCCGGAAAGACGCTCAAGCTCAGTCCACGATCGCCGCGCCAGCTCGGCTTCGAGGGCGGCGAACCCCACCGTGTGCTGCTCGATGAAAGCGCGATCGATCAGCCCGCGTTCGATCATGTGCTTGAGCACGCCGTCGAAGAATGGGATGTCGCCGCCGGTGTGGACGAGGAAGAAGCGATCGGTGATCCGCGTCCCGAAAAGCGCTGATTCCAGGTTGGAGGGAACCCAGTAGCGGTCCATCCCCGGTTCCCGGTAGGTGTTGACCACCGCGACCCGGGTGCCCGCCTTTTTGGCGTAGTACAGGTACTTCATCGCCACCGGCTGATTGTTCGCCACATTGGAGCCGATGAAGACAATGAGGTCGGTTCCGATCCAGTCCTTGTACGAGCAGGTCGTGGCCGCCGCCCCCACTGTTTGCTTCAGCGCAACAGTGCTCGGGGAGTGGCAGACGCGCGCCGCGTTATCGACGGAGTTCGTTCCCATCGCCCGGACTGCCTTTTGCGCCGCGTAGTAGGTCTCGTTGCCGATGCCGCGGCTGGTCAGGTAGTAGCCGGTTCGAGCAGGCTCGGCGGAGCGGATTCGCCCGGCGATGGTCTCGAGGGCCTCGTCCCAGGTAGCCCGTTTGAACCCCTTTTCGCCCTTGCGACGGATGAATGGACAAGGGAGGCGACCAAGCTCCCGCAGCTGCGCGCTCGTCTTGCTCTTCAACGAATCAACGTCGGCGACTATCCCCGGATCGAAAGCCGGCTGGGTGTTCAGTCGAAGCAGCCGAAGGCGAACGGCGCACAGGTGCACGCCCTCGATCGTCCAGTCCCGGATCCCCTTGGTGCCCAGGGCGCAACCGTCGCAGACGCCGTGATTGAGGATGCGCCAGGCGTAGGAGAGCTGATCGCGGTTCTCCCAGACCGCTCTGCCGATCTCGCCATAGGCGTTGGGGTGCGCCTCGCCGAGGCCAAACGGCTTCCAGCTTGCCCACAGTAACGGCGACCAGGCTTTCCGGACTGTTCTCATCAAATGGCCAATATCATCCCGAAGAACCCGAGATCAGCCAACATGAGTTGGCCCTCGGCGCCCCGCGGGTATATTCGTATCCGTATGCCCGTCGCGGACCAGCTCGGTCGACCCCTGCGCAGCTTGCGGATCTCGGTGACCGATCGCTGCAACCTCCGCTGCCAGTACTGCATGCCCGAAGAGGAGTACGTCTGGCTTCGCCGCGATCAGCTCCTTCGCTTCGAAGAGATCAACGTGCTGGCCGGGATCTTCGCCCACCTTGGGGTCGACAAGGTACGGCTGACCGGGGGCGAGCCGCTCGTCCGGCGGGATTTGCCCGTCCTCATCCGGATGCTCGCCGACAACCCGAAGATCAAGGACCTCGCCTTGACCACGAACGGGGTTCTTCTATCCGAATTCGCCAAGCCATTGCGCGCGGCCGGGCTGCATCGAATCACCGTCAGCCTGGACACGCTTCGCGAGGATCGCTTCAGGGCGCTGGCCAGGCGCGATTCGCTTTCCCAGGTCCTGGCGGGAATCGAAGCTGCGGCGGCGGCCGATTTCGCCTCGGTCAAGCTCGACTCCGTCATTCTGCGCGGGACGAATGACGACGAGCTGGTCGGGCTCATCGAATACGGCAAGAAGGTCGGTGCCGAGGTTCGGTTCATCGAGTACATGGACGTGGGCGGGGCGACGCACTGGTCGCCCGAAAAGGTGTTTAGCAGGGCCCAGATGCTCGACTCACTTTCGCGACACTTTGGCCCGATCGAGCCGCTTCGGGAGTCTAGCTCGGCGCCCGCGGAGCGGTTCGCGATGCAGGACGGGACCATCTTTGGAATCATCGCCTCCACCACGGCTCCGTTCTGCCGGGCATGCGATCGAAGTCGATTGACCGCCGATGGCATCTGGTTTCTCTGCCTCTATGCGACCGCGGGAACGGATTTGTGCAGTCGCTCATCCGCGGCACCTGGCGGCAGCGCACGGACAGAGGCGCCGAAGTGCGCCTCGGGGTGGCCGATCGCGGGCCTCTGATGCCGAGCGGCCAGCTTCGCCAGGATCCTCATCTGGAGATGCACACCCGCGGTGGTTAAGCGGCGGGCATCGAGAGTCGCCGGCAATCAGCGACAGTCGCTTCCGACACTCTGCGAAACCCGGGCAGACGGGCATCGGACGGTTCGTTGGGGCGGACGGCCCGAATTTCATGGAGCGGAATCTCCGTCTGCCATCTCATCCCGATGCGGAGGCGCAATGCGTTCGACGTCAGAAGCGTGTGACATTTGCGGCCCGCGCGGGCCCTAAATGTCGCACAGTTCATCAAACAAGCGTGTTGATTGCCTGGAGGCGTCGGCGTCGACCGCGACATAGGCCAGTCCGATCGGCGCGGAGGCCTTGCGAATCGGACGCTCAAGCGGTCTGCGGACCGATAGCTCGGACACGGCAACTAGATTTGCGTCCACTGCACGCTTGTGTAGTATGCCCGCGTGCCCGAGCTGCCTTCCCTCGACGAGCTCAACCCGCAACAACGCGCGGCCGCGGTTCAGGGCATCCAGCCAGCCGAGAAATCCAGAGCGCTGCTGATCATCGCCGGCGCGGGCTCCGGCAAGACGCGGACTCTGGTGCACCGGGTCGCGTACCTCATCGCCCAGGGCGTCCACCCGGATCGCGTTCTGCTGCTCACCTTTACGCGTCGGGCGGCCCTCGAGATGACGCGGCGAGCGCGTTCGCTCATCGGCGCTTCGGGCACGGGCGGATCCATCCCCTGGGCCGGAACGTTTCATTCGATCGCCAACCGCCTGCTGCGCCTGCACTGCAAGGAGCTGGGGCTCGATCCGTCGTTCACGGTTCTGGACCGCGCCGATTCGGCGGATCTGATGGATCTCGTCCGCCGCGATCTGGGCCTGTCGAACGCCAAGCAGCGCTTCCCCCGAAAAGGCACGTGCCTGGCCATTTACTCGCGGGCGTTGAATGCCGAGCGGCCGCTGGAAGAGTGTCTGGCGGAAGGATTTCCCTGGTGCGCGGACTGGACGGCCGAGCTGCGCAACCTGTTCCGCAAGTACGCCGAAGCCAAGCTGGCGCGGCACGTGCTCGACTACGACGATCTATTGCTCTACTGGCACTACTTGATGTCCGAGCCGGCCGCGGCGCAGCGGGTGGGCGCGCGATTCGACCACGTCCTCGTCGACGAGTACCAGGATACCAACGCGCTCCAGGCCAAGATCCTCCTCGCCCTCCGGCCCAATGGACGAGGGCTCACCGTCGTCGGAGACGACGCGCAGGCGATCTATTCCTTCCGCGGCGCCACCGTTCGAAACATTCTCGATTTTCCTCATCAGTTCGAGGGCGAGGCGGCGGTGGAGACGCTCGACCAGAATTATCGGTCGACCCAGCCCATTCTCGATGCCGCGAATCAGGTGATCCGCCTTGCGGTAGAGCGGTTCACCAAGGATCTGTTTTCATCTGTTTTCCACGCGGACCGAGGGCAGCCAGCCGGCGCTGGTCTCGGTTGAAGACGAGCCGCTTCAAGTGGAATACGTCGTCGGCCGCATCCTCGAGCACCGGGAAGCGGGAGTGCTCCTCAAGGAGCAAGCCGTCCTCTTCCGCGCGGCCCACCACAGCGATGCGCTCGAAATCGAGCTGGCGCGGCGAGGCATTCCCTTCGTCAAGTACGGCGGGCTTCGCTTCCTCGAGGCAGCCCACATCAAGGACGTCTTGTGTTTCCTTCGTTGGGCGGAAAATCCTCGCGACTCGCTGGCGGCGCTGCGGGCGCTCCAGCTGTGTCCCGGAATGGGCCCCGCGTTCGCGCAGCGGGCATTCGATCACCTCCAGGCTCGGGGGTTGGCTCCCGATTCGCTGGAGGAATTTCCCCCGCCGGCGAGCGCGCGGGCAGCCTGGCATCCATTCTGCGAGCTCGTTGCCGCGCTGCGAAGCGCCGGCACCGCCTGGCCAGGCCAGATCGCCCGACTACGGAAATGGTACGAGCCACAACTCGACCGTCTCTACGACGGTGCGAGGGCGCGGATCGCCGACCTGGATCAGCTCGAGCAGATCGCTTCGCAGTATTCGACCCGCGAGCGGTTCTTGTCCGAGCTGACGCTCGATCCGCCCGAATTGTCCGGCGCGGAGGCGGGCCCGCCGCTGCTCGATGAGGACTACCTGGTGCTCTCCACGATCCATTCGGCGAAGGGCCAGGAATGGAAGGTCGTCTATGTGCTCAATGTGGTCGACGGCTGCATTCCGTCAGACATGGCCACCGGGACCGCCGAGCAGATCGAGGAGGAGCGGCGGCTGCTCTATGTGGCGATGACCCGCGCCCGGGACTCGCTCTACCTGCTTCATCCGATGAAGATGTTCGTCACCCACCAACAGCGTTTCGGGGACCGCCACGTCCTGGTTCCGCGGAGCCGCTTCATTCCGGATGGCGTGTCCGCGTGCTTCGAGCGCGTCGCCTTCGTTCACCCCGAGCGCGTCGACGGTCCACGGGTTGAGTCCGATCGGCGGATCGACATCGCCGAAAGAGTTCGAGCCATCTGGGATCGGTGATTTGACCCTCGGCGATCGCGCTCGAGGCTGAGCTGCGCCTCCCGCGCGGCCCGCTCGCCCGTCTCGATCGCGCCGTGCACCGTGCCGGCAAAACCCGTGAGATGCGTGGCTTCGCCGGCAAAAAACAGAGTGTCCTGGACAGGCCTGGCCAGCTCCGCTTGATGATCGACCTGCCCCACCGGCACGACGCAGTAGCCCCCTCGTGAAAAGCCGTCCTTCTGCCAATTGGCGACTGCCGCGGATTCGAGCGACGCCTCGATCCGCCGAGGCGAGATGCCCCCGATGTGGCTCAAAGACTCGACCGCCTTGTCGACCAGCGCCTCCTTGCCGAGCACCGATAACCCGGAGGCGACGGGTCCTCCGCTCCAACCCACCAGCATCGGATCCGGATGAGGCAGTGGCCGCCACCAGGTGGGAAACGCGGCGCCCGGCGCATGGAGGAATGCGAAGTCCCTGGGGAATCGCGACCGACCGCGGAGCCAGAAGTGGTCGCGAAAGCGAAGCACCGCCTTGACGATCGGCCCCATGTCGAGGCTGCGGATCGCTTCGGCCTTGGCCGCCACTTCGGGGATGAATTGAATCCGACCGGGCCCTTTCGCTTTGAGCACGCCGAGCGGAAGCGTCACGATCGCCCGCGACGCCTCGAAGGTGCGGCCTCCGTCTTTGGCGGCCGTCTCAACCGCGACGCGGTGGACGGACCAGCGGATCCGTTCTACCCGGGCGTTGAAATGGATCGGCACTCCGCTTTGCTCGAGCCCCGACCTCATCCAATCGGCCAGCCGAGCATAGCCCTGCATCGCCCGGTGCAGATCCTCGCCGATCTTCTTCGATGCGCGGGCCATCGTCCCGATGAAACGGGCGCTGACCAACTCGGGATCGGCCGCGAAGAATCCTTCGACGTAGGCAAGCGCCAGCCTTCCCACCCGCGAACGAAGATCCACTTCGCGGCGCAAAAAGCGCTTGATGCTTTCCTCGGATTTGCCGGCGCGGAGGAAAAGCTCCGAGGCCTTGCCGAAAAGCGCATCTTCCGGACGAAGCCTCCGCCGTTCGAGCATGTAGCGACGGCCGTCGGCGTCGGCGATATCGAGTCGCGCTTGCTTCAGCAGTCTCCAAAAACCGCGATGGCGGCCGTGGACGAAGTCAGCGCCGAGCTCGACCGGCGCCTCGCCGTCGCGAGTGTATCGGGTCCAGATCCGTCCGCCCACGCGGTCCCGCCCCTCGATGATCGCGACCTTCACGCCCGCGGCCTGGAGCTTTCGCGCCGCGGCGAGTCCTGCCGCCCCAGCCCCGAGAATCAGAACGTCAACCTCTGCAGTGCGCATCTTCGACTCACCATCTTTGCAGCGGCACGTCTCAACGTCCCTGGGTTGGTTGAAGTCCCGCGGAGGCACGCCCGATCCTCTGCTGGGCATCCTCCAGCTCTTTGCGGAGGGCGAGAACCTCCGCTTTCGCCTGGTCCGCGTCCATCCGGGCCTTGTCCGCCGCGAATTGAGCGCGCTGCACTTGCTCGGCCAGCCGCTGAGCCTTCTGTTCCGCGTTCCGCAGCGACGCGGACTGGGCGTTTGCCGCGCGCTGAGCGGCTTCGAGCTCGGCGCGGGCGGTCTCGCGCTCCCGCTGCTGAGCCTTTCCCGCCGCCTTTCCCGCGACTTTTCCGGGGCCTGGAGGTCGAGGCGCCGTGGAAATCGAAAACGCGCCGCCGGGGCTGGGAAAGCCCCCGGGCTCGACCTCTTGCGTCAACCGTCCGGCGCGAAGCAGCTCGCCGAAGTCTCCGCTTCCGGTGGCAATCGCGTGCAACGTGGATTCGATCCGCCCGAGCAACGAGGAGCTGTTCTTCCGATCGGCTTCGGACAGAATATCTCCCGCGGCTCGAATCAAGTCCCGCAGAGCCTGCCGCTCCGCGTGCGCGGAGGCCCTCAGCTCGTCCGCCGAATCGGGTCCCCCACCCAGACTGCCCTGTGACTTCCGGAGCCGCTTTCCCGCTTCAAGCAGCGCGGCAACCTTTTCCGGCTGGCGGCGCGACAGCTGGTTGATCGTCCAGACCGCCACCGATGGCCTGCCCAGGGCCTTGATCTCCGAAGCGGCCTTGCGATTCCCGCTCGCCTGGAGCTTGGAGACCAGCTCATTGCGAGCCGCCACGAACTTCTCCGGGGGAACGGCGAACAACGGGTCGGCGGAGTCGTCGCCTGCCGCATCAACCACCCGGCTCTCCGCTTCGGGACGCTTGGGTCGAGCCATCTAAAGCCCTCCGCTTGGGATCCGCCCCACTCTAATGCTGAAGAAGCAATTGCGCGTACAGCGCGGAATCCACATTTCCTCCGCTGACGATGCAGGCGACCCGCTTGCCCGCGAACCGCCCTGGCGCCTGGAGAACCGCGGCCAGGGACAGCGCGCCGGTCGGCTCCGCCTTCAGATTGGCGAGGTCAAAGAGCATCCGGACCGCCCGCGCGATGTTTCCTTCGTCCACTTCGACGATTTCCGCGGCGCCCTGCTGGAGGACCGCGAAGTTCAGCTTGCCCAAGGATAGGGTGCGGGCCCCGTCACAAAGCGTGTTCGGCTCCTGCTCGTTGGCGCAGAGTTTTCCGGACTTGAGCGACCGGGCCGCATCGTTCGCCAAAAGCGGCTCCGCTCCCACCACCTCACAGGTCTTGGCGAGCAGATCGCGGGCCACCACCATTCCCGACGAAAGGCCCCCACCGCCGACCGGCACGACGACGCAGTCAAGCACCTCGCGGACGAAGAGCTCGGCTCCCAGAGACGAATTGCCCGCCACCACATACGGATCATCGTACGGCGAAACGACCTGGGCCTCGGGGTGGGCGTGGCGAAGCTGCTCGATCCGCGCGGCGCGAGAGATCTGATTCGTGTCGATCAGGTCGACCGTTGCCCCGGCATCTTGAACCGCGCGGATCTTCACTTGAGCCGACCTCGCGGGCATCACCACGGTGCATCGCTTTCCCGTCCTCGACGCGGCCAGCGCCAGGGCGGCGCCGAAATTTCCCGACGAGGCGGTGAGCAGATGCGAGGACTGACTGTGCAGGGCGACGGAAAGGGCGGCGCGATACTTGAAGCTGCCGGTGTGCTGAAAGGTTTCACTTACCAGCAGAAGCCCGGGTTTGAGCTGAAGGGCGCGGTTGAGGCGCTCCGACTCGATGAACGTGGTGGGGTTCACCTCGGAGCGCAAGACGGACCAGACGAGGCGGGGATCGAGCGCGAGCAACCGCGAATCGCCGATCATTACAGCTTGGTGCGAGGCGACTGCCGCTCGAACTCGCGCAGCAGTTGAACCACGGGCTTTGCCTTGGAGTTGTCCGGGCAGGACAGCACGAACGTCTCGTAGCTCAAGGCGCCTTTGGATTGATCCTGGACTTTGGCCCACGCCGAACCCAGGTACAGGTGAACCACTGCCGCGTTCGGGTCGATGCTCAACGCGAGCTCGAGCTTCTTGATCGCATCCCGGACCTGCTCTTGTCTCAAGAGATCTCGGGCATCGTTGAGCGCTGCCGAGGCGTCATCGTCTTCCAGCGGCTCCGCGCAATGCGCATCGGCAATCTTCTTCCCGCCAAACACGGCGCCCGACGACGCGTTCGCCGATGGGCCTCCGGGCGAGGGGCTCTTGCCCTTGCCGCCGACGACGCGAACTCGGTAGGTCACGAGCTTCCCGTCGGCGCTGTAGATCGAGAGGATGCCTTCGCCATCTGCTTTCCCAGTCACTTGAACTCGAGAGTCTTTCAGAATCTGAATGTCGGCGATCGCCGGATTGTCCAGACCGGTGCCCTGCGCTCGACCGGTGGTGAGAACTCGCGATTCGCCCACCTTGAGCTGGAGCTCCGCCGCGCTGGCCCACGAGCCCGCCAGGCAGATAAGACCCAACAGCAACCACGAATTGTTCGCTCGCATGCGGCTACCCCGTTGAACGATCTTCCCGATGAAGATCGCACTTGTATACACAAAAATACATCCCGACCAGGGCGGGCCGTGGGTGTCGTTTGACCCAAGCGGGGGCCCCAAGCAGAGAAAATGCAACCCCGACCAGCCGCCGGTGTCTCCTGGAGAGAAGCCGCCAAGCAGCCAGTACTCAACAGTCGTCCCGGGTCCGGCATCCGCCTGGCTCGTTTTCGGCGGTACCCTCGACCGCGGCTTCTGAGGAGCGCATATGCAGATCCGCAAACTATTCCGGGTTCTCGTCGCGGGCGGCGCCATTCTCGGCGGCGTTGTTGGCTGTGGCGGGTCAGACAACGGCCAGGGCCAGACGAGCTCGCCGACCACCGGGGGCGACGGCGGTACCAACCCGGACGGCGGAATGCCTGGCGGAGGTGGAACCCACGGTTGGTGAAGAGAACGGGCCAGAGCGAGCTTTCGCAGTCGTTGCGCCAGATCGTGGCCGAGGCCTGGACTTTTCGCCTCAACGTCGAGCGTGAGGCGGCCATCCGCTTCGAGCGATTGGCGAAGAGACTCGAAGGAGTTGGAGCCCTGCCGGCGGTCGTTGAAATGACGGTGCGCGCTTCGCATGACGAGGGGCGCCACGCAAGACACTGTGCCGATTTGGCCCGCCGGTACGGAGCCACCCTGATCCCTGACGAAATCGCGGCCCCGGAGATCGCGCCGCCGGGGCTGGGCGACCGGGAACGCGTCCTCTACGAAGTCGTGGCGGCCTGTTGCATCACCGAGACCGAGAGCACCAGCGTGCTCACCACGCTTTTCAACGAGGCGACCGATTCCCGGCTGCACCTCATCCTCCGCCAGCTGTTGCGCGACGAGGTCGGCCACAGCAGGCTGGGTTGGGCCCATCTGGCGCACGAGAGCAACCGCGGCGACGTCCAGTATCTGGGCGGCCTGATCCCCAACATGCTCGAAGTGTACGCGGACGACCGGCTTTTCGGCACCGCTCCAACCGAGCTCGAAGCGCCCGAGCTGCTCAACCACGGCGTGCTTCCCCACTCGATGAAGCGGAGCATCTTCACGATGACCCTGCTCGAGGTGGTGTTCCCGGGGCTGGAGAGTTTCGGCGTACCCAGCGGCCCCGCGCGCGAATGGCTCCTGCGCAAGACGTCGCTGGCACAGCAGGCGCTATGACGGCATCGAGGGAGTAGAGCCGTCCGGCCCATCCCTGGAAGGGGCGGCGCCATATTGACGCAAGAGATTTAGCAGGGCGTACGGATGAACCGGTTTGGCGAGGAATGCTTCCGCCTTGCACTGCCGTCGCTGCTGGGGCGTGAGGTCCGCGCCCGACATCGCGATCACCGGGATGTTCCGTAGGTCCGGGTTATCCTTGACGATCTCCAGAAATTGCCAGCCGTTCATGTCGCTGCGCAGCAGCAGATCGAGAATGATGATCTTCGGGCGCGGACCCGCTTGAAGAAACTCGAGGGCCCGGCTGCCGCCATCGAAGATGTCCACGTCATAGCCTCGCGCGCGCAACCAATCGGCGAGCACTTCTCGAGTGTCTCGCTCGTCTTCGACAATCAGGATTCGACTCTTGAACGCCATCGCACCACCCGCTGTGGGCCGGAACTTAGACACTGCAGTTACCGCCGGGGAGCCGGGGGGCGTCCTTCGAACGCGATCCCCACCCGACCCCGCCT
>WNFF01012097.1_pt1 | contig 17591 bp, 17 predicted proteins | sample 5400441 | NCBI WGS metagenome assembly WNFF01 (sample SAMN13153345, study PRJNA577476) | soil metagenome | isolation source: 120 cm saprolite under Douglas fir tree site 2 hole 3 replicate 1 | place: USA:California | collected 2015-04-18 | reverse complement strand
ACCAGCCTCAGACCAAGGGCGCTCACGCAACTTTCACGATCACGTCCAGCGCGACTTTGGAGAATTAGGCATCAGCTTCCGGATTTGCTCGAAACTGCCGTCAAAGGGGAGCGGAGGATCATCCTATGAATCGAAACCGTATCCTCGTCTTGTTCTTATTCCTTTTTTCAAACGCGGTCCTTGAGGCGCACGCCCAAGTTAACGGCCAATCTCTCGCGGAAAAACTGGGCTTTCCCCGCGGTGCAAAGCTCCTGATTGTGCACGCCGACGACGTGGGCGTGACTCATTCCGTGAACGCCGCGACGATCAAGGCCCTCGACACAGGACTCGTCAACTCCGCCAGCATCATGGTGCCTTGTCCGTGGTTCCCGGAAATTGCCGATTACGCCAAATCGCATCCCGAACTCGATTTCGGTCTCCACCTCACGTTGACGAGTGAACGCGTTTACTATCGCTGGGGGCCCGTTGCTTCAAAAGCCAGAGTTCCAAGCCTGGTCGATGAGAATGGCTATTTTCATCACGACTGGACGGCTTCGACAAAAATCAATCCGGCAGAAGTCGAGCTGGAGCTTCGCGCCCAAATTGACCGCGCTTATGCCATGGGCGTTCGTCCCACGCACCTCGACTCCCACCAATACCGGCTCTATGAAAATGGCAAAGACTTTTTCGAAGCCGTTCTGCGCCTCGCTCACGAATACAAACTGCCGGTTTTCGTCGCGCGCGACTGGTTTAGGGACCATCCTTATCTGGAATCCAGCCTGACTCCCGCTGACATCGTCCTCGATCACACTGTCACCATTTCACCCGCCGTCCCGCCGGAAAAGTGGGCCGACTTCTACAAGACTGCCCTCGAAAATCTCCAACCCGGAGTCACGGAATTTGTCATCCACGTCGCCTTCGCCGATGAAGAAATGAAAGCCGCTACGCGCGAACGCGATACCTGGGGCGCCGCCTGGCGCCAGCGCGATTTCGATTTCTTCACCAGCCAGGAATTCCGGCAGCTGCTCGAGCAACAGAACATCAAGCTCGTTACCTGGCGCGAATTGTCCCGCGCTGCCCAACACTAGAAAACTCCCGCCCACCAGTGCCAGCTTTCTTTCAGAGGCCATTTCGAGTTATTTTTTAACTGGAGTTTTTTCTCGGGAGGGAGCACCGATGCTCGGTCAACCGGATCCGCCAAAAAAATCTGCGCTCAGAAACCCCCTTCTTTATTCCCGGGCCGTTCTCGCCGTCGTCGCGCTCGTCGTGGGTGGAATACTGTTCTCCCGGTGGCTCGAAAATCGCAAGTTCGAAGAACGCGCCAAAGAGGAGCGAACCGAGAGACAGCGGGAGCAGGATCGGATTACTCTCGAGCAACTCGGCGGCAAGGAACTGGCCATCCAGAATTTCTACGCCTCGCCTGGAACGATCCGCCGCGGCGAAACGGTCGAACTGTGCTACGGGGTGGCCAACGCCAAAACCGTCAAGCTCGAGCCTCAAACGAACCCCGTATGGCCCTCCTACTCCCGCTGCGTTGACGTAACTCCGGCAAAATCAACAATCTACACGCTAACTATTGCCGATGCCGCCGGCAACACCAAAACCCAGACTCTGGAGGTCAAGGTTCGCTGAACGCTGCCAAAGCCTCGTCCTGCCGATTCTTCTGCTTCCCCTTGTGACTTCAATTCCCCCACATCTATAATGGTGGCTCACGCGGGGTCCGGGCACCCATCGTTGCTCCCGGACTCCGCCGACTTTTTTTACCGAACAGACAGCCGACGACCATGTCCGACCCACTAGCCAAGATCAAGAAAAAACTCCAGGACGAAATCGACCAGCTCTCGCACGAACTGAGCGTCGAGCTTCCCAAGGAAATCGCGGTCGCCCGCGCTCACGGCGACCTCTCTGAAAACGCGGAGTACAAATACGCCAAGGAGCGGCAAAGCTACGTCAATCTCAAGATCACCCATCTCAAGAAGCGTATGGGCGATCTCAGCATGCTGAACCTCACGAACATCCCGAAGGACCGCTCCGGCTATGGTTCACGCATCGTGGTGCTCGACCTGCAGCGCGACGCGAAAATCGAATACACGCTTGTCAGCAGCGAGGAAGCGGACGCCGAAAAAGGCCTGATCTCCACCACTTCTCCGATCGGCAAGGCGCTGCTCAACCGCCAAGTCGGCGATGAAATCGAGGTCGCCACGCCTGCGGGCAAGAAAGAATTTGAAATCGTCCGCCTCGTTACCATCCACGACGGCGAGTAAACCATCTGGCTGTTCCGGGCGTCCTACTCTTTGATCGTGTGGGCGGCCTGTGAGGACTTATGACTTGGGGAACAGGCCCGACGCTCGGGCTCCTGACAGTTTTCGGCTATTTGTTGTTCATGAGCGGCGCCGCGCTCATGTGGCGCAGCCGCGCCGATTTTTCCGTGTGGTTCCACGATGAACTTTCGTTTTTCCGCCGCAATTTTTCCCGCTACACGCCGGCCGGCCCGTTCTACGCCATCCGTGAAGAATCCCGCTTCAAAGCTATCCCTGTTTCATTCTTGCGCTCCATCACGCGCTTTCCGCGCCGCCGCATCAACGGACCCGCGGTCCTGCTTGCTCTCGGCTTCCTTCTCTTCCTCCTCGATTTTTTCGTATGATGATTTCCTCTTCTCTCGGTTCTCCGTCCTTCCCTAGACAAACCGCCCACCCTTTGCCATCCTCATCCCGATGAAACCATCTCTCATTGTTCACGGCGGCGCGTGGGACATTCCCGATGAGGCCGTCGACGCCTGCAAATCCGGCTGCCAACGCGCTCTCACGGCCGGCTGGTCCATCCTCTCTCGTGGTGGCTCCGCTCTCGACGCCATCGAAGCCGCCATCATGGTCCTCGAAGACGACCCCGTCTTTGACGCTGGTTACGGCTCGCATCTCAATCTCGACGGCCGCGTCGAATGCGACGCCATCGTCATGAACGGCTCGACGCTGCGCGCCGGCGCTGCGGCCACCTTGCAGCGCGTCAAGAATCCCATCCAGGCCGCCCGCAAAATTCTCGAAAACTGCCCGCACATGATGCTCGTCGCCGATGGTGCCGAACGCTTCGCCAAGGAACACGGCGTCAAGCTCTGTAAGCCCGAAGAACTAGTCAGCGAAGCCGAGCACGAAGCCTGGATGAAGTGCAAAGCCGACAAACACGCCGCCGAGCACCACCGTGGCCACCAGCAGGGAACCGTAGGCGCCGTGGCCCTCGATGCGAATGGCAACCTCTTCGCCGCCACTTCCACTGGCGGCACCTGCTGCAAACTTCCCGGTCGCGTCGGCGATTCGCCGCTCATTGGTTGCGGCTGCTACGCGGACTCTGAAGCAGGCGGCGTCTCCTCGACCGGTTACGGCGAAGCCATCATGAAAGTCGTCCTGGCCAAATCCGCAGTGGATTTCCTTCGCTGCCCTGCCACCTGCCTGGACACACCTCCCAACATTTCCTGCGGAACCTCCAGCGCCGATCTCGCCGCTCGCGAGGCCATTCACCTTCTCAGCAAACGCACTCACGCTACTGGCGGACTCATCCTGCTTGACCGCCACGGCAATCCCGGCTTTGCCTTCAACACTCCCCGCATGGCCTACGGCTACGTCACCCCGGACGGCTCCTTCGTCACGGCCGTCTAGCCAGACGCGTCCTCCGGTCTTTTTGCCCTGGCAGAGCTGAGAATCTGGCCGGACGGCCAGCGTGACGGATTGGGGGAGTACTGTACTTTCAAGGTCTCGAAGAGGAGCCCGGCACGTGGCCTACTGAAGCCAGAGCCATGCCCGGCCCTCGAAAAGAGGCCTGTATGAAAAACAGATGGATCATCGTTGGACTTGCGGGAGTTAGTATGTTGCTCGGCAGCGCCGGAGTAGCGGCGCGCTCCAACAATCCACTCAAATGGATCAAGAAGGGTCCGAGCCCGACAGCAAGCGAACAGCTCGCAGCGAACAAAGAGGAAGAGAGGAAGTTATCGCTGCAACTGCAAGCGGTGCTGCCTCCGCGCACGAGCTTGAAGGATGCTTGCGCGGGATTCAGGAGCCTCAATGATTGCGTCGCCGCGCTTCACGTAAGTCACAATCTCTCGATCAAATTCAACTGCCTTAAGTGGGATGTGACCGGCGCGAAACCGGCGGGCGATGTCAAATCATGCGCGGCCCCGTCGAGAGACAGGGCTATGGAGCTCGCCAAAGCAATTCGCGAGTTGAAGCCGGATGCCAATTTCCGGACGGAAGCAAAGAACGCCGAGAAACGGGCGCGTGAGGACATCAAGGACGCGTCGTAGCTCGAAATAGTCAGCGCTTCGGACACGCAGACGAAAGAATGAACGGAAAGCCCCGCGCGCGCAATTGCGCGCGGGGCTTTCGCGTGTCTCCCGCTAGTTACCCCCCATGCCCACTTTCCGTTCCGGGCTGTTGTATCATCCTTCGGCGCAGGCGCTCGAAACCCGGCTACAACTGGGCATGAGGGGAATCATGAAACGGATATTCTTTCGACTCGCAATGCTGTTCTTGGCCGTCACGGCACTAAGTCCGGCGCAGACGCCGCCGGCGCCGCTGATTTCGCCTGACGTGCACTCGGACAATCGCGTGACGTTCCGGTTCCGCGGGCCCAACGTCAAGGAAGCGGCCGTTTCACTCGAAGGCGTGCCCAAGCCTATACCGATGGAAAAAGACGATCAGGGTGTTTGGAGCGTGACCACTGATCCGCTCGGGCCGGATTATTACGGCTACTCCATCATCGCTGATGGCGTAGGCATGTTCGATCCTTCGAACCACTCCGTCAAGCCCAACTTCCTCTATCGCGCGAGCGAAGTGCATGTTCCCGGACCGGCTTCGCTTTCCTGGGAGATTGCGGCGGTGCCCCACGGCGAGATTCATCATCATTTCTACAAGTCAGGGGTTGTGGGCGACGATCGCGATTTCTATGTCTACACTCCGCCCGGATACGACCCTCGGAAAAAGCAAAAGTATCCGGTACTGTATCTCTTGCACGGATTCAGCGACGACGCGAGCGGCTGGACGGCAGTGGGCCGCGCCAACGTGATTCTTGACAATTTGATTGCGCAAGGCAGGGCCAAGCCTATGCTCTTGGTCATGCCGCTCGGCTACGGCGCGCCCGAAGTCCTGCTTCCCAACTCCGGAGTGTGGCACGATCGCGCGATTACGGAACGAAACTTTGATAAATTCCGTGAAGCGTTGCTCACGGAAGTCCTTCCGCGCGTCGAGATGGAATATCCGGTTATCAAAGACCGCAATTCCCGGGCCATCGCCGGACTTTCCATGGGCGGCTCCGAATCGTTGCTGACGGGCCTGAACACTCTGGACAAGTTTGGCTGGATTGGCGCCTTCAGCTTTGGCGGGCTCACCGAAGATTTTGACAAGGAATTTCCCGCGCTGGACTCCAAGTCCGCGGAGCAATTGCATTTGCTTTGGGTTGCGTGCGGCACGGACGACCGTTTGATCGAAATCAACCGCAAATTCCGCGCCTGGCTGGCGTCGAAAAATATCAAGCACGTGGACATCGAGACGCCGGGCTATCACACTTGGATGGTTTGGCGCCGAAATTTGATGGAGTTTACTTCGCTGCTTTTCCGCTGAGGCCCGCTATGAAAAAAATGAATACCATTTCTCGAAGAACGACAAAAATGCTTCTTGGCTTTGCGCTGCTCGTGATCCTGCTCGTGGCCGCGTCATCGCGGGGACGGGGACAGGTTTCTCCGCACGGTACGGTCACGCCACTCGCAAGTGCCAATCTCGTTTTCGACGGCGAACCTGCGTGTCTCAAAGTTGCCCGCGAGAACGGTGATCCAGACAAAGGTGCATCCACTTTCCTTCTCGAAGCTCCTTCCGGATGCGTGGTTCCCGCGCACTATCACACCGCGGAAGAACAATTGATAGTGGTCCGGGGCGACGTACTCACCGGGATGGACGGCATGGCGGAAGCGACGCTCGGCCCCGGCGGCTTTGCCATGATGCCCAGCAAGGCCATGCACTGGTTCACCTGCAAATCAAAGGATACTTGTCTGATGTTCGTGACGTTCGACCGCACGTACGACATCGTCTGGGCCAAACCGCAGAAATGACCGGTCAATCCTCATCGTCTTTCTTGGAGGCGCCTTTTTCGCCGTCATCCAAATTGGCGATTCCGAGCCGCATCGCTTGATACGCCGGAAGCTGGGCTGCTTGCGGAGGGTTTGCTCCGCTTCCTGTGCACGCGAACCAGATTATGGCGTTCAAGACTTCCGGGTCGGCCATGTCCGCGTGCGCGAAATTTTGCCGGTCGGATTTTTTCATCCACTCCGCGGTGGCCTTGTCCTTCGGTTTGTGCGTCATCAGGTTGTCCGCAGCGATGGTCGGTAAGACAGCTTTGTACGGCGCCAAGTCCGGCGTCTCCCGAAAAATGTCCATCGGAATCGCCGAGGCATCGAGCTGGTTCATGGGAGCGATTCCGAGAAGCAGCTCGATTGTTCGAATCATGCTGACCGTGCTGTGAAATTTGTGGATCAGCGCTCCAGGCCGGTTGTACGCGCTGATCGCCAGGCCAACCGAGCGGTGTGAATCGACATGGTCGGGCCCAGCTTGGGCGTCATCTTCAACGAGGAAGATCGCCGTGTCTTTCCAGTACGGACTCGAGGAGACCGCTTCGACGAGGCGTCCGACGGCGTAATCGTTGTCAGCGACCATGAATTGCGGGGTTGGAAAACCGTTTTTCAGTCCGGTCGTATGATCGTTGGGAAATCGCATAACTGTGAGCGCAGGCATGGGGTCGGGGCGGCCCGCTTCGCGATCGGCGACGAAGGTTCGAAACTCGGCGAGCCATTCGCCGAATCGCGAATTGCCGCGACAGTTGGCGTTCGGATTGTCGCGCATCACGGCTGGATCGGAGGGGGCCGACGGGTCCTGAGCCGCCTTGTAGCAATCTACCGTCATGCTGTCCGGCGCGGTGACGTCGAAACTCCGGAAACTGTCGCTGTGGTGCTGCTGCAGCGAGGCTTTATTAGGGATCGCGCGCACGGCATTTGAAAGGTCGGGATAGGTCTTGTGCTTTTTTGTGCCGGCGGATTCGACGTCTTTTTGAGAGATGACGGTTACGAATTCGCCGTAGTTGCGGTAGGTCAAACCGGCACGCGCAGCAGCGTCCCAAAGATACAGGGCTCTTGGGCTCGGCGAGATCGGTGAAACCCTGGTGATAGGGAAGATGCGTTTCGAGCAGGTCCGTCAAAGCCGCCAAGACATCACCTTTGAACCTGTCGATTTGCAGATCGCCGGGCGGTTCGTAATCGGGCAGGCGGTTGTAACCTTCCCAGTCGTAGGTACGGCCGCGGTCTGAATATTGCCAGCGGAAACCCTTATCCACGTAATCGGTTGAGAATGCCGCGGTGGCCCAATTGTGGCCGTCCGGGCTGGCTTCGGAATTGACGAAAAAGCGGTCAAATAGACCGAATCGCTCGGCCAGCGCATGATGATTGGGCGTTACCGTTTGGCGCGAGCCGTTGGGGCGCTCGGCGGTGACGCCGTTCCCGAAAATCGCGAAGCCCGGCTCTCCGTCAGCCGTGTGCCCGTCACCGGAAGTTTTCACGTCGCCAAACACCTGATCGTAAGTGCGATTTTCCTTGATGATGTAGATGACGTGCTTGATCGGGCTTCGACCAGCAAAGAGCTTGGGCGGTGCGAAATCCATAAGGCCGTCGTTCTGCATGGTCTGCTGGGTGTAGCGGGCGAGGGCCGGACCGTCGGGAAGCAGAACGGCACTCATGTTGCCGGACACGATCGAACCGCTGTACTGGCCGCCCTGCCGATTTTTTCCGGGATTCGGAGGAAATGCGGCGTTCGGTGGATTCGGCGTGCGGCCGCTGTTGTTCACGCGCATTGAGGACGGTTCGAATCCGGTTCCTTTTCCATTTCCGATGAAGAGTTTGCCGGCGGCCACGGCTACCGCGGACGGGTATTGACCTGTCGGAATAAATCCGAGGATTCTTGATTTTGCAGTTTCGCCGTTTTTCTCCGCCGTTTTCGCGCCACGAGTTTTCTCGGAGAGCGTAACCACGGCGACTGCGTTGCTGTGCGCGTTCGCGACATACAAAGTCTTTTCATCCTCACTGAGTGCCAGTCCTTCAGGACTTGCCCCCGGCAGGGCATCCTCAGCCAGCCGAACGTCGATGCGTTCGATTTCCTGATCGGCGGTCGTGTCAATCACCGAAACGCTGTCGGCATTCGAATTCGCCACAAAAAGACGCGTGCCGGCAGCGTTCGACATCATCGCCGTGGGGTGCCGGTCGACGGTAATGAACGTTCGCACGTGGCTCTTGCCGTTGAGTGTAATCACGGCTACGGACAAATCATTCCAGCACGAGACATAGGCGCGTGTGTTTTTACCGCTTCCGAGGATCACCACGCCGTACGGATAGATGTTTTCGTTCATTTTTCCCGGATGGTGCAGGTCGACCCGCTCCATCCGTCGCGTATCGCGGAGGTGGCGCACAATCGTCACGCTGTCTCCGAGGTTGTTGGCCGTGACCAGCGTGTTGCCGTCGGGAGTTACCGCCAAGCCTGTTGGATAGAGTGCAGCTCTTCCATTGTTGTAGTCTGATCGCGAAACTTCGCCGGGTTTGCTGATTTCGAAGGAGGGAGCTTGTACCTTCGTCGCCGGCCCGGGCGATTCCGGCTGCACCGGCCCAGGGGTCTTCGGATCAAATCGGAAAACCCAGACTTTGTTTTCGAATCCGCCGGAAACGTACATGGCAAAGGTTCCATCCGCGTCCGCGGCTGGAGAAAAAGCCAGCCCCACGTTGGCGCTTTGCGGCGTGGGAAAATAGACATTCTGGATTACCAGCGGCTCAGGCGTGGCATTCAAGTCGATCACCGCAATCGATTGCTGGGCGTGATTCGTTTCCTCGCTGAACTGGACGCCGAACCCGCTGTTGACAACAAGGAGATAGCGGCCTTTACCGTCGTGTCCGAGCGAGTCCGGGCTGCGAAGCATGGTCATGGGCATGGCCCCGACGGCGGGCAAGCGCGTGGCTCGATCGAGCACCAGCGAACCGGCGGGAGTGATGGGGCGCCCTTCTCCGCCGGGTTCCTGCTGACACCGAACGGGTGTCGAAAAGCAGAGAGTGATCAGAAGAAAACCAAACGTCGCCGTGCGCAATTTCATAGGCCTGCTTTCCTGATTCTTCAAAAGGATTCTGTTCTTCACGCTTCACTACCGCCCTAAATTTACATTCAATTCAGTATAAGGAAAATGTGTTTCGGAAACTTTACAACATGAAGATACCTGATCGGCGGTGCGGGCTGGCAACGAATTTGACCTGGACCGCTTCTACTTCTAGGATGAATCTAGGCGCGGCCCCCAGTCCTCGGCAAATCGCTAGCGAGTCACAAATGAAAACCAGACTTCTATCTATCACGGTCCTCTTCTTATTGCCGCTGGGAGCGGCTGCCCAGACGGCCGAGGAAATCGTCAAAAAGGCGCTTGAAGCGCGCGGCGGCGTGGAAAAAATCAAGGCGGTGCGGTCCGAGCGGGTCAGCGGCCATGTCTCTTTCTCGCAGAGCATGGAAGGCACGTTTGTTGTGGAACTGAAGCGCCCCTTGAAGATGCACGTGGAGATCACCATCGATGGACAAAAAATCATCCGCGTTTACGATGGAAAATCATCGGGCTGGATGGTCAATCCGTTCCTCGAAACGAAAGAAGTTCAACCGCTATCGCCGGAGGACTTGAAGAACATCTCTGATGAGTCGGACTTCGACGGCCCGCTCGTGGACTATAAGAGCAAAGGGAACCAGATCGAATTCGTAAGCAAGGAAAGCCTGGACGACAAACCGGTCTACCGGCTGAAACTCACTAACAAGAACGGGGACGTGCGCTTCTATTTGTTTGACGCATCGTCTTACTTGCTTTTGAAGTGGGAAGGTATCCGCAGGTCCGGAGAGCAGGAGCTTCCCTGGGAGTCATTCTTTTCAGACTTCCACGAGGTCCAGGAATTGAAGTTTCCGTTCCGGATCGACCAGGGAAGCCCGGGGACGGAACTCAAGCAGACTCTCATCGCCGAGAAGATCGAACTCAACCCGCAGATTGAAGATTCCCGTTTTACGAAACCAGCGCCCGCGGCGCCAGCCAGCCCTCCGCCCACGAACTAGCGCTTGCCGCCCTGGTCGAAGGCCTCGAAGCCAACCACTGGTCAATTCTTGGCTGAGTGGCGGGACGCGTGCGGGTGGTATAGATCCGCGATGGAATAGGTAACGCCGGCAAAAAATGTGACACGCGGCAATTGTCCATATGCGGAGAAGTACGCTCCTCCGTCCAGGACCAACCGGGAGGAGATGTTGTACGTCGCGGCGTTTAGCAACGTCATCGTGGCTGGAGTCGAAGCATTCAGGCGGCTAAATCCCGCAATTTCGCCGGTGTAGCCCCATTTGCCGCCTAGAGGATGGAAATAGGAGAGCGCCGAGAAATAGGTGCGGTCGAATCCGCCCAGTTGCTGTCTGCCAACAAAGTCCACGCCTTCGTTTACGTCAAAGTGATGCTTTCCGAAATCCTTGCTTACAAGGATCTGGACCAAGTGGGCCATTGCCCCAACGCCAAGCGCTTGCCTCGCCGTCGGGATTGTGGCCACGTAGAGAACAGCAACTGTTTGAAGCCTGCTCCGGAATCTCCTAGGCCTGCAGTACCGGCATCCCTCTCGATGGGATTGTTGAGAAACCACAGCTCGAGATTCTTGACTGCGCCCCATTTCAAGAGACCGTTGATGTTCTGGTGGTTCTTGGCAGCCTCGAACCCATATTCGACTTCAAAGACGCCGAGCTGCACCATCTCGGCCGTCGAGGCGAAGGTCGGGCGGTTGGGTACGGCAGTAATCTCATAGGTGGTTTGAACCATTGGCGGGTTCTGTGAATCGGCTTGCGGCGTATCCGGAGCCTGGGCCAGAACATGCCCAGCAGAAGCGAGCAGCCCCAGAACAAGCAGTACATTCCGCAGAACCATGCGCACCCGCTAATTCCTTCAAGACGCGTTCGAGCAACAGCTCATTCTAGCAATCACCGCGCCCTACACTGAGCTATGCTTATTTGCATGTCGGATGAGCGGCAACAAGCGCCGAACACCGTAAGCGCTGGGCTCTGTACTGATTGTCTTCACTCGCGCCGCATCGAATCGGGGCGCGGCTCCGTATTCATTCTGTGCAACCTTTCTCTGGCTGATCCCCGTTTCCCCAAGTATCCGAGACTCCCCGTCCTCGCTTGCGAGGGTTACAGGAAAAAGTCCTGAAGCCAGTCCGAAGTCACTCGCGACCGCGCCAATCTTAAGCTTCGCAATTCACTACAATCAGAAGGAACACACGGGGATGTGAATAAAAAAGGCAGGGCACCCGAAGGGGCACCCTGCCAGATTCAGCAGATAGTCTGATTCCTATTCCGGTTGTTTGGGAATCTCCGGATTCTGATCCGGGGGTTGCGGGTGATCTGATACCGGCGTGACAGCAGCAACGCCGGAAGTGCCCGCGGCCAATTCCGATGGTTTGTACTTCGGTGCGCTGACATATCCGTGGACGAGATTTTTGTCCACGCGGTTCACGACCACCTGGACGGGTTGCGACTCATTCTCCGTGTGAATCCAGATTGGCTCGTACAGATTCACTTTCTTCTTGCTCAGTCGGTTGTCATCCACAACCATATCCAGGTCGTAGCTCTTGTGCTTGGTATCTGCCTTGCGCAAAGACAAGGTGAGAGGTCCCACGCGCTGGAACTGCTTGGATTTTGTGAGGTCGAATTCAAAAAAGCTGCGCTCACCGCGTTTCGCGAGGGCTACCAATTCCTCATGGGTCTTGGCGATGGAGCCGTTCAACTCATCGCGGGTCGAGCTTAGATTTCCTTCCAGGTCTGTGCGGTTCTTGGCCACTTCATCCTGCGTCTCTTTCAACTGCTTTTGCTGGTCGTCGATTCGTGTCTGGAGCTCTTTGAGCCGCTTGTTTTCTGCCGAGCTTCTTTTACCGCCTTTGACTCCAGCATGAGCCGCCGCAGCTTTCGCTTGCGCCTCGGCGGCAGCCTGCTGCGCCGCGGACATGTCATTCAGCTTGGCCGTTAGCGTGTTTACTTGCCCTTGCATGTCGCTGATCGTTGCATTGGCCATGGATTGCTGCGCGGTCATGTGGCCGACTAGGATTTGCTGGCGGTAGCCGTAGCCAAACGCGATTCCTGCCGCAGCGACCACCGCCACAATCGCCGTTATGAGCCAGCGATTCAAGCCTGAACCCGCGGGCCCTCCTTCATCGACGTGATCATTTCTTTCCAAATGTTCGTCCATTGTCTTCTCCTCAGTCTTGCGTGTCTGGGGTTCGACTCGCCTCGGGGAGTTCCCGCTGCATCGATCGAACCACAAAAAGTCCGTGAACTTGGTGTCTGTCCAGTGGTTGCCAGAGTCCCCCAACTGTTGCCATGCAAGAGGCGCACCGCGGTTTCTGAAAGGCGTTCGATTGTTAAGTCCTCTGTTGTCAAGAGACAAGAGCGAGTTTAGTGAGAACTTCTACATGCCAGCGAGTACTAGTCCCTGTATTTTTTCCCTGCGAGCGGCGCGACTTGCTCTGCCAATCGGTCTCGAGTGAAATTAGGACTGCCTTAGGGGTGCTATAGCCAGATCAAATGCCTTGAGGCCAAATGGATTACGGTAGAGAACAAGCAGACTAGCAGCAAGAGATCGCCTGGCTGTTTCTCCACGCCTCAGGCGCGTTGCAATGAGGTGAGAAATGTTGATGAGGCCGCCCATCGCGAAGCGGATATCTTTGACTTGCTTGCTGGATTTTCGTTACAAAACCATGCTTGGTTCGAGCGCCATTCAACTGTCAGTTCCCGCATGAACGACCGAGCATTGCTTTACTCTTTTGGCTTGCAACTCCGAGACGGCCTAGGCACAGTACCGAGGAATGATTATTCGTTTGCCCAGTAAGGCTCATCGTGCCGCACTCGTTGCTGTTTCTTTTTCGGTATTCCTGATTTTTTCCTACCTCAGCATGCGAAACGCGCTGGCAGTCTATTACTCTGGTTTGCATACCGCCGAATCCCTTGACCGCGCCGCACACCTTGAACCTGCTGACCCGCAGAACTGGTACCTCCTTGGCCGCTATCGACAACTCGATCTCAAGGATCCGGACGTCGGGCTTGCGATTCGCGACTTCCTTACGGCGCTGTCATTAAATCCAGTTTCATGGCAAACCTGGCTGGACCTCGCCGTCGCCTATGAATCAGAATCCAATGTGTCAGCCGCCCGTGACGCCTATTTGCATGCCAAAAAAGCGTATCCCGCGTCGCCGGAAGTCTCCTGGCAGTACGGTAATTTCCTGCTGCGGCAACGAGAACTCAAACCGGCCTTTGCCGAAATGCGCAGGGCTGTCGAAACGGATCCGAAATATGGCTCGGAAGCATTCTCTCTTTCACTGCGTGTCGAACACAACCTAGGGGAGATTCTAGATCACGTCATTCCCCCAATCAGCGAAGTCTATGTGGCTGTGATTGCGGACCAAATTGCCGACGGTCAAACCGACATCGCCCTCCAGGTGTGGGACCGGCTCGTGGCGCTTCATCCGCGGTTATCGCTGCGGAACGTCTATCCTCTTATTGGTGCTCTGAGGAAAAGTGGACGATCGACTGATGCCCGCCGAGTGTGGGAACAAGCAGTAGGTTTTGGCGGCCTCGCTGCGATCGAAGACCCACCGGGATCGGTATTGTGGGATGGCGGATTCGAATCTCGAGTCACAGGAGGGGGATACTCCTGGCTTTTTCCAGAGGGCGCGCGAAATGTACAAATCAGCTTCGATCCTGAGGAAAGACATTCCGGAAACTATTCCTTGAGGTTGATCTTTGATGGGAAGTCCATCGTCACTTCCACGGATATCTGTCACTACATACCGGTTCTACCTTCAACCGCTTACACTTTTTCGGCGTGGTTTAAAACGAGGGCCGTCACTACGGATCAAGGTCTCCGATTCCAGCTGCGCTCCGTCGGAACCCTGGACAGTTCTGCGGCCGTGACGCCCGAGCTTCATGGTACTGAGCCTTGGACCCGCGTAGAAATACTTTGGTCCTCCGGAAGAGACGTACAGGAAGTGCAGGCCTGTTTGGTGCGATTCCTTAGCGATCAACTTGAGAACAAGATCAAGGGAACAACCTGGATCGACGATGTGGCCCTCGTGCCGGCAGCCGCGGAGCATTCCAAACCATGAAGTTCTTGCGAGTGGGCATTTGCGCGCTGGTGGTGCTGGGAGTGGCGACCCATGGGGGTGTCGAAGAGTGGGCGCGCGCTATCCTTGAAACCGGCGCGGGATTACTGTTCCTGGCCTGGTCACTCCGGGTTTATTTGAAAAGGGAAGAAAAGCTTTTTTTTTCGCCTTTGCTTCTACCGCTCGCGGGGCTGTCACTCATCGTGCTGGGGCAGCTGCTTTTCCGTTCAACGGTTTCTCCGTTTCATACCCGAATCGAACTGCTCTTGCTCCTGACTGATCTAATTGTCCTATTTCTTGCCGTTCAGGCGTTCGAGACTCTCGAGGATTGGCGAGGGTTCGTCTGGTTCGGGATGATATTCGGCTTCTTGGTCAGCCTTTTCGCAATCCTGCAACACCTGACGTCCAACGGCAAGCTCTACTGGTTCCGCGAGATACGCTCGGGGGGAATGCCCTTTGGGCCCTACGTAAATAGGAATCATTTTGCTGGATTTGTGGAACTTGTCTTGCCGCTTGCACTGATTCCTCTTGTGCTGAGCCGCGTCCGCAGGGAGCGCCGGCCTGTCGTGGGACTATTTGCAGTCATTCTCATTGTGGCCCTCTTACTCACTGCATCGCGCGGAGGCATTTTGAGTTTCGGTGCGGAGCTGGGCGTTCTTGGGCTGTTCGTGATATTCAGACGCACAAAGGGGAAACAGCTGGTCGCCGGGGGCGCGGTCCTGTTAGTTGCCTTGCTGCTGGTCTCTTGGCTTGGGGTCGGACAGATTCTCGAACGGCTATCATCGGTACAAGTTCTCGAGGTGACTGCAGGCAAGCGTGCCTCCATGCGCGCCGACACTTGGCGGATCTTTCTCGATCATCCTCTTTTGGGGACAGGACTTGGCACCCTCCAAACGGTTTTTCCTGCGTATGAAACGCTCTACGACGGGAAAATAGTCAATCACACACACAACGACTATCTTGAGGCTCTCGCAGAGACAGGCATAGCCGGCGGCCTTTGCTGCGTCTGGTTTATCGGCGTCTTGCTGGCCGAGTCAGTGAAGCGCTTGCGCCAATTCAACAATTCTTTTGCCGGGACCTTGCAGCTCTCCGGTTTTGTCGCTTGCTGCGGCTTCCTCGTGCATAGCCTCGTCGATTTCAACCTGCATATTCCGGCCAACGCCCTTCTGTTCTTTCTCGCGGCTCACCTAGCCACGTCGGAGATTCAGCCCGCCGCTCCGCCTTCCACTCCCTTCGGGTCGCGCCACCCAAACGCTGGAAATCACTGATGGACTTGGACGTTCTACCTGTATAATCACTTGGGGGTTATCTAATCTCATGCAGCCAGCCAGACTGGGTGCGTCGGTGTTTCCGACTGCCCTGCTAGCGTTACTGGTTCTGGCGCCTTTCAGCCGCGCTCAGCAGCCCGTTCTCGAGACGCCACAACAGGTCAACGACCGCTTACGCTCGATGTCTGCCTCCGCGCGGGTGATGCAGCACGACTACGTCATCGGCAACGGCGATCTGCTCGACCTCGAAGTTTTCGATGTAAAGGAACTCAGCCGGGAAGTGCGCGTCAGCCAGACAGGCTCCATCGGGATTCCTCTGGTTCCGGTCCGCTTGCATGTCGCAGGGTTGACGGAGATTCAAGCGGAACAAAAGATAGCGGAAGTGCTTGAATCAAATGGACTGGTCTCTCATCCCCAAGTAAGCGTCAGTGTCAGAGAAAGAAAGAGCAAACCTATCACTGTTGTCGGCGCTGTTCTACGTCCCATGGTGTACCAGGCGGATCGGCCCGTCACTATTCTCGAGGTGCTCGCAGAAGCCGGCGGAATCGCCAACGATGCAGGCGACACGGTGATCGTGGCGCGCGCGTCCGAAGAGCTTTCGGCTGATTCGTCCGAGCCTCCGGCAATCGGTCCGGAGGATCCCACTTCGACGACAGCAAAGGATTCGACCGAAACCAGCTCTGCCCCGGTAGAATCCGCATCCACGGCGGGCGCGGCCTCAAACAATTCCTCTCGACCGAAGACTGTCTTTCCGCGTGCGGCTCCGAAGGCGTCCCCCGATGCTGTTGCCAATCCTTCTGGGCCCAATGAACCGCCCCCGCTGCGCAATACCATTACCATCAACCTCAACGAACTGATGGAATCCGGAGATGCCGAGAACAATATCATTCTCCATGCCGGAGATATCGTTACCGTCCCGCACGCGGGAATCGCCTACATACTCGGAGCGGTGAACAAACCCGGTGGATATGTGATGGCGAATGATCGCTCACAGATGAGTACCCTGAGATTACTTGCACTCTCCGGCGGCTTGAGCCGGACCGCCAAGAAAGATCGGGCGGTTATCATCCGCAAGGACAGCCATGGCCAGCAGCACGAAGTCGCCGTAGATCTTAAGAAAGTGCTGGAGCGCACGACCGAAGATGTGCCACTCCAGGCCAGCGACATTTTGTATATTCCGGACAGTGCCTCGAAACAGGCGATGTACAGGGCGCTGGAATTCGGACTCGCGCTCGGAGCCGGAGTGGCACTTTACCGTATTGCCTATCGCTAGAAAATGGCTGAAGAAAACAAACTCGTGCCGCGTGAAAATGGTTCGAATGGCGCCATTGATCTGTTGCCGGTCCGGTCTCATCTGCCGGTCTGGGAACTCTCTCCGCGGGAACCTCACCTATACGACTACCTGCTGATTCTGCGCAAGCACCAGTGGCTGATACTTTCTTTCCTGCTGGCCGTGGTGACCATCGTCGCCATTGCCACATTTCGCATGCAGCCGGTGTACGTCGCAACCACACGCATCGAACTGGACCGCGAAAATGCGAACATTTTGCCCTTCCAGGGAACAGATCCCTATGAAGCGATCATGGATCAGGATAACTACATCGAGACGCAATCCAAGATTCTGACCAGCGAAACTCTTGCCTTACAGACGATTCGCATCAATGGCCTTTCCGCTCGCCCGGAATTCTCATCTCCGAATGGTCCGTCAGACGCAATTGCCATCGGTAGTTTGGCAAACCAGAAGCGCCCACCCGAACTCGCTGAATTCTTAGGAAGTCTCACGGTGAAGCGCGTCCCCAACAGCCGTCTGATGGATGTCAGTTTTGAATCGACCGATCCGCAACTCGCGGCGCGGATCGCCAACGCGCACATCTCCTCTTATATCGAACAGAATTTTAGGAGTAAGTACGAAGCCACGACGCGAGCCTCCACTTGGCTGACGGATCAGCTTACCGAACTGAAGGTTAGAGTGCAAAAGGCGGAAGATGCGCGTATCGCCTACGAAAGGCAAAACCAGATCTGGACCCTCGACGACAAACAAAACATCACATCCCAGAGGCTGGGTGACATCAACAAGCAGCTGACCGATGCGCAAAGTGAGCGCATGAAAAAGGAATCGCTCTACG
>WNFF01001871.1_pt1 | contig 17600 bp, 12 predicted proteins | sample 5400441 | NCBI WGS metagenome assembly WNFF01 (sample SAMN13153345, study PRJNA577476) | soil metagenome | isolation source: 120 cm saprolite under Douglas fir tree site 2 hole 3 replicate 1 | place: USA:California | collected 2015-04-18 | reverse complement strand
TCTAAACTCAGATGATTTATCGTCGTCGAAGGCTGCGTTCGCCGAAGGGCCAATTCTAGGCGATTCCGGGCCGCTTCAATGGTCGAAGAAGGCCAAAACTGAGTGCCCGAACCCCACATTCATTCTACCATTTTACGACATCCGCCCCTTCTTTCCACCAAAGGTTGCTCCTGGATGAAAATGTCGGCGCGCCCGTCGGAAAGACTAATGCCAAGCCCTCACGGGGGGCTTTGGCGCGCTTGGATACCTTTGGCGTCACGATGCTACCGCTAGCGGCGTGCCCAATCGGAGATTCGGGGCGAGTTTTTCGGGATGCCTTGGACGATCCCGAACCTGCTGTTTCACGATAAGCCGGTTCCGCTCTCGAATATGCGAAGTCACGGGGCCTAACCACGTGTTCTGCTGCCGGCGGCTCAGTTCAACCGTAGTTCAGTGATGTGCCGCGGATCCGGGCTCAGCTCATTACGTTCCACGCGCTTGACGATGTCCGTCAGCACGGCATTGGCGGTACACGAGAGGCCGACCTTCTCGCCCTCGCGTACGACGAAGCCGTTGAGAAATTCGATCTCCGTGCGCCGGCCTTTCTGCATGTCCTGGCCCATCGAGGGACGCTGCTCGGAAGAGGTGCGCTTGCCGTCCTTGAAGCGCTGCTCGTCGCAGACGCGCGTCGCCGTCTCGTCACCCTCGCCGGCACGCGCTATCGTCTCAGCCGGCAGATGCAGGATCTCTTCCAGTTGATAGCCGTGCGCTTGCCCGACGCGGATCGCTTCGCTTCCGAGCCGCGTGGAGAAGCGGCGAATCGGCTCGCTTTGCAACATTTCTCCACCGGGCAGACCCGTGCAGGCGGAGAGCCCATTGCCCATGGCATTGGCGACCAGTTTCGACCAGCGCTCGCCCCATAGATTGCTCGTTACCTTGGCGCTGTCGGCGTAGCCGACCAGACGGCAAATTTCCTCTGCCCGTTGCGTGATACGGCCGTGCACTTCGCCGGCGCGAAATACGGTGTGCGCCGCCCCGCCCTTGCCAGCGCCCCGGTGGATGTGGCCGGGCTCAGGAAGGTTGACCGTGATACTGCTGGCAATGCACCCCAGCGTCTTGCCCCAGCCGACGATGCCGGCGATCGTCTCTTCGTTCATGCAGTTCTGCAGCGACACGACATGGCCGTCCGGCGCCAGATACTGCCGGATCAGCGTGGTAGCCCAGGCCGTGTCGTACGACTTCATGCACACGAAGGCGATGTCGACCGGTTTCTCCTTGGCGAGTTGCTGCGCGTCCGTGACGTGCAGCGCGCGCACGGGAACCGAGAATTCCGCGACGTCCCTTGCGTGGGTGACGCGCAGTCCGTGCCTCTTCATGTGCTCGATGTGCTCGGGCCAGGGATCGATGAACGTAACGTCCTCGCCCGCCCGCGCCATATGGGCGCCGGCATACCCGCCAACAGCACCAGCTCCGACGATAGCTATCTTCCGACCCATGCTTTCCCCCTGGCATTTCCTGCGGCCCACGACGCAACCGGCTCGCCAATCATTGGAGGCCACTTTACCGGATCCGGGCCCTTCGCCAACCGTCAGTTTCGCGCCACAAACTGGCATGCCTTCGATCTCGCTTTTGACCTACAACGGAGATGGATGACCGGCTTTACGTCGGCGCGCCCCCCACGCCACGACATCAGCGTGGCGCAAGTCCGGCGCGTCTTTTAGAATATTGTGCATGTAGTGGGAGGAACAGCGATGCAATTGCGGGTCTTTGGGCGCACGGGAATGCAGCTCTCGGTGCTGGGCTTCGGCTGCGGCGCAGTCGGCGGAATCATGGTGCGCGGCGATCCTGCCGACCAGGAGCGTACCATCGCGCGGGCAATCGCCGCTGGCGTGAACTACTTCGACACTGCGGTGCAGTACGGTCATGGCGAATCGGAAAAGAACCTTGGCCGCGTTTTGCAAAAGCTGAAGCCGGCCAACGTGGCCGTCGGCACCAAGGTCCGGTTGCCGCCCAGTGAGTTCGGCCGCATTGCCGATGCCGTAACGATGTCGCTCGAAGGCAGTCTGGCGCGACTCCGTCTTGACCGGGTCGACATCCTTCACCTGCACAATGCGATTACCGAGACAGGAGGCGGATCGGCGCTGAGCGTCGGACAGGTGCTCGGCGACGTGGTACCGGCGTTCGAGCGCCTGCGTCAGCAGGGGAAGATTCGTTTCCTCGGGATTACGGCAGTGGGTGACACGGCGGCCCTGCATCGAGTGATTGATGCAAACGCCTTCGACAGCGCTCAAGTCGTCTACAACATGCTCAATCCATCCGCCGCCGAAGAATTGCCGACGAACTATCCGGCACAGGATTATGGGCGATTGTTCGATCACACCAAGGCAGCCGGCGTTGGCGTAGTGGGCATCCGCGTGCTCGCCGGCGGAGCACTGTCGGGCTCAGCCGAGCGTCACCCGATTGCGAGTCCGGCGCCCGAGCCGATTGGTTCGGCGATGAGCTACGACGCCGATGTCGAGCGCGCACGCCGTCTAATCCCGCTGGTAAAGGAGGGGTTCGCCACCAGCCTGACCGAGGCCGCCACACGGTTTGCGCTGTCTCACCCGGCGATGGGGACCATCCTGGTCGGCATGGCGACACCGCAAGAGTTCGAGGACGCACTCGCCGCGGTCCAAAAAGGCCCACTGCCGCGAGCTGCGCTCGACCGGCTGTCAGCACTGCGGCAGGCATTCTCTGGCGAACCACGATGATCGACCGGTGCCTGCTAACGCCCGATGGCGGCCGAGCATCAAGGGATGTGGGGTCAGCTTGGGGCGGAACATGTAGCAATGGGCATGGCACGTTGCCGCGGCGAATGTCAGCTCCGTCGCGCGACAGATTGAGCAAGCCGACGTGCCGCCATGACGAGAGTGCGCGCGTGTTGACTTTCCGACGCATTCTCCAAATACTTGGCTAAAAAAGAAAAGTCAGTCTGAAACGACGGTTCAGTGGGAGGACATGATGCCGACTTCACGCAGAACGCTGCTCAAGACTTCCGCGGCTGCGGCCGCCGCATTCAGCCTCGATTGGACGCGCGCAAGAGCGCAAGCGGAAACCGTGCGCATCGGCCTGATCTACGACTTGACCGGTCCCTTTGCCGCGGGCGGGTCGGTTGCCTCCTCGATCGGCGCGCAGATTGCAATCGATCTCGTCAACGAGAAGGGCGGCATCGGTGGCAAGTACAAGATCTCCCCTGTCGCCGCCGATTCCCAGAGCAAGCCCGACGTTGCGATCAATGAGGCCGAACGCCTGATCAACCAGGAGAAGATCGACATCATCAACGGCGTTTATGCGAGTTCGCACGCGGTCCCGCTCGCGGGCAAAGTCGAGCAGCACAAGAAGATCCTCTGGATCACGACCGCGGTTGCGACCGCCGTGTTCAAGGACAAAAACCTGCAATACGTTTTCCGGGCGCAGATTCATTCCGATCAGTACGGCCAGGCCTTTGCGAGCTTCATCAGCGAACACGCCAAAGCCAAGCTCGGCATCGAGCCCAAGGATGTCAAGGTCGCGCTGATTCACGAAGACGGTCCCTACGGGGTCGGCGTTGCCGCCGCAGACGAGGCCTATTCCAAGGAGGCCGGCCTCCAGGTCGTGCTCAAGGAAGGTTATTCGGCGTCCGCGCCCGACCTCTCGGTGTTGGTAACCAAGCTCAAGCGCGCCAAAGCCGACGTGATCTCGCACGCCGGATACAATCCCGACATCACCCTGCTCCTGCGCCAGGCACGCGAGAACGGCCTACACTTCAAGATGTTGTTTGGCGCCGGCGCGGGTTACAGCCAGCTCGACAAGTTACGCGCGGCTTTCGGCGCGGACATCGACAATTTCTGCAATATCGATCCGGTGCCTGCGCAATTGCTCGACGCTTCCAAACTCGCGCCCGGCATCGGCGATCTCATCAACACCATGGTCGCGCGTTACCAGGCAAAAACCGGCGCGACCGACGTTCCGCCGCACTGTTCGATGGGCTTCAACCAGACCTGGGTCCTGCTCAACAACGTCCTGCCCGTCGCCAAGGAGAAATACGGCAGTTTCGATCCCGAGGCTGTTCGCAAGGCGGCGCTCGACGTGGATATCCCGCCGGGCGGTACGATCCAGGGCTATGGCGTGAAATTCTACCCACCCGGTACGCCGCTCTCCGGCCAGAACGAGCGCTCGACGCCGGTCGTGATGCAAAATGCCGGCGAACATATCTCGGTGGTTTGGCCGAGCAATATCCGGACGCAGGACCCGGTTTTCCCGCTCCCGAAATCGTCGATCTACGCCGCCTAGCGCATGATCCGGAAAAGTGGGTACCGGTTTTCCGAAAAGATCATGCTCAAACAAAAGATAGACCGAGATGCTCGGCGTCGAGAGCCTCGGCAAGCGGCCAAGCCGGTTGCGGCGCGAGAATCTCACAGGGTGACGCGACGGCCCTGTTCGGCGGCCCAATAGCCGGCGTAGTTGACCTTGATCGTCTCAAAGGCCAGCGCGAGATCCGCGAGCGGCTGCCGGCCGGTCGCGATGCATTCCATGAAATCCTGGATTTCCTGCAAATAACCGCGCGTCCATTCTTCCTCGAGGCAGATGTATTGCCAGCCGGTCTTCCGATCGACCTTTTCGGTGAAATAGACGCTTGCGAGCTTCTCCTCGTTGGTCTGGTAGCTCATCATGTGCGTGTTCGGCGTGATGTTGGCGAACAGCGAGCCGCCGCTGGTGTAGGTTTCGATCAGGTTGCGCACGCCGCCCATGATCATGTCGCCGGAAAACACAGTCGCCTTGGTCCCATCGGAGAAGGTGACGGTGAGCATGCCCCAGTCCTCGACGTCCACTGGATTGGACTTGAGCACAGCTCGTTCGTCCGGTCGCAGGCACGCCGCAACGTTGCCGACGTCGCAGATCACGCTCGCAACGCTGATCGCCTCGCCGCGTGCCTTCGCCTCGACCTGCTTGAGATAGAGTACGGTTGCCAGCGGATGGCATCCCATCCGGATCAGCGAACCGCCGCCGGTCATGGCCCATTGCGCAGCGTGTGCCGCATGCGAGCCGCTGTGACTCTCTTCGCCCTTCACGAACAAGATCTTGTCTTTGGTGGCCTTTAGGATCTCCACGGTCTTGGTCACCGCCGGCGCGTAGATCCAGTCTTCCGCATACATGAAGAGCCTGCCAGTCTTGCCGATCGCCGCGCGGGTGCTTTCCATTTCCTCCAGCACGCGCTCGTACATCAGCGCTTTGGGCACGTGCTTGCCGATTGGCACCTTGTCGTCTTCTCGTCCGAAATAACCCGCGAATGGTTTTTCGCAGATGACATGTTTGCCGGCCTGCATCGCATCGACGATCATCGACGTGTGTAAATTGGGCGGCGTGCAGATGTCGACAACATCGAGCTCGCCGTCGGCGATCAAGTCGCGAAAGCTGCGGTACACCTTCGGTATCTGGTGCCGCCGAGCAAAATCGAGAACATGGTCGCCCCTCGCCGCGACGGCTTTGACGTCGACATCGATTCCGTAGACACGCCTGTAGGCATACATGTGCAGCTCCGAAACGAAGCCGCAGCCGGCCAGACCGATCCTGATCTTTGCCATTGAGGATGCCTCCAGTGGTCGTCGGTCAATAGCGAAACGGGACGGCGGCTGCAGATTGCAGCCGGCGATGATTCGACGCGATGTCGCCTCTCGGACCGGAGCTGACGGACGTCCTTTAGCAGTTTTCCGTTTTGCGCCCAATAGTCGAGAACTTCGCACACCATGCTGACGCAAATCCGCAGGCGAGCGCTTGATTACTCGGTCCGATCGCTCGTTCGATTCCCTCAGCGTGAGGCGACCACCGGTTGGGGCAGGGCTATCGCATATGACCAACTTCAGCCGATGGTCGTGGCTTCGCACAATCTCTCAGCGGGTCGTCCCTGCGAACGCAGGGACCCATCACCCCTGGCCCCAAAAGTGAAAAAAGGCCTCTGCTCCAGTGCAGAAACGAGAGTCCGCGCCGCCGCGATGAGCGCAATTGCGCTCACGCTGGGGTCCCTGCGTTCGCAGGGACGACTCATTGAAAATTCCAATATGCGATAGCCCTGCCGGGTCTTTTTGTTCAGTGCTCAGGAACCGAGAAAAATAAAAAGACGGCGAGCAAAGCCGAAATGCCGAAAACCAAAGGTGCGAATTCGATCAACATGGCTCATCCCGGTGTGCGAAGCTCTGCTTGGAGTTCTGCCCCGTGTTTTCCTTGCCCGCCAGTCGATGTGCACGGTAACCTTGACCGGTTAGGTTAAGGCAAAGATTGCGTTGTGGCCTCGCCCGGTCACGCTATTGTTTGTCGATGACGCAAAAACGCCTATCCAGTTTTTTCTTTTCGACCGTCCTGATTGCTGTGACGGCGTACTGGATTTGGTTCTTGTTCTCCCATGCCGATCAAATTTTCAGGCACTAGCTGCCATTCATGGGACGTTAGTTTTTGAACCAAAGCGGACCGTGGGCCTTAACGTTTTGATCGGGTCAAACTTCGCGGCAACCGTATCGAATACGTTCGCGCGGTGCGCTGAGGCAGGCGCGTCCATCAGCTCTCAAAGTCGACAGTTAGTGTGTCGCCGTTAGACCATCCGCGCCACAGCGGACATTTTCCGCAGCAGAACGGTCAGCGCCCAGCTGATGGAAAGTTGCTTGGATTTGCCAGGTCACTTGAGTTGGGCTGTTGCTCGTTAAAAGTCAGCCCTGTTGCTTTGGCGTATTAGTCGCATTGGGCTGCGTCGCCATTGGGCCTGTCTGCATCGACTGTTGAAGAGGCTTCTTCTGGAGTCGCCAAGAGTCTTGAGCGCGTCCGAGTTCGTGCCACCGCTCGGCCTGCGCAATCCATTTTCCCCTGTTTCGGGGTTCAGACCTCGCCCGCTCCAAGCAATGCAGTTCCATTCTCGTGCACTTATCGTCACTCATAAGCTGTCCTCCCTTGGCCACAACCTATTTCTTCTCTTGCGTCAGAGTCATTATGATTATGCGACAGAACTATCTTTAGATCTGTTGGTTAGTGGACCCGCTCTTGACAGCATGTCGACGCGGGCTTGGTCGCGGGCCAGAATGTCGCCATCGAATACCGCCGGCCATTACCCGAAACGGCAAAGACGATATTGGCACTTGGCCGACGAAAGTGTTTTGGCAAATGTCCGCTTAGGGGCGGTCATTTAAAATTGATTGCTTTTGCCTGGTCAGTTTGAAGGTGCGCGGCAGGGCTTGCAGATGTTGCGACAATTGAAAAGCACCCTGCCCGTCACGTCGATCCGGCCTGCGCTTCGAGGCGCCGGCTGTAGCGTGACATGGCAAAGCAGAAAGCAAAATAAATCAATCCCACGAACAGGTAGACCTCGACACTGAACGACTGCCACGCGGGATCGATGATGGCGGTCTTCGCTGTCGTCAACAGGTCGAAGATGCCGATGATCAGGACCAGACTGGTATCCTTGAAGAACGCGATGAACGTATTCACGAGTGGTGGGATCACATGACGGATAGCCTGCGGTAAAACGATCAGACCGTTTTTCTTCCAGTACGAGAGGCCGAGCGCGTCGGCTGCCTCATGCTGTCCCCTCGGAACAGCCTGCAAGCCGCCGCGTATGACTTCCGCAAGATAGGCGCCGGCGTAAAGCACGAACGCGATCTGGGCCCGGAGCAGCTTGTCGATGTTGACGCCATCTGGCATGAACAGCGGAAACATGACGCTAGCCATGAACAACAGGCTGATCAGCGGAACGCCACGGATGAGCTCGACATAAAGCACGCAAAGCGAGCGGATCGCCGGTAGCTTTGAACGGCGGCCGAGTGCCACGACAATCCCGAGTGGAAAGCCGAAGGCCAGCCCGAAGGTCGCGAGAATCAGCGTCACCGGCAGCCCGCCCCAGCGATCCTGTGAAACAAAAGGCAGCCCGAAGAAGCCGCCCCACATCAGTAAGCCGATCGCGACCAGTGCTGCGCCCCACACCAGCACCAATTCCTTGCGCCACCAGTTGCGCCGGCTCGACACGAAGAAAAGTGCGACGAACGTCAGGGTCGCGACGGCGGGCCGCCACTGCTGGTCGAAGGGATAGGTGCCGAACAGAATGAAGCGGAATTTCTCGGGGATCACCGCCCAGCAGGCGCCAAGTCCACGGATCGCCCGGCAGGCGCCGGTCTGGCTGTCGGGAACGCTCCAGATCGCGTTCCAGAAACCCCACTGCAGCAGGCTCACGCACGCCTTCGCGAGCAGGAAAATCAGCAGCAGGGAGATCACGGTCGAGGGAATCGAGGAGAATAGATTGGCGCGCAGCCATCCGATCACGCCGCCTCTGCCCCTGCGCGATCGCGATCGACCGACGGGAAGCGGATTTTCCGGTGCATCCGCTATTGAGGTCATCGCTCAGCGCTCCACCAGCGCGATGCGTGCATTGTACCAGTTCATGAACAGGCTGATGCCGAGGCTAATGGTCAGGAACACCAGCATGATCAGCGCGATGGCTTCGATCGCCTGGCCGGTTTGGTTCAGCGTCGTATTCGCAATCGACACGATGTCCTGATAGCCGACCGCGACGGCCAGCGAGGAATTCTTTGTCAGGTTCAGATATTGGCTGGTCATCGGCGGAATGATGACGCGAAGCGCCTGCGGCATGACGATGTGCTGAAGAACGAAGCTCCGACGCAGACCGAGCGCCATGGCGGCGTCCCATTGCCCCCTGTGTACGGCCTGAATACCGCTGCGCACGATCTCGGCAATGAAGGCCGAGGTATAGGTGACGAGCGCGACCAGCAGCGCGAAGTATTCCGGCGACAACGTCCATCCGCCGACGAAATTGAAGCCGCGCAACTCAGGCATCGCGATGCTCCAGGATACGCCGAGACCCCACGAGACCAGCGCCGGCCATCCGACCACAAGGGCAAGGGCGTAGGGCCAGAGCCGACGCGGCTGGCCATCTCGCAGATGCTGCGCGATCAATCGCTGGTTCAGCACGTACGACGCGATCAGCCCGGCCGCGGCGGCACCCATCACCCAAAGGTTTCCTTCATCGATCGGAATCGACGGAAGCACCAGGCCTCGATTCGAAAGGTATACGCCGTCGATCGGCATCCATGCGGCGCGAGCCGCCGGAAGTCCCTGCATCAGCACGTACCAGAACAAAAGCTGCAGCAGCAGCGGAAGATCACGGAGCACTTCGACATAGACCGCGGCCAGCCGGGACAGCAGCCAATTGGACGATAGCCGCGCGACGCCTATCATCGTCCCGAGCACGGTCGCGAGCACGATGCCGATGACGGCAATACGCAGTGTGTTGACGAGGCCAACGATGAATGCGCGCAGATAGGTGTTCTTGGGGCTGTAGGCGAGCAGTGCGTCGGCAATCGGCATCCCGGCCTCGCGACCGAGAAAGGCAAAGCCGGTCGAGATGCGACGCATCGACAGATTGTGAGCGGCATTCGACCAGAGCCAGGCGACGACAGCGATTGCGATCCCCACCACCACGATCTGCCAGAAAAGTCCCGCGAGGCGTTCGTGGCTCAGTGAAATGCGAAACCGCTTGCGACGAGCAGGTTCGGGCGTGGATGCCGTCACAGCACAAGATCCTTCTCGCAGCAGAGATCTTCGGCCACGCGCTTAACAGCGCGTTTCATATGTTGCACAGGAAGGCCCGTTGTGCAACGTATGTTTCATGAGTCAGCGGCAACCCCAATCCTCGCCCCTCAGCGAACTCTGCAGCGCCTTGCCGTCGCTGCCGATGCGGCTGCGGGAAGTTGGGCGATTTGTCGCCGCCAATGACTATGACGCCACGACCCGTTCGATGCGCGACCTGGCCGCCGCGGCGGGCGCCGATCCCGCTTCCTTCACGCGGCTGGCGAAGGCGCTGGGTTACTCAGGATGGGACGGACTCCGCGCCGCCCTGACCGAGGCGCGCCGGCCTGCGCAAAGCTCTCCCTTCTCAGGCCGGGCCAAGGGGCGGCGCCAGGGTCCGAATTCCGACGTCATGCTGGTCGCCGATAAGCTCGAAGCTGAGGCAGCAGGCCTTGCCCGCATTTCGACGGACAGCGTGGCAAGGGCAGCCAAGAGCCTGCAAGCGGCGCAGCGCATCTGGATTGCCGGCTTTCGAAGCTGCCACAGCGTGGCGGAATTGCTCAATTACCAGCTTCGATTGTTCCGACCCGATGCGGTACAGCTCGTTGGTGGATCGGGGCCCGAGGATCTTGACCTCGGCGCGTTCCGTGCCGGCGACGCCGTCATCGTCATCGGATTTGCGCCCTACTCGGCGGCAAGCGTGTCATCAGCCCGCGCGGCGCATCGTTCCGGCGCGGCGCTGATCGCGATTGCCGACACGGTCGCCGCACCGATGGCTGAGGGCGCCAATCACGTGCTTCTGTTCGAGGCGGCCGCATCGCCGGGGTTCTTTCCGAGTCTGACCGGCGCGATCGCGATCGCGCAGTCGCTTGCAGCGGTGACGTTTGTGCTGGGCGGCGTGGGCGCGAAACGGCGCCTCGAAGAGACCGAAGCTCGCCTGGCGGCGATGTCGCAGTATGTTGCTGATTGAGGTTGAATGTCATGGCCGCTAGACACAGCCGCGTGCTGCATCGAAGCCTGCGCGAGCAGCCTCCCAAGGCCGTCGGCGGTGATGGCGTGTGGCTCATTGCCGACGATGGCCGCCGGATTCTCGACGGCTCCGGCGGCGCTGCCGTTTCCTGCCTCGGACACCAACATCCGCGCGTGATCGAGGCCATCTCCAGGCAGGCGTCGAAGCTCGCGTATGCCCATACCGGCTTTTTCTCCTCGGAGCCGGCGGAGGCGCTGGCCGACCGGCTCGTCGGCGATGAACCTGGCGGCCTCGCCTACGCCTACTTCGTCAGCGGCGGGTCGGAAGCGATCGAAGCCAGCATCAAACTGGCCCGGCAATATTTTATCGAAAGCGGTCAGCCCCAACGCCAGCGCTTCATCGCCCGTCGCCAGAGCTACCATGGCAATACGCTGGGCGCGCTGGCGGCAGGCGGAAACGCCTGGCGCCGCGAACCCTACGCGCCGTTGTTGTCGTCCGCCTTCAGCCACGTGACACCTGCATTCGCGTATCACGAGAAGCGCGACGATGAATCCGAAGCTGATTTTGTGGCGCGGCTGGCTGCCGAACTGGAGGCGGAGTTCCAGCGCCTTGGCCCCGACACGGTGGCCGCATTCGTTGCCGAGCCCGTCATCGGAGCGACTGCCGGTTGCGTGCCGCCGCCCGAAGGCTACTTCAGAACAGTGCGCGAGATCTGCGACCGGTACGGCGCCCTGCTCATCCTGGACGAGGTGATGTGCGGCATGGGCCGCACCGGAACGCTTCACGCGTGGCAACAGGAAGGCATCGCGCCCGACATCCAGGCCATCGCCAAGGGACTCGGCGGGGGCTACCAGCCGATCGGTGCGATGCTCGCAAGCGCTGATATCATCGACACGATCAGGCAGGGCTCCGGAGCCTTCCAGCACGGACATACTTATCTCGCGCACCCTCTCGCCTGCGCGGCGGCGCTTGAGGTGCAGCGGATTATAGCTGAAGAGAAACTGCTCGAACGGGTCAGGGATCTCGGCAGTCACCTCGAGCGACGATTGATCGAGCGCTTCGGCAATCACCGGCACGTCGGCGACATCCGCGGACGCGGCCTGTTCCAGGCCATCGAGCTCGTCACCGATCGCGCCACCCGCGAGCCGTTCGATCCCGGCCTCAAGCTCCACCAGCGGATCAAAGTCGCCGCGTTCGAAAACGGCCTCGCCTGTTATCCGGCAGGCGGGACAGTGGATGGCCGCAGCGGCGACCATGTCCTGCTCGCACCGCCCTACATCGCGACATCGCACGACATCGACATGATCGTCGACAGGCTCGGTACCGCGGTCGACCGCGCATTGGAAACTGTTGGTCAATAGGAGGATGAGTACAATGAAAAGAATCTTCGTTGCTACAGGATTGCTCACTGCATGGTTTTCGGGGGCGGCGGCCGGAACGCTCGACACGGTGAAGCAGCGCGGCACGCTCGTGTGCGGCGTCAGCGCAGGTTTTGCCGGATTTTCCACTCCGGACTCCCAGGGAAACTATAAAGGCCTCGACGTCGATTACTGCCGTGCCTTGGCAGCCGGGGTTCTCGGAGACGCCAACAAGGTGCGTTATGTCGCACTCACGGCACAAAACCGCTTCACCGCGCTGCAATCCGGCGAGATCGATGTCCTCTATCGCAACTCGACGCAAACCTTTCTGCGCGGCGTCACGCTCGGCCTGCGACAGGGGCCGATCAATTTCTATGACGGCCAGGGTTTTGTCGTTCGGCGCGACAGCGGCGTCAAGGACCTGAAGGGATTGAATGGCGCCACCGTTTGTGTCGCACAGGGCACAACCCATGAGGTGACGCTCGGCGATTATGGTCGCGCCAATGGAATCGAATGGAAGCCGCTGGTGTTCGATCGCATTGACACCATGTATCAGACATTCTTCGGCGGGCGTTGCGATGCCATGACCCAGGACGCCTCCGCGCTCGCCGGCGCTGTCACCACTGCGGCGCCGAACGCCGCCGACTACCTCGTTCTGCCGCAGGCGATCAGCAAGGAGCCGCTCGGGCCGTTCACGCGCAACGGCGACGAGGTGTGGACCGACATTATCGCCTGGCTTCACTACGGTCTTATCGAGGCTGAGGAGCTCGGCGTGACCGCAGCCAATGCCGACGAGATGTCAAAATCCACCACGCCGGCGATTCAGCGCCTGCTCGGCGCCTCCGGTGATCTCGGATCGCGGCTGGGCCTCGACAACAAATGGATACTGCAGGCCGTCAAGGCAGGCGGCAACTACGCCGAGATCTTCGAGCGTAATGTCGGCAAGGCGAGCCCGCTCAAGCTCGATCGCGGCCTGAACGCGACGTGGAGCAAGGGCGGCTTGATGTACGCCATCCCATTCAAATGAGAGTTTACACTGCGGCTCGGCGGGTCATACTTGACACGCGCTGCGCCGCGGCCAGACTGAACAGGATGCGCATCACTCTCGTCCATGCCCTGAAACATTCGATTGCGCCGATTGAGGCGTCGTTCGCCCGGCTTTGGCCGGACGCCCGTCTGATGAATCTTCTCGACGACAGCCTGTCGGCCGACCTGGCGCTTGATGGCCGGCTTACTGACGCGATGACCAGACGTTTCCTGTCGCTCGGACGTTACGCGGCCAGTACCGGTGCGGACGCAATCCTTTTCACATGCTCGGCCTTCGGCCCTTGCATTGAGGCCGTCGCGCGCGAGCAGGCGCCGATGCCGGTGCTCAAGCCCAATGAAGCGATGATCGAGCAGGCCGCCGCTCGGGGCCGCAGGATCGGTTTGCTATCGACGTTCGAACCGACACTAGCTTCGATGGCGGCGGCGGGCGGGTCGGTTGATTTGCCCGACGGGTTGTCTCGGCAATTTCGTGTCCAGTGCGCGCACCAAAAATATTTCGCTTCCCCGTTTGGTGGAAGCAGATCTGTTGATTCCGCCATCCCACCCCACAAGAGGTGCGTATCGCGATCGTCACGGACGTGGGGCGGGACGCGGTGGACGCGGCAGCGTTTTGCGCGCGACGTGTAGCGTGCAAAATCAAATGACACCGCGCGCAACTTCAGCTGTCACCCCTGTTTTGGATGCCTTCAACCGGCAAAAACGGGACAACCGGCATTTCCGAGATTATCCCCTAACCGGACATGACGCGGACATGCCAAAATCGACGCGAATGTGACCCAACTCGGACATTGGGTCGCAGCGTCTATGGTCGATTGGCTGCCCTTTCCCACCCGCCGCCCCGTCGCAAAGTGTTAGGCTTGAGGCGTCGATGAAGTTTTCCCTCAGGGGGGTACATGCAACGGCGCGATTTCATCACGCTTTTCGGCGGCACGGCAGCGACGTGGCCACTCGCTGCCCGAGCGCAGCAACCGTCGAAAATGAAGCGGGTCGCTTTTGTGGCCCCGGCGTCCAAGGTCGACCAGGTGACCATAAATGGTCATCCGATTTACAAGGCCTTTTTCGAGGAGTTGAGCCGCCTTGGCTACGTTGAGGGCCAGAACCTCGCGGTCGAACGATATTCAGCCGAGGGGCGAGTTGAGCGCTATGCCGGATTGGCCCGTGAAGTCGTTGGCTCGCATCCCGATCTGATTTTTGCGCCGCATGGCGCACTCGCTTTGCTGCTCAAATCGGCGACAACAACAATCCCGATTGTAACAATGACTGCCGATCCGGTCGCCATAGGACTTGTGCCAAGCGTTGCGCATCCGGGCGGCAACATCACTGGCGTTACAAGTGATGCGGGTTTGGAACTCTATGGGAAACGCCTTGGGCTTCTCGCCGAAGCGGTACCAAAACTGTCTCATGCCGGTTACCTTGCATCGCGAGCGCACTGGGAAAGACCGACGGCCGCGGCGATGCGTGAAGCAGCCAAACGGGCCGGAATTCCGCTAACAGCCGGACTCATGGACGCCTTTAACGAAGCGGAATACCGCCGGGCACTCTCCACGCTGAAGCAGGACCTAGTGGATGCGATAATGGTATCTGACGAAGGCGAGCACATCACCAATCGCGTTCTGCTCGTCGAACTGATCGCGAAGAGCTCGCTTCCCGCAATCTATCCGTATCGCGAACTCGTCCAGGCCGGGGGACTGATGGCATATTCGATCGATCTTGCGGACGCCTACCGCCGAGTTGCCGGCCAAATTACGGATATTCTGAAGGGCAGCAGACCGGGAGACATTCCGTTTTACCAACCCACGCGTTTCGATCTTTGGATCAACCTCAAGACTGCCAAGGCGCTTGGCCTCGAAATCCCGGCCGCTCTCCTCGCCCGCGCCGACAACGTGATCGAGTAGGCAGCGACTTCCGTCATGGCACCGTTCGGACCTGGCGACTTGATCTGACGATGTCCGTTCACAAGAGCAAAGCGGACTTTCGCGAGTACTGGTCATCAATGTGCCAAGTGCGTAGGTGAGTGGAGCGACTTGTCCGCCGTAGCTCGCAGAGCGAAGGCGGAAGCGATACCCATCAATTGCATCTTATGGAGATGATGGGTTTCGCAGGCTCAACCCATCCTACGTCCTGAATGTCTATTGGAGCTTCGCAGCCTCCGTTTATGCGAAAATGGACCGTGTTGACAACAAGACCGGCTCAAGTGATTTGCCCGTCGGGCGGTTTGTTGACAGGGGTGTCGAGTCTTTTTTCTGGTTTTCCGAAAAATATTTCTGTTCCCACGCACCCCAAATCAATTCTAGAATTCTCGCCGTCTCGTTCCACAGAGGGGCGTATCGCGATCGTCACGGACGCGGGATGGGATGCGGTGGACGCGGCAGCGTCAGGCGCGCAACGTGATGCAGGGCGGGTCCGACAAGGATCTGTGAGCGATCAAACGGCGCGCTGACGAACGATGTTGCTGCGTACGGCGAAGTCGTGTGGTCCTGACGCCCCGACGCTGGCGTCAAGTTCGCGGATGTTATGTCGGCCCTACCGGGCTTAGGCACAACGTTAGTCCGTGGACGACGGTGGCAAAAGAGCCCGGTCACCGGGGAGAGCGCGAAGGAAACCGTTAAAACCATTGCGTGCGGGAACGCCGGGTGATTCCGGTGTACTCGTTTACTCGTGTGCTTTTTACCAATGCAAAGCGCACACGAGGCCGCGGGTGCAACGGGCATCCGGCGTTCCCCACGCCCTCCTTGGGCGAAGGATTCATGCACAACTCGGGCGCATCCCGCCGCGGGGCCGCAAAGCTGTGTCTGAAAACAACGACGCTGTTTGAAATTCGAATCCAGGCGACGCATTGCGGTTTCTTTGCGCGTGAAGCCGGCAGTGCCACCCGGACGGGGCTGACCGCCATGCCGGGCGCGGGATTGACCATCTTGTGATCGATCTGCATTCTGGCGGCTCGCCCCGGCGGCCCCTCAAAGGCATCGGATGTTGCTTCGGCCCACAGCATGACCGTCATTTCGATTCAATCGCAGGTCGCCTACGGCCATGTCGGCAACAGCGCCGCCGTCTTTCCCCTGCAGATGCACGGCATCGACGTGATCGCGGTGCCCACCACCTTGCTGAGCAACCGGCCGGGTTACCCGACCATCCGCGGTCGGGTGCTCGATGCGCAACTGGTCGCCGATCTCTTGCTCGGGGTCGAGGAGCGCGGCGCGCTCGACACCACCAAAATGATCCTGTCGGGCTATCTCGGCTCGCCGGAGATCGCCGCGGTGGTCGCGGACTTTGTGCGGCGAGCCAAGGCCCGCAACCCCGCGCTAACATATTGTTGCGATCCCGTGCTCGGGGATCGCGACCGAGGCCTGTTCGTCCAGGCCGACATCCCGCCGCTGGTGCGTGACCGACTGTGCCGGCTTGCTGATATCATCACCCCCAATCATTTCGAGTTCGAATGGCTCTGCGGGGCGAAGGCCACGACAACAGATCAAGTGATCGCGCAGGCGCAAGCTCTCCTGGCGCGTGGTCCATCGACGATCGTCGTCACCAGCGCCGAACTCGCCGACGCGCCGGACGAAGAGATCGAGACCCTTGCCGTCGAACGATCTCAAGCCTGGCGCGTGCGCACGCCGAAACTGCCGATCAGCCCTTCCGGGACCGGCGATCTGTTTGCCTCGCTCTTTGTGTCCGCGCGCGTTCGTGGATCGGACACGCCAGATGCGCTGGGCCACGCCGCATCGGCCATCTTCGGCGTGCTGGAGCGCACCGCGGCGCGCGGGACCGAGGAAATGCGCATCGTCGAGAGCGCTGAGCTGCTCGCTCATCCGAAGCGCCGGTTCGATGCCATCGCCGTCCGCAGCCCGTAGGAACTGAGCCCGTAAGGCGGATTAGCGCGGCGTAATCCACAGCCTGTGCGCAAACGGCGCACTACGCCCGCCATTGTGCATACGCACGCCGAAGAATCGGATTTACCCGTCTCACCATGATGGCCTGTCAGGTAAACGGGCAAATCGGTATTGCCGACTGGCTCGCTAAAGGTCCGTATCATGCGTGGACGTTACAGAGGTACAAATGCGTCGCGGGCAAATACATTCCCAAAGACGAAGCATGAAGTGCGCAGCCCCTCCTTATGAGAGGCTGGTGAGAGGCTGGCTTTTCGTCATGGAGCGATCTGATCGGATAAGCACATAAAGCGGATTTGCGGCAGCGTCATCCGCCGAAACAATCGGCGGCGCCATGTGCGGAGTTTATCATCGGGCGCGCATTCGCGCGACCCGTTGGCCATTGTGCCCTACCCTCAAAGACCGTCCATCATCGGCGGCTCGAACCAGTTCGTCAGCGACAGGCCACCGTCGACCACGATCGCTGATCCCGTGACGTAGGCCGACACCTTGTTCGACAGCACCGCCAGCGCCATCGGGGCGAGGTCTTCGCCGCGGCCGAGCCGGCCGAGCGGGATGTGGCGCGCCAGCGAAGGATCGGCGACGAAACCGCCGGCCGCGATGGCGCCGGGCACCAGCGCGTTGACCCGGATTCCGAAGCGGCCGAAGGTTTTTGCCAGTTCCTTCACCAGCATCGCGAGTGCCGCCTTGGCCGTTGAATAATGCGGCAGGTTGCGCGGCGTGCCTGAATGCAGCGAGGTGAGAAACAGGAACGAGCCGGGCTCTTTGGCTGCGATCAGC
>WNFF01004107.1_pt1 | contig 17610 bp, 16 predicted proteins | sample 5400441 | NCBI WGS metagenome assembly WNFF01 (sample SAMN13153345, study PRJNA577476) | soil metagenome | isolation source: 120 cm saprolite under Douglas fir tree site 2 hole 3 replicate 1 | place: USA:California | collected 2015-04-18 | reverse complement strand
AGTGACCTTCCACCCCGAGAAGGGCCACCAGCGGATCGCCGGGCAGGATGCGCAGCACCACGAACACGATCAGGGAGACCCCGATCACGGTGCTGAGTGCAAACAACCCTCGCCGAAGCAGATACTTCTGCACTCGCTCGAAACCGTCCTAGGACTGCGCCATCCAGACCGTGTCCCACCGCGTGACGTCGTAGATGCCGAAGAACTTCGTCGCGTTCTGGCCGTGCACGCGGTTGTAGAAGGCGTCGTAGATCTGCTCCCAGGCGACCGGGACCAGCGGGGGATCGTTCTCCAGGATGGCCTCGGCGCGCGGGATCATCGCCTTGCGCTTGTTCTCGTCCACCTCGCGCTCGAGATTGTGCGCGAGGGAGTGGAACTCCTCGTTGGTCCAGCCCGAGTAATTCTGGGGCCCGCCCTTGCCGTACCACGCCGTGAAGTAGTCCGACGGGTCCATGAGCGAGGAAACGATCGCGCTGATCGCGAGATCGAAATTGCCGGAGCCGGCCTCCTCGAACCACTGGGAGGTCTGCACCACTCGTAGATTCGTCTCGACGTTGAGGTTCTCCTTCAGCATGGCCTGGATGGCCACCGCCCAGAGCTTGAAGCTTGCGATGTCCCGCACGACGAAATCGAGATTCTTGAGCCCCTGCGCGTGGCCCGCCTCCGCCATCAGCTTCTTGGCTTCCTGGATGGCCGCCTTGGGGTCCTTCTGGTAACCGACGCGCTTCTCCATCTCGGCCTTCGGGGTCGACCACTCGTGGAACGGGTAGACGAAGCCGCCGACCTGCATCGGCGCGGTGTCCTTCACCACGTCGACCAGCACGTGCCGATCGGTGGCGAGGTGCAGCGCGCGGCGCACCCGAGGGTCCGCGAACGGCTTGCGCTTCATGTTGAAGAAGTACGCCTGGATGACCGACTGGTTCATCGCGGTCGCGGTGACGCCGGGCATCTCCTTGGCCTTGCGCCACGAGACCGGGTCCATGATCCGCGCGTAATCCACCTTGCCGGACAGGAACGACGACCCGAGCTCGGGGGAGAACGGCGGCAGGTTGTAGATCTCGAGCCGGTCGAGGTACGGCAGCCCCTTGTTCCAGTAGTTGGGATTCCGCTCCTGGATCCAGACCTCCTTGTCCTTCCGCGACACGTGGCGGAAGGGGCCGGTGCCCGGGAAGTTCATCACCTGGCGCAGGTTGCCCTGGTTGTCGTCGAGGGTCTTCTTGCGCACCACGATGTTCCAGCCGCTCGCGAAGGAGCCGAGCATGAAGGCGCGGGGCCGCGGCTCGGTCAGGCGGAACTCGATGGTGTACGGGTCCGGGGTCACGATGTCGCCCACCGCGGTGAAGAGCGAGGAGCGCGGGATGACCACGCCCTTGGGCGGCCGCACGATGCGCTCGTAGGTGGCCTTCATGTCCGCCGAGGTCATCTCCGCGCCGTCGTGGAACTTCACGCCTTTGCGGAGATGGAAGGTGTACTTCTTGCCGTCCGGCGCGACCTCCCACTTGTAGGCCAGGTCCGGGATGATGGTGTTGCCGTCGCGCGGATCGCGGCGGATCAGCAGGTCGTACATCGGGGCCTGCGGCCCGAGGTTGGCGATCGTGCCCGACTGATGGACGTCGAAGTGCGCCGGCGCGTTCAGGATGCCGAAGCGCAGGGTGCCGCCCGGCTTGGCGGCCGGATCGGCGGCCTTGAGCTGGAAGTCCTGCGCGTCCGCGCGAGACCGGAGGAAGACGGGGGCAACCCCCGCGGTGGCGCCGGCCACTCCGAGTGTCTTCAGAAACGAGCGACGGCTATGAGGTACCGGATCGGCCATGGCGTTCCCCTCCTTTGGGGTCTCCACACTGCGGGTCGATTGAATCCGGACCGAGGGCGATGGGTCCACGGAAGATAACACGGGCCGCCCGGTCCCTGGCAAGACGCTTTCTGCTAGACTCGACGCGAACTCACGTCGTACCCAGCCCCCGATCGGAGGAACTCCGCATGGAATTCGGCGTCCTGTTCACGTCGCACCCCAATCACGCCACCGAGCCCTACCCGCACCGGGCCGTCCACGCCCGGGTCACCGCCGAGATCCAGGCCGCCGACCGCCTCGGCTACGACACCGCCTGGGTGGCCGAGCACCATTTCTCGAACCAGTACGGGATCATGCCGGACGTCTTCACCTACCTGGGCTACCTGGCTGCCCAAACCACGCGCATCCGGCTCGGCACCGCGGTGGTGACGCTGCCGCTCTACGACCCGATCCGCGTCGTCGAGAACATGGCCTTCGTGGACATCCTCTCGGGCGGCCGCGTGGTGCTGGGGCTGGGCTCGGGCTACCGGCCCTACGAGTTCGAGGGCTTCGGGCGGGACTTCGACCATCGCCGCGACGTCCAGGAGGAAGCGATCGACCTGATCCTGGAGCTCCTGCACAAGCGGCGCGCACGCCACACGGGGCCGCACTTCCGCTCGGTGATCGAGGGCGAGTACGAGATCTTCCCGGTCAGCGAGCAGCAGCCCCACCCGCCGCTCTTCATGGCCGGCGCCACCGACCGGTCGCTGACTTACGCGGCGCGCCACGGCTTCGGGCTGATGCTCTCGACCCTGCCCTCGGCCGACACGCTGGCCCGGCAGATCGCGCTCTACCGGAGCCACCTCAAGGAGGCGCCCGCGCCGCTCGACCAGAACCCGGCCGCGGGCAAGGTGGACATCGCGCGCTGGGTCTACGTGGCCGACACCGACGCGGCGGCCAAGCGCGAGAGCGAGCAGGGCATCGTGCGGCACATCAGCCACTTCATGGGAGCGGGCACCGCGGGCTACCTGGGCAACGTCTCGGAGAAGAACCGGGCGGAGAGCCTCAGCTACGACGACCTGGCCGCGACCACGCTGCTGCACGGCTCGCCCGCCACCGTGATCGCCAAGCTCCGCGAGCTGCGCCACAAGACCGGCCTCACGTCCCTGCTGCTCCACTACCCGCCGTACTACGGCCACGACAAGGCGATGCAGAGCCTGCGGCTCTTCTCGGAGCAGGTGATGCCGGAGTTCCGGCCGCCGGTGGAGCGGGCGGCGGTGGCCTGAGCGGCAGGAACCGCAGCGCAGCCCCGCGCCGGTCCCTCGCTCCCGCTCGCGATTGACTTCGAAGAGGTCGGCTGTAAGGTGGATGGCACCACGGCCGACGCATTGCAAGAAAGGGGGCACCTCCATGGAGACGATGACCATCACCATCGAATCCGACCGCGGCACGCGCATGAGGTTCGAGGTCGAGCACGAGCCGCACTTCGATCTTCGCTCCGAGGAGGTCGACGGGCTCCACAGCACCGTCCGGACGGTCGAGAGCACGTTCGCGGGGAAGGACGATGGGCGGCTGTGCCTCGTTCTCGCCAAGCTGACCCTCGGCAGCATCCTCGAAGCGCTGCCCCTGGCCGATGAAGCCGAGGAAGAGGATCCGTGACGGCCGAATGGCGTTGACAACCGGGCACGATGCACCCAGACTCGCGGTGTCTCGTTAGTCTCCACTCCTCTTACCGCGGGAGGCGCGATGCCCTACGTCCTGATCCGGCACAAGGTCGCCGACTACCAGAAGTGGAGACGGGCCTTCGACGCCCACGGCAAGGTGAGACGCTCGGGGGGATCGAAGGGCGGACGACTGTTCCGGAGCGCGGCCCGGCCGAAGGACGTGTTCATCCTGTTCCGCTGGAACGATCTCCGTCAGGCCAAGAAGTTCACCAAGTCGACGGCCCTTCGGAAGGCGATGAAGGCGGCGGGTGTGCGCGGGAAGCCGGACGTGTTCTTCCTGCGGGAGAGCGCGCGCACCACGACCTAGGAGGCGCTCCGGCTCGTCAGTCGGCCAGCCGGGGCTGCCGGGCCAGGCGCAGGACCGGCGAGGCGAGGATCACCACCGCCTGGACGAGGAGGCCGGCCGCCGCCGCCACGATGTTGATGGCCGACACGCGGCCCAGCAGGTGCGACGGCGTCACGGTCTGCCGCAGCGTGGTCGTGCTGATCACCCACAGGATCGGCCCCACGCCCATGACGAAGAAGCTCGCCGCCGCGAGCCCGAAGGACGGCGCCCAGATGGTCACCACCATCAGGAGCGCGGCGCCCAGCCCCGCGACGGGCCCGATCACGATGACCACCCCGAACGGCAGCGCGCCGATCACGCGGCTGGCCAGGAGCGCGCCCAGCACCATGCCCACCCCGTAGGTGCCGAGCGTGACGCCCACATGGGTCGCGGAGAGAGCCAGGTGATGGACCGCGTCGGGCACGTACACCGCCTGCAGCACGAAGAACGCGGTGTTGAACACGAACTGGGTGATCAGGATCGGCAGCAGCAGCGAGTGGCGCAGCATGAACCCGGCGCCCTCGCCCAGATCGGCGAGCGGATGGCCGGAGGCCACCACCGCCCGGGCCGGCTCGCGCAGGCCGCCGAGCAGGATCACGCCGGCGGTGGAGAGCGCGGCGGCGAGGCCGAAGGCGGCGGAGGCGCCGGTCCAGCCCACCAGCGCGCCGGCCACCGCGGGCCCGCCCACGAAGGCGGCGGTGCGCGCCAGCTCGAGCCGGGCGTTGGCGGTAGCCAGCCCCTCGGGCGGCACCAGCGACGGCACGAGCGACGGCGCGGTGACGCTGTAGGCCACCGTCCCGCACGCGCCCGCGAAGCCCAGCAGCGCGAGCCACGACAGCGTCAGCCGTCCGGTCTGCGCGAGCGCCAGGGTCGCGATCAGCGAGCCCGCGCGCACCGCCTCGGCGACGGTCATGAGGCGACGGCGGGGCATGCGATCGGCCAGCAGCCCCGCCGGGATGGCCAGGATCAGGAACGGCAGCGTCTGCGCGGTCTGGAGGAAGCCGGTCTCACCCGCGCCGGCGCCGAGCGCGAGCACCGCCACCAGCGGCGTCGCGGCGAGCCCGATCTGCTCGGCGGACTGCGCGGCCAGGTTCGACCACGCCAGGCGGGGGAAGCCGGATGCGGTCTTCACGAACGGGTATACGGAGGTCGCGCGGAATCGGGTGGAAGACACCCACCCCCTCACCCTCGGGCCCCTCACCCTCGGGCCCCTCACCCTGCCCTCTCCCCAGAGGGGAGAGGGATCAGAGCTGGAGGAAGCGCTGCTGGATCGTGGGGTCCCGGCGCAGCGCCTCGGGGGTGCCCTCGAACTGGATGCGGCCCTGGTCCATCACGTAGAGGCGGTGGGAGAGAGCCATCGCGACCTCGAGGGTCTGCTCGACCAGCAGGATGGTGGTGCCGCGCCGGTTGATCTCGCGCAGGATCTCGGTGAGGCTCCGCACCAGCAGCGGGGCCAGCCCCTCGGTCGGCTCGTCCACCAGCATGATCCGGGGGTGGGAGACCAGGCCGCGCGCGATGGCCAGCATCTGCTGCTCGCCGCCCGAGAGGAAGCGGCCCTTCTGGGCGACGCGCTCACGCAGGCGCGGGAAGTACTCGAGCGCCTCCTCGAGCCGGCGCTCCGCGTCGGGGCCCGGCGCGGCCATGGTGCCGAGCCGCAGGTTCTCCAGCACGGTCAGGTTCGGCAGCACCCGCCGCTCCTCCGGCACCCAGCCGATGCCCCGTCGCACGATCTCGTGGGTCTCGAGGTTGGTGATGTCCTGGCCGCCCATGCGCACCGCCCCGCGCCGCGCCCGCGCGATGCCCATGATGGAGAGCAGGGTCGTGGTCTTTCCGGCCCCGTTGCGCCCGATCATGGTGACCACCTCGCCGTCGCCCACCGAGAGCGAGACGCCCTGGAGGATGTTCTCCTCGGGGGTGCCGTCGGCGAGCACCGCGCCCTGGTGCAGCACGGTGACCCGGTCCGAGATGCCCATGACCAGCTTCATCTTGTGCTCCACCAGCACCACGGTGCGCCCGCGGGCCAGCTCGCGGATCAGCACCATCGTCTCGTCGGTCTCCTCGGGGCTCATGCCCGCGGTGGGCTCGTCCAGCAGGAGCAGCGCGGGGTCCGAGGCCAGCGCGATGCCGATCTCCAGGTGCCGCTTCTCGCCGTGGGAGAGGTGCGCGGCAGGGCGCTCGGCCAGGCGCGCGAGGGAAACCGTGGCGAGGATGTCGGCCGCGCGCTCGCGGCAGCCCGCGATCCGGTCGGCGCGCGACCAGAAGTTGAACGAGCGCGCGTAGCCCTGCACCGCGACCCGCACGTTCTCGAGCACCGACAGGTGCGGGAAGATGTTGGTGATCTGGTAGGACTTGGCGATGCCGAGCCGGCACACCCGGTGCTGCGGCAGCCCGGTGATGTCGCTCTCCTGGAACAGCACGCGCCCGGAGGACGGCTCCATCTCGCCCGAGACCAGTCGGAAGAAGGTGGTCTTGCCCGCCCCGTTGGGCCCGATGATCGAGCGCAGCTCGCCCTTGCGCACCGTGAGGCTCACCGCGTTCACCGCGGTCAGGCTGCCGAAGGATCGGGTGAGCCGCTCGGTCCGCAGCAGCACCCCGTCGGGAGCGGTCATACCGTCGCGAAGAATCGCGCGGGGGCTCCCTCGGTGCCGGCGATCTTGTAGAAGGGGGCCGCGAACTCCACGCGCCGGCGCGGCAGCGCGGCCAGGTTGGTGAGCCCTTCCATGATGACCACGCCCGCGCCCAGGATCACCCGGTGCATCGCGAAGTCCTCCGAGGTGAAATCGGGCAGGCGCGCGCAGTACTCCTCGAAGAAGTCGAAGCCGATGTTCTTGGGCCCGCGCTCCACCAGCCACTGGGCGGCCCCGGGCGGCAGGTAGGGCGACCGGGTGAAGTAGTCGGGCCAGCGGCCGTACATCTGGTCGGTCCAGCCGGTCTTGAGCAGCACGATGTCGCCGCGCTTGACGTCGCCCGCCCCGCCCTTCTTGAGGTCGTCGACAGTGATCTCGTGGTTGGCCCCGACGAACGAGAGATCGACCACCAGCGCCTCGCCCATGACCTGGTCGAGCGTGATCTCGGCGGTGGTGATCCCGTTCTTGAACACGTGCAGCGGCGAGTCGATGTGGGCGCCGGTGTGCAGGCTCTGGTTCACGCTCGACACCTGCCAGAAGCCGGGCCCGCGCCGGTGCGGCGTCACCTCGAGCTTCATGTTGGTGGAGGGCGGGCTGAAGGTGTTCTCGTCCACCGTCACGGACAGGTCGATGAAGCGGCTCATGCGCGGGTCATTTCGTGAAGTTGGCGATGGCGCGGGCGGGCCCGGTCAGCTCCACGATGTGGAGCCCGGTGTCGGCCCGGTCCGCCAGGTAGATGAAGCCGCGGTCGTCCACGTCCACGTTGTTGGTCTGGATCGCGGTCTTGCAGCGGGGCGGGCCGCCCGCGACCTCGATGCAGCGCTTGTCCGTCTTCGCGGTGACCGACGGGATGTAGAAGCCGGCCTCGGTCGGGTGGAACGGGTCGCGCACGTCCACCGCCCGCACCCCCGCGTTGAAGTACGCGATGAACGCGAGGCGGCCGTAGTAGATCGGGCTGAACGACTCGTTGCTCGAGTGGGGGCCGAAGCGCCCGCCGCGCCGGCAGAAGTCGCCGGTGGGATCCGGCACCTCGAAGGTGGCCACCGAGAACGGGGTGCGCTCGGTGGTGACGTCCACCATGAACGAGAGCTGGCGGATCTCCTGGCACTCGTTGCGGAGGGATTCGGAGACCAGCAGCACGAAGTCGCGCGTGCGGCCCGGCACGCCCGGCGGCCAGTGCGGCACCGGGACGCCCAGGATCGGGAAGCTGGTGTGCCCACCCCAGGCCGGGGACATGTCGAGGCGGCCGAGCTGGGGATAGAGCAGGTTCTCGGGGGTCGGCGCGAAGCGGTCGGCAGCCTGGGGATTGCCCGCGAGGAGCTTCTCGCGGTCGACGATCTGCAGCACGCCCTTGGCCCCGGTGCCGTACGCGAAGTAGACGCGGTTCCGCAGCGCGATGGGCCCGTGCACACCCTCGGGCGCTACGCCGGTGGAGCCGGGCTCCTGCCCGGGCAGCCCGAAGTCGCGGATGAAGCGCGGCTGCGCCGGATCGCCCAGGTCGTAGATCTTGGTCATGCGGTTGGTGCGCCAGCCGGAGGGCGCGCCGTCCGAGACCAGGTAGGCGATGCCGGTGTCGCACTCCCACCAGTTCTTGTGCGTGCTCTTGAGGCCGTCGAGCATCGTGACGAGCCGGGCCGGCTTGGAGGGATCGGTCACGTCCCAGACCTCGTGCGCGAGGTTGCCGAGCGTGCGCAGGAGATAGGTCTTCTCCTTCTGCGCGCGCGGCAGGGTCTTGCCGTCGCAGACCCGCACCATGGCCGCCCCGCCCGCCTCGGCCTCGCCCTCCGCGCCCGGGATGTGATGCAGGTAGCGCGGCTGCTTCGGGTCGGTGACGTCCACGATGGAGGTGCCGTTGAGCTCTATCTGGCCGGTGAGCGGGTTCATGCGCTTTCCGCCGTGGTGGCCGACGTAGGCGATCCACCGCTCACCCTGGTGGTGGACGACCGGCTGGTAGGCCGAGCGGGCCTGGAGGTCGTCCGCGCCGACCAGGCGCATGTTGCGCTGCTCCTCCGCTGCCGCTGCGACGGGTGCGCAAGCCAGCAGGACACCGAGCAGTAACACGGCGGACCACGCGCTCACGGCGTTGTGCTCGTCGACATCGACGCTCCTCCCTGGTTGACACGCGGTGGCATGAGAGCGGGCCCCAAGCCTACCCGGGGGGCCGCCGGGCGGTCAATAGCCAAGCCCGGCGCTCACGTCACGGGAAGGGTGGATGCGTGACCGACCGGAGCCTGGGTCGGCGGTTTACAATCCCGGAATGGCCCAGCCGCGCCGTACCAGTCCAAGCACCTTCCTGGTCAACCTCGCCGGCAATTTCCTCGGCGCCGCCGTCGCGTTCCTGTACTTCCGCCTGGTGGACCACCACGCCGCGACCCTGCCCCGGGTCAGCCTGCACGAGGTCGTCCATCCGCTCCTCGTCTTCGCGGCGCTGATCGCTCTGGGCCACTGGCTCAACAATCGTTGGGTGGCCCCGATCAACCGGGCCACCCAGGGGCAACCGCTGTCCGAACGAGAAGCCGCGCTCGTCCGCCGCCGCGCGCTGCTCTTCCCTTACGTCTTGGCCGGGGTCACCTTCGCGGGCTGGGTGGTGGCCGGCCTCATGTCGGGCTTTGGCATGCCCTTCTTGATGGGGAGGAACGTCTCTGTGCAAGAGGGAGTACGGGTCGTCTTCGGCGTCAGCGTGCTGGCGGGCAGCGTGACCACCGCCTTCATCTTCTTCGTCAGCGAGCAAATCTGGCGGCAGCGCCTGCCGCTCCTCTTCCCGGCCGGTGACCTGAGTGCGGTGCCACGGGTGCCGCGCTTGGCGGTGCGCGTGCGCCTGCTCGCCATCTTCCTGCTCACCGCGGTGGTGCCGCTCGCGGTGCTCGGCATCCTCGCGTACGTGCGCGGGCTCGATTTGCTGGATGCCGACCCGGCCACCGCCCGGGGGATCGTGTCCGGGCTGCGCTCGACGGTCCTGTTCTTCGTGGGTGTCGGCGTCGTCGTCGCAGTGGGCCTGGCCCTCTTCGCGGCCAACAGCGTCGCGGGACCCTTGAAGGACGTGGAGGCGGCGATGGCCGAGGTGGAGCAGGGCCGCCTGGACGGCCGCGCCCCGGTGGTCAGCACCGACGAGATCGGCGCGGTCGCCGAGGGCTTCAACCGGATGCTCCACGGGCTGCGCGAGCGCGAGATGGTCAAGGAGACGTTCGGCAAGTATGTCACCCCCGAGATCCGCGACGAGATCCTCGCCGGCCGTATCAGCGGCGAGGGCGAGCTGAAGGAAGTCACCGTCCTCTTCGCGGACATCCGCGACTTCACCCCCTGGGTCGAGGCCACCGCCCCCCGCGACGTCGTCCGCGACCTCAACGAGTACTTCACCGAGATGGCCGAGGCGATTCGCGCCCAGCGCGGCCTCGTGCTGCAGTTCATCGGCGACGAGATCGAGGCGGTGTTCGGCGCCCCCATCGCCGCCCGCGACCACGCCACCATGGCGGTGCGGGCTGCGCTCGATATGCGCGGGCGGCTCCACGCCTGGAACGCCCGCCGCGAGGCCGCCGGCAAGCCCGCCCTGCGCCACGGCATCGGCATCCACACCGGCACTGTGCTCGCCGGCAACATCGGCGGCGCGGAGCGGCTCTCCTACGCGCTGGTGGGCGACCCGGTGAACCTGGCCTCGCGCATCCAGGGCCTCACCAAGGACTTCAAGGTCGACATCCTGGTCAGCGAGGCCACCCGCAAGAGCATCGACCCCGCGGTGCCGGTCGAGGAGCTGCCCGCGGTGCGCATCAAGGGCCGGGCCGAGGAAGTGAACGTCTACAAGGTGGTGTGAGACTCTCTCGACATGGGCTCTTCGCGAAATTCGACGTCAAGGATCATCCTCGGCATCCTGGGCGTCGGCAACCTGCTCGGCGCCCTCGTGTCGTTCTTCTATTTCCGGTTCGTCGACTCCACCGCGGCGGAGCTGCCGGACGTGGGGCTCCTCGAGATCGTCTACTCGATCGTCGCGTTCGGCGTGCTCGTCTTCATCGGGTACCGGGTCGGCCGGCGCTGGGCCGATCCCCTGATCAGCTGGCGCGGGCCCGAAGGCCTCCCGGACGCCACCATCGCCATGACTCGCCGGCGCGCGCTGCTCTTGCCCTATGCGCTGGCCGGCATCTCGGTCGTGGGCTGGCTGCTGGCCGGCGTGATCTGGGGCGTCGTCTTGCCGTACCTCGCCGGCATCCTGGTGCCGCACCGCATCGCTCGCGTGATCTTCGGCACCACGGTGATCGCCGGCGGCGTGACCTGCACGTTCATCTTCTTCTCGGTCGAGCACCTGTGGCGGCGCCGGATCCCCGCGTTCTTCCCCGACGGCGACCTGAGCACCGTCCGGAATGCGCCCCGTTTCCCGGTCCGCGCCCGATTGCTCGGCATCTTCTTCATGGTGAGCCTCGTCCCCCTGAGCGTGCTCGCCGTGCTGTCGTACACGCGGGCGCTGGCCCTGGTGGGCGCCGACCCCGCGGCGGCCGCCGAGGCCGTGGGCGGACTTCGCCTGATCATGATCTTCATCCTCGCGGCGGGCATGGTCGCGGCGGTGGGCCTGTCCATCTTCGCGGCCAACAGCGTCGCGGGACCCTTGAAGGACGTCGAGGCGGCGATGGCCGAGGTAGAGCAGGGCCGCCTGGGCGGCCGCGCCCCGGTGGTCAGCACGGACGAGATCGGCGCGGTCGCCGAGGGCTTCAACCGGATGCTCCACGGCCTGCGCGAGCGTGAGATGGTCAAGGAGACCTTCGGCAAGTACGTCACCCCCGAGATCCGCGACGAGATCCTCGCCGGTCGCATCAGCGGCGAGGGCGAGCTCAAGGAAGTCACCGTCCTCTTCGCGGACATCCGCGACTTCACCCCCTGGGTCGAGGCCACCGCGCCCCGCGACGTCGTCCGCGACCTCAACGAGTACTTCACCGAGATGGCCGAGGCCATCCGTGCCCAGCACGGCCTCGTGCTCCAGTTCATCGGCGACGAGATCGAGGCGGTGTTCGGCGCGCCGATCGCCTCGCGCGATCACGCCGCGATGGCGGTGCGGGCCGCGCTCGACATGCGCGGACGGCTCCGCGCCTGGAACGCCCGCCGCGAGGCCGCCGGCAAGCCCGCGCTGCGCCACGGCATCGGCATCCACACCGGCACCGTGCTCGCCGGCAACATCGGCGGCGCGGAGCGGCTCTCCTACGCGCTGGTGGGCGACCCGGTGAACCTGGCCTCGCGCATCCAGGGCCTCACCAAGGACTTCAAGGTGGACATCCTGATCAGCGAGGCCACCCGCAAGAGCATCGACCCCGCGGTGCCGGTCGAGGAGGTGCCCGCGGTGCGCGTCAAGGGCCGGGCCGAGGAAGTGAACGTCTACAAGGTGGTGTGAGGCGTGGCGCTCCACGCGTTCCGCTTCGGCGTCACCGCCCCGACCGTCCGGTCGGGCCCCGCCTGGGTGGAGCGCGCCCGGCGCATCGAGCAGCTCGGCTACTCGATCGTCCACGTCCCCGATCACTTCCGCGACCAGCTCGCCCCGGGGCCCGCGCTCACCGCCGCCGCGGTGGCGACCACGCGGCTCCGCGTGGGCTCGCTCGTCTTCTCCAACGACTTCCGCCACCCGGTGGTGCTCGCCAAGGAGGCCGCCACCATCGACGTGCTCTCGGGCGGGCGCTTCGAGCTGGGGCTCGGATCCGGCTGGCTCCGGGAGGAGTACGACCAGGCCGGCATCGCCTTCGACGCGCCGGGCACCCGGATCGAGCGGCTCACCGAAGCCGTCTCCATCGTCAAGGGGCTGCTGGGCGACGAGCCGGTGACTCGCGCTGGCCGGCACTACACGATCACCGGGCTCCAGGGGCGGCCGAGCCCGGTCCAGCGTCCGCATCCGCCCATCCTGATCGGCGGGGGCGGGCAGCGCACCCTCTCGCTGGCGGCGCGCGAGGCCTCGATCGTCGGCCTCGTGCCGCGGGCGCGTCGGGACGGCGGCGGGCTGGAGCGCGGGGACTTCGGCGAGGCCGCGCTGCGGGAGAAGGTCGGGTGGGTGCGCGACGCCGCGGGGGATCGGTTCGAGGCCCTGGAGCTGCACGCGCTGATCCAGGCGGCGATCGTGACCGACCAGCGGATGGCGGCGGCGGAGCAGCTGGCGGCGCGGTTCCGCGTCGGGCGCGAGGTGGTGCTCGAGAGTCCTTACGTGCTGATCGGCACCGTGGGCGAGATCTGCGAGACGCTGCGGCAGCGGCGGGAGTCGTACGGGATCTCGTATCTCACCGTGTTCGATCGGGATCTGGAGATCTTCGCGCCGGTGGTGGAGCGGCTGGCTGGGACGTGAGGCACTACCCCTCACCCTACCCTCTCCGCTGGGGGGAGAGGGGGCGGGCGATCACGAGGCGGTAGCCCAGGTCGAGCGCGGGGCGATCGACCAGGGCTGCGTTGCGGCGGCGCCACGTGCCGTCTTCCAGGTCGCGGCGGAGGCGCGCGAGGCCCGGCTCCACGTCGGCCAGCTTGGTGAAGGTGGAGATGGCTCCGCGCACGGCCGCGTCCAGGTAGGCCTCGGGGCGCCGCCAGTAGGCGCCGAGGAAGCCGTCGACGCAGTCGTGGGGGATCGGGAGCGGGCGCACCTCCATCGGCCCGAGGAGGCGACGGAGCGCGTCGAGCGGCTCGAAGATCGCGCGGTCGAGGGCGACCAGCTCCGGGAAGTAGTCGTCCACCAGCCAGAACGGCGCCGCGTCCGGCTCCCACGTGAGGATGACCACGCGGTCCCGGGCCACGCGCCGGAGCTCGGCCAGGCCCCTCGCGCGATCGGGCCAGTGGTGCACCGTCAGCACGGCCAACGTCGCGTCGAAGGCGCCGACGGGGAACGGCAGCGCGGTGGCGGAGGCCTGGATCACCGGGGCGCTGCCGGGTGGGCGCTGGCGGATCATCTCGGGGGACGGCTCGACGGCCACGACGCGACGATCGACCGGCTCGTAGGAGCCGGCGCCGGCGCCCACATTCAGGATGGATCTCGCGGGGCCGAGGGCCTCCACGATAGCCGACGCGATGCGGGGGTCTGCGCGGCGGTGCGCGCGGTAACCGATGCCAATCTGGTCGTAGAGGTGGGACATGCCCCTCACCATACCGGCCCCTCACCATACAGGCCCCCTCACCCTACCCTCTCCCCTGGGGGGAGAGGGTTGAGTGGAGGAGAGACTCGTCTTACCTGAATCTCGGGAGGACTTCGCGAGCGAAGAGGTCCATGGAGCGGTGGACCTTGTCCTCGGGGAGGCCCCCGAAGTTCATCCAGCACATGAGCTGGCCGACACCCATCTGGCGCATCTGCTCGATGTGGCGCGCCACCGTGTCGGGCGAGCCGAAGGCGAGCGTCTCGGCCACGAGTCCCTCCCACGTGATCTTCGAGAGCCGCTCGGCCATCGCGCGGAAGCCGGGCTGGAGCGTGGGGTGGCTCGCCTCGATGCGCTCGGGGATGAGGAACTTGCGGAAGGACTCCTGGTACCACATCTCCGCATCGCGGGCCTCTTCCAGCGCCTGCGCGTCGGTCGGCGCCACGTAGATCTGCCGCGAGACGCCCCAGAGCGAGAGCAGGGCCGCGATGTCCTCCGGGCTGCGCCCGGCCTTCTGCAGGGTGGCCACGTAGCGGTCACGGCTGGCCGCGAGCTGCTCCACACCGCCGAAGAGCAGCGAGTTCAGCATGGGCCAGCCGCGCAGCGCGGTGCCCTCGATGGAGTCGGGCGACACGCACACCTGGTAGAGCGGCGGGTGCGGGCGCTGCAGCGGCTTCGGGATCACGCGCACCTCGGGGATCTGGAAGTAGCGGCCGTCGTACGAGAAGCGCTCCGCGGTCCACGCGCGCTGGATGATCTGCACCGCCTCGTCGAAGCGCTCGCGGCTCTCCACCTGCGGGATCCGGTAGCCGATGAACTCGGAGGGCCGGTTGCCGCGCCCGACGCCCACGTCGAGCCGGCCACCCGAGATGATGTCGACCAGGGCGAGCTGCTCGGCGATGCGGATCGGGTCGTGGAACGGCAGGATCGCGGCGGCCAGGCCGATGCGCACGCGCGACGTCCGCGAGGCCACCGCGGAGGCCAGGGTGGCCGGGTCGACCGAGAGGCCGTAGTCGATGAAGTGGTGCTCGGTGAGCCACACCTCGTCGAAGCCCAGCTCCTCGGAGCGGACCATCTGGTCCAGCTCGCGCTGGATGATATCGGCGTGTCGACGGCCGGGGGTGGCCTGCAGGAAGAAGTAGGTGCCGAAGCGCATCACGCGACTCCCAGGTATCGAGTCTTCACGTCATCGTTGCTCATCAGCTCGCCCGGCGTGCCGCTGTGCACGATCTGCCCGCGGCTCAGCACGTGCACCCGATCGGCGACCGAGAGCGCCAGGGCCAGGTTCTGCTCCACCAGCAGGATCGACAGCCCGCTCCGCTTCAGCTCCGCGATGACCCGGCCCACCTCGCGCACCAGCAGGGGCGCCAGGCCCTCGGTCGGCTCGTCCAGCAGCAGCAGCTCGGGATTCGACATGAGCGCCCGCCCGATCGCCAGCATCTGCTGCTCGCCCCCCGAGAGCTTGTTGGCCCGGTTGGCCGCCCGCTCCCGCAGGCGCGGAAACAAAGCATACACCTGCTCCAGGCTCCATCGCCCGGTGCCGCGGCGGGCGACCTCGAGATTCTCGCGCACGCTGAGCGACGGGAACACCCGGCGGCCCTGCGGCACCAGGGCCATGCCCAGCTCCACCATGCGGAACGACGGCAGGCGGGTGATCTCGGCGCCCTTGTAGCGGACGTGCCCGTCGCGAGGCGGGGTGAAGCCCACGATGGAGCGCACCAGCGTGGTCTTGCCCATGCCGTTGCGCCCGAGGATGGCCAGCACCTCGCCCGGGTCCACCCGCAGCGAGATGCCGTGGAGCACGTGGCTCTCGCCGTAGTAGGTGTGGATGGCCTCTACCTCAAGCGCCAAGGTAGATCTCCTTCACCTGCGGATCCGCCTTCACCTGCTCGCGCGGGCCGTCGGCGATGACGCGGCCGTAGTGGAGCACCGCGACCATCTCGGAAAGCTCGAGCGCGATATCCATGTCGTGCTCGATCATCAGCACCGTGATCGCGGGATCGAGCCGCCGCAGCAGCCCGGCCATCAGCCGCGACTCCGCGGGCGAGAGCCCGGCGGTGGGCTCGTCCAGCAGCAGCACCTTCGGCTGGCCGGCCATGGCCAGGGCGATCTCGAGCTGGCGCTGCTCGCCGTGCGAGAGATTCCTCACCACCGCGTCGGCGAGGGCCCCCAGCTCGAGCGACGCGAGCGTGGCCCGCGCCCGGTCGAGCAGCGTGGTGTAGCGCCGCACCGGGCGGAGCATCGCGAAGCGCGTCGGGGTGTGGGCCTGCACCGCGAGCAGGCAGTTCTCCAGCACGCTCAGATCGGGGAAGAGGTTGGTGATCTGGAACGTGCGGGCGAGACCGAGAGCCGCGCGGCGATGCGCGGGGGCACCGGTGACGTCCTGGCCGAAGAGGGAGATGCGGCCCGAGCTCGCTGGCATGGCGCCCGAGATCAGGTTGAAGAGCGTGGTCTTGCCCGCGCCGTTCGGGCCGATGAGGGCGCGGCGCTCGCCCGGGCGCACCTCGAGGGTCACGCCGTCCACCGCCTGGAGGCCGCCGAAGGAGCGGCAGACGTTGTCGAGGCGCAAAGCAAGGGCCCCCTCACCCTGCCCTCTCCCCAGGGGGGAGAGGGGGACATTCGGGGTCATCGGCAGCGGCCTCGCAGGGCGCCCACGATGCCGTTGGGCGCGAAGAGGATCACCCCGATATAAACGCCGCCCAGGATGAGCAGCCACCGCTTGGTGTAGACGCTGACGAAGTTCTTGAGGAACACGATGATGCCGGCGCCCAGCGCGGGCCCGATCAGGGTGCCGGGGCCGCCGAGCGCGACCATCAGCAAGGTCTCCACCGAGGTGACGAGCTGCACGTCGTTCGGGCTGACGAAGCCGTTGTAGTAGGCCCAGAGCGTGCCGCCGAAGCCCGCGAACACGCCGGAGATGACGAAGGCCGCGTACTTGTGCAGCCACACGTTGTAGCCCAGCGCCTGCATGCGCGTCTCGCTGCCCCGGATGCCGCGCAGTCCGAGGCCGAAGGGCGAGACCACCAGCAGCCCCATCAGCGCCCACGCCACCGCGGCCGACACCAGGCAGAAGTAGAAGAAGGGCACCGGCCCGCTCAGGTCGAGCGGCCCGAGCGACGGCCGCGGGACCCCGGCGATGCCGTTGTCGCCCTTGGTGAGCGAGACCCAGCGGAACGCGAGGCCCCAGATCACCATGCCGAGCGCCAGCGTGATCATGAGGAAGTAGGTGCCGGTGGCGCGGATGGCGAGCAGCCCGAAGACGGCGGCGGTGGCCGCGGCCAGCAGCACGCCCACCACCAGGCAGGCCACGAGGCCGGCCTGCTTCTCGGTGGCCATGATCGCGACCGCGTAGGCGCCGACACCGAAGTAGGCCGCGTGGCCCAGCGACGAGAGGCCGGTGTAGCCCAGCAGGACGTCGAGGCTCATGGCCAGGATGCCCACGATGAGCGCCTGGGTCAGCAGGGTCAGCGGGTAGGCCGGCAGCAGGGGCGCCACCACGGCCAGGACCACGACCCCCGCCGCGGCCAGCAGCGCGCGGCGCGCGATCATGAGCGGCCGAAGAGGCCCGTCGGTCGGAGGGCGAGGATGAGCGCCATGGGCGCGAAGAGCGTGAAGTAGGACAGCTCGGGGAAGAGCGCCTTGCCGAAGTTGTCGAGCAGGCCCACCAGCAGGCTGCCCGCGACGGCGCCGGGCAGGCTGCCGAGCCCGCCCACGATGACCACCACGAACGCGTAGGGCAGGACCTCGAAGTCGGCCCCCGGGTACACGCCGAGGAAGCCGCCGCCGATCACCCCGCCCAGCGCGGCCAGCGCGGCCCCGAGCGCGAAGACGGCCAGCGAGACACGCGGCACGTTGATGCCCACGCCCTGGGCCATCTCCGCGTCGTCCACCGCGGCGCGGATCATCGCGCCCACGCGCGTGCGGTCGAGCACCAGCCAGAGGGCCAGACCCACCACGGTGGCCACGCCCACGATGAAGATGCGGTAGATCGGAAACACCGCGCCGCCCAGGCGGGTGGTGCCGGTCAAGAGCGCCGGGATCGGCACCGTGTACGGGTCGCCGCCCCAGATGAGCAGCGCCAGGTCCT
>WNFF01001841.1_pt1 | contig 17613 bp, 17 predicted proteins | sample 5400441 | NCBI WGS metagenome assembly WNFF01 (sample SAMN13153345, study PRJNA577476) | soil metagenome | isolation source: 120 cm saprolite under Douglas fir tree site 2 hole 3 replicate 1 | place: USA:California | collected 2015-04-18 | reverse complement strand
GGTGGCGCTACCTACGTGATTCCAGGCGTGGCCGAAGCGAACGGATCTTCGGTGCCCATGCTGGTATTCACTTCCGACATACCGGTTATTGATGAAGGCAAGGGAACGCTCACTGCCATCGACCAGCAGCGCCTCTTGCAGGCTGCTACGAAGTGGAGCGCTGTGGTGAAACGGCCGCAGATGCTCCCTGACATCGTTCGCAGAGCATTCCGCGCAGCTACCAGTGGCCGGGGAGGAGCCGTCCACGTCGTCCTCCCAGAAGATGTGCTGATGGAAGAGGCGCCCCACATGGCGATCTATGCTGAGCCAGCCTGTCGCTGCTATCCCTCCTATCGCACGCAAGCGCCCAGAGGCTCGCTCGAGGGAATGCTGGACGCATTGCTGGCGGCACAACGCCCGGTAATCGTTGCAGGAGGTGGAGCAGTGCTCTCGGGCGCCTGGGATGAAATCACACGGCTTGCTGAGATTCTACATATTCCCGTCGCGACGACCATCAACGGCAAGGGCAGTATCAATGAAATGCATGCATGGAGTGCAGGTGTTATCGGCGGCAATGGCGGCCGTCCCTATGCCAATCAACTCCTGGCAGAGGCGGATTGTATTTTTTACCTCGGCACAAAGGTCAATTCGCTGATTACCCTGAAAGGCACGATTCCAGCACCTGGACGAGCCGTTACAGTGCTGCAACTCGATGTCGATCCAAATGAGTTGGGCAACAACGTGCCTACGGCCATTGCGGCCTGTGGCGATCTGAAAGAGTCCCTCGCCGCGCTCTTAGAGATCGCGAGCGGGCGCAATACCACCGCGCCATCGCGCCAGTGGTCTGTGCAGGCACTGGCAGAGCGCGCAGCGGCCTACTGGGCTGAGGTAGCGGAGCGATCAGCCTGCAACGATGTCCCGATTGCGCCGCAGCGTGTGATCGATGCCCTCTGGCGGCATACCCCAGGCGATGTGGTAGTCGTCGCCGACCCGGGCACGATGACCCCTTTCACGGCTGCCCAATTCCGCACCAGGCGTCCCGGGCGCTCCATCGTCATCCCGCGTGCTCACGGTGGCCTGGGCTATGCCCTGCCTGCAACGGTGGGCGCGGCCTTCGCCAGGCCGCACGAACGCATCGTTGGCCTGGTGGGCGATGGCTCGTTCGGCATGTCTGGTACGGAACTCGCTACCATCGCCAGCCTGCACCTGCCCATCACCATCATCTTGTTCAATAACGGCAGCTTTGGTTGGATCAAGATGCTGCAGCGCCTCTACTACGGCGAACGCTATCTTGGCGTTGATTTCACCGGCAAAATGGACGCCGCCGCTATCGCAGAAGCATTTGGCATACGCGGTGTACGCATCACCGATCCAGAGCAACTGATTCCTGCCATTACTGATGCGCTGGCCAGCAATGAGCCTGTATTCATTGATGTACCGACGAAATCGGAGCTAGAGGAGGTGCCGCCGGTGCATGCCTGGCAGGTTGCTTCCAAAGGATGGGACCAAAAACCCTGATAAGTTATTTGGGTAGTGTATCTTCATAGAAGAGGCTGCGTTGCAAAAACACTGTGAGGACGAACAGGGCTTGTGAATTATTGCTAGCCTCTTTTGAGAACTACCGGACCTGATTTTGTGCCTGGACAACAGGCACCATGCCCTCGCCTGGCTTATAGTCGGGCGATTGGTGGCGGAAGTAGGTGTTGTAAAGCTGCGCGTAGTGACCGCCTTGCTGCATTAAGGTGGCGTGATTGCCCTCCTCCACAATTTTGCCAAAGTCGAGTACGATGATGCGGTCGGCGCGGCGGATGGTGGAGAGGCGGTGCGCGATGAGGATAGCGGTGCGCTCTTGTAAGATCAAATCAAGCCCCTCCTGAATCTGTGCCTCGGTGAGCGGGTCAACGCTGGCGGTGGCCTCATCGAGAATGATGATAGAGGGGTCTTGCAGCAGGACGCGCGCCAGGGCAACCAGTTGACGCTGGCCTAAAGAAAGCGATCGACCAGCTTCCCCTACCAGCGTATCCAGCCCTTCGGGCAGTGCGTCCAGCCAGTCGCCGTTGCCGATATGCTGCCCAACATAGACGACCTCTTCATCGCTGGCGTCGGGGCGGGCATAGCGGATATTGTCGGCCACCGTTCCCGAAAAGAGGAAAGGAATTTGCGGCACAATGCCAAGGCGCTGGTGATACTCGTGCAGGTCAAACGAGCGAATAGCGCGTCCATCGATCAAAAGCTGACCACCCTGAAATTCGTAGAAGCGCGACACCAGGCGGGCGATGCTGGTTTTACCCGCGCCGGTGTGTCCCACGAGAGCGACCGTTTCCTTAGGAGCAATCTTCAAGTTGAAGTTTGCCAGCACCGTTTGACGATCATCGTAGCTGAAAAACACCTTTTTGAACTCAATTGCTCCCTGCAAGCGGCCTACGGGCTGCTGATCTTCCTGATGTACACGCGGTTCCGCGTCGATGAGGGCGAAGATACGTTCGCTGGCCGCCAGTCCAAGCTGGAACTGGCTCCAGAAGGCCGCGATGCTGGTAATGGGATACCACAGGATGCGAATGCCCTGCAAGAAAAGAAACCAGTCACCCGCTGTGATGCTGTGATTCAGCGCGTCCAGCCCACCGAAGTAGACGACGATGACCATACCGATGTTGGCGACCAGTACCAGCACGGGAAATACGCCATTATAGACAAAGCCCGAACGGACATTCACATGGTACGACTGGTCATTGACCCGCTTGAACTCGTCGTACATGTGCTGTTCCTGGCGGAAGTTCTTGGCGACTGTGATGCCGCTGATGGCTTCCTGCACGTTGGCGTTGACGTTCGCCATTGAACGTTGCGAGCGCTGGGTGGTGCGCCGCGCGATGCGCCGGAAGAGCAGCGCGATAGCCGCGATGAACGGCACAATGCTAAACGTCAGCAGCGCCAGTTCGAAACTTCTTAGCAACAAGACGACCGCGATCAGTCCGAAGAGCAACACCTGGCTGACCAAGTTGAGTGTCAGCGTCACAACGGAAGCGAAATCCTCCGTGTCAGATGTGACCCTGCTGACAATCTTTCCCGATGGGAACTCGTCGTAGAAGGACATGTCGCGGGCGAGGACTGCGTTGAAAGCGTCCTTACGCAGATGCAAGACAACATCGCCCACCGCTTGCGCTGTCAGCCATTGACGGAAGAAGTTGCTCACCCACGAAAAGACGCCTGAGAGGAGGATCGCGCCGATCAGCAGCAGGATCACCTGTCCTGTAGGTGAGCCAACCACGAGGTTGATACCATAGGAGATAAGAATGGGAAAGACCGTATCAAGCAGCGAGGTAAGGACGATGAGGGCGGCAACGATCAGCATGATACGCAGTTTGGGGCGGAAATAGCCAATGGTGCGCGCGATCAACTGGCGGTCGCTATAGTTGCGATCATACGCCTCGGCATCCAGCCCATCCATGATGAAGCCCATAGGTTGCTCCTTTTATCCTGCGAGGTGCCGCGTATCGGAGGCGGCGGGTAAGGCTGTTTCATAATGCACGAACATGCGGCGGTAGGTGTCACAGCGCTGCAACAATTCGTTGTGGCTTCCCTGGTCGATCAGTTCGCCGCGTTTCAAGACGAGTATTTTATCGGCCCAGCGGATTTGCGACAGGCGATGTGTAATCAGCAGCGTGGTGCGGCCCTGCAAGATGCGGTGAATGGCCTTCTGGATTTCGTCTTCAGTGGCGCTGTCGATAGCGCTGGTCGAGTCGTCGAGCATCAAGATGCGCGGGTCGGTCAGCAGGGCGCGGGCGATGGCGATGCGCTGGCGTTGACCGCCCGAAAGAGTGATGCCACGTTCGCCAATCAGAGTAGCGTAGCCGTCTTTGAAGCTTTCGATGAAGCCGCTGGCCTGGGCATCACGCGCGGCCTGCTCGATGGCTTGCTGGTCGGCATCCTGGCCCAGGCCATACGCGATATTCTCGGAGATTGTGCGCGAGAAAAGGAAGATATCCTGCTCGATGCTGGATACCTGCGAGCGCAGGGCGTCGAGGCTCCATTGTCGCGCGTCCACGCTATCGACCAGGATGCGTCCTTCATCGACATCATAGATGCGGTTGACCAGCTTGGTGAGGGTGCTTTTGCCAGCGCCGGTCTGACCAACGATAGCGATAGTTTGCCCTGCGAGCGCGTGGAACGAGATGTTTTTCAGGACGGGTGTATCGCCATAGCTGAAGCTGACGTTCTCGAAGACGATGTCGCCGCGTATCTGCTCGCTATAGCCGCCCTCGTTCTCGTCCAGCTCGGTCTCTTCTTTCAGGATCACCAGGATGCGTTCCGCGCCCGACATGCCCAGTTGCACCAGGCTAAAGGACCAGTTGGCGTTGAAAGCCGGGTAGTGCAATAAGATCATCAGCCCCATATACGCTACCAGGCCGCCCACCGAAAGCTGGTGATGCAGCACTAATAGCAGGCCGTGCAAGAAAGCCGCAACCAGGGCTAGCGAGAGCAGCAGAGGCGGGAGATACCACGCCTGCACCAGCCCGTTTTGAATGAAGAAATCGCGATAACGGCTGGCGTTGCGCTCGAACTTGTGCCTCTCCTGTCGCTCCTGAGCGGTGGCCTTGACGACTTCGATGCCGCTCACCGCTTCGTTCAATCCAGCGTTGAGGTTGCCAAACTGCTCGCGCATACTGTCCGAGACAGGGTCGAGTTTGCGCGAATAGTAGCCCAACGCGATCAGAAACGCCGCCGTGAAGAGTACAGGTGTCAGCAGCAGTTGCCAGTTCAACAGCCCGATGAAGATAAGATTTATCGCCAGGCTGGTAAACGAGTCGAAAATGAGATCGAAAGCGGGCACGATCATCATGCTTAACTGGGCCATATCATTGGCGGCGCGAGCCATGATGTCACCCACACGCTGCCGGTTATGGAAGGTCTGGCTTTTGCCGAGCAGGTTGGCATACAACTCGGCGCGCGCATCACGCGCTACCCGCTTCCCAACCAGTTCGGGAAACAGACGCGCACTCAAATCGCACCACCCCGAAACTACCACGACGCCCAGCAGGATGAGCGACAGGCGCGCTAACTGGCCTCTGTCACCTTGCAGGACCGCGTTAAAAGCCTGGCCCGTCAGCACCGGCATAAGAGACACCAGCATGTTAACGATCAAAACAAGCACCACGTAGGTGATAATAAGATGGGGATAGCGAGCGAGGTGAGAGGCGACCCAGCGTACCGGACTGGCCTGGTTAAACCGGTATTCGCCGGCCACAGTGAATTCGCGTTTGATCAAGGGAACTCCCTTCGTTGCGTTAGCGCAGAGATGGATGATAATCCCTATGAGGCGTTGGTACAGATATTCTACCATACCGCGGGGCAAAAAGTAGAGGCTCATGTCTTTTGGATAAGAGTAGAATCGATATCGCTATCTTATCTCTTGTGAGAAGCCTCTCTCAGCAATAATTCACATGATTCCCGCCATTACCGATGCGCTGGCCAGCAATGAGCCTGTATTCATTGATGTACCGACGAAATCGGAGCTGGAGGAGGTGCCGCCGGTGCATGCCTGGCAGGTTGCTTCCAAAGGATGGGCCCAAAAACCCTGATAAGTTATTTGATTTGCGCTTTTTGCTGATATGGATTATAGTAGGATATGCGGAGCGGGTAGAAGAGCTAAATATAGCTTAGAGAAGAAAGAGCATGCATTTATGAGTGAAACAGAGCAGGAACAGCAACGGTCAGATGAAATATCTCTTCCTGTCGATCCGCCTCCTCCAACTTTTCTCAAGATCACTGGGCCTTTACCTGGCGGAAGACAGCTTACGCGTCCATTAGATGTAAAGATTGCGTATGATGATGGAGAGGTTGTTGTGAGTGAGCCACGCTTTCATATCCATGCTGTAGGTCCAACAATAGCACAGGCACTAGCAGAACTCAGGCGTCTCCTTTCAGAAGAACTAGACGAACTCACCGCTGATGAAGAGGAATTGGGACCACGCCTAAAGGCAGAACTTCAATATCTTCGTGATCTTATTAGAGCGGCGTAGTAGAATGGCTGGGCTTGAATCGGATAAGGTGGAGAAAGCACTTCTTGGAAAGATGCGAGCAGTGCGTCGAGAAGGTAAAGATTGGAAGTACATCATCTACAACGATCAAAAAAAGCAAGTCTCTAGAACACTCCTTTCCAAAGGTGCTAAGCACTCATTAGGTCCTAACCGAGTATCGGAGATGGCTCGCCAGTTAGGGCTTGAGACTTCTAAGCAATTTCACGATCTAGTTAACTGTCCACTTAGCCGTGACAAAGCTCTGGAGATTATAGAGCGCAATTCACCATCAGATTTAACAAAACGAGATGGCTAAATACGAGCATTACGGAGAATAGCCACAGCATATGAAACGAGCTGCCCGACTGCATTTTGCGCGGGCATTCCGTTCACGCCCGTTCACGCTCCTCTGGGTGGGGCAGACCGTCTCCGTCCTCGGCGATGCCGTGTTTAATGTAGCCATAGCCTGGGAAGTCCTGCTCCTTACCGGCTCGGCTACGGCAATGAGCCTTATCCTCATTGCGCAGTGGGCTCCAAGAATAGTGTTTCTTTTACTTGGCGGAGTGATTGCTGACCGCATGTCGCGGCGCCTCCTCATGCTGTGGGCTGATGCAGGGTGTGGATGCATCGTAATGGTGGTAGCCTGGCTGAGCTGGGCTCACCTGCTGCAATTCTGGCACCTCGTAGCCCTGGCCCCTTTGTTTGGCATTGTGAGCAGCTTCTTTGACCCGGCTTATCAAGCGATTATGCCGCAGCTGGTAGAGACAGAGACACTTTCATCTGTCAATTCGCTCACTACCCTGAGCCGGAATGTAGGCTTTTTGCTAGGACCCGCGCTGGGAGCAATCTGTGCCACGCTGCTTGGCCAGGCAAGCGCCTTCGCCTTCGATGGGTTGACCTTTGCGATCTCGGCGCTCTGCCTGCTGGCGCTTCGTCTTCCTCCCTCACCAGCGCCCTCTCAAGCGATAGCCTCAGCTCATCCTGCTGAAGCAGGTGGCCCACGCGAAGGGGTATGGGGCGCAATGAGAGATGCGCGTGAAGGCCTGCGTTACGTGTTCAGTATTATACAGGCTGTGGGTGACGGTTCTGGCTTCGCCGCTGGTCAGCGCCGGTTTTGCAGGGTCGATGTGGGTATCGCTGCCAAGGCTAGTCCATAATGTTTATGGCGCGGGGGTCTGGCTGATCGGGGCAATGGCGACAGCGGATGCAGTTGGCTCGATTATCGCTGCTCTTACTATAGGCAATGCACACAAGTTACGACGTGGCATCGTTGCATATAGCGCAGTCCTCGCCGGCGGTCTCGCACTCATAGCCTGTGCTATACCGCTGCCACGGCCTGTCGAGCCTGCAATCGCAATTGTTGCATCGACGCTCGTCGGCGCTGGCGTGGCAACTTTCACGATCCTCTGGGGGACGATACAACAAGAGAAGGTGCCGAACGACAAACTGGGCCGCGTGAGCAGCATAACCCAACTGGGAGTAGCCTCTACCCTACCCGGGGGGCTTGTCCTGGCAGGCTTGCTGGCCGACCACATCGGGCCGGCTCAAGTTTTCGCTCTTGCCGGTATACTCGTGGTGGTACCGGCAGCCATAGGCCTCTGCATTCGCGATATTCGTGAGCTATAATGAACATACTATAGCACATAGCCTACATCCAATGACTATGTGAAATTGAAAATTGGAGCGTGTATGAGCCAAGCACCAGACTTCGACTCGATCAAGCAGGTCAATCCATATGGAGAAGACTATTGGAGTGCCCGCGCCCTCATGCCCTTGCTGGGGTATGGCAAAAACTGGCAGAACTTCACCACGGCTATTCAAAAGGCGATGATTTCCTGCCGGGAAAATGGACAGATCGTTGAATACCATTTTAATGCTAGCATTAAAATGGTCCCCATCGGCTCCGGAGCAGAAAGACCACTTGATGATTACAACCTGAGCCGGCTTGCCTGCTACCTCATCGCGATGAACGGCAATCCTCGCAAGCCAGAAATTGCGCATGCACAGAACTATTTTGCCATCTCCACTCGTGCGCATGAAATCCACCAGCTCCGTATGGAGCAAGAGCAACGCCTGGAAACACGACTCAAAGTTTCCGAGAGCTTCAAATCACTCGCTGAGACTGCAAGTGTCGCCGGCGTCCTCTCTGAAAATTTTGGCCTGTTTGTCGATGCTGGCTACATTGGATTGCACCATGCACCGGTTGAAGAATTGAAAGCCAGGAAGGGCATCCCACCAAAAGAAGACTACCTGGATAACATCACCAGGGCAGAACTCTCTGCCATTGATTTCAAGAATGTGCAGACAGACGAAAAGTTGAGACGCGACCAGGTGATCGGCGAGGATGAAGCGATCGCTACCCATCTCTACGTTGGTAGCCAGGTGAGAAAGACACTTGAAGCGCTGCAGGCACCGATGCCTGAGGACCTGCCGCCAGCTCCATCCATCCGCAAAATGGTTGAGGAACGGCGCAGGGCTGCGAAGAAACGACGGTTGAAAGTAGAGAAGCAGGACCAACCGCCGTTGTTGAGTGAATCCAGCGATGGCTAGCCAAGACTAAAGTGTTGCAATCTCAAGATGCACCGGCAGATTCATCTCGGGGAGTAAAACACTGGTATCCTGCCAATAGACGATGTACAGAGTGCTTGAAAGTTGTCGAGCCGCGTAACGAGACGCAGAGGAGACCCGCTCATTGCCCTCGCAGAGACCTACTGAAAGGTAATCGTAGCCCTTGCCAGACCAGTCTCTGCAAACCTGGTTCAATAGCTCTGCGAAAACAGGTTTGTTTCCGCTCATCAATGCTGCATACAAGATGTTAATATTTGCCCCGGCCCGTGGTAAGCGAGGGTTTCCTTGCATGCAGGCAAGTAGATTGTAAAATGGCCGGATGAATTGCATTTTTCTCGAGTAGGCCGTTACAACTGTTTGTTTGAATGATTGCTGGTCCCAAACTCCCAATGTCCCCATAACCTTCCCACGCTCTCGATACACATAGAAATTCTCCCAGGAAAAATGGGGCAGCAGGTTGCTTTGACCAAGTATGTCTTGTAGTGTGTACACGGAAGCAAATTGATAGCGGCTGTTCCACTCCTGGCGGAATGCGACGACGTCCGGGAGCTGGTCTTGATCATCTGTGGGTCAGCGTTTCAGGCCACTGGCTATGACGCTGCTCATAACGCTTTCATGACGCTTCCTGCTTATACTAGCACCAGAGAGGGCGAGGCGCCTCAGCTGGGGAGTGGCCCCAAACCCTGACAAGGTGGGCCTTGGAGTGAGGAAGCGCGATGTCCGTGGCAGACAGGGAAGCGGATGAAAAATAGCTATTTTACAGGCGAAATGCCCTCGTGTACATCACTTGTTGGATGTCAGGATCAAAAGAGGAAGGAAGAGACGATGCGTGCAGCCATTTTTCGTGGAGCCTTTGCTATCCAGGTGGAGCAGATCCCTGATGCGACCATTCTCGCACCAACTGACGCCGTGGTTCGGATTACCCATGCCAGTATTTGTGGAACCGACCTGTGGCCGTATCGGGGTCAAGGAACGTACCAACCAGGCTGGCAAATCGGCCATGAATGGATGGGCATGGTTGAGGATATTGGCTCAGAGGTCCGAACACTCAAGCGCGGGGACCGGGTGATCGCGCCCTATGACTTCTGTGATGGCACCTGTGAATTCTGTCGCAAAGGACTGGATAGCGCTTGCCTGCAAGGAGGTCTCTGGGGCTTTGGGCACGAAGGGGGACAGGCCGAGGCGATTCGCGCACGCTTCGCAGACGCAACGCTGGTGGTGCTTCCCCCTTCCGTGGAAGGAGATGAAGCTCTCCTCAAAGCCCTCCTTCCGCTGACCGATAACATGGCAGCGGGCCACCACGCCGCTGTCTCCGCGGGGGTCCGCCCAGGAGGAACGGTGGCGGTGATCGGGGATGGCGCGGTTGGCTTATGTGCCACGCTGGCAGCGCTTCGATTGGGAGCCGAACGGATCATCGTCCTGGGACATCAAGCGCAGCGCCTCACGCTGGCGCGCCAGTTTGGGGCAACCGATGTGGTCGCGAGTAGAGGAGAGCAGGGGGTCCTCCAGGTCATCGAGATGACAGGAGGGGGTGCAGATGCCGTCCTGGAGTGCGTGGGAACCGAGGAGGCGATCAACATGGCGGTGAATATGACTCGTCCAGGTGGAACGGTTGGGTTTGTGGGAGCCCCACATGGCAGTGGACAGATCCCGCTGGGGCGCATGTTTTCTTCCAATATCGGCTTGCGTGGAGGGCTGGCTCCGACGCGAGCCTATCTTCCCGAGCTACTGGCAGATGTTCTTGCTGGTAAGCTCGATCCCTCACCGGTCTTGGATGTGACGGTCAGCCTGGCAGAGGTGGCTGCGGGCTATGCGGCCATGGATCAACGCCAGGCCATCAAAGTCATGGTCCGACCGTAAGACCTTCATGGATGGATACTCCTAAGAGAGGCATAGTAAAGAAAGGATTTTTCCCATAAAGAAACCCATGACCGCCTGGTGTGTGAGATCGCCTCAAGCCACGCGTCGCCGGTTTCACATCCTGAGGCGGTATTCGATCTCATTCAGGCTGCATCGCAAGAGTCCCACCACTAGTTACGTAAAGCTCAAATAGGCTCCTGCTTAGACGCGTACAAGGTGTATATGCTTTTTTCTAAAGCTTTTATGATACTTCCCTGTACGAAAAACATTGCCAGATTCTTGCATAATACTGTCAAGTCCCCAAATTACTAGACATTAGAACCGATCTGTTGCTATTATCAGGAATCGATGAGGGGTGCAGGGCAATATGGTTATCTGCACACCCTTCTATTCGAGTCCTTCGCCACTCAAGACGGCGTGGACATAGTCTGCAACGTAGTGCCGCTGATCAACGCCGTCTAAGATCATGCATTCGGCGACCGAGACCATATGGGGCAAGACTTCGTGCAATACACTAACGATGGCACGTTCATTGCGATTGTCTGCGCTGGGATCGGTGATAAATGCAAAGAGTTCGTCTGTCAGTTGTTCTTCATGGGTAAGCAACTGGAAAATGTTGGACATGGTATCGGCCTTTCCTGCTACTACTAAGTTGGATGGTGTTATAGATATTCTACCACGAGATTTAAAGCAACGCGGGCGACCATAAAGGACGCTGCTGGCGAATGAAAGAACGAGTGCAACGCGGCAGGGCAGGGGCAAGCCCAGCCCCTACTATACACGGGTGGGTCGGCTTGCCAGGCCGTCTATAGGGGTGATCGCGTTCCCCCCACAGGTGAGCACAGGGAACAGGACGCGGGCGACCACCGGCACTTATCCGTCTTGCCTGGCACTTATCCGTCCGGCCAACGCTGCTGCGCAGCTAGTGCTGCGCACTCAGGCCGGACGAAAGGAGCAACGCTGCTGCGCAGCTAGTGCTCCGCACTCAGGCAAGACGCAAGGAGCAAGGCCCTCCCTTCCCCACTCCGCCTCCCTCGCCCCTACGGATACATCCCCCTACGGATACATCCCCCTACGGATACATCCCCCTGCAAGGGCGGAGGCGCTGTGGTTACCGCTATACTCAGTTCCTTGTCACCACTCGCCCTGGCGTCGCGCCGGTGTGCTGGCCGTCCCTGACCACGCGCGTCCCGTTCACCCACACGTCGCGGATGCCTGTCGAGAGCTGGTGCGCGTCCGCGAACGTCGCCCGGTCCGCGATGGTTTCGGCATCGAAGAGCACCACGTCGGCGTAGCAGCCAGGGAGAAGCAGCCCACGGTCGCGCAGTCCAAGCCGCGCGGCAACGGCCCCGCTCATCTTGCGGATTGCATCTTCCAGCGCGAGCAGCCCCTCCTCGCGGACGTACTTGGCCAGCACGCGCGGGTAGGTGCCATACGCACGCGGGTGCGTCGGACCCAGGTCTTTCGCCCAGCTGGGATCGATGCCTCCTGCGTCTGTCGAGATCTTCACCCAGGGCTGCTGCAGGCCCAGCGCGACGTTCGCCTCATCCATCCCGAAGTAGATGGTGAAGATGCGCTGCCGCTCCACGAGGAGCAGGTCAATCGCGGCGTCGAGCCAGTGCTGCCCGCGTATGGCCGCGATCTCCGAGAGGCGCTTGCCCGCGTACTGCAGGTTCTCGGGCTGCTCGAAGCCGACGGGCATCACGCCCTCCGGTCCAATATCGTGCGCCAGCGCCTCCCACACGCCCGATGGTGCGAGCACCTCGGCGCGGATGCGCTCCTGCACGGACGGGTCAGCCAGCGTCTCGAAATACGTACCGCCCTCGGCGATCCACGGCGGTAAGACGGAGTCCAGCCCGGTGCCGGAGGCCGCGTAGGGGTACATGTCGGCGGTCACGTCCACGCCCGCGTCGCGCGCGGCCTGAATACGCGCGATAGCCCCGGGCATCTTGTGCCAGTTCTGCTTGCCCGACGCCTTCAGATGATAGATCTCGACGGGCAGTTGCGCCCGCCGGCCAATCTCCACCGCCTCGTCAATCGCCTCCAGCAGGTGCTCTCCTTCCGAGCGCATATGGGTGACATAGATGCCCCCGTACTGGCCTGCCACTTTTGCAACCTCGACCAGTTCCTGGGTGGAGGTGTACGAATCGGGTGGGTAGATGAGGGCGTAGGCGACGCCAAGCGCTCCGTCCTCCATCGCCGCGGCCAGCACGCGCCGCATTGTTTCGAGTTCGCCTGCTGTGGGTGCGCCCATCTCGAGTCCTTTCGCATATTCCCGCAGCGTGCCACCGCCCAGAAACGAGCCGATATTGGGCGAGACGCCGCGTTCGACCATAGCCTCCAGCCAGTCGCGAAAGCGCGTCCAGCCTTTCGCGCGCTCGGGCCAGTCGCCGATGAGCGCTCGTTGCTTCTGCGGCAGGTCAAGGAAGATATCTTTGATACGCCCACCTGCCGGTGCCGGGGTCCACCCCTCGCCCATGATTTCGGTCGTGACCCCTTGCGTGATCTTGGAGAAGTCGCGCGGGTCTTGCATCAGCGGGATGTGCGAGTGGCTGAGGATGTCAATGAAGCCGGGGCAGACCACAAGGCCTGTGGCGTCTACTACCTCACGCGCCGCCTCCGCCGGAATGCGCCCGGGCGGTGCGACCTCGAGGATGCGCTCGCCACGGATGGCGATATCTCCGTAAAACCACGGATTGCCGGTACCATCGACGACTTTCGCGCCGCGGACCAGAATGTCAATGCTGCCTGTCATCACCCGTTCACACCTTTCAGTTTCCAGGTTTGTTCGCCTTATCCCATTTTTCTGTATTCATGCGGTTTAACTACTCAGGTAGGGAATGGTAGAGATTGTTCAAATACGCCTGTTCCCACTCATTTGGACATCAGGGAGGTGCAGGAGTTCTGCTTAGAGAGGTTTGTACATATACGTGACGATCTCTGATTCGGTGCCGGTGTTGCCATTCCTATCAATATATTCCCAGCTAATGGGAAAATCCCCGTGTCCCCAGTCGACATACCCCAAGTGTTCATACAGGCGTTTAGCATCGGGATTATCGGTGCTTCCTACCTCTAATCCGATCTGGGTGCATCCTTTCTCTTTGGCTACTCGCTCAGCTTCCCGAATTAATGCTGTCGCTACCCCCTTTCTCCGATAGGCTACTCGTGTCCCGCCCGCTTCCAAGAAGGCAGACTGAGTCACCTCCACATAGTGCATGACACGCGCATCATCAGGGCCGCTCCACCGCAGCAAGAAGTGACCAACAGGGATGTGATCATGCCAGGCGATGAGATACACTCCTTCGCCTCTCTTCTGTACCTCATAGCGCTTGTAATGATGTTTTGAGAGCGACCCAGGAGAAAACTCGTGTTCCAGCACATCCAATTGGGACGCTTCTGCAGGTTTGATAGTAATCGTGAAGGTTTGCTCATGCATTAGTGCGTCCCTCCTTCAATTTCCCAAGCAATGGGCAGTGGCTGGTGGGTAAAGACAAGTTTACAATTTTCTCTCGGTGTCGAAAAATGCCACTGAAAACATCACCGCCCTCCAACTAAATGAAAGCACTGGCGCCAGGCGAGGGGAAACAAGAAGGCGAAATAGAAGAAAAGCTCAAGCACCACTGCGAGCAGCAGTCCAGATGCACAGAGGGCTATCGTGCTTCTTCTCCAATGAAAAGCCTTCCCTATCACTACAATGGCTGGGACACCAAGACAAGCCTCGATGGGGTAGAGGATAAACGCTGCCGTATCGAGCATACCTATCTTCGCATCGGGCATATGTGTCTGGGGATTACAGAAAGTGAGGCTGGGGTTGAACGGAAAGAGGGGAGGAGCAATCGTCAGATGATTGAGCAAGAAAAGAAAAAGGGGCAGGAAGCCCAGGATCATCCAACCAACGAAAGAGAACACGCTTCGGAACGTCCGAGACGTGCGATATGCCCTTTCTGCAGTGCTTTCCACATCCGGGGCGGAGGGGGTGCGTTCCCCTTGAGTATCCGATGCAGTCATGCTTGTTTCTCCTCCGTTCCATGCTGTTGCAAGCGGTCAACACCAAAGCAGGGAGTCACATGCTTCGGTGAAGAAAAGTCTCAGGATCAGCAAGCTATGAGTCAGAACTCCAAAGATTGCACTGGGATAGGCATTGCTCATTCCTTTCGCCAGACAAAGACATCTCTCTTGGTATATACGGCGCGAGAGTGCGTTCCTTCTCGTGTTGATTCGCGAAAAATGCGACCCCCGCTATACGCTGCTGGCGAAGCGCTCTACTACCTCGTAGAGCACGCGTACTCCCCAGTGAAGCGAACGAACACTGACACGCTCATCGTGACTATGCACACGCCTTGATTCTCCCTCTCCAGCATAGAGGCCAGGGGCGAAGCCGTAGACCTTGGTACCCAGTTTCGTGACGTGTTTCGCATCGGTTCCACCTGTTAGCAAGAATGGGACGGCCGTTGCCTCTGGATCACGCTCTTTCAGTACGTCTTTGATTGTGTTGAAAAGTGGCGATTGCAGGTCGGCCTCCAGCGGCGTTGAAGGGTCAAGCAACGTGATCTCCACCTCGTTACCAAGCACGGAACGTAATTCTTCTAGAAACATAGCGGGTGTCCAACCGGGTAGGTTACGTCCGTCTATGAGTGCCTCGGCCTCTGAGGGGATCACATTGATCTGCGAGCCGGCCTTGAGGACCGTTGGGGTCACCGTGTTACGCAGCATGGCGTGCATACGCTGCTTGAGCTGCTCTTCGAGAGGCAGACGATCGACTGCCGCATCGGCGGTTGTCTCGTCGGCAAGCACTGCATGCAAGGCCTGGGCAACGTCAGCAGGTTGCGCAGCGGCGATACCGGCGATATATCCGCGCAGGGTCCTGGTGAAATGCACCGGCAGGAGATCAGGAGCGAACCTGGTCAAGATTGCCGCAAGTTTGAGAATGGCGTTCTCATTATGAGGTACCGAGCCATGTCCGGGCCTCCCATATGTGCGAACACGGAAGCGGACCGTGCCTTTCTCTGCTGTCTGCACGGGGTAATAGCGATGGCCATTGATCTCGAAACCACTCCCTCCGCCTTCATTGAGCGCGTACTCGGCTTGAATCAGCTCCGGGCAATGCTCAACAACCCAGCCCGCACCCTCATGTCCACCACACTCCTCATCGGCGGCGGCCATATAGATGACGTCGCGCTTGAGTCGTACACCGGTTCGCTTGAGGAGCAGCATGGTCATTGCCTCCATAGTAACCGTCTGCTTCATATCCAGCGCCCCACGACCGTAAATAAAGCCATCAGCGATATCACCGGAGAATGGGTCGTGTGTCCACTTCTCCGGTTCGACTGCGACGACATCGGTGTGAGACATCAACAAGAGTGGAGGCGCCGATCCATCTCCCGCGAGCCTGGCGATGAAGGTGCCGCGATCCTTGGCCGGTCCCACGATTTCGCCGGAGATACCCTCGGCCTCGAAGAGGGCGCGCAGGTACTCGGCTGCACGTACCTCGTTGCCAGGCGGGTTGCGCGTATCGAGGCGGAGCAGGTCGCGTACACGTGTGACAGTCTCTTCTCCAACCTCTTGCCAGTTGATGATATGTTCATTCGTTGATCCGGCCATGAAACGCTCCTTGTTCCTCTCTGAATGTATGCAGCATGGTAGTGGATTGTCAATGTTCATTTGATGCGGTGGGCCTGACACCCGCAAGGGGTGTCACTACATTTCACCTGTCAATTGAACGTTGATAGAGCATTAGTAAGCATAGTTGTTCTTGAGGAGGAAATCAAGTCTAATGGGCGCCTGGCTCCTCAGAGAAACCATATTCAATGGCTTGTTTCCTGAACGGATTGTGATGAGAGTGAGTTACCAGAGCGGACAAACGTGAGGCAGGTGTGACGTGCATGTGGTATAGTCTCATCGAATCAAGGAGGCTCTTTGATGTCGCAGGCGACAACAATAGGGCGTCAAGCGATTCCGGCACCCAGAGGCGTGCGGAACAGCGCGACAAGAGTGGTGGCCTCAACAGTCGGCGTATATGGCGGACTGAGCGGGTGACTTGAACAACAACAAGATGGAGCGCATGAACGGGGAGGTCAGAGACAGAGAACATGCCGCATACCCCGGACATGGCAAGCCATTCCCGATGGAACTGTTCATAAAAAATAACCGATACCTTACGGGCTCAGCCGAAACGGCGGGTACTGGTCGGTGACCAGGACGACCGCGTAGGCGATGACCCGGTTGTCCCAACGGATGACGCCCTCCACGAAATCGAACATCTCCCTGGGGTAGTGCTCGGTGAACAGGATGGCGAACCAGGCGATGATCACCACCACGACCATCGCGATGTGCAGGAAGAACAGCACGATGTAGTGTGGGATGGCCAGGAACCATTTCACCAGAGGCAGCCACTGGTTGAGATCGCGCTCCGCGTCGGGGTAGGCATAGTCCAGGTGCACGGACTGGTGATCGGTGGTGGACGGGTACCGATCGTCCATCAGGGCCAGGTAGGCGCCCACCCGGCTGCTGAACCGCTGCAGTTCCAGGTTCCAGTCGAACCACCAGCGAGGGTACTTCTGCCGGAACACGATCATCAGCAGGGGAGCGAAGAACAGCAGACCGCCAGCACCAGCTGCGAACGCTGCTGTCCTGCCATTCGTCCACTGCCAGGTCCCCCCGGCCACGTGCCATTCGTCCACTGCCAGGTCCCCCCGGCCACGGCTCCCAACACGATGGCGATGGGGATGGCCATGAAGAGGCGGAAGAACGTGGTCAGCCGGTCGAGCGCCCGATCCGGGTAGTCGACCGAGAACTGAACCGGATACATCGCCTGTTGCATCGCTCTACTCCTTTCGAGCCGCCGGATACCAAGCCAGTTTTTTGGGGTTGATTGAATCTTAATATATCAGTTCCAACTCTCAAGCGGGCTAGCGCCCATTCCGACGGCTATATCTCTACTATAGCATGGGAAGCCGGGAAAAGCAACGCGGATACGCCCTCCCTAGACATTTGGAGATACTGCCTGTCACCCTGAGCCCATTCGCTTCGCTCAGGGTAAACTCCGCGAAGGGGCTGGCTCGCTGGATGCAGAGATCCTTCGCTGCGCTCAGGATGACAACCAGGACGCCTCTCAAGTCCGCTCACGGGAAGTCTTATCTCCAAATGTCTACCCTCCCAGGTGGGCCCCTGGCATTCACCAACAGTACGAGGC
>WNFF01001739.1_pt1 | contig 17613 bp, 14 predicted proteins | sample 5400441 | NCBI WGS metagenome assembly WNFF01 (sample SAMN13153345, study PRJNA577476) | soil metagenome | isolation source: 120 cm saprolite under Douglas fir tree site 2 hole 3 replicate 1 | place: USA:California | collected 2015-04-18 | reverse complement strand
TAGCAAGCATCCAATTCATGTTCCCACCAGGCGAGCAATTCCAGCGCGCGCGCCGCACTGGGAACTTCGTCGCCAAGATCATCGGCCCAGCGGCAGTAAGCATAGAGGTTGTAGAAATGCTGGTGCAGCGCTTTGGGGAGGAGCCACGAAACGACGTTAAAGTTTTCGTAGTGATGCGTCGCCAGCCAGTGCGTGTATTTCTGGGCCACTTCGGGCGAGCAGCCGGGCTCAGGCGCGTGCCGCGTGATGTCGATTTCGCCGGGGAGCAACATTAGATGAGAGAGCCCTCGTTCCGCAAAACCGTCCAGAGAACAAAATGCGCCCTCCGCTCGGTCCCGCCGAACCATCCGGGAAGCGGAAACAGCAAATGACAACTGGGTTTGGTTTGCACCGGGAAACTACGGCCGAACGGCCAGCTTGATTTCGCCGCTGCGCGACTTCATGCGCGCAAACGCCTGCGGCAGGTCCGCCAGCCGGATTTCTTCGGTGACGAAATCGCGTGCCGAAATGTCGCCACGGCGGATGGCTTCCAGCGCTTCGCGGAAAAACCTCGGCGTATGGTGAAATGGGGAAATCAGCTTGATCTCCGAATAGTGGATGGCCGCCGGATCGATTTCCACGCGGGTGCCCGAGGGCAAGCCGCTAAAGAAATTTACGACGCCGCCGCGCCGCACCATCGCCAGGGCCTGCTGCCAGGTAGCCGGATTGCCCGCCGCTTCGACCACGGAATCAGGCCCCAGCCCGTTTTCGGTAAGCGCCTTTACGGCGGCCACGACATCGGGCGTTTCCGTGACGTTAATAGTCGCGACGGCGCCCAAGTGCCTGGCGACATCCAGCGGCGCTGAACGCCGCGCCAGGGCAATCACGCGCACTCCGCGCCGCGAAAGCATGCGGACAAATTTCAGCCCGATGGGGCCGCAGCCGATTACTGCTGTGGTATCGCCGGTCCGCACTTCCATCTCATGGATTCCGCGAAGCACGCAAGCCAGGGGTTCGGCCAGCGCGGCGCTCTGATCGTCCACGGAGTGCGGCACTTCCAGCATGTTTTCGACGACGATGCGGCTGGGGATGCGCATGTAGTCGGCGTAAGCTCCATTGTTGAACAAGAGGTCGTCGCAAAGATTCTCCTGACCGCGCCGGCAATGATAGCAGCGCAAGCAAGGAGCCGAATTCGCGGCAATCACGCGCACGCCAATTCGCCAGCGCGGATCCACACGTTTGCCCACGGCTACGATTTCACCGACCAGTTCGTGACCAAAGACGGCCGGCGGCTGAATCATCTTGGCGTGATAGCCGCGCTTCCATACTTTGAGGTCCGTGCCGTCGGTAAGCGCCAGGCGAACGCGCACCAGGACTTCCTCGGCAGCCACGGCGGGAACGTCGATCTTTTCAATGCGAAGGTCTTCGCTGCCATACAGCACGGCCGCCGTCATTTTGGAGGGCAGCGTGACGTGGGTTACGGCTGCTTTCACTTCTTCGCCTACTCCCATCTTCTTTGGCGTCGTCGTGCTCATGCGTGGGTAATCAAAATCTTAAGAGATTCCTCTGTTGGCTTGGCGGCCAGATCCAGTCCTTCTTGGATTCTAGCCAGCGGAAAACGGTGCGTCACAATATCCATTACAGGCAGTTTCTTCTTCAGCACCAGATCCGCCCCTGCTTCTTGGATGTCCACGGCCGCACTATAGCTGCCCAGGATTTCTTTTTCGTCGATTCCCACGGCCGCCGCGGGAAATTCGATCTTCGTTACCGGGTCGTTCGCGGCAAATAATAACACGCGTCCCCCCGGCCTCGCCGCCGCCAGCGCATCCACCACGACAGATGGGTGAGCTACCGCTACCAACACAGCATCGGCGCCTCGACCCTCCGTCCGGGCCTTGATCTGTTCCACAAGCTTACCATCACTGGGGTCAAAGGACTCCAATGCTCCTAAAGTCAGGCTTTTGGCGCGGCGGACGGCCATGGGGTCACTGGTATAGAGCTTTGCGCCCTCAAGCTTTGCCACCATCAGCAATTGCAAGCCGATCGGGCCGCAGCCGACGATCAGCACCGTTTCGCCTGCTACTACGCGAGCTTTCTGTACGGCTTTCAGAATCGTATTGATCGGCTCGATAAACGTGGCTTCCTCAAAGCTGACGTTGTCAGGCAGCGCGATGATTCCGCGTTCGGCCACCCAGGGCATGGCTTTTACGAATTCGGCGAAGCCGCCGCCGTTGGGGGCGAAACCGCCGGTGAGGCCTGTCGTCTTGTACTGCTCGCACTGCGAAAAGAGCCGACGCTCGCAATAGAAGCACTGGCCACAGGGAATGTGGTGGAAACTCATCACGCGGTCGCCCAGCATCCACTTTGCGACGCCGCGGCCGGTTGCGACGACCGTGCCAGCTACTTCATGGCCCAGAATCTGCGGCGGCGGAACGTAGGCGCGATAAATCTTCTTGATGTCGGTGCCGCAGATGCCGCAGGCGGCAACTTTGATGAGCACTTCGCCGTCGGCCACTTCCGGGACGGGAACTTCTTCGACGCGCACGACCCCCTTTTCGCGATAGACACCGGCGCGCATGGTCTTGGGGATGGGACCGAGCGACTTGACGGCTTCGAGCGTTGTGCTAGCCCGGCTCATTTCGTCGCCACCTGCAGGGACTCTGGTGTCGCGACAAGCTGAACCAGTTCATTTACGAATTCTTCTAGGAATCCGGCGAGCGCTTCGGCCGCACCGCGGCTCTGCTTTCCGAAGCGAATCAATGGGCGCAGAGTACGTGGGTTCTTCACAACCTGTGCGAGGACGCGAGCAATGCTCACGCGGTTGTCTGACGAGAGCGCCCGGTTGAAATCGATCGGCAAATCCTCATCAGCACGGTCGCTAATAGCCCGAATGGCGACGCTGCGGGCACCCCAAGCATAGCCCTCTTTCACGACATCAAAACTCTCCATATCTACAACGTCCGCTTCCATGGCAAGCAGTGATTTTTGCGCCGCCGTTGTCAGCACTTTTTCGGCGGTGTAAAACACCCCAGCCGGCTTCGCACCGTGCGCGACCGCTAGTTCTACGAGTTGCTTGTCCGTTTCCAACCAATCTCGACCGAGGTCCGCATGTGCAAAACTCGATTTCAGGAGCTTTGCCACAACAATATCACTCAGCTGGTAATCCCGGCGCAAAGCTCCCGCAAGTCCGCTGGAAATGCAGACGTCAAAATATCGATTGGTGTCAGCCACGCGCATCACGAGTTCCATAACGTTTGCTGAGTTATCTCCGATACCAGTCAGAACCACGAAGATCTCCGAGTTCCCGATAACGCGCTTCCAGAGCTTGAGTCCCTCGGCGTTCTGCCGAACAAAATTTCGGCGCGCACTCCAGGGGGCAAATTCTGCTTCGACGGCGAATGTAACGAGGATGCGCATAGTTCTTACGCGTTGCTCCGTGGGGCGCAGTAGTGCTGCGCCCCTACAAAGTCTTTGTCGTGGACTGAGCACAGGCTAAAGCCTGTGCCACCAAAACCTTACGCGGCGGCGCGGGCCATGCGCTTGGCGCGGCTCTTGGTGATGTACCCGTTGGTATCATACCAGCGCACCGCGCGCTCCAGCGCGGCGGCTACCGGACCGGCCTGAAATCCCAATTCACGCTTAGCGCGCGAGCAATCCACAAACATCATGTGCCGGGCGATCTTGACGCCTTCGATGGGAATGCCCGGCTCGCGCCCAAGCAGCCGCGAAAACACCGTATTGGCATAGGCTACGCCCAGAGCGAACCCGTGGGGGATCTTCAGAGCGGGCGCGCGCAGACCTGTTATTTTCGCCAGCATATCCAACATGGCCTTGAGCGTCAGATTCTCTCCGCCCAGAAGATAACGCTCGCCGACTTTGCCCTTTTCCGCGACCAGCAAGTGTCCCGCTGCGCACTCTTCCACAGCAACAAAATTCAGTCCGGTCTCGACGTAGCCCGGCATTTTGCCATTCAAAAAATCCAGGATGATTTTCCCGGTCGGCGTCGGCTTCCAGTCCCACGGACCTACCGGCGTGGTCGGCATAGCCACGATGACCGGCAATCCGCTCTTCGCGGCGTTGAGCACTTCCCTTTCCGCCATCCACTTGGAGCGTTTGTAGTGGCCGACCATTTCTTGCAGTTTGGCGTCGGTGAGTTCGTTGGGAAGCTGCGGGCGATCGACAGCGATGGTTGCGACCGTGCTGGTATAGATCAACTGCTCGACGCCCGCGCGCTTCGCGGCCTCCAGAAGGTTCTTCGTTCCACCCACATTCGAATCGTAAATCTCCCGGGAGCGCCGGGCCCACAAGCGGTAGTCCGCGGCAACGTGAAAGACGCGCTTGACGCCTTTCATGGCGCGCTCGAGCGAGGCGGGGTCGCGCAAGTCTCCGGTCACATATTCCAGCGACAAATCCGCAATCGCGCGATTGGTGCTTGAGGCGCGAAGTAGCACACGTACTTCGTCCCCGCGAGCCACCAACTGCCGTGCCACGTGGCTGCCAAGAAAGCCCGCGGCGCCTGTGACCAGCGTGGTCATGCGATTCTTACGCCTTCTTCGTCCACGTGAGATTCCTGCTCGAGGCGGACGCCACTTTCTCCGGTGTTTGGCGCCGCACTTCGAGGGGTGCTCACTACGGGTTCAACAATCCGCGAAAACGATTCCCACCACTTGCTCCCAATCAGCTTTCGCGCTTCCTCCGTTTTCCCGTGCAAGGCCGCGTCGTCCGGATTCGCAGAATTCGATCCGCCGTTTGCCGGCGTAATTACAACTCCATCCACATCGAGAGACCGCGCAAACTGAATAAGCTCGGCCGTCTCTCCGTGTTTGGTCTCCGGGCAAACTCGCGCGTGCACGCAAATCAAAAAGCCAGAGAGTCGCGCCGCGCGGATTCCCTCCACGGCCAATTCAAATGCGTCCTCTCGAATTCCATTCGGCGTATGGCGCTTCACAGCAGGTTCGAGCCGAACGGTTAGAAAGAGCCGCGGCACGGGCTGAAACTCATGAATGCGGCGGCGAAGAAGCGTTCCGTCGGTTTCGAGAAAAACAAAGTGCCCAGTCTGCGTTATGGCTCGAACCAAATGCGCAATTCCGGCATGGTGCAGAGGCTCGGTTCCTCCCATCCAAATGGCCGGAGAGCGGCTCGAATTAATTTCGCGGATCCTTTCGTGCGAAACCGGCTGGCTGGAATCGTGATGCAAGATTTCCGCGACATCCAAGAATTGGATGGGACGCACACCCAGCGCAAAACCAAGTCTCTTCGCGAGGCGGGCCCTGCTGATGTCCGCCGTCAGACGCAGGGGGAACCGCATCATGCGCGTTAAAACCCGCTGCGCAGCCGGAATTCGCTGGGCTGGAACTTCAGCGCGACGTACTCTTGTGCACCGCGAGACTGATTGGAATAGCGCGCCAGCGCATACACCGGAAAGGAATTCCGGTAGAGGTGGTATTTCAAATAAAAAACGCCAGGGAAACCTGTGCCGGTGAAATCCGGCTCGCTCCAGGAGCCGTCCTCATGCTGCTTGTGAACGAGATAGGAAACGGCTTTGCTGATGGCGGGATCGCTGACGTCGGTCCCCGCAAGCAAACCGATCAGCCCCCAAGCAGTCTGCGAAGCGGTGCTGGGGCCTTGCCCCTTGGTGGATGGCGTTTCGTAGCTGGCCAGCGACTCACCAAAGCTGCCGTCGGCCTTCTGCACGGTGCGCAGCCAGATCACCGCTCGCTGGCAGTAATCGCGCGCGGTCAGCGAAACCGTTTCCAAAGCGCGCAGGACGCCGCTGGTTCCGTAAATGTAATTGACGCCCCAGCGGCCAAACCAGGAACCGTCATCGGATTGATCCTTCAGCAAAAATTTCACGGCGCGCTGAATGGCGGGATGCTCCGCGGGCCAGCCGAACCGGCCGAGGCATTCCACCACCCGCGCGGTGACATCGGCGGTGGAGGGATCGATCATCGCGTTGTGATCCGCGAAAGGAATGTTGCAGAGAAACTTATGGTCGTTGTCGCGGTCAAACGCTCCCCACCCTCCGTCGCGATTCTGCATACTGAGCAGCCACTGAATGCCACGGCGAATGGCGCCTTCCATGCGCTCGGCGTCGGGGTATTTCACACGCTGGAGCGCCATCAGCACAAACGCAGTGTCATCCACATCGGGGTAAAAATCATTGCGAAACTCGAAGGCCCACCCGCCGGGTTCCGCGTCTTTGTTCTTCACTTGCCAATCGCCCGGCCCAAGAACCTGCTTCGAGAGCATCCAGTCTGCCGCCTTTACGAGTGCGGGATGATCCGCGGGCAAACCGGCTTCTTCGAGAGAGACCATAGCGATGCAAGTGTCCCAAACCGGCGAGACGCAAGGCTGCATGCGAATGGTGTCGCCCTCCTCGATTTCAAATCGCGCAAACTCCTGGATTTCCCGCCAGGTCAGCGGATCATCCGGGCCGTGTCCCAGGGCCATGAGCGCGAAAATCGAATTCATCATCGCGGGGTAGATGGCCGCAAGGCCTTCGGTGCGCTCGATGTGATCCAGCATCCAGGATTTGGCTTCGCGGAGCGCGCGCTGGCGCAACGGCTTCCAAGGCAATTTTTCGTAGAGCTTGAAGCCACGATCCAGCGCCAGGAAAACGTTTTTCCAGGAGAGGAGTTGTTCGCTCCAGTCAAAGGCCGCGGTCTTTCGCGTGGGGTCCTTGAATAGTTCATCGACTCGCGCGCGCTCCGGCAAGCGCCAATCGGGCCGCAGCGTGGACAGAATGGCCATCGGAATCACAATGCCCCGCGTCCAGGAAGACATCTCGTAAATATTGAAATAAAACCATTGCGACAGGAGCATCAGCTCCGGCGGGATGGAGGGAACCAGTTCCCAGCCCACCGCGCCTACCAGCGCCAGGTAGAACCGCACATAGGAATTCGTGTGCTCCAGGCCACCAAGACCATGGATGGTCCCGCGCGCCTGCACCATATGGCGCGCTTCCGTGGAATCGCCCGCCAGCTTCAAGGCGAAATACGCTTTGCAGGTCGCGTTTAGCTCTGAAGGCCCGCCAGGGTAAATGGACCAGCCGCCATCGGCGAGCTGCCGGCGGCGGACGTAATTCGCCAGCTTGGCAATGCGCTCCGGATCGGCCTTTCCCAGGACGTGGAGATAATAGATGTAATCGGATTCGAGCGTGGTGTCGGCCTCGAGCTCGCCCTGCCAGTATCCTTCTTCCGCTTGAACGGAAAGGAGGTGGTTCGCGCCGCGCTCGATGGTTTTTTCCAGGCGCGCGGCCCAGTCCTGCTCCTGCCAAGGCAGCGGCGCGGACGCGACGGAGACTTCTTCACCCATTCTGGCGAATGAGGCCATCAGTGCTCCCCCCAGAGCGGAACTCACGCTGGCATAGCCAGCAGGCCCGTACAGGCGACATTAAAATCACTTAACTGCCGTGTTGCGTATCGCTTCCCCACAAAAGCAACGCGGCGGCTAAAGCGCGAGTAACGCGGGTACTACTAAATTATCGCCGCCTTCCCCGTGGTGGTCAACGGCTAACATGCGCTAGACGCAACTCGCCGTTATCAAATGGAAACGCTTGCAGGCCCTTCCAGCATTCGCTGAACGAGCACGCGCAGCGGCTCAGGCAGCAGTTCGCCTTCGCGCTGCGTAACGGAGGGCTTTTCCTTGAGAAGGCGCACGGGAAGCTTGATCCAGGAAGGTCCTTCTGCGGGAAGAGTACCGGAAGTTCCGCGCAGCACGAGGGCATCGGCGCGATCGAGAGCAGCGCGCGCCGAATCCTTGAAATCTTCCTTTGCCGGATCGACGACCGCGAAATACAAGCTGGGCTTCAGGAACTGCAGTAGGGAGTTGCTCTCCATAATCAGGGGTGGCAAATCGCCATTGGAATCCGCGTGCGTTTCCAGCAATGCAGTCCTCAAGAACGGCAGGCCTTCCGCGAGAAACCCTTGCTTCGTCCGCAGCCAGAACGAGCGCCGCGCTCCTGCGGCCAGAAAGCGGGAGCTGTCCGTCCCCGTATCCGCTTGCGTTTCCCAGCCGATGGCGCATACATGCTCATCCGGCGCGCAATCGCAATTTTCGCCGTTCTGGGCGCAAACGCCGTGACCATACTGCGTGATTTTGCCGGCGATCCAGTTGGCGCTCGGAAACGCGGAGAGCACGTCGCACACCAGCTGCGTCTTTCCGATACTGCGCGTGTGCCCGCCAACAACAACCAAGCGCCAGCGAGGCACTCCGTTGGTGTCACTTGCCGCCAAGTCTACCCTCAAGCTCTTTGATGCGCGCGGCCAGTTCGGGGAGTCGCGCGAACCAGGCGTACAGCTCCTTAAATTTTCTCAGCGGACGCGCCGGCGTCCCCCAAACGGTCTCCCCAGCGCGAATGGTTTTCCCGCCAAGCACCCCGCTTTGCCCGCCAATCACAGCCCCATCCTCCAGCTTGCAGCGCTCGCCAAAGCCCGCCTGTCCGCCCACAACCACGCGCTTCCCAAACACGCACGATCCGGACAGCCCTGCCTGTGCCGCAATCACCGTGTGCGCCCCGATCTGACAGTTGTGCCCTACGTGCACGAGATTGTCCAGCTTAGCGCCTTCCGCGATGCGGGTGTCGTCGAGGGAACCTCGATCGACCGTGCTGTTCGCCCCGATTTCCACGTCGTCGCCAATCTCCACAATCCCCGCCTGAGGGAATTTCCAGTACTTCCCTTCACCGAGCGCATACCCGAAGCCGTCCGCGCCAATCACCGCGCCGGAATGAATCTCCACGCGGTTTCCCAGGCGTGCGCCCCCGTATAGCGTAACGCGCGGGTGAATCCGGCAATTCTCGCCGATCCAGCAGCCCGCGCCGATGACGGAGTGCGCGCCAATCTGCGTGCCCGCCCCGATATGCGTGTCTTCACCAATCACGGCGTACGGCCCGATAGCTGCTCCCGGCGCAACGCGCGCGAGCGGTGCGACAATCGCCGTAGGATGAATCCCGGAAGCAATAGGGGCGCGCCCGAGCAGCAACTCCGCCGCTTGCGAGAACGCGACCTTGGGCTGCCCGCTCCGCAGTACCGTTTTGCCGGCTAACGTTATTCCCTCAGCCGCGATAGCACAGCCCGCAGCCGAAGCCGAAGCCCGCTGCGCATGCTTCGCGGACTCCACATAGATCAAATCGCGTGTCCCGGCGCGCTCCGGCGCTGCAACTCCGCTTATTTCGGTCGCGCCGTCGCCTTCCAGCCGCGCGCCGATCGCTTCGGCTAATTCCTTGGCAGTTCGTCTCATCATCAACCTCACGAGAAATCGTAAATCGCTGGTTCGCCCTTCGGCCTGGTGTTCCACCGCCCATGTACCCAAACCCATTGTTCAGGATACTTGCGGACAATCTCTTCGATCACTTTCGTGAATTTTTGCGTATTCTCCAAAACATCGCGCTCCGTATCGCCTGTTCGAGTCAACTCGACCGGCGGCTCAAAGCGCAACCGGTATTTTCGGCTGGGCTCGTCCCAAATGGCGTATCCGGGTACGACAGCAGCGTCAGTATGCAGCGCGACGCGCGCGATTCCGGTGGTCGTGCTGGCCTTCTTCCCGAAAAAATCAACGAACACGGCTTCTCCCGGCATGGTGTTCTGGTCCGCCAGAATCCCGATGGTTCCAGCCTCTTTCAAAACTTTCAACATCACGCGGGCCGACTCGTTCTTGAAAATCGGACGATTCCCCGGCAAGCACCGGTAAGCGTTTACGAGCGCGTCGATTCTCCGGTTGTCGATTCGCCGGGCCATATAGTGCAGAGGGAATCCGTAGAGCGCGTGCGCAAAGGAGGACAACTCCCACGCGCCGATATGCCCCGTCAGATAGAGCACGCCTTTCCCGCGCCGCTGCCCCTCCAGGAAGTTTTCATGCCCATCCAGCGCCACCATTTGCTCGATATTCTCTTTCGAATACTTCGGAAACCGGGCAAATTCCGCCGCCATCCAACCTAGATTCCGCAGCATCCCGCGAATGACTGCTTTGCGCTGCACGTCGCTCTTATCCGGAAAGGCAATGCGTAAATTCACTTCGGTGGTTTTTCTCAATCCAGCTAGCAGCGTGTAGAAAACCCGCACCGCTGCCGTGGCAAGACTCCTCGCCATCGGCCGCGGCAACACACCCAGGCCCTTCAAAATGACCCACACCGCCGCGTATTCGATCCATTCCTTCATTGTATTCCCGAGTTCGCGCGAGTTTCCCGCCGGGCGACAGTATGCAAGAGGTCCATCGCTGGAAGATAGTGCTTCGATGTTAGACTCAGCTTTCCGTGACCGAGACTACCGCTCCTATCCTTGAGAGCCCGCGCGCCAGCATCGCCGCTCGAATTGGCTGGGCGATTCTCATCTTAGCGACGCTCTACGTCTGCTACTTTAGCCACCTTGGCGCCATTGGTTTCGTCGGGCCTGACGAGCCCCGCTACGCCTGGATCGCCCGCGATATGGCCGAGACTGGCGATTGGGTCACGCCGCGCCTCTACGGAAAGCCCTGGTTTGAGAAGCCGCCGCTCTTCTATTGGAGCGCTGCGCTTTGCTTCAAGCTCTTTGGCGTCAGCGAAGCTGCCGCGCGGCTGCCGAGCGCCATCTCTGCGCTACTCGCCACGCTTGCGCTCGCCTGGCTGGCGCTGCGTCTCTACGGTGCGGAAACCGCCCGCTGGCTGCTGCTTCTGCTTCCGACCACCGTCGGCATGATCGGCTTCTCTCACGCCGCCGCCACAGACATGCCCTTCAGCGCGATGCTCACGATCGCCATGGTCTGCGCCGCGGTCGTCCTGGGCCTCACGCGCGACGAAAACACGCCGATTCTCCCGCGAACGCCTTGGCTGGCCCTCATTCTCTTCGGTTTCTTCCTCGGCCTTGCTGTCCTCGCAAAAGGTCCCGCAGCTATCATTCTCTCCGGCGGCGCCATCTTTTTCTGGGCGCTCTTCACCAAGCACTGGCGCGACGCCTTCCGCCTCTTTCATCCCGCCGCCCTCGCGTCCTTCTGCCTCACCGCTCTTCCCTGGTACATCCTCTGCGCTCGCCGCAACCCCGACTTCCTACGCATCTTCATCATCGAGCACAATTTCAAGCGCTACCTCACCACCGAATTCCAGCACATCCAGCCTGTCTGGTTTTACCTGCCTGTCCTCTTGATCGCCATCCTGCCATGGACTGGAATTTTCGCTTGGTCGCTCGCAAGAGGCGCTGCAAAGCTCTGGCGCACTCGCTGTACTGCGGAGTCCACCTGGCTACTCATTTGTTGGGTTGGATTCTGTTTGCTCTTTTTTTCCGTATCCAAGTCAAAACTTCCCGGTTACATCCTTCCTGCTCTTCCTGGCATTGCACTACTCATGGTACGGGACCTCAGCGCTCGCTTGGAGCAAGGACTCGCCGATGCTCGCTGGCTCTGCTTGGGGGTTAGTTTGACCTTCGTTCTATTAGGTGTGGCGGCTTACCGGCTAAATGACAGAATTCCTCTCGTTACGGACATCCGACCGGCGCCCACTGTTAGCCTCTTCACCCTATTACTGGTTTTTGGTGGAGTTGTCGTCGGAATAGTGGCGCTCTTGCGCCGCGGTCGCGCTGCGTTGGCGCTTGCCGCGATTATGTTGCCTGTCTTCATGACCTGTGGAACCGAGAACCTGTGGGAACTGGATGCTGGTATATCTGCGCGTCCTGCGGCCCAAGGCGCGATAGATCATTTACCCCCGGCGGAGCTCGGCACAGCGACCACGTACAAACTGCACCGCGCCCCTAAATTCGCTTTGAACTTCTACCTCCACAGGGAGCTAGCTGAGTGGGCTCCGCATGTCGGGCACAGCTCAATTATTTTTACAACTCACAAGAACTCACTGGAGCTGGAACAGATGGGGATCCATTGCTTTCATTACGTTGTGTATCCAGCAGTTGGGGTATGCGTAGATTCAAGCTCGATTGCGAGCCTACCGGACAGCCATCCCCGTAGCGGGCAGCCGCACTAGAAAAAACGACACCACGCGGTTTTCGTACGCGCGCTTGTCCTCGTCGCCCAGGCTCACAAAATTTCCATGCGCGATAATCGCCTGCTCGCGCGGCTCCGGCGCCTTTAGAAACATCTGCCGGGTAGTCTCCGCAAGCTCCGGATCGTCTAGCGCCTGGATATAAAGTGTCGGGACACCGGCCAGTGTAATCAATTTCTTGGACAGTGGCGGGTCGTCGCGGTGCGTATAATTCAAGTACCCAAAGCTCAACTCCGCCGCGCGCACCATCAACGGAAACCCGCCCAGCCCGTTGCGCTCCACGCCCACCTTCACCATCTGCTTCGGCTCGTCGTACACCGAGTCCAGCACCAGCGCGCGAACCCGTTTGTCGTTTTCCGCCTCGCGCAGCGCCGCGTAAGCGCCCAGGTTGTAGCCCCAAAGTCCGAACCGCGTGGGATCCAAATCAGGCCGCGCAGCCAGGAGATCAACTGCTGCGCGCACTTCGTCCACTTCGCGATACCCGAGCGTGCTGATTCCCGCGGTCGCCCCATGCCCCGCAAAATCAAAAATGAAGACGTTGTACTGGTGATCTTGCAGCCCCGATTCCAGCGTCAGCAGTTCGCCGCGGCTGGACTCGTACCCATGGCACAGAATAATGGTCGGCGCGCCTCGAAACCCAGGGAAAAACCAGCCCTCGCGCTTTCCATCTCCCGGAACCACAAAATCCAGTACTTCGGGCCGTCCGGGGAAACTCGCCATGTTGATTTCGGTGCTGGTGCGCTGGGGTTTTACGATGCGATAGACGAGAAAACCGGCTATGGCCATCGTGGCCAGCACGGCAAAAAAGACCAGCGCCAATAAAGCCATCAGTATCTTGGTAGACCACCTGCTTGGATAGCGGAGTTCGTGAAGGATCTGCATGCCTTGTCTGCGCAACTGGGCTGGCGGCAAACGCCGCGTCTGTCTGCCTCACAATACAAATACGATGATTGGCATCCTAGCATATCTTTTCCACGGCTTCGCGCGACGGCATGTTTCGTTGTGTCTCCTCTCTTACCTCCTTCACTTCCTCTCTCACCTTTACTTCCTTTATGATGGAATGGCGCGGCAGGGGCCGCGTGGGCTTTCCTCTCCTTCATGAACATCATCGATTTGCGACAAACCACCGTCCGCCAGATTGAGCCGCTCCTCGAAGAAGAAGCGCGGCATTGGCGCGACGAATTGCATTGGGATTACCGCGGCGCGCTCGAGCTCATCAAACGCTTCCTGGACGCGCACGCGCTCGCCGGGTGCGTCGCCTTCGAAAACGGTGTTGCCGCCGGGTATTCCTTCTATGTGCTCGAAGACCAGAAAGGCCTGATCGGTGGCCTGTATGTCTCCTCCAAATTCCCGCAAGACTCCATCGGGGGGCGCCTGTTGGAGGAAATGCTCCTGTCCATGCGCGCCATCCCGCACCTCGCGCGCATCGAAGCGCAGTTGATGCCCTTCAGCGGCCCGGTGGACACGCCGCTGCTCGACCAGGGATTTCACCTCTACACCCGCCAGTTCATGCTGCTGGATCTGCACAAGCAGCAAGATGCAAAGTCCGGCGCCTCGGCGGGCATGCGCCTGAACCGCTGGAATGACCGCTACTTCGAACCTTGCGCCAAGCTGATCTATCTGGCCTACGCGAATCACGTCGATGGCGAGATCAACGACCAATACCGCAGCCGCTCCGGCGCGCTGAAATTTCTCAAGAACATCATTCTGCTTCCCGGTTGCGGGCAATTCGTGTCGGGCGCATCTTTCGTGCTTCACGAGCCCGGCAGCGAGGAACTCGTCGCCGCCGTTCTGACCAGCGAAGTCTCCCCCGGCGTCGGCCACACCACGCAAATCTGTGTCCTGCCCGGCTACCAAGGACACGGCCTCGGCCGCATGCTCATGCAAACTTCCGCCGAAGCCCTTCGCTCCATGAAGTTCAGGGAATTAACGCTGACCGTAACGTCGGATAACCGCGCCGCCGTCCAGCTCTACGAAAATCTCGGCTTTCACACCATCAAGTCCTTCACCGCCGGCGTCTGGCCGCGCTGACGTATCAATCCAAGGCAATCTTAGTCGGGGTCACCAATTTGATTTGGACGGCAACCACAGGCCAAAAGAAACGGCTATCCGAAACACCTGAGGCCCGTCCCGTCGCCGCGCTATTCAGAAATACAGTTTTAACGCGAGCTGAACGATTCGTGCATCGTGTGCAGTTGTCACCTGCCCGAAATTTCCGGCAGTGATGTTCGTTGAAAGTGCGTTAAAGTTCGTGTGGTTGAACAGATTAAAAGCTTCAGCGCGAAACTGCGCATAGGTACTCTCTCGGTAGATACGAATATTCTTAAGCAAAGAGACGTCCCAACGCTCAAGTCCCGGGCCAATAATCACTCCCCTTCCTGCCGTTCCCGCCCGTACTTGCCCGTTCGGCACCAGGGCGAAAGCCGAAGTGTTAAAGAACTGCAGCCGCGTGTGCGGTGCGTTAACGTTGGCGCTGCCCACCAGATCCGGACGTCCGCCAGCCGCGCTGGCCCCAAGGAAACCAAGCCCTGCCGGATCAACACCCGAGGTAGTAGGAGTCAAGGGAGCGCCGGACTGATAGGTAACAAGACCAGAGACTTCCCACCCGCCCAACACCCTCCCCACTGGCCCTTGCTGGCTACGCAACCACGGCAGCTCGTACACATAGTCCGCGGTCACGATATGCCGCCGATCAAACTGCGTCGGCCCATAATCGCCCCTAATGCTGTAGCTGTTCTGAGCCGCTGTTGAACGGTCGGTCTGATTGTCTGTCAAAGCGTGGGACCACGTGTAGTACACGTTTAAGAGAGAATTGTGGCTGAACCTTTTCTCAATCGAGACCTGAGCGGCATGGTAATTGGAATTGAATTCATTCTCGACCGCATTGATCGCGTTGTAACCTTTGAACGGACGAATCTGGTTTAGTCTCGGATCGGAGGTTGACGTGTAGATCGTGGGATTTGTCGCGTTCCCGGTTGGTATGCCGGCAGCGAGTCCTGCTCCGGGCTGCACTGCGTTGATGTCGATGACACCAAGGAGATGATGCCCGGCGTTTCCATAATATCCGATGTCGACGAGCAACGAAGGGAAGATCTGTCGCTGCACGTCCAGACTCCACTGCTCAGAGTATGGGGTGTGACTCGGAATCGCGGTTGCCCGCAGCGCCTGGGGCCCCTTGCCGTTGGGGTTCGCGACCGAGGCACCCGCAACCGCGGCAAAGGTTGTATTGTTTAACGTAATGTTAGGCGAAAATGGGGGGTTAGTCAGAATATTCTGCTCGTACGTTCCTACGAGGCCTGAATCGAAATAAATACCATATCCCCCACGGATCGAGCTCTTGCCGTTGTTCCAAGGATCCCAGGCAAAGCCGAAGCGGGGAGCGAAATCTTTGTTGTTCTGATTCGAGACCAGCGTCCCAAACGGCGAATTCTTGCTGGGAATGATCAGGCCGTTCAGGGGGGCATAATTCGGATTGGGTGTCGCACCACCCGCGCAAGGTGCAACAGTGCAGATGTTTCCATTGTTGTCGATGGCCGGAGCTTTTGAGGGATCGAAAACATTCGGATCAAAGGTTGTAAGGAAACCAGCCTTGTCGATCGGCTGCCCAAACCGCGAATACCGCAGACCCATCGTCACGGCAAAATTCGGACGCCACCTGTATTCGTCCTGGGCATAAAGAAAGAACTGCTGGGCGCGAAGGTCGGCCGTGAGATCAAATTGGGGCTGCACGAAGCTATTCACGTTCCCCAACAAAAAGTTCGCCCAAGACTGTTCAAAATTGGCTGTCCCCGCTGGAACACCGTTGTTTGAGAACGCGAAACTGCTTGGATTGCCCCCGTTGGGATTTTCGTTCTTTTGATAGTAGTCGTATCCGCCGCCCCATTTAAAGGTATGACGGCCCACCGTCTTGGTCATATTGTCGAAGAAATTGTAGTCACGATTAAAATCGAGGTAGGGTCCGAATCCGGTGATAGAAGTACCGCTCGTAAACGTCAAGGTAGGCAAGCGAGCCGGAAATGGCGAACCGGGCAACGTCACATGCACGTCGGGAGAATTCGCCGAGGCAATTAGCCCCGTCGGACTACTGAGGATTGCGCCGTAGGAAAAATTGAAGCCGCCCTCGTTCAGAAACGTGGGTGACAATGTGGAAGCTGCTCTAGCGAGCCAGCTATAACCCGGCGAATTAGTTGACGTGGTGGATACCCCTGGTAACGCGGCGCTGGTGAACAGCCCTCCTGGCTCAACAGTGGGAATCGAGTCATGAACGTACCGCACGGAAAGCTGCAGCTTCGGTCCTAAAATGTGGTCAATCCGAAACAACTCTTGCCGCGCATCAAAAATGTTTCTTAGCGCACTGATTAGAGAGAACGCTCCGGAGTTTGGCGGGCGAAACTTGGAAAAAATATCCGTGATGTATTCCTGGGCGACGAGATTGATCGTGCTGATCTGAGTGGTGGTCCCCCCTGCGTTGCATGAGCCGCTGCCATTGGGACCGCTAAAGCTAACACATACGGGATGAGCAAACGTCCCTTGCTGCATTGTGGCCGTCGGGATGGCAGTGGCGGTTACTGTTCCGTAGGTGATCACGCGGCGAAATTCCTCCGAGAAAAAGAAAAAAGTCTTGTCCTTATTGACGTTGTAGTGGCCGGGAATAAAGACGGGACCTCCGATTGTGTATCCAAAGTCGTTGTAGCGCAGCGGCGGCCGCTTGATCTGCGGCGTGGCCAGATTGTTGAAGTAGCTGTTTGCGGCTAGCACGTCGTTGCGGAAGAATTCGTAAGCGTCACCATGAAACCGGCTCGACCCTGATTTGGTGACTACGTTGATCTGCCCGCCCGCCGCTCGGCCAAGCTCGGCGTCGTACTGGCCCCGTAACACCTTAAACTCGGCGATCGAGTCCACGCTGGGGTAGGTAAGCAGGGTGAGGTCCGATCCACGGTCGACATTGTCCACGCCATCAACCGTCCAATTGTTCGCGCTATTGCGCTGACCGTTGATTGAGAAGCTGATAGTGTTGGTGGTGCCGTCGGTTCGGGTCGTGCCGACATAAATCTGGTCCGCAGAGTTGGAAGAAACCCCGGGCATTAGCGTAACCAACTGCTCGTAATTGCGAGTATTGAGCGGGATCTCTCGAACTTCCGTGCCATTAATCAATCCAGCCGATGTGGCAGTCTGCGTCTCTACGTGCAACTCGGCAGCGATTACGGTCACCGTATCGGTCACTGCACCGATTTCCAAAATGAAGTTAACCGCCAGTATGTCGTTCGCGTTCAGCGAAATGCCAGTCCTATCCGATTTCTTAAAGCCAGCGCTCTCTACCATGATGGAATATTGTCCGGCCGGTAATAGCGGAACCACGTAATGTCCCTCGTTGTCTGTGGTGAGCGTTCGAACCACAATATTCTTGTCGTTGTTCTTCACTGTTAGCTTGGCGCCGCCTACGGCACCGCCCTTCGCATCCAGAACGGTTCCGCTGATGGTCGCGTTGATGCTCTGCGCATGACTTTCTCGACCTCCCACCAACAAAAAAACAAGAAGCGCAAATGCTGTGAGTCCCTTAATCGATCTCATGCCCCCTCCTCTGACAGATGTCCTACAGAACTCGAACGCGGCCTGCATCGCCATTGACGTTTGCCAAACGAACGCACACGACTTCATCCGCGCCTCGAACC
>WNFF01009369.1_pt1 | contig 17620 bp, 11 predicted proteins | sample 5400441 | NCBI WGS metagenome assembly WNFF01 (sample SAMN13153345, study PRJNA577476) | soil metagenome | isolation source: 120 cm saprolite under Douglas fir tree site 2 hole 3 replicate 1 | place: USA:California | collected 2015-04-18 | reverse complement strand
TTTACGCTGGTCCTGGCAGACGGACAGGCGTGGGGCTTCTTTCTTGACAGCACAACGCGTGTCGAGTTTAACCTGGCTTGCGAAGATCCTCAACGGTCTTGGTTCGGAACCAGCAATGGAGACCTCATCTACTATGTGTTCTGTGGGCCGACCTCTCAGGATGTCCTGGCGCGCTACACAGACTTGACGGGTCATACGCCTCTTCCCCCGCTCTGGGGGCTAGGCAACGGGCAGAGCCGTTTCAGTTATGAGACCGCGGAAGAAGTGAAGCAGATTGCCCGCACGTTTCGTGAGCGCGATATTCCCTGCGACACGCTGTATTTAGATATTGACTGCCTGGATGGCTACCGGGTCTTTACCTGGGACCGCGAGCGTTTCCCCGATCCTGAGGGGCTGTTTTCTGAACTGCGCGAGATGGGGTTCCACGTAGTAAGCGTTGTCGATGCAGGTGTGAAGGTTGATGAAAATTACCGCGTCTACACCGAAGGTAGGCAGCGAGATCTGTACTGTAAGGCAACCCAGGGAGACGACTATCAGAATGCCGTCTGGCCAGGCGTCTGTGTCTTCCCCGATTTTACCAACCCGCAGACGCGAGCCTGGTGGGGAGAGCAACACTGGCCATTACTCGACGCCGGCATTGCGGGAATCTGGTCCGATATGAACGAGCCCGCCCTGTTTATCCCACCAAACTCGACCATGCCGCCTGATGTAATCCATCCAGGCGCGGGCAAGGCCAGATTGCATCTCCAGGTGCATAACGCCTATGGATCATTAATGGTTCAAGCTGCGCGGGAGGGTCTCTTACGGCTACAGCCTGGGCGGCGACCATTTATCATTTCACGCTCCGGCTATGCAGGGGTACAACGCCATGCCCTGCTTTGGACGGGAGATAACTCCTCTACCTGGGAACACCTCTCTATGAGCCTGGCACAGTTGCAGAATCTTGGTCTTTCAGGTGTTGGGTGGGCAGGAGTCGATATCGGAGGATACTATGGCGATGCGAGCGGAGAATTGCTGGCTCGCTGGACGGAATTTGGCATCTTTCAGCCGTTTTGTCGCAATCATGCGGAAAAGCAGACGCGCCACCAGGAGCCGTGGGTTTTTGGGGAGCCCTACGAATCGGTCTGCCGCGCCATGCTCAAGCTGCGCCAGCGTCTTCTTCCCTACCTGTATACCCTTTTCGAGGAGTGCCACCGCACGGGAGCGCCTCTTCTGCGCCCGCTGTTCTGGACCTATCCTGAAGATGCGACGGCCTATACCGCAGTTGATGAGTTTTTATGCGGCGATGCCCTGCTGGTAGCGCCCATTACTCGTCCCGCTGTGGAGTATCGCCATGTCTATATTCCCGCCGGAACCTGGTTCCACTTCTGGACAGGAGAGCGCGTGGAAGGCCCGGCTCATATCCTGGCTCACGCTCCTCTTGGTCAGCCTGCTATCTATGTCCGAAGCAATACAGCGGTGCCGCTCGGGCCAGCGGTGAATTATGTTGGCCAGAATGATAGCGACCCGTTGACGTTCATACTCTACCCCTCTGAAGGAAATGGAAAAGCGATGCTTTACGAGGATGAAGGAGATGGCTATGAACACCTGAACGGGGTCTATGCGCGGCGCACGATCACATGTGAGGTAGAGGAAGGGTCTATTCGCGTGGTTCTAAGTGAACAGGAAGGGACGTTTGTTCCCACGCGTCGTCGTATTCGACTTGAACTGCGCGAAATTGCTTCTGAGCCAGAGGCCGTTGAGGTTGGAGAGACTTCTGCTACGTGGTGGTATGATCCCGAACGGAGGCGCCTCACCCTCGACCTGAGTGAAGCACCCACTTCGCGATTGATAGACCTGTTATGGCAACAGAGGGGTGATCGCTGATCTGGCAAACAAGGGACTGGGGTGGGTTACCCGACAGGGACGCCAATAGGCATCAACCTAAGTGACCTAACAATGTCATCCTGAGCGAAGCGAAGGATCTGGCTCGATGGGGCAGAGAGATGCTGAGCGCAGCGAAGCATGACAGGGCTGGACCTTGCTGTTGGTGAGGAACTGTCAAGTTCATTTGAACCATACCTAAGGTGGAAATCACCAGGATAATTGTACCAGTCAAAGCCTGTACTCATACGGGTTCCTCTTCCATCTGAATGCCAAATTGTTCCCGCAGGTTCTGCTTGCCCAGGTCGGTGACAATGATCGCACGCGTCCCTTGTTGTTTGACCACCCAGCCTCGCTCGACACAGTATGCCCACAGGGCTGCCCCAAGAACTCCTCCCAGATGGGGGCGGCGCTCGGTCCAGTCTGGGCACGCAAACGCGAAGCGACGCCGTTCTCGTCGCAATGCGCTCAGATTGAGTCCGAGCTTGCCAAAAACCTCTCCCCCCCTTGGCCCAAGCTCCACCTCACCGTGCATCTCTGCTGGTTCCTTGATAGCTTCTTGTGCAAGCAGGGCATCAAAAAGTGCCACACCATAGCGACCTGCAAGGTGATCGTAGCAGGTCCGTGCAGCAATGAGTTGTGGTGATTTCCAGAGCTTGGCCGGAATCATCCCAGCAACAACCGTGAGTGACTCGACAAGTTGGCCCACCGAAGCATCGCGCAAGGTGTAGATCATTTGCCGTCCCTCGCGTGTTGCACGCACCAAATCACGTTCGCGGAGCAAGGCCAAATGGTTGGAGACTTTTGACTGTGATTCACCCGTGAGCGACTGCAATTCCGACACCGTCGCTGGACCTTCCATCAATTGCTGGAGCATGACCAGTCGGAGCGGGTCAGCCAGGGCTTGGGCAAGTGTAAAGAGTTGATTGTTTCCATCCATCATTTTCTCCTGATATGTTGACACGCATCAGATCTTTATGATATATTAGACACATCACGTTTGATTGATATGTTACTGCATATTCACCCACTTGTCAAGACGGAAGGAGAAACGCATGTTCTCCCAGGAAAAGAGGGTAACGGCTTGGAACTACTCACCCTCCTGATTCTATTGCTTGTCCTTGCTCTCGCTGCATGGCGTTGGGGCTTTGACAGTAGAGATGGTCCTCTCAGTCCCGAATGGGAGCGACGGCGCTGGCATGATGTTGATCGTCAAAGAAGGAACGAGAGAAGGGATGAGCACCCCTCTCAATTGCAATGATGCGTTGGTGGTCATCGTTTGCAACAGCCGAAAAAGAGCTAGTGAGAAACAAAGGTGGAAATCACCAGGATAATTGTACCAGTTTCGCCCATGTAGTGTTTGGTGATTTACAGGCTCCATCAATGGGGTTCCTTCTGGAGTCCCTGAGCATGCTTTGCTCGTGCGTTCCACTCATCGACAAGCAGGCCATAGAAGACCCCATCCACATACTGGCCATGAAGCCGATCCGTCTGACGGAGAATCCCCTCCTGAGTAAAACCGAGTCGCTCGGCGACTGCGCGGCTGCGCGTGTTATCTGTCGCACAGGAGATCTCGACTTTATGCAACTCATGCTCCTCGAACGCATGCCTCACCATCGTTCGACAAGCCCGAATTACCAGGCCTTTTCCTTGCATCGTAGCGTCGATCCAATAGCCCAGTTCGACTTTGCGCCTCCTCCAGTTCAGGCGATAGTCCAGAACCCCTACCAGGGCGTCCTGGTACCAGATTCCCAGATGATAGCCTTCACCATTGACGAATTGGAGCAAGCGCTGCTTCACGTAGGCTCTGAGCGTCTCAACTGATCCCTCATAGGCTTCCACAGCGACCCACTCATGTAAATGCTCTTTATTCCGCTCAATGAGTACAAAGTATTCCTCAACGTGCCGCTCTTCAAGCAAGCGCAATTGTGTTTCTTCGTTCACCTGTATGCACAGGACTGGCTTGTTGCTCATATGCGCTCTCAGCAGAACAAGGCTGGACAGGACGGGAGTCATGCACTTTCGGACAGCAAGGTCAACGAAGAAGTGATCTCTTCATTGCCCGTCGCTCCCATATGGAGAAGTGGCCAGGTCTCTATAGAGATATTCTATCATTCTTTTTGAAACTTTTCGCACATATACCGCTACGCCTGGTCGTTCGGTATCGCTACATTAAATGGTGAAAAAAATCGTAACGCTTGCTGTAACGTTTATGAGACGATCATATGGTATGATGCTAAACAGGAAAGCTGAGCCTCATGCACAGGCAGTTCTCATGAAGGCAGCGACCAGGAGCATCTATGAACCCGCAGCAGAGCCCAACAAGCACCGTCGAACGCCCCGACGCGCGCAACGAGTCGGAGACCCGCCTGCAGGGGCGCTGGCTACTCATCGCCCGCGTGGGCTGGGTCGCGCTAACACTGTTAGTGCTGGCGCTGAACGCGATCTCCATTCCCAGGGCTGATGCCCTGCTGCAAGCGGTCTGCCAGCCAGGCGCGTTGTGCATCAGCGGCTTGACCCCGGCTAATCTGCGCCAACTCCAGCAGCTTGGTCTCTCGCCAGGCTTCCTGACGGCCTACCAGATCGGGTGGGATGTGGGAACGCCGCTGATCTACACGGCGCTGGCCGCGCTCATTTTCTGGCGGCGGTCCGCTGATCGGATGGCGCTCTTCTGCGCATACATGCTGGTGTTGTTCGGGGGCGCCACCTATACTGGTCTGCTGGACGCCGGTCTGCGAACGGGGGCTCCCGCCTGGTATTGGCTGGTCGGAGGGCTAGAACTGGTGGCTCAGGTGAGCGTCCCGACCTTCTTTTTGCTCTTCCCCTCCGGTCGGTTTGTGCCCCGCTGGACCCGATGGAGCGTGCTTGTCTTTGTTCTCTATGAAGTGTGGTACGTCTTTCAACCCAGCGCGTACCTTGGTCAGCTTGCTGGGGTGAGCGCCCTGGTGTTTGCTGTGCAGATCCTGGGCCTGGTCGGGTTGCAGGTCTATCGCTACCGGCGCGTCTCCACGTTCCGGGAGCGCCAGCAGACGAAGTGGGTCGTCTTTGGTCTCGTTGTGGCCCTGGGCGGCTTTGCGTTGTTCCTGATCATTGGGAGTCTCTTCCTCCCCCCAGAGTTGCTGAACTCGTCGGGAGCAGGGGTCCTGCTCCCGACCACCGTGACCGATGGCCTGCTGCTTTTCATCCCCATCTCGATTGCCATCGCCATCCTGCGCTCGCGGCTCTACGATATCGACACCATCATCAACAAGGCCCTCGTCTATGGCGGGCTTTCGGGCATCCTGGGCGCGCTCTATGCTGGCCTGATCATCGGCTTAGAGAGCCTGGCTGGCTTCATCACAAGACAATCCTCCGCTAACCCACTCGTGCTGGTCATCTCCACCCTGGCCATTTTTGCCCTCTTCCAGCCATTACGTCGGCGCATCCAGCGGATCATCGATCGCCGCTTCTATCGCCGCAAATATGATGCAGCGAAGGTCGTGGCTGCTTTCAGTGCCACGCTGCGCAATGAGGTGGACCTGGACCAGTTGCGTGCGCAGTTGCTGGAGGTGGTGCAGGAGACCATGCAGCCTTCCCATGTCTCGCTGTGGGTGCGCCAGCCCAGCCGGACGGAAACGCGCTCACTTCAGACCGACAAGCCTTCCCCTGAAGAAGCCGGGGTACATGAGGAGATCGCAGAGCATGGGGTGTGAGCACTTTCACTGTTCAATGTAGCTGTACCAATAACTTATATCGAGGCAGAGTTTGCCAATATATGGGTGAAATCGCACTTCGCTACCTCGACAAATCAGGGAAAAAGATGCTGGGCCACTACTACACTCCCGATTTCCTGGTCTTACGCAACAATGCTGTCTGTTTTGAGGAGTGGAAGCGTGATATTGATCTCAAGCGGCTGGCTGCGCTCTCTCCATTCCGCTATCAGCAGCAGGAAGATGGGAGCTGGCGTTGTCCTCCAGCAGAGGAAGCCGTTTCTTCGCTGGGACTTACCTTTCGTGTGCACTCCTCCGCAGAACTGCATCCGACATATATCGACAATCTCCTCTTCCTCGAAGATTACTGTGACACGACGGTGGCTGTGCCGGTACAGGTGCAAACAACCATCCTGGAGCGCATCCGTGAGACACCAGGTCTTCCTCTTTCCGCACTTGCCATTGACGGCTCTGGCGTGCGCGCCAACGATGTGTACGCAATGGTCGCGCTGGATCTGATTTACACCGACCTGTACGCGGCACCACTCATTCAGCATGGGCGCGTTCGCCTCTATCTGAATGCCGAGCAAGCTCGTACCCATACACATCTCTTACCGACACGTCTGACTTCGCGGGTGGGGAGTCCCTTGCCGGAAGTAAATGCGCCGCTCGCTGTCAATACTCCGCTTTTGTGGGATGGGCGTGCCTTTACCCTCATCAATCCGGGTGACACCACGACCACGCTCCTCCCGGAGAAAGGAACGCCGATCCAGATCCCCTCTGGCTTCTTCTTCCAGTTGTTTGATATCGGGGTTATTACCAGGTTGCGCCCCGAAGAAGACATGACGGTCTCACCAGAAGTAGACCGCCTCATGGATCGGGCAACGCCAGACGATCAACGCCAGGCCAACGTGCGCTTTGAAAAGGTCATCGCCTACCTCAATGGGGAGAAAGAACGCTACGCTGGAGTTCCACCGCGCACGCTGCACCGCTGGGTGGCGCGCTTTCGGGAAGCGGAGGAACAGCTCGGCTGTGGCTATGTGGGCTTGCTTTCGCGCAAGGCTTCGCAGGGGAACCGTGAGCCGAAAGCCCCATCCGCGCCGCGCGGACTGATGGACACCTTTATCACAGAACAGTTTGAGACGCCACGCCACATGCCAGCGGCCTCCGTCTATCGTGCCTACGAGCAAGAATGCCACAAGCGCGGACTGATCCCGCTGTCGGCGCGTGCGTTCTACGAGCGGCTCAAGCAACGAGCCACACCGCAGCAAACCGAAGCCAGGGAGGGCGCACGGGCTGCCTATGCTGAGCAGCCCTGGTACTGGGAATTAACCGTCCAGACGCCCCGACATGGCAGCCGTCCGTTTGAGGTGGCCCACATCGATCATACCGAACTGGACATCCAGATCCGCAGTTCTTCAACCGGCGAGCTGCTGGGTAAGCCCTGGGTCACGTTCATGATGGATGCCTACTCCCGGCGCCTGCTCGCCGTCTATCTGACCTTTGACCCACCCTCCTACCGCTCGGTCATGATGGTGCTGCGCATTTGCGTGCAGCGTTTTGAGCGCCTCCCCCAATCCGTTGTGGTGGATGGCGGGCGCGAATTCCAGAGTGTCTACTTTGACAGTTTGCTCGCCCGCTATCGCTGCACCAAGAAAACGCGCCCCTGGGCCAAACCGCACTTTGGGTCCGTCTGCGAACGGTTATTTAAGACGACCAATGATCAATTCATCTACACGCTTCTGGGCAATACACAGGCCGCGAAGCAGGCGCGCTTGCTGACCCGTGCCGTTGATCCGAAGAACCATGCCCTCTGGATGCTCCCAGATCTCTACAGCTACCTGTGCGAGTATGCCTACCAGGTCTACGACCAGAATGAACACAGCGGCATTGGGATGACTCCGCAAGCCTCGTACCTGTGGGGCATGAAACAGGGAGGAGAACGCGAGCATCGCCGTATTCCCTACGATGACCGCTTTCTGAAAGCAACGTGTCCGACCACCATCAAAGGCACAGCAGTCGTCCAAAAAGGGAGCGGGGTCAAGGTGAACCATTTCTACTACTGGAACAATGCGTTTCGCAATCCCGAGGTGATCAAAACCGCCGTCCCGGTGCGCTACGATCCCTTTGACCTCTCGACGACATACGCTTTGGTCCAGGGCCAATGGGTCACTTGTCGCGCGCCCTACCTGAGCCTGGAGGGCCACACCGAGAAAGAACTGCTCATCGCGACGACCGAATTGCGCAGGCAAGCCAGACGCGAAGGCTCGCGCGCCGACCTTTCAGCAGAAAGGTGCTGGCCATCATTGCCGGTCAGTCTGGGCATGTGCAAACGTTGGGGAGCGTGCCGCCACAGCCTGCCGTCCCACCAGAAGCCGTGAGAGCAGCAAGGAAGCTCGCGGCTCTTTCCAGACCGGTCGATGTGTCTCGTTTGAAACGCCTGGGGGACTATTCGTAATGGAACCAGACGAGCTTGCCCATCTCTCCTCAGAAGAGAAAAAGACGTTCTTCATGAATGTCACGATTACGCATCCTCAACTCGAAGTGGTGCATGACAAGATTCGACGCGCGATTCGTCAACCGGCTGGCTTTTCCTTTGTTCTGGTCCATGGTCCCACCGGGGTTGGCAAGACAACGATGATGGAGCGTTTGGTCGAGCAGACCAGAGCGTTGTTCCTTTCCGCGAACGCTCCAGCGGCATTCCCCTCGTTTTCCCCCTATGGAAAGGCACCAACACCCATCTCTGTCCTGCGGATCGAAGCTGATCCCCCGGACAAAAGCGCCTTCAATCGCGGCTATTTCTATCGGAGAGTGCTCACCTTGCTGGGAGAGCAGACGTACTCGCAGCAGATGCATGTAGATATTCATGCCGAAGCAGCTCCCTCCAAACGGCGGCGCATGTCTCGCGCGGCTACGGAGTCCAATGATGTGCCAGAACTCAGAGAGGGAGCACAAGCAGCACTGTATCGACACGGGGTCCGTGTGATCTTTCTGGACGAAGCGCATCACCTCCTCATGAGCCGGGATGGGGTCGAGGGAAGCACACTCCAGGAGCAATTGGAGTGGCTCAAGTCCTTGAGTCAAACCGGGATTTTGTACATTCTCGTGGGAACCTACGATTTGTTCAATGTTGGGAAACTTAATGGGCAAGTCGGGCGACGCTGCTTGCCGGTCCATTTTCCCCGTTACCAGTTGGAACGGGAAGTTGATTGCATTGCGTTCCAGACTGCGCTCCTCGAACTCTTGCGGCGTGTGCCGCTCGAATGTGCGGCGGAACGCTGGGTCACCGATCACTGGCTGTATTTCTACGAGTGTAGCGTCGGCTGCATTGGAATCTTGAAGGACTGGCTGCTGCGCGCCGTTTCGGCGGCGCTCGATGACGGGGCGAGCAGGCTTTCCCTGGATTGTGTTCAGGATCATGCACTTCACGTGGATATCTACCGGCAGATGGCCCTGGATGCCTACGAAGGAGAGCAGCGGTTGAACCACACAGAAGCGAACCGGGAGCATGTGTGGCGGCTGCTCCAAGGCGGCGAACTGATCGCGCCGGTTCCCCCACTCCCCCCGCGCGAGACTCCTGACGTCGTGGCGAATCCGACCGATGTGCCGCCGAAATCTGTAGGAGTGAAGCCAGTGGATGTCTCGCAGGTTTCAAATGGTGAGATAGCTTCATCACCACCAATCAAAAAGACCCGCACGCGCAAAAAGGTCGAGGCAGTTCCACCAGAAGCCGCAGAACCGGCAAGCGTGATCCAGGCCGAATCAGGAGAGACACCCTCCGTCACTCCACCAAAACGGAGCCGAAAGAAGAAAACCGCAGACGAGGCCGGTTCCCCCAAAGATCAGGAGGTCAGAACCCCTTCCGAATCCGCCGGTCCCGTTCCACAGGCTCCGACTGATTCTCCAGCAGATGCACTGCCTACAAAACCCAAACGAACGAGGCGCGTCGGGGAACCCAAACCGAAGCGCTATCCGGTCGGGGAACAAGAGGCAGAGCAAGGCGTGTAACGTCGTGCCTCGGATCGGCTTCGCAGGCGATTGGGCAAACCCTGCTTCCCATCGACTTGGCAGGATGCTCACGGCTGGTTTGGACACTGTGGCTACCGATCTGTTGCTTCGGATACGTGAGAAAGCTGAATGTCAACTTGACAGAGGTATCCGAATCTGTTATCATAATGAATGAATACAAATTCATTTGAATGATTACCCGCTCATATTCATCAGAGCGTAGGAGAACAGAAAGGAGCCACTTCGTATGCCAGATCCTCAGAATCCCATTCAAGAACTCGTCATTACCGCCCGGCGCAATCAGATTCTCGATGCCGCTACCCAGGTCTTTGCCCAAAAGGGCTTTCATCGTGCAACCATCAAAGAGATCGCCCGCGTTGCTGGGATTGCCGATGGGACAATCTACACCTACTTTGCCAGCAAAACGGATGTGTTGTTAGGCATTCTCAATCGCCTCAACGAATCAACAGACCGTGAGCAACAGTTGAATCCCGAGAATACACAGGACATCCGCGCTTTTTTCACCTCGTATCTGCGCCAGCGCATGGCCCTGTTCTGGCCGAATGCCGAGGTTTTTCAGGCCGTTCTGCCGGAGATGCTTGTGAACGCGGAATTGCGCGAACTGTATTATCAGCAGGTGATCGCGCCTACTATGATGGTCGCCGAACATTCCTTCCAGGCACAAAGTGCAGCAGGACAGATACGGGCTCTGGATATCCCCCTCACCGTTCGTTCGATAGCCGGGATGATCTTTGGCCTGTTGACATTACAATTGCTCGGCGACGAGATGATTGCCCAGCGTTGGGACGAACTCCCAGAAGTTCTGACCTCCCTGCTGTTTGATGGCTTGCAACCGGGAAAGGGGACCACACACGAATGAAGACACCAACGCCTTCTTCCATCAGGGTGAGCCTGGAGATGGGCATGATCGCCTTTTTCATCCTAGCTGCCCTCAGCTTGATGGTGGTGTATCTCGCTGATCCATCGATCTACGCCCAATCGCTCTCGCTCACGTCCTCTCCGGCTGACCGCTATCCTCTTGCAGTGACGCTGTTTCTGGTCGGCGTTCTCACGGTGATCGCCCTGCTCATCCTTGGGGTCGTGCGCCATTGGCGCTGGACCTTCTGGCTGATGCTGAGTGCTTTTAGTGCATCCGTGTTGCAGTTTCCGGCCGAGTTTTTGCAGATCTCCGGCGTTCTGCCTATGACCTCTCCTCTCTGGTACAGCCTATTGCGGCTGGCTGTTGCCCTCCTTGAGCTGGGCCTGGCTGTATGGATGATACAGGTCTACCGGCACAAGGGAATATGGGCTATGGGAAGAAAAAGGACCATGGGAGATGCTTCGTTCACCTAGTAAATTTCCGGTTTTTCCTGTGGAAAGGAAAGGAAACCACGATGGCTACAAAAAATCAGACCATTCTCATTTCAGGAGCAAGTATCGCCGGACCAACCCTGGCCTATTGGCTCAAACGCTACGGTTTTACTCCGACAGTGGTCGAGCGCTCGCCAGTGCTCAGAGCAGGTGGCTTCCCCATTGATGTACGCAACGAGGCAGTGGAGATTGCGAAACGGATGGGGATCTGGTCGGACCTGCAACAAAAGAGCACGACGTTAGATGAACTCTCTTTTATGGATGCGCGCAATCGACGCATCAGCGGGATCAACATACTCACGCTCCGCAAGATGCTCGATCTCGATCGCACCTGGGCCGAAATCTTGCGCGGTGATCTGGCAGAGACGCTCTACGAGGCGACGAAGAACGAGGTTGAATACCTCTTTGGCGATTCTATCCAGGCGATGGCGCAAGACGACGACGGGGTAGATGTGACATTCGCGAGCGGTGGCACGCGCCACTTCGATCTGGTCGCAGGCGCCGACGGCGTGCATTCGAACACGCGCCAGCTTGTCTTCGGCGACGAAGCACCATTTGAGTGGTATTGCGGCTACCAGGTTGCCGTGTTCACCACCACCGACAACTACCTGAGACTCGATCATACGAACATGCTGATCTATGGTGTTCCTGGTAAGCAAGTGATGATTCGCAGTTCCAGGGATAACAAAGAACTGGGCGCGTGTTTCATGTTCAAGCAGCCCACGAAGCTCCACTACGATCGCTCTGATGAAGAACAGCAAAAACAACTGCTCGCGGACGTTTACGCGGACCAGGCGTGGGAAATCCCCACGTTGCTTGAAAAAATGCGCGCTGCCTCTGATCTCTACTTTGATCCAGTGAGCCAGATTCGCATGGAGTCGTGGTCCCAGGGGCGAGTGGTCTTGCTAGGAGACGCTGCCCACTGCCCCTCGCTTCTGACGGGCCAGGGTTCAACGCTCGCCATGATGGGGGCATATATTCTGGCCGGAGAACTGCAAGCGACTTCTGGCGACCATCGCCAGGCGTTTCAACAGTACGAGCAGGCATTCAGACCGGTGATCAGCAAAGAGCAAAAAAAGCTCAAATCGGGCGGCGATTTTCTCGTTCCCGCGACACAGTTGGGTCTGTGGGCGCGCAATCACCTGGGTCCGGTACTCGCCCCATTCATTCTAGTCCCGGGGGGAATCTGGAACCGATTGTTCCCTCAACCATCCCTGGTAAAGAACTCTGTTTCGTTCTCTGAAAAAGAGGCATAGCGATTGAGGAAGGAGAGCCATCTGTTCCGGTGGCTGTCCTGCTTTTTACCATGAAATGCTCCTGTTGAATGTATTCCAAAGGGCCGCATAGACATGATTGCACACTATTTGGAACGCCAGGTGAAAACGGCAATACTATGAGCCTCTGACGCAGATACCCTAGTCGGTCTCAGAACATTGGCGAGGATAGCAAGACTTTTGCGTGAACGCTCTTCACAAGCCAATCCAGATGGTGAGAGACCTCCCATTTCAACTCAAAACCCCTTTGTGAAGCATATCGTGCCGCTCTCCTTGTGAAGCATATCGCGCTCATTTTTGCCATAATATGCTGCAAAATCACACCGCTTCATGGGTTCAGATCCTCCGCCACGCTCGAGCACGGTCCGACCATGCCAAAACGAGGGCGAGAACGGGTGAAACCAGGGAAGGTGCTACACGTTTGTTGTGGTCAAACTGTTGTGCTTACCTGAGCAGTATATCACCGAGAAGCATCCTGGTCTGGAGGCGCAGGAAGGGTTGGTGGGCTGAGACCCTTGGAAAGTACCTCGTCTTTATTCGATCTCGTACCGCTGCTCCTTTGCTCCCCGAAAAACTAGACAATTGGACTGCTTCTCTGGTAATGTAGGAGCAAATCTGTTGTGCTCTACTCAACCATGAAAAGAGAGCACAGCGGATCGCGGGGATCCAAGACCTCTTCGAGCGTTCGATGTCAAAACAGCCCCGCCAGCGTTTCCTCTGGCTTTCAGACCGAACCTGCGGAGGCGTGTGCAGCAGTTCGTGCGGGTGAAGTCAGCCGCTCCTGAATCGGTCAGGACTTGATGTTGTTCAAACCAGATAAGGAGGCCGTTCATGGTTGCTCTGAAAACGCTCATTTTCACGATCCTGGTTCCCGGGACGGTGGCCGGCATCGTCCCCTGGCTCCTCTTGCACTCGTCGGGAGAGGCGGCGCATCTCACCCCATCACTCTGGCTGATTGGTCTGCTCCCTCTGCTGCTGGGAGTAGGACTCTACTTCTGGTGTGCCGGGGCGTTCACCTTCATCGGCAAAGGAACGCCAGCGCCCATTGACGCACCGATCTTCCTGGTCAGAGAGGGGCCTTACCAATGGGTGCGCAATCCGATGTATCTTGCTGTCCTTTCGGTGATCATCGGAGAGGCCATTCTCTTTCACTCGCTTTTGCTGGTTGGCTATGCACTACTGGCATGGGTGGTGGTGCATCTGTTTGTGGTCTTCTTCGAGGAGCCCTCGCTGCGTGGCCAATTTGGGGAGAGCTATGAGGCGTATCTGCGCAGGGTTCCACGCTGGCTGCCTCGTTTCTCACCGCAGACGGTACCTGACAGATGATGAACAAGAGAGGCTCTTGCAAGGAGCGTCTCTAAGGTGTGACGTTCACGTTCTCCAGCAAAACTATCGGCGGTCATACTCACCACCAGGCCAAGGGTGACCCATGCGATAAGAAACGGGGTTGATGGGGATGTGGTCCATGTCGAGCCAGATTGCGCAGGCACAAGTATACCCATCATGCCCACAAACACAATGGGAGGAAATCAGTACAGTTCTCTGGTGCATCGTCTCATTTGGTCAGAGTCGCACTGACAGGCCTTTTGTACGCAGGGTATTCAAGCTCCCAAAGCACATCTACCAAGCCTCAGCAGAGGTACTGATGACAACAGCCAAGCGATTGAGGAGCCAGATGAGATGACAAATCTCACGTCCGGTTTTGAAGCCGAGTGGCGGGGGCGACCCCGTCGCTTAGGTTACCCGAGTACTGCCCATTTCGCCCAGAGTGTTTGCCATATGAATTCAAAATCCTATCCAAATACCAAATAGGCCCCATCCTTTGCCAGGTGAGGCCTACTGGTGAACTCAGTCACTACCGCCGGGTAGACGGGCGAGTCGAACCCTCTTGTATTTGGATCGGTGGAGCACTCAGGCAAAATCCCACAGCGGTCTGGTTGTAATGACCGGAGCACGAGTTGTTGACCAGCGCACGATCAGATGACGACAACACTATAGTATAGCCACAAGGTGTCATGCCAGTAGTGTCGAGAGTCCAGGTACCACTCATACCGGTTGTTACGGCCTGAGCAGTATCCCCGAGATGCACAGGATTAGGTTGAGCAATCACATCGAAGATGTTTACTGGCGGAGTAGGCTGCGGTATGCCACCGACTGTTACCTGCACCAATCCGATGCTGAGGACACCGAAGAAGTGGTCGGTTACACTGAACGTGCCGCTAATGGTATCGCCGACAACGACATCGCCACAGTCTCCAGCCGGTGAGGTTATTTGTATATGAACCTCTGGACTATGAGCAGTGGTAGTTCCGCCTCCTACGAGAAGCTCGGTATGGGGATAGCCATTGTAGACATACACATTCTTGCCCTGACTGTCTGCCTGTACGTAGGCAATACCATCCCATGCAAAGAGCCTGACCTCTATGTGGTAGAGTCCCTCATCCAGTCCCCCTGCCTGCCACACGGCCAGCGTGCGCGGATTGACTGCCTGGGTATTACCCTCCATATAGGTGTAGTAGTCCACGCCTCCAATATTCTGGATGGCCTGCGTCTTGATCACTGGCACGAATGAGCTCGCCGGGAAGACAGCGATTCCAAACGAGTTCGTCAACTGCGTCGGCATCGCCGGAGAACCTACCTGGTTATAGAACACCTGGTAGAGCAAGGGATGCGCTCCTGGCAGTACATCTCCTGTGAAAGGATCGAAGACGTCGAGTTTATTCGTGAAATCACCCTCGATGTCGAACGTACCACCAAACGGACTATCGTTGGCGCTATCACAATCACCTGCAACAACTGGGAAGACGCCTGAGGTGGTGGCGCGACCGGTTATATCGCTGATATAGCTCACCGTGACCTGGCCAATGCGCATCAGCCGTACATGAGGCCCTGGGGGTGGTTCTGGTTCGCCGACATCGGGCTGAATGTAGGTATCAAGCACATTGCCCCAGGTAGGGGTGAAGTCCGGGTCGGTCGGCGGTGTATTCCACGAAAGGATGGCTCGCAGGTGCAAACCCGTCACATTCTCACAGAGGTATTCGGGCACGTTGACGGCGCGAAAGACGGCATATTCTATTGGATTGGCCGGACTGGCGCTTGCCAGGTCATGTACCTGTACCTGTGTACCCCCCAATGGGTGCCACGCACCACCATAGTACAGCCAGAATCCCACGTATTCGGTGCTGCCAGCCGTACACAGGTCACCTGAGTAGCCAGAACTCTGCTTCACGCTAATGACGCCGCCCAGCATACCTGTATTGGGATTATACCCGGCGCAGGTCAACTCTTCATACGTAGTATCGCCTACAGTGTCTTCAATGCCCGCAAGGATCACGGCTATCTCGGCGGGAGAGATCAAAGAGGCCTTCGCCAGCACAGCAGTAGTAATCGGGCCCTGGGCAAGTTTTTGCACCTCGCTAAAGCCAAAGCGATGACCAGGCACATCTTTCCCTTTATACAACTGCTCCAACTGGGCAAAGTTCAGCACCTGAGGTTTAGGGGGCTGAAGCGTCTGCTTCAGGTCTATGCTAGAAACGACCTTGCTGCTGATAGAAACCAGTTTATCTTCAATCAACTGCTCGAGCGGAATGAAAATGATAGGCTCAGGAGCGATCTGCACATTCACATCCAGGACATTGCCCCACACCGGCAGCCAGTTTGGATTGCCCGCGGGCGGCTCATAGTTCCAGGAAAGGATGCCGCGCACACTGACGATATTCTCGGTAGTACAAAAATCCTGATCTACAATCAGATTGGTCGCCACACTATAGCTCAGTGGCAAAGTGCTGCCTGGCATATCGTAGCTATTCAACGAAACTACGCCTACATCGTGCCAGCCATCCGAAAGCTGTACAAAGAAACGAACGTACTCAATTGATCCCCCATCACAAATCCCACCATCGTAGCCAAACTCTTGCTTGATATCGACGACAGCCTCTAAGGTACCGGCATCGGGATTGAGACCAATGCATGTCAGTTCCTCAAAGGTGGTGTCGCCGCTTAACACTTCGACTGGATTGAAGCCCGACCCTGGCGCGTTGCCAAAGTAGTTCGGGTTACCCAGCACTAATTTCGTGAATTGCGCACGGATTGGTTGTACCTGCCGCTGCACATTTTTGACCATTCCATCTGATCCTTTCGATACACAGCTATATGAAGTATTTAGCCGATTGCCATTTCTGAGTTAAGTATGTTTTCATTCACTACAAGTCTTGCATAAAGAACCTTCTCTACAAGGTTCCCCTGATATACGCTTGAGCAAATGAAAATTTGGGGATCAACAATTGGATGGTTTCTTGTTTCTTCCTGCTTACGTGAAACTTCTTCAGCCTGGTCCTTGAATCTGTTCCATGCGCTTTGCCCACTTTATCGAATGTTTCTGTTCTGAACTTCACCCTTGTCCCCAGCTCTGCCACGCTGCTTTATCTATTCCTGCTGGCTCATTTCTCCGTACCTGCGCTGCTAGCTCAATCTCTCTATGCCAGACCCACTGGCGCGAGACCCTGTTGACATCATTCATGCTGCGAGGACGCTCCAAGCTTGGGCCAATGGACGTGGCTCCTTCACCGTTGGCCTGATGTTCTGGTTGAGCGAGAAGAAGTTGGTTGGATCATACTTGTTCTTGAGAGCGACCAACCGTTCGTAGTTGACGCCATACGCTGCCCGCACCCGCTCTTCTCCCTCGTTGCCCAGGAAGTTGACATAGACGCCACTGCTCGCAAAGGGCGAGAGCGCCCTCCAACATGCACGGGCCCACGCGATGTGCCGCTCTGCTTCGCCGCCATCCCACGCGGCTACTATGCTGATGACATAGGACTCCTCCCGCAGCGCAAAGGCGGTCTCGGTCGGACTCACACGGCTGGCAGCACCATGGATGTGCTGAATCTGGACCAATGAAGACGGTGAGGTACAGGCTGCACCGTAGTCAGCAATCGTGTCAATCGCCCCATCGCTGAGATGCTTCAGCGTGTTCGCTTTCTCGTAGTAGTTACGTCCGTCCGGTGCTCCCGCATCGGCCGATGTGACCACTTTGAGGTACGGCTTCGGGCGGATCAGATCGACGAGTGGGGAACCAAACTTCCTGACCGGCTCGACGAGGCGTTCGCCCGCATCAAGGGAGCCACAGAAGCAGAGGTTGATGGCAATCGCGGGCAACCCGTCTGGCGTGGTCAGGAGGGAGGCATAGGCCGTCAGTTCGTCAGGAACGCTGCTGGTGTACTCGCGGTAGAAGCGCAGCACCTCCCGCGCTCTGCTCACCGGGTAGGCCACCTTGCCCGCCAGCACCGGACCGACCGGGTGCAGTTGGAATTCGAAGGCGGTCACAATGCCGAAGTTCCCGCCACCACCCCGCACGCCCCAGAACAGGTCGGGATGCTCGGTGGCACTGGCTCTGAGCACCTGCCCATCAGCGGTAAC
>WNFF01001732.1_pt1 | contig 17638 bp, 13 predicted proteins | sample 5400441 | NCBI WGS metagenome assembly WNFF01 (sample SAMN13153345, study PRJNA577476) | soil metagenome | isolation source: 120 cm saprolite under Douglas fir tree site 2 hole 3 replicate 1 | place: USA:California | collected 2015-04-18 | reverse complement strand
CATTCCCGGCAACATCCTTACCGCCAACATCATTGGCCCGCGCGAGGTTCGGCTTACCGACCACATCTGGCGCGTCGGCATGAACTACAGCTTCGGCATCGGCAGGTAGTACTGAGAGCCGACGGGACACCAGCTACGCAAAGAAGCCCCGGGCGCAAGCCCGGGGCTTTCGCTTTCGCGCGGCGCCTCTCTCCGTTGGGGAGCATGTAGGGTGGGCCATAAGGGCGTTTACGCCCGTCTTTCGACGGGCTATGGGCGCGACCCTCGGACTCACAACGCGCCACATGCACCGCCGCAGCGCCGTGCCCACGCGTCGAGCTCGCCAGGCCGGAAACGCGTGGGCACGGCGCGGCGCAGTCAAGCATGCGCAGACTGCGTAAACTTGTCTGCGTGCGCGCCTTTGCCCACCCTACTTTTTCTTTGCAGCGCGGCGGCGGCGCTTTATCCCTTTGCCCGCATGAGTCGGCCGCGCTCGCGCTCCCAGCTGCGCTTCTTCTCGGCCTCGCGCTTGTCGTGGAGCTTCTTGCCGCGGGCGAGCGCAAGCTCGATCTTGGCGCGCCCCTTGTCGTTGAAATAGAGCTTGAGCGGGACGAGCGTCATGCCCTCGCGCTCCACCGCTCCCGTCAGCTTGTCGATCTGGCGGCGGTGCAGCAGGAGCTTGCGCGGCCGCTTGGGCGGGTGATTGAAGCGGCCGCCCTGCAGATATTCCGGGATGTTGGCGTTTACGAGCCAGATCTCTCCGCCGCGCGAATCGGCATAGGCCTCGGCGATCGTCGCCTTGCCTTGGCGCAGCGATTTCACCTCCGTCCCCGTGAGCGCGATGCCGGCCTCGAAGGTCTCGCCGATCTCATAGTTGAAGCGCGCCCGGCGATTGTGGGCGACGACGCGCTGGTTGCTGTCCGATTTGGCCGCCAATCCCGGTCCCCTGCCGGCGCCCCGATCGGCGCAAACGTAATGTGGCGATGGTGCCCACGCGAATCGTTGCCGCGAGCATGTAGGGTGGGCAAAGGCGCGACTCCGGGACTCACAACGCGCCACATGCACCGACGCAGCGCCGTGCCCACGCGTCGAGCTCGACAGGCCGGAAACGCGTGGGCACGGCGCGGCGCAGTCAAGCTTGCGCAGACTGCGTAAACTTGTCTGCGTGCGCGCCTTTGCCCACCCTACATTTGGCTACATTTGGCGCGGGCGCCTAATTGATCAAGCCGGCATGCACCATCGCGGCGCGGACCGCCGCTTTCGTCCTCTCGGCGAGCCGAACCATCGGCAGGCGCACCGTATCCGCGCACTTGCCGAGCACGGACAGGGCATATTTCGCCGGCGCCGGATTGGTCTCGATGAAGAGCGCCGTGTGCAGGGGCATCAGCTTGTCCTGCAGGGCGAGCGCGGTCCGGTAATCGCCCTTCAGGCAGGCGTCCTGAAACTCGGCGCACAGCCGCGGCGCGACGTTCGCGGTCACCGAGATGCAGCCGTGCCCGCCGTGCGCCATGAAGCCGAGCGCGGTGGCGTCCTCGCCCGAGAGCTGATTGAACCCCTCGCCCATTGCGGCGCGCTGCTGCGAGACGCGCACGACGTTCGCGGTCGCATCCTTGACGCCGGCGATGTTCTCGAGCTCGAACAGGCGCGCCATGGTGTCGACCGACATGTCGATCACCGATCGGGCCGGGATGTTGTAGATGATGACGGGAATCCCGATGGCGTCGTTGATCGCCTTGAAGTGCTGATAGAGCCCCTCCTGGGTGGGCTTGTTGTAGTACGGCGTAACCACCAGCACCGCATTGGCACCGGACTGCTCGGCGTGCCGGGCGAGCTCGATCGCCTCCTTGGTGGAATTCGAGCCCGCGCCCGCGATCACGGGAACGCGGCCGCTCGCCTGCTCGACGCACCACTCGACCACCTGCCGGTGCTCCTCGTGCGACAGCGTCGGGCTTTCGCCGGTGGTGCCGACCGGGACCAGGCCGTCGGTGCCTTCGGCGATCTGCCAATCGACCAGACCCCGGAAGGCTTTCTCGTCGAGCGAGCCGTTGCCGAAGGGAGTGACCAGCGCGGTGAACGAGCCCTTGAAGCTCGTCTTTGCGGTCATGATACGATCCTCTGATTCGTTGGCATCCGAGCCGGACGGCGCCGGCGCGGTAGCGCGGCGGCGACAGCCCGCAGAAGCGCAGCGGAGTGCGGGACCGGGGCGCCGGATTCGCCATAGGGCGTCGGAAGACGCATAACCGCGCTTAATGGCGCCACCGGGGCCACGACGGGCCACCTTTTCAGACCGTCACCATTGTTAACGGGAACCGGGCTCCGAAGATAGCCCCCGCCGATATATCCGGCCCTGCCAGCCCGGTAGCCCACAGGGAGCGCAGCGGAAGGCCCGGGCCAGGCGGACCGGGGCGGGCTAAACCCGGGCGAACCCCGAGGTCGATAGGCGCCGCCGCCTTTTTGCCGCGGTCGCGGACGATGGTCCGCGGCTTCCGACTCCCCTCATTCCCGGGACGGCACCTTGACCGCGCGAATGCCCAATCCCATGCGAGCTCCCAAGCTGCTGCCGGTGGGCCTCGTTGCCGTGACGGCGCTCGCCCTCGCGCTGCAGCCGGTCGTGGCGGTTCCGCTCCCTAAGCCGCGCCCCGCCGGCGCGCCCGCGAGCGCCAGCGCAAAACCGACGGCGAAAGCGGGCAGCAAGGCGGATGCAAAGTCGACCGCGCCGCGTCCCGCCGCTGCGGCCCGCCTCGCCGCCGCGACCAGCGAACCGATCTCCTCCGCCGATGTCGCCGCTCTCAGGGAGGCCATCGCCGCCGCGCGCAAAGGCAGGACGTCAGAGGCCGCCGACCTGGAAAGGACGATCAGCGATCCGGTCGCCCGCAAGCTGGTCGAATGGGCGATCCTGCGCGGCGACGAAACGGAGTCGATCGAGCTCAAACGCTACATGGCCTTCATCGCCGAGAATCCGAGTTGGCCGGCGATCGGACTGCTGCGCCGGCGCGCCGAGGCGACGCTGTGGACCGACCGCCTCGATCCCGCCTTCGTGCGCGCGTTCTTCAGTAAGGACAAGCCGACCACCACCAAGGGCAAGTTTGCGCTCGCCCGCGCGCTGTTGCTGCTGGGCGATCGCGCGGCGGCGCAAAGCATCGTCCGCGAGGCCTGGCGCTACGACGCCTTCTCCGGCGATCTCGAGAGCATGGCGCTCGACGTGTTCAAGGACGTGCTCACGCCGGCCGACCACAAGGCCCGCATGGACATGCGGCTTTATGCGGAAGACATCGAGGGCGCCCTGCACTCGGCCGATCGCGCCGGCGGCAACGCCCCGGTCATCGCCAAGGCGCGCATCGCCGTGATCAGCAAGGCCGCCGATGCCAAGGCCTTGCTCGACGCGGTGCCGGCCGAGGTGCAGCGCCACGACATCGGTTACATTTTCAGCCGCGTCCGGCTTCTGCGCCGCGCCGACAAGGCGGCCGAGGCGGCCGAGCTGATCCTGTCCATCCCGTCCGACCACGGGCAGACGATCGATACCGACCAATGGTGGATCGAGCGGCGGCTGGTGTCGCGCAAGCTTCTCGACCTCGAAGACTACAAGACCGCCTATCGCATCGCGCGCGATGCCGCCATCCCGAGCAGGGAGAATTATCGCGCCGAGCATCAGTTCACCGCCGGCTGGATCGCGCTGCGCTTCCTCCATGATCCGGCCGTCGCGCTCGGCCATTTTACCAAGGTCGCCGTCGGCAACAGCAATCCGATTTCGCTGGCGCGCGCGGGCTACTGGCAAGGGCGCGCCGCCGAGGCGCTCGGCCGCAACAGCGAGGCGCGAAGCCATTACGAGACGGCGGCGCGCTATTCCACCGCCTATTACGGCCAGATCGCGCGCGCGCGGCTCGGCCACAAGGAGATCGTGCTGCGTCCTCCGCCCGAGCCCGCGGCCGATCGGCGCGACGGCGCCGCCAGGCGCGAGCTCGTGCGGGCGATCGAGCTGCTCTACAACGTCGACGAGCGCGACCTGATTGCCGGATCATTGGCCGATCTCGGCGAACGGGGGACGGATGCCGTCATGCTCGTGGCGGTCGGCGAGGTCGCCGAGCGCAATCACGATGCGCGCGCCATGCTGCTGCTCGGCAAGGGGGCGCTCGGGCGCGGGATGCCGCTCGAGCATTATGCATTTCCGAACGTCGGAATCCCCGAGTACCGCGCCATCGGACCGGCGATCGAGCCCGCCGTCACCTACGCCATCGCCCGCCAGGAGAGCACTTTCAACCCGAAAACCGTCTCCAGCGCGCGCGCCATGGGCCTGATGCAGGTCACCCCCGCCGCCGGGCGCTACGTCACCAAGAAATTCGGCGCGGCCTACGACGAGAAGCGGCTGCTGAGCGACCAGACCTACAACGTGCAGCTGGGCGCGGCCGAGCTCGGCGACCTGCTGGTCGATTATCGCGGCTCCTACATTCTCACCTTCGCCGGCTACAACGCCGGACGCGGGCGGGTGCAGGAATGGATCGCGAAATTTGGCGACCCGCGCGATCCGAAGGTCGACCCGATCGACTGGGTCGAGCGGATTCCGTTCTCCGAGACGCGCAACTACGTGCAACGGGTGCTCGAGAATCTGCAGGTCTACCGCGTGCGCTTCGGCGGCGGCACGAAGCTCCTGATCGAGGCCGACCTGCGCCGCGGCGCGACGCAGAATTGAGCAATGTGAGAGTGTAGGGTGGGCAAAGGCGCACGCACTCACGCGGCCAGCCTTGACACGCGCACCGGCTGCGTGCGCCGTGCCCACGCGTCATCCGTTGCTCTGCGGCGATGTTTCACGCGTGGGCACGGCGCTGCGCTGTGCGCGCCGAGCGATGGGAGTTCGGGGACCGCGCCCATAGCCCGTCGAAAGACGGGCGTAACGCCCTTATGGCCCACCCTACACTTCCTGCGGGCATGACGACCAACTCCGGGACCAGCAGCTTCGTCGCCGCGCCGGACGGGCTGAAGCTTCACGTGCGCAGCTACGGCGCGCGCACTGCGTCCGCGCTGCCGGTCGTTTGCCTGCCGGGGCTCGCGCGCGCCGGGACTGATTTCGAAGCGCTGGCGGGCGCACTGGCCGGCGATCCGGCGACGCCGCGGCGCGTGATCGCGCTCGACGCGCGCGGCCGCGGCAGGTCGGACTATGACCGCGATCCCGCCAATTACAACCTTCAGGTCGAGCTCGGCGACGTTCTGGCGGTGCTCACCGCGCTCGCCATCGCGCGGGCGGTGTTCGTCGGGACGTCGCGTGGCGGCATTCTCACCATGCTGCTCGCCGCCGCCCGACCGACCGCGATCGCGGGCTGCGTCCTCAACGACATCGGCCCGGTCATCGAGGCCAAGGGCCTGATGCGGATCAAGAGCTATGTCGGCAAGCTGCCGCGGCCGGCGAGCTTCCATGAAGGCGCGGACATCATGCGGCGGCTGTTCGGCAACCAGTTCCCCAAATTGAGCGGCGACGACTGGGTGGCGTTCGCGCGCCGGACATTCAAGGAAGCCGGCGGACGCATCGTGCCCGATTACGACGTGAAGCTGGCGACCACGCTCAAGACCGTGAGCCCGGAGCGGCCGCTGCCGCCGTTGTGGAAGGAATTCGACGCGCTCGCGCGCGTGCCGGTGTTGGTCGTGCGCGGCGGCAATTCCGACATCCTGTCGGCGGCGACGGTCGAAGCCATGCGCGCGCGGCGCGCGAGCCTCGAGACGATCGAAGTGCCGGACGAGGGCCACGCGCCGCTGCTGTCGGGACGCGAGATCATCGACCGCATTGCCGCGTTCGTCGCCGCGTGCGGGCAGCGGACCCCGTAGGGTGGGCAAAGGCGCGCCCTTGCGCGCCGTGCCCACGCGTTCCACGGCCACAATGGATGATATACTGTCGCGATGTCGCGATACCGTCGTGCATACATCGAGGGTGGCGTTTTCTTCTTCACCGTCGCTCTCGCCGACAGGTCGAGTGACCGCCTCGTGCGGCACATCGACCGGCTGCGGCGTATCTACACGTCTGTTCAGAAACGATGTACGTTCGAGACGATCGCAATTTGCGTGCTACCAGACCACTTGCATGCCATCTGGTCGCTACCGCAGGGCGATGCCGATTTTTCACTAAGGTGGAGCTTAATTAAGAGCGGATTTTCGCGCGGGCTTCCCGGCGATATGCAGCCCAGCTTCAGTAAGATCGCACGACGCGAGAGGGGAATTTGGCAACGTCGTTACTGGGAGCACGCCATTCGCGACGATGCCGACTTGGAGCGCCATGTTGATTATATTCACTTCAATCCCGTGAAGCATTGACATGTCTCCCAGGTAAGCGACTGGCCGCACAGCAGCTTCCACCGCTATGTGACACAGGGAGTGCTGCCGCCGGATTGGGGTGGTCATGTCGGAGATACCAGTGGCGCTTTCGGAGAATAATCCGCGACGCGTGGGCACGGCGCGGCGCAGTCAAGCTTGCGCAGACTGCGTAAACTTGTCTGCGCGCGCGCCTTTGCCCACCCTACGGACTGACGTCGAAGTCCGCGCCGCGCGCCCGCCGATCAACCGCAGGGATCGACGCGCGCATGGTCCATGCGGTCCGCCAGCAGTCCTCCGAGGGCTCGGTAGCCCTGCTCGTTGAAGTGCTCCCAGTCGATGGGCCCGTGCAGCAGCCGCATCGCAGCGGCCTCGCGCAGTCCCGGCCTGGTATCGAAGAAGCCCGCCTGATGGCGGGAGGATGCGCTCCGTACCAGATTGCAAAGCAGGTCGCTGTTCCTGGTGATCTGCGCGACCGTCGCCCAGTCGGACTTGCCTTCGTCTCTCGGCTGGATGGCATAGCGATAAGCGGGTCCGGTCAAATGATAGATCGACAATATCGTCGGTATGTAAACCACGGTAATCGGCACGTTCGGAAATCGCGCCCTCAGCCAGGCCAGTGAACGGTCGAAGACCATCATCCCGGCCGCGATGTCCGCGTCGCTGACCTCGACCGCGGGCCCGTCGAGCGGGGCGGGCGCGTCGATCGTATCCTCGCCCACCAGAAGGCGGTTGCCGCCGGGCGTATATTGATAGCCGAAGGGGTCCACGCCGGCGACGTAATATTCGTAGAAGAAGCGCGCCATCCTCGCCGCGACATCGAACAGATGGAGGTGGCATCGCCATGCGGCGAAGCTGCCATAAACGTCCGATAGATAGGCGTCGATGGCCTCCCGGTCCGAGTGTCCGAATGCTTGCGCGACCTTCCTTCCGAAGGCGAGGTTGTCCTGGATGTCGTTGCCTTCGTAAAAATACGCGAAGATTCGATCGGGGTCCTCGATGGTCGGGAACATCAGGCAGCGGCTGCCGGCCAGAATGTGCGCGGGTTGCCGGACCAGGCCTTCCGCGCTGCCCGCGCCGCCGCGTCCAAAGCTGACGACGTCCCTGCCGGTCAAGTCGTGAATGACATGGGCGGCATGGAAGGCGCGCGCTTCATTGTTGCCGGCGGCCAGAAGCGCATCGCCCAGTCCCTCGGCGAAGGAATCGCCGAGGATGGCGACGTAGTCGCGGGGCACGAAATGCGCCTTGCTGCTCTGCGCCAGGACGCCCGGGGTTTCCGGCAGCTGCGGGCGGACGCTCGGGTCGGCCACTGGAAGGATAACCCGAAAGAACAATGCCTCGATCAGGAAATAGCTGACGATCGTGGAGACGAGGGCAACGGAGAAATTGACGAGACGGGTCCTGAATCTCGAGCCGATGCTCGGCACAATTGCACGCATGACGCTCCGACCCGGCCCCGCGAACAAAGATTGACGCTTGATACTACCGATCGGGCCCTGCTTCAACGATCGCCGGCTGATGATGCAGCGATGGCCGGCGCCACAGCGTTCCCTCCCCCGCAAGCGCAGGGCAATCGCATATGGGTGAACAAATACGAATCGTTGACGGAACGGACCGAGTCCAAAAGCAGCGAGATTCCTGTCTTGTTCACGCATATGCGATTGCCCTGCCCGCAAGCGGGGGAGGGAGCAGACCGAGTTTGCCGCTCGCGCTGATCCAATTTCACGGGAACGTGCTCTTATATTTAGGCTGCGATTCCGCCACCGCGCGCACCAGCGCGACCGGATCGGTGAACGCGGCGATGCCGGCGGCGCCGAGGCGCGCCACCGCCTCCTCGGTGGTCATCTTGCGGGTGGCGGCGTGGCCGGCGGCGATGCCGACGAACAGCGGCTTCGGCAGCGGCTCGGCGGCGATGAAGGCGGTCAGCGCCTCGACGCGCTCGGCGAGCGAGCGGGAGGCGAGCACGGTCTGGAACACGATCGCCTTCACCCGCGGCCGCTGCGCGATCCGGCGCGCAACGGCGAGCCGCTCCGTCATGGTCTCGTCCGGCGCCCCGCGCAGGTTGTCCATGAAGCAGGCGGCGCGAAGCCCGTGGTCGGCGATGAGGTCGATCATCATCATGCCAAGCCCGGCGCCGGCGGTGACCAGGGCGATGGAGGCGGCCGCCGTCACCGGTCATCGCCACGGCCACCGGTCGCGCTCGCTGCTGGGAACGTTCGGGAAGGAGATCGCGCAGCGAATCCAACCACATTCCGGGCGGCACCTGAACTGAGGGCGGCCCTAGCGGCGTGCAAAAAGCACAAGGCAAAGCTCATCATTGCAAAGCTAGACCGGGCTCTCGCGCAATGTCAGCTTCATCGCTACCCTGATGGACAGCCGCGTCGAGTTCGTCGCCGTGGACAATCCATACGCGACCAAACTCACGATTCATATTTTGGCTGCCGTCGCGCAGCATGAGGCAGAGGCGATCTCGGAGCGCACCAAGGCCGCCCTTGCTGCGGCGAAGGCCAGAGGGTAAGGCTCGGCAATCCTCGATTGCATCTGACGGCGGTCAATGCTGCGGTCGCGGCAAACCGCGCCTTGGCCGATCGTCACGCCGCTAATGCGTTGCCGCTCATCCGTGCCATACAGGCTGCGGGCGCGAAGACGCTACAGGGCGTATCTGACGCGCTGAATGCCCGCGGCGTGCCCACGGCGCGCGGCGGCGATTGGATCCGGCCACGGTGCGCAACGTCATAAATCGCGGAATGTAGGTTGCCGCGCGGTAGAGCAAGCGGTCGGGCCGGGACATATCACAAGCTGGCACCCCTAAGACGAGGGGCCCTTTCGGGGGCTCTCGTGTTTCCCTTGATTTTTACCATCACCGGTGTTCCAATTTGCTGGGCGGAGGGAGGTGGCTTAGGCCTTGTTGTATCACGTCTTCCAGGCCCGATCCCGATCAGCACTCGCCGGCTTGTGGCGCTACGCTGCCTTACAATTTTTTGCACATCGCGATTTTGAAGGAGGACCGCCGTGACTGCTTCGGCGAGATTGTCGCTGCCCGTCTTAGCGCTGCTTTCCGGACTCTCAACGGCAACCTTGGCCGTTACCGCGCAATATATCGTCGACGGAATAGCGCTCGGCAGCCGCGTTGCGTTCAACAGCCAGAACTACCGGTCCTACACCTGCAATCCTAGCGCCGATTTTACCGATCTCACCTGGTGCCAACGCTCGCAACAGCAAAATATCAAGGGCCGCAAGGTCATCGTGTCTAGCACGATCCTGCATGCGCCGGACGGCACCGCCCACTATCTGATGTTGAACGTGGCGCCCGCAATGCTCAGCGAAAGCGCCATCAATAATGAGATTGCGCAACTATCACAGGAGTTGCGCGGGCGGCCGGAAAAAGTCGAGTGGTTTACGTTATTTCAGAATGCGGGGCCAAAGTCGGTCATCGCATATTGGGGACAAGTCAAACTGGAACAAGTCTTCGGAGAGGAACTCAAGATTATCGCGGCTGGACAGAGCCCACGGCTGGGGGTGCTCGTAGACACTCTGGGGGATCTCGCGCGTTCGGCAAAGGATTATAACTTTCCGGTCTACCGGATCGCCGGCGGGCCTGGATACTTGTATGCCGCCAGCTTCGACGCAAACGGTCATGGCCATCGGCATTACGTGGCGATCGACAGCTCCCAGCTCCTCGACAAGGCTTATGAACCTGCGTTGGAGGCCATACTGATTAAGGACCGGAATTTGGCAAGCAATGATTACAGCCTATGGCCGGATCTCGCCGCCCTGACGCGCAGGTTCTCGCTCGAAACGTCGCCCAGGAGAGCAAACGAGGTACTGGACAAAGTCTTTAGCAAACTCCCGTCGAAAAAGTTGCGCTCGCATGTGTGGTCGATTCTGCCAGGCGGCACAATCACGCATTTGAGAATGCACCAGCATGGAACGATCGATATCTATGGTCCGAAGACTAACCACCCCATTATTCGCAGCACCATTCAAAGATTCCTGGCCGCCAACCCTTCGGAGCCCTTCGCTGAATTTCTGTATTACACGATTGCGGAATATGACAAAGCGCTGGCGGCCAATCCGAATTCGCCCATCAGCGACGTTCTTAACTACGCGGCGGGCTACGAAAAGCTGGGCTCGCTGGCGAGGGAAGCGGCAAGCAGGCTAAATCTATTGGAGCCGAATGCCTACAATCGAGACGATATCTTCTACTCCATAGCGGTCTTGAACCGGTATTCGGAGCGTTCCGACTACAGGGCGTTGAACGAGGTCGTTCCGAATTTCGACGCACGAGCTGCGGCAGCGCGGGCGAATTTTGAAGCCGTCATGCGTAACGGCTCGGTGCGCCATGCGGACGATGCCGCCTATATGCTGGGCTGGCTCGCCTTCCACCAAGGCAAACCCAAAGACGCATTGCCTTATTTCGGGCGGGCCATGGTCTTGGGAAATACTGATTACTTGGGCACCGCGGTCCGGCAAACGTTGCGAATTCAGCGCCAACATTCCCCGCGCGAGCAGGCGGCGATGGTGGAAGCGGACCGCAACCTCTCCCGACAACCTATCCTTTGGTACGTAGCGGCGCGAGCGGCCTACCGGGAGCTGGATTACGCACTGACGATCGACACCACGCAACGCGCCCTCGAGGCCATGGATATCCCGGTCGATCGCCTGCCAGCGACCACCGACCCGGCAAGCATCGTCAATGCGATTGAGAAGATCCGGCCGGAACTGCGCGGCGACTACGATATGCAGGAGATTCCTTACTTGCTGGAAGCCTCGCGGGAGATTTTGCGATATCTCAACTCGTTGAATTCCGTCACGACCGAGCGCCCCGATGCGTTCACCAGAAGAGCCCGCACAATCATCATCAAATATTCGAAGCTTGTTGACGATCCGTATGACCCGAACCAACGACGTGCTCCAACCGAGCTCGGCCACAGGGACCTGCGGCAAGCGCTTCATATGATCGACAAAACGTTCGAGAGCATGCCGAAAACGGCGCAATATGCCCGGCTGCGCGAATGGCTTTACTACCGCAAGATTCGAGTCCTGGTCGCGTTCGCTCCCAACAATGTGGCGGACGAGGTCGCGGCCATGGAGCGCGAGTTTCCAACCTCCGCCTTGCTGGATGATGTCTTGGCCGAGCAGATATTCACGCAAGGCATGAGGTTACACGACTTGAACGCCGCCGAAATGACGTTCCGCAAACTCGTCAGCGCTTATCCGAGGGGCAACGCGATCGACAACGCATATACCTGGATGGCCATCATTTATCGCTGCCAGGGACGCGTGCAAGAGGCGCAAAACATGAATCGGGAAATCATCCGTCGATTCCCGATGACGCGTCATGCGATGTATGCGCAGGAACGCTTGGCCAATCCCACGAGTTGTAATTTTGCCGATCGGTGACGGCGGGGTGGCGGCACGTGGCGCCATTCTGCGAATGTTCCGCCGGCCGAACGACGCCCGGGGCGCCTGAGAGGCGAAGACATCACGGAGCCGGTGTCCGGGCGACCCGGAAGCCGATGTATTTGTCCGCCTTGTCGAAAGCCGACCAGTCGCGGGCGGCCGAGCGCAGCGCGCGCGCGCGATCCTGAAAGGAGCCGCCACGCACCACGCGGCGACCGCAATTCTCCGCCGTCCACACCGACCCATCCGCATGGGAGTTGCGGTAGTCTTCGGCGTAGCAATCCTCCACCCATTCGGTGACGTTGCCGTAGAGGTCGTTGAGGCCGAATTGATTGGCCCTCTTCCCCTTGACGGGGTGCGTATGTCCTTCGGCGTTGCCTTCAAACCAGGCGTAATCCTTCAGCATCCCTTCGTCGTCGTTCCCGAAGGAGTAGAGTGCTTGGCTGCCGGCCCGCGCCACATATTCCCACTCGGCCTCGGTCAGCAGCCGGTATGTCTGGCCTGTCACCCGTGAAAGCCAGCTCACATAGCGCTTGGCGTCGTTCCAGGTGACGTTGATCACCGGCTGCTGGCCGCGTCCCCAACCGTTGGTGCCGATGTTCCCTCTGCAATCGCCGTAGGCGACGCAGGCTTCCCACTGGTCGAACGTGACCTCGGTTTTGCCGAGCGCAAAAGCCTGCGCGATCGTCACCTCGTGTTGCGGGAACTCGGTCTTGTCGCCCTGTCCGGGCCGCGAGCCCATCATGAATTTGCCGGCCGGAACGACGACCATCTCTGGGCAATCGGTGCAATCCTGGAACTGGCGATTGCCCGGCTTTGCGACGTGCACGTACCTGAGCCAATAGCCCTTCTCCTTCAACCATGACCCCTGCCAGTAGGCCGTTGGGCTAGCGACCACGACGCCGAACAGCACGCCGACCAACATCCAGACCCGGCGCGCGCGCTTCTTCGCCAATTTTTCGGCCTCCTCGCAGGCGGCGAGATATTCGAATTCCGGCGTGGCGAGATACTTGCGGTAGTCTTCAACCTGGGTGAGCGCGTTTGCTGCGGCCAGGCGCTTGCTGCGATGATTGAGGTAGGCCGCATCCCTGTCATTGCGGTTCCAGCTCGACGCATCGATCTGCAAAAGCCGCAGCGCGTCGAGCCGCGCCCGTTCGGGTTCGAGCCAGCCTTTGAGCCTCGTCCATTCGCGGAACAGGGCTTCGTGCGCCACCTCCACGGTGTTTCCGTCCGCACCGCCCTTGAGCACCACGAGCCGCCAGAGGTCGAACATATGCAGCATGTCTTGCTGTTCGCTGGTGAAGCTCGACCACTTCGCGACGCGCCGGATGGTCGCGCCCTGCTCGTTGATCTGCACCAGCGTCGGCACGAAGGTCGAGGCGCCAAGCTCGACGATCCGCTTTGCCGGCTCGCGCGGAAACAATGGCACATCCTGCTCGGGCTTGATGCCGCGCAGCGCGCGCTCGGCGGCGTCCTCCATCAGCCCCTTGAGCCCTCCAAGCTTGTCGTAGTTCTGCTTGGTAAGATTCCCCGAACTGGCGAATTGCTGCCAGAGGCGCTGCAGTGTGAACGCGAGCAGCGGAAGGGCATCCGCGTCCGGGATATCCTTCATCAGCGCCTCAAGAAGGCTCTGCTCGATTTCGTGCCCGTATCGCCGCGCGGGCTCCTCCACCACGCTGTCGTGGTAATAGGTCGGCATCGCGCGCAGATCGAATGGGTGCGCCTCGAGACCCTGGAAGCGATGGTGCGCCTGCAGCTCGGGGAAGCTGTCGGTGCGGACCGTAAAGGCGAGCATCCAGTCGGACTTGCGCGCAGCGTTGGCGATGCGCAGATAGTCGCCGAGGGCATCTCCGCTCTTGCCCACGAAGCGCGCGATCTCCTCGGCCTGATCGACGCTGATCAGGATTGTCGCCTTCGCGGAGCCCGTGGCCGTGCGCAGTCTTTCGCCCTCGGCCTCAAGCACTCCTTCGAGCGTTTTTTTGCCTTCATCCGTGAGTTCGGAATTTTCGTTGCGCTCTGCCTTTGACCACGCGTCGAACAGCCGTTCGCGGATGGCACCGGGCGCCTCAATCTTGCCGAAGTCCGCCAGCGTGCGCACTAGGGCGTCGGCGAAATTGAGCAGCGGATCGGATCCGGGCCGGAAGACGCGCAGCGGCACCCAGGCCGGCCGCTCGCGGCGCAGCCGCGGAATGACGCCGGCCTTGAGCAGCGACGACTTGCCTGCGCCCGAGGCGCCGAGAATGACGAAGGGACGAAGGTCGCGCGTGGCTCGCATCTTGCGCAGTTCGTCGAGCGCGAGCGCGATCTCCCGGCTGCGGCCGTAGAACAGCGCCGCATAGGCGTCGTCGTCGCCGAACGAAGCCAGGCCGGGAAACGGCGTCGGGACGCGTTTGCTGTCGACCGGGAAGGCTTCGGGGTCGAGGCCGACTTTATTAAGGGCGCCGGCGGCGCGCAGTCCCGCCTTCAAACGGTCGGCGACGCTCTGGTCGGAATCGATGTCGAGAACGCCGGCCGCCGTGATGCAAGTGTCGAGCTTGATGCCCTGGTCTTCCGCGCCGACCTTCGCTAGCCTGTTGATTGCGGCCTCGTCGAGCTTCTGCGCCGCCGCGGCCGCTTCGTCAAGTTCGCGCGGCGGCGGCAAGACCAGCGGGATGATGCGGCGTCCCAGGTAGACTGCGGCCATGAACTCGCCGAAGCATTCGTCCGATTTCAGCCAGCTCGCGCTGACTAGGCAAACGACCACGCGGCAGGCCGCGGCCGACGCACGCAATTCGTCGCGCCACTTGTCCCCGCCGGCGATTTGATGATCGACAAAAATATCGGTAAAGCCGTTCTTAACGAGCCACGCCTCCAGCGCGACTGCGGCGGCATCATCCTTGCTGGAATGGCTTAGGAACAGGATAGGCATTCGCCACTAACTCGCCCGCGACGCAATGCAGTGCCCGAAGCTTAGCGAATTCACCTTCGTCCAGCCAGATGCCGTGACTAGAGTTCCGGGCGCGACCAAAATTGGATTGCTAATGAACGCCCTTAATCCGGTTAGTGCCGTCAATCGGGCACCGAAGCACACTATTTTGGTCGCGCACGCGCGAACACAGCTTGAATTTAGCACATTAGCTTGTCGTCAATGTCGCTCAGACCCAGATAGTGGTCATGTCCCCAGTGATGGTGTAGGTCGGCGGTAGCGAAGTCGCTCGCGAGCGCGCCTCAAATATCGCTGTAGCGAGCGAGCGGCTTCGCGGTACGAGGTCGCGTCCCGACCGAGACGAAGCGCGCGCTGATCGAGCGCTTCGCCGCGCTCGGATTCAAGCGGGTCGAGGCCACGTCCTATTCCAATCCGCGGGATGCTGTCTTCTGGGCGGCGGTCGGATTATGGGCGCGAATATAGTCAGCAATTGCGGCGAGGTCCTGCGTCGCGCGCGGCGTGAAGCGAAGTTTCATCGATCAAAGCGGCGGAACGCGGCCTCGACCTCATCATCCGTGGCGAACTGACGGCGCTTGGCCTGTGCAAGGCCTTCCAGCACCGCAGGAAGGTGCGCGGGATCAATTTCCTCCGGTTGTCCTTCGTCGCCTGCCAGATTGAGCATGGCGCGCGCGATTTCGTCCTGGGTGTCGGGTGGTAAGCGGCGCACCGCTTCGAGGGCTTGTTCCAAGAGCTTGGTCATGGCGAGAGGATACTCCTTTCTCTCGGGCCGAGGAAAGAGACGTCATCCGCCACCGCGCGCACCAGCGCGACCGGATCGGTGAACGCGGCGATGCCGGCGGCGCCGAGGCGCGCCACCGCCTCCTCGGCGGTCATCTTGCGGGTGGCGGCGTGGCCGGCGGCGATGCCGACGAACAGCGGCTTCGGCAGCGGCTCGGCGGCGATGAAGGCGGTCAGCGCCTCGACGCGCTCGGCGAGCGAGCGCGACGCCAGCACGGTCTGGAACACGATCGCCTTCACCCGCGGCCGCTCCGCGATCCGGCGCGCGATGGCGAGCCGCTCCGTCATGGTCTCGTCCGGCGCGCCGCGCAGGTTGTCCATGAAGCAGGAGGCGCGAAGCCCGTGGTCGGCGATGAGATCGATCATCATCATGCCGAGCCCGGCGCCGGCGGTGACCAGGGCAACGTCGCCGTCCATCTCGACGAGATGAAATCCGAGCTCGCGCGCCTCGCGCTCGAGCGCGGTCATGGCGCGGTCCGCCAGGCCGCGGCTGAGCGGGAATTCGTCGGGATCGTGGCGGAACGCGGCGTTGTCGTCGCGGATGATCTTGGCATCGCAGGCGAGGAGGCGGCCGTCCGCGGTGAGCGCGAGCGGGTTGATCTCAATGAGCTCCAGGTCCTCGCGCCGCGCGATCTCGGGCAGGCGGGCGGCATAGCGCGCGAGCCGGGCGGCGAGATCGCGCGCGAACAGCTTCGCGAGCGCGGGATGGAGCGCCTCCGCCGTGGTCGCGGCATCGATCGGGATTCGCGCGAGCGCCTTGCCGGTCTCGACCTCCTCGCCGCCCTCGCCCGCGACCAGGAGCTCGAGGCCCTGGCGCGTGCCGTCGACGCGGACCGCCAGGTAGATTTCCCGCGCGATCGCCACCGCCTCCTCGAGCAGGAGCGGCGCGTCGGGATCGCCGAGCGCGGCGGTGATGTCGCGCCGCGTCGGCGCGAGCTCGCCGAGACCGCCGAGCCGGCGCACAAGCCCGCGCTTGCCGCGGCCGCCTTCCAGCACCTGCGCCTTGACGAGGTGTCCCGGCCATTGTTGCGCCTGCGCGGGCGCGTCCTCGCCGGCGCGCAGCAGCACGCCGCGCGGCAAGGCGACGCCGTGCCGGCGCAGCAAGGCTTTTCCGTCGATCTCCGCCAGGCGCATAATCGCTCCCGCGCGCCGTTCGGCGCCGCATCTCGGACCCTACCATGCCGGACTCCGCCTTCGAGCGCCTGCCCTTTCTCGATCCCGAGCCCTGGCGCGTCGCCGTGGTCAATCCGACCGGACGATATGCCCGCAACCAGGTCGCCGGGCTCATCGCCGCCGGCACGCCGCTCGTCGGCGGCGTCGCGCTCGGCCGCGGCGGCGAGAGCCTCGACGGGCTGCCGCTCTACGACCGCGTCGCCGACCTGCCGCAGCCGCCCAACGCGGCGCTGCTCTATACGCCGGCCGAAGGGGTGCGCGACGCGGTCGCCGCCTGCGCCGCCGCGCGCATCCGCACGATCGTGGCGGTCGCCGAATATGTCCCGGTGCACGACGCGATCGCGGCCGCGCAAGCCGCGCGCGCCGCGGGCGCGTGGCTCGTCGGCCCGAACACGCTCGGCCTCTGCGTGCCGGGCCGCGGCCTGCTCGGCTCGATCGCGCCGAGCTTCTGCCGCCCCGGACGGCTCGCGCTGATCTCGCGCAGCGGCACGCTCGCGCTCGCCATGGCGCGGCAGCTGACGGCGGCGGGCATCGGCCAGAGCATGGTCGTGCATATCGGCGGCGATACGGTCGCCGGGCGCAACCCGCACGAATATCTCTGGGCGCTGGCGCGCGAGCCCTCGACCGACGCGGTGCTCTATTGCGGCGAGATCGGCGGCGACAAGGAATACGCCCTGGCCGAGGCCATGCGCGGCTTTCCGAAGCCGGTGGTGGCGATGATGGTGGGCCGCCACGCCCCGGCCGAGAAGCGCATGGGCCATGCCGGCGCGCTCATCGGCCACGCCCGCGAGAGCGCCGACGCCAAGCTCGCCGCCCTCGCCGCCGCCGGCTGCCGGGCGGCGAAGGGCCCGGAGCAGGCGATCGCGGTGCTCGCCGAGCTCGGATTAGCCGAACGTTGAAACGCCCTCTCGCATGCGCGTGCGGGCGATGGACGGCAAACCGTAGGTTGGGTCGAGCGCCTGAAGGTGTTTGCGCGCGTCTTCGACCCGCTGTCGCGCGAGACCCAACGCACTAGTCGGAAGTAGTACCTCGACACAGTGATTTTGACTGTTTGAACTTGTATCATTCTGCTGAGATTGAGCTGGG
>WNFF01011691.1_pt1 | contig 17647 bp, 17 predicted proteins | sample 5400441 | NCBI WGS metagenome assembly WNFF01 (sample SAMN13153345, study PRJNA577476) | soil metagenome | isolation source: 120 cm saprolite under Douglas fir tree site 2 hole 3 replicate 1 | place: USA:California | collected 2015-04-18 | reverse complement strand
GTATGGCCATAGATGTCCCGATACTGCTTGGAGGCCTTCTTCTTTCGCTTCCGAATCTCACCCCGGTCGATGACCACGTCGTACTCATAAGTCACGCCGTCGATCCGGATGGAGCCGAAGGAGAAACTCTCGAAGTGCACCAGTACTTCCCTGCTTGAGGTTACGCCCCGCACACGCGAGGCGCGGCGGAGTACGTTTCCAGGATCGTCTCCCTCACATGGTGCCGGCATGGCTTCGCGGCCCGGCCAAGTGGGCCCGCTACACCGCATGCCTGGTTGACAGCCGCCGGCCGCAGCGCTGTACTTGCGTGAGGAGGTGGGGTGACATATGGCTGTTTACGAGTTCGAGTGCCAATCCTGCGGTAAGCGCTTCGAGATAAGCGTGGCGATCACCGAGCACGACCGCCTGAAAAACCGGCCACCGGCCTGTCCGAAGTGTGGTAAGCGCAAAACCCAGCAGCTCGCTTCGACTTTCAGCTGCAAGGCCCCTAGCAAGTACTGAGCGCTTCGCGCTTAGCGAATCGGCCACGCTGACCTGGGGAGGCGGTCGGCCACCTCGGCCAGGCCGCTGCCCCCTGCCCTCTTCAACGCAACCGGTCGCCGGCGGCGTCCTTAGGGCTTGGAGTGTTTCTCTGGGGCAGTTCGCCGTGCGACTTCACGACGCGCGCACTCCATCGCCGAGGAAGGGTCCGAGTGGGTTATGTGCTCGCAGTTCCAGACTCCCTGGCCGTCCGGCTGCTGGACCACCGCCGTGTAGTCGAGGCGCCCCGTTTGTTGAATATAAGACGCCTGCAGGTCGTGAGCCACAACCACATTCTGCTCTCAGCCCAAAGAAGCAGACCGCCGATGACTCTCTGCAAGCATGCCGCTCGGGACATGCGTATTCCGACCGTCCACTCATTCCCCTAGAGGATCAGTCCCGCCGCCATCCCGCCCCGCGCCGCCTGCGTAGTTCTCATGAGCGGGCATGGTCGGGACCTGGATCGCATGAGCAATTTAGAGGCGGTCAGAAGCGGGGCGTTTCAACGAAGGGCACAGGATAGAGCAGATGCCTAAGCGTCCCGCATTCCTCAGCTGAGCACCTCTTTCGGTACTCGCCGCGACAGTCACGGGAAGCGTTGCTCGCTCTAGCGGTGGGTTTTCGGTAGCAATTGCGCCCGGCGCCTGCGATCTACCAGGTGACGCGACGGCCTCGCGGCGCTTCGCCTCGGTCGAGTATCGGAACCGCGACAACGCACGATTGCTGCGGGTCAGCGGTTCGGGCACCACAGCTTGTGACCGCCACGCAGCCCGCAAGACCAACATAGGTCCTGTTGGTCAGTCAAGGCGATTCTCGACCAGTAAGCAGCTACCCGATGCCATCGGGATTCGATCGCCAACAGAAGCCGGCGCCCCGCTCGTCGCATGGCCTGGAAAGGCCCCGCCCATATCGTACGGGCATCAAGCGATCGTTCCGCAATGGAGTCGGTCTCCCTTAGCGCAATAATGAGCGGCATTCCAACCCGCGAGGCAAGGATCAGCTCGGCCGCGCGACAACGTCTCCGGCCCAGTCAACTGACCAGTCTGCTAACTCCACAACGTTGCCATCTGGGTCTGGCACGAACAGGGACCGGTTGCCGTGCGCGAAGTTAACTGGCCCCTGCACAATCAAGCCTGCTTCATTCAGTCGTTGCTGCCATCTCAACAGGCTTTTGGGCTCAACGTAGATCGCGAAGTGCACGTGGGAACCACCACGCGAGCCGGCAATAGCTACCCCGACTCCGCCGGATGCACGCGGCCATAAGCCGAGCACAGCGTTCCGGCCGATTGCCAGCCAGCTTGCCAACCTGGGTTCGGGCCAATCGTCAACCACTGGAAGCTGCAGGAGGTCGCGGTAGAAGGCCAACGACTGCTCAAGGTCGTTGACCTCGAGAACCATCTCTAGCAGTCCCCGCATACCGTCCACAAGATATGGCCATCTGGCCGCGGTTGTTGCCTCGCAAGGACCGACAGGACCACTCACGTAGGACGCGCGGGCGCAATTCGGGGGGCCGACGAAACAATCACCTTGCGGCTAGTGGCCGCGTGGTACCTCGCAAGTCGCAAATCAATCTTCCAGAATCGCGATCGACTTGTCGCTCACAGAAGCTCAATCCCGATCGGTTTTCCGCACACCGTTGCTGTACGGTTGCTGTACGGCGTTGGGCGACCAGCGCCGCAATCGGCTAATTTCGGATTCAGATTTGGCTCTGGATGAAACCCGAGCCGCTGGGCAAAACCCGCGAGACGGTGCGCCTCCCGGTCGCCGGTGAACCGCCTGTCGCAGCTGCCCCGCGCAGCGTGAAAGCCAGGCCAGCTTTTTTAGTCCTTGTCGATTATTGACGCGCTGAGTCCTGATTGCTAGGGTGGGAACAGCTCTTGCGGCACCGAATGCAAGGAGGGAAGCATGCTCGACCACTTTCGGGTGTTTGCCCGGCAAGGCATATCGCTCACCGTTCTCCCGATCCTGGGCCTCGGGGTGGCCGCGGTGGGCCCGGCAATGCCGGCGAATCCGCTCGAGTTCGTCCCGTTGGTGGCGGTAGCGCCCGATGACCCGCCGGGCACCACCAACGCCACCCCAGCCTGCACATCACCGGCACCCGTCCACACATCGGCGTCGTTCCACTGCTACACGCCGGCCGATATCTATGCGGCGTATGGAGTTGACGCCGTCCACCGAAAAGGCCTGACCGGGAAAGGCCAGACCATCGTCATTGTCGACAGCTTCGGCAGTCCGACGGCGCAACAGGATCTTGATTTCTTCAGTGATACGTTCGGTCTGCCACGGACGACGATCCAGATCGAACATCCGAACGGGGCGCCGACCTTCAACGCCGCTGCGTTCTTCGGGACCGAGGTCGGCTGGGCCTTCGAAACCAGCCTCGACCTGCAATGGGCCCACGCTATCGCACCCGACGCCCACCTTGTGCTGGTCGAGGCGAATCCCTGGGAGACAGAAGGCGTCCAAGGATTCCCGAGCATGTTCGCGGGTGAGGAGTTTGCAATTCAGAACTTCCCCGGCTCGGTGATCTCCCAGAGCTTTGCGGTCACCGAGCAGTCCTTCCAGGGCAGCTCGATCTTTCCGCAGATCAGCAAGTTCGACCAGGTCTACCAGGACGCGGTGACGCACAACGTCACGGTCTTCGGCTCTTCGGGTGACAGTGGCACGGCAAACGTGATCGACCCGCGGGGTTCGAAGCTCGTGCCGTTCCCGACCGTCAACTGGCCTTCATCCGACCCGCTAGTGACATCGGCCGGCGGCACTTGGCTCCAACGTGGCTGGAGGTGGGCCCCAACGTCCGCGGACCCGCTTGCCTTCGAGACCGCTGCCGGACAGGTCCAGGCGGTGTGGAACGAACCGTACCTGCCGGCTGCCACCGGCGGCGGCCGGAGCGTATTGTTCCCAACGCCCAGCTTCCAATCGGGGATCAGCCAGTCCGTGCTGCAAGGCCGACGCGGCATCCCTGACATATCGTGGAACGCGGCCGTGAACGGCGGCGTTCTCGTCCTTACGAGCTTCCCGGGCACCCGGGTGGGATGGCATATCGTCGGGGGCACCAGCGCCGCCTCACCGCAGCTGGCCGCCCTCACCGCGCTGGCCAGCGAAAATGCCGGCCAGCCGGTCGGCTACCTCAACCCACTGCTCTACCAGTTGCCAGCCCGCGACTTCACCGACATAGTGCCGCAGACGTTCAACGGCACCACGATCGCTGACAACATGCAGGCGGGAACCACGATTCCCGGATTCCCCACCACGGTGGGATGGGATCTGACGACTGGCTTCGGAAGTCCCTCCGCCCTGAACTACGTCACGGACCTGGCAGCCGCCGTTAAAGCTCGACACTAGCCTCAGACCAGGAAAGGGGACCCGCGTGCGCGCCGGTCCCTTTCCACTTTCGCACGTACATCCAAGTTCAGTCGGAAGTTGCTCGCTTCAGTAGTCGTCCGCCGAAATTCGCTGACTTGGCTGTCTCCCCCGTCACCACCACGTTGGTGAGCGCGGATAATCCGGGCGTGGGCAACTGCTGCTCGCCAAAAGGCTACTGCTGGATCTTCAGTGAGCGGAGAGCGCGTGCGGAGGCGAAGCGCTACCGGAGGAAGGGCCTTGATGTCACCTCACGGCGCATAGTCGACTTCTTGAAGCAGCAAGGCGTGCATGGCCGCACGCTCATCGAGGTCGGAGGCGGAGTCGGCGGGATCCAGATCGATCTTCTGAAGGCGGGAGTCGCCAGCGCGATCAGCATTGAGCTGACACCTACTTATGAGGAGGCCGCCTGGGCGCTCCTGCGTGAGGCCGGGCTTGCGGACCGCGTCGAACGTAAGGTCATGGACTTTGCTGAGGCGGCCGCTGAAGTGAAGGCCGCCGACATCGTGATCATGAACCGGGTCGTCTGCTGCTATCCGGACATGCCGAAGCTGACCGGGGCGGCCAGCGACCATGCGAGGGAGCTCCTGGTGATTACCTTCCCCAAGGACCGATGGTGGACACGGATCGGATTGAAGCTCGGTAACCTTGGGCTTCGACTCACCCGGCGCCAATTCCAGGTCTTTCTGCATCCGCCGGAGAGAATCCTGGCCACCGCCGAAGAGCGCGGGCTCAAGACGGCAGTGAACCAAACGGGTCTGTTTTGGCAGGTGGCAGCACTTCGCCGGGCCGCCTAAGACCCAGGCGTCGGCTTTACGCCAACCGCCTCCGCTCGACATGTATCCAATGGTTGCGGTGTCATGCCGGCGATCCGATCCTGGACGTTGGCCACGACGTCGTCGCCCGGGTCCGCGATGCCTATGCGTGTGGGGCATTGCCGCGGATCGGGGGCAGCAGCTCGTCACCGGGTCGTCGGTGCTATTCCGCCCGCACCAGGATGTGTTAGTAGCGGTTAATGCGGCACTCAACAAAACCTACGGCGTCTCACACGTGACTCTTGGTATACGACGCGACCGCGTGGCCTGCCTCTATTCGCCAAAGAATGCAAACTTAGACCGTTGCACGGCGGCTGAAGCTCAGCCGCCGTGGGTGCGGGACATCTGTTTCAGTGGGTGTGGGCGGTGTGTACAACATCGCCGTCATGCCACTCCGGCTCTGACTCAAGCAGTTGCATGAGTTCGCGAAATCATTTGTCCTGTATCGGGTCGTCCGCGTTACTCCGGTAGCTCGACTCGTCTCGAAACACGACCGATATCCAGTACTCCTGCGGGTGGTCCTTACTTCGATAGATGTTGGTTGACATCCAACCGTCGACGTGCCGAGCTTCGAACCTGCGGCTCAGCTCCTCGAGCCTTGGCTCAGACCCTCTCTTGACTCGCATTTGCGCAACTGTGCCGAACATGTCAGCGAACTCCGGCCACGACTCGCACTTCGTTCAGGCGTCCGGTGCGAACGTCATAGACGAAACCGCGCACGCTCTTCTTGTTTGGAATGAAGGGGCTCGCCTGGATGCGGGCGATCGATTGCCTCACATCTTCGTCAAGGTTGGCAAACGCTTCGAGCGCGAAGGGAGGCCGGATCCCGACCTCGGACTCGATCTTGCCTTTGACGTCATCGTCTCTGAAGGTGAGCATGCCGCAGTCGGTGTGGTGAATCAGGATGATCTCGTTGGTGCCCAGAAGCCGCTGCGAGATAACCAGCGAGCGGATGGCGTCGTCGGTAGCAACCCCTCCAGCATTGCGGATGACATGGGCCTCGCCCTCCTCGAGGCCGAGGATCTTGTGGACGTCGAGGCGCGCGTCCATGCACGCAAGCACGGCGACATGCTTTGCGGGCGGAAGCGGCAGATCGCCCTTCTTAAACGACCGAGCGTAGTTCTCATTGTTTCGAACCAATTCGTCGGTAATGCTCATCGTTAGGAACCTCATGAATCAACTGACGGGATTGGGCGCCATGAAGATGACTCGGGCCGACGACCAAGTGCTGGCGCCACAAGGCGCCTAACCGCCCTGCGGCGCGTGTGGAGCTCAGCTCACCTGCAACAGATCGCCGATGAGCAATGCCCTAGGTCCACGGCCAGCCGACGAGTAAGCCGGATCCCCACCGCTTCGCAGAATACGCTTCCAGTCCGACCTGTGAGGCGAGCTGCTTGGTTCGAATTGACAATCCCAAGATCGACGCGTACCGTCGGCCACAGCGCGGCGATCGTGATGCAAGTCGTTCGCAACTCCGTCTTCAGGCGAGGGAAGCCGTAGACGAAGGCAGCGCTGGGACGTTGCTCATGTTTGTACGCGTCGGTCTGTGGCTCGTGAAGACGAGCCCGTAGGGTGGTCGGAGCGCCGGCTCACCAACGAAAAAGTGGAGGTAGTCAGGTGAACCCAGAGGACTTTCCCGCGCCGAAGAGCGGATTCGTCATCACGCACTTTCTCGTGGTTTCCGATCAGGACCGGTCCCGTGAGTTCTATCGGACGCTATTCGACGGGCAGATTCTCTTGGAGCGGGACCCGGTCATCATGAAGGTTGCGAACACAATGCTGATCCTCAACGTGGGCGGCGGTCCTACGGACGACAAACCCACCGTCACTCTCACGACACCGCCCGACCCCAACCGCACAAGCGCATTCCTCAACATTCGCGTCGCTGACATCGACAAGACCTACAAGGAATGGTCGGCGAAGGGCGCGGTGTTCCTCACCGAGCCGAAGGACCATGGACGCGAGATTCGCGCGTATATCCGGGACCCCGACGGCCACCTGATCGAGGTCGGCCAAGCGACCGGCATACTCACCTGATCCCGCCGGGGATCAATTTGCGATTCGGCAGGGGCAGGCGGGCGCGAGTCCGATTGGACAATACCTAGCCGGCGTTCATCGGGTCGAGCGACTCAACGCGTTGCCGATGTTGATGATTCGGACCACAACTGGCTCGTCGCAGCGCTAATGGTTTGCCAGACCGGACCGAGTTACCAGGGAAGCCGGCCAGCACCGGAGCCGAAGGGAAACAGCGGACGCTGACCGCTGCCATCGGCTGCCATCACCGAGGTTTCTATACGCTCCCGGCGGTTGGTCTCGAAGGAAGCGAGAAGTTGCGGGAAGGGATGTACGAAGGATGTACAAAGGCTTGGCTCCCCTTAGTGGACGCTCTTCGAACTCAGCTGCTTGAGCGGACGCCCGATTTTGTCGAGACCCTCGACCGTTTTCGATCTTCTCCCAGCCTGCACGCCAGGCTCGCCGCTGCGTCCTGGTCACCGTCCGAACTCGCCGGAACCTAAACCTCCGGACCAGAATTGGGGGATGGCTGGTACCACTGGTGTCCCCTTGCGGCTCTCCAGCTTCATCGGACGCAAAAAGGAAATGGGTGAGCTGCGCCGCCTGTTGGTTCACACCCGTCTTCTGACCATGCTGGGGCCAGGAGGCGCTGGAAAGACGCGCTTGGCTACAGAGTTTGCTTGGGCGCAGAACCACCGGTTCGCAGATGGCCAGATCACGATCGAGCTCGTCGAGGTCCGCGACCCAGCACTAGTACCCGATGCATTCGCGCGTGCTGCGGGCATCCGGCTTCAGGCCGAAGACACCATCGGCACTCTGGTGCATCGCCTCATATCGAGCGAGATGCTGCTTGTGGTAGACAACTGCGAGCACCTGACCGAAGCGGCGGCGACAGTCGTGGCACGACTGCTGGCGGCTTGCCCGCGCCTGGTAGTCCTGGCCACCAGCCGCGAACGGCTCAACCTCGAAGGCGAGGTCGTTTGGCGCCTATCGCCGCTGGCGCTTCCACAGACAGCGGACACGTTTGCCATCGCATCCGACACCGAAGCCGTGCGACTCTTCGTGGATCGCGCGCGCAATGCCAGACCTGGTTTTGATATCAAGCCGGACAACCTACCTGCCATCGTGGCGATCTGCCGTCGACTCGACGGGATGCCGCTTGCCATCGAGCTGGCTGCAGCGCGGGCATCCGGCCTTTCGCCGGCCGAGATCATGGCGCGTCTCGACGATCGTCTACGCCTTTTGACCGGCGGGCCACGCGACGCCGACGCGCGCCACCGCACGCTTCGCGCGGCCATCGACTGGAGCTATCAGCTGCTCGATCCATCTGAGCGAACGCTGTTGCAGCGGCTCTCGATATTTGCAGGGCCGGTACGAGCCGATGCGGTCGAGAGGGTTTGCGGCGAAGCGCCTCTCGTTCCGGGCGATGTAGCCGACGGCCTCCAACAGCTGGCAGACAAGTCGATGCTCCAAATCGAACCGAGTGTCGACGGCGCCACGCGATATCGGCTCTTGGAGACCATCCGCGACTACGCGACCGGCAAGTTGGCCGCGGCCGACAAGACGCGACTTCGCGACCTCCACCTGGCGTTTTACGCGCGCCTGACCGAAGAGGCGTACGAGGCGCGGATGCACCGCGGCGCGATGGCGGAACACCTGCGCCTCTGGAATGAGATGGCCGACATGCGCGCTGCGCTGGACGTGGCCAAGCGTGACCTGGACACCGAGGTGCGTCTGCTTGGCAACCTCAGAAAGCTGTGGATGATGTTCGCTCCGCACGAGGGGCTTAGCCGGCTCTTCGGCGTCCTCTCCGGCATGACTGCGAAACCCACACCGGGATACGCTCGCGCCCTCTGGAGCCTGCAGGCGCTGGTTGGCCAAACCGGTCATCACGAAAAATCACTCTTCACCCCTCAGCAACTTACCGAGCTGGCTCTCCAGTCGGGTGAGGAGTCTTTGGTCGCTGCAGGGTACCTCGGCATCGCTTATACCTCTGAGCGCATACACCGCGACCTGGACACGACACGCGAATACCTGCTGAAAGCGGTCGCGGAACTTAGGAGGTCCGGCAACCTACCGGATCTTGCGATGGCCCTGGCGTCGATTGGCGGTGTCGAGCTCCAGAAGGGCAACATCGACGCGGCGCGTCCATGGGTCCAACAAGCGCTGGATGTCGCCGTCGAGGCAGCAGATGACTATGGCGCGGTTGGTGCTTACTACACGTTCGGATGGTTGGAGTTTCTTGCCGGCGATTCCGAGGCGGCTCAGCGGCGTTTCATTGCAGCGCTGGATCTGGTCGCGGAAAGCGATGCACTCTCAATTGCGCAGCAGGTCGAAGGCATTGCATCGGCCGGAGCTGCGGCCGACCCGCGTCGAGCGGTCTCGCTGTTCGGCGCAGCGTCAAGGCTCAGGGACGAGGTTGAAACGCCTGTGCAGCTGCCGTGGTCGATCTGGCTCGAGCCCGCGATTGCCGAGGCCCGCGCCGCTCTGCCGGAGGGCGTCGCAGACAGAGCGTGGGAATCGGGAAGAGCGATGTCAGCGGCGCAGCTCATTGCGTTGGCACGCGAAGCGCCGGGTGGGCCGCGTGGCGGCAAAGCGGCCAACCGTGCCGGCGGCCTGAGCAAGCGCGAGCTGGACGTGGCCCGGTTGGTTGCCTCCGGGATGACAAGCCGCGCCATCGCGGAGCGTTTGTTCCTGTCGGAACGAACGGTAGAGAGCCACCTCGAACACACCATGACCAAACTGGGCTTCAGCTCGCGGGCGCAGGTGGCGGCTTGGGTCGCCGAACACTTGCGCGGCCGGAGCGGGGACGCCTAGCGACCCGATTTTTCGGTACTTTCCACGATGTTCGGCACGCAGTGGGGTTTGTAGGCTGCCGGCATGGAAAGAAACGCTTCAGTCGCCAACCATCTGACCCTCGCGTATCCGTCCGTCAGCCGCCGATCAGTTGCCAGGACCTGTGGCAGTTTCACCCTCCGGTGTCTCAAGGCCATGGCTGAGAGCTTTGTCCAGTCAAGCGCTTACAACCCCTACTGGATCTGCGCTGTCCCACTCCCGAAGTCGAGCCGCAAAGAGGCAGGCCAGGGATGAGCATCACCGTCCAGGGACCTCTGCTCGAGAACAAGCTGCTTGGCCCGGCGCCCAAAGTAATCGCTCTGCGGATAGAGCCGATCGGCAAGCGAGTTCGCGCATTCGTCGGCGGGGTCGCGATCGCCGACAGCTGCCGCGTGATGATGATGTTCGAGACCGCTCGCCTTTGCGTTTACTACTTTCCCGTCGAGGACGTGCGCGCGGACCTCCTGGTCACCACCTCGGATGTCGTCAGGTCACCCGCCAAGGGTGACGCGACCTATTACTCGATCGCGGTCGATGGCAGGACCGTCGAGAACGTCGCCTGGCGATACCTCGATCCCCCCGCCGGCTGCCCCGACATTGCGGGTTTCATCGCCTTCCACTGGAGGCTAATGGACGCCTGGTTCGAAGAGGACGATGAGGTCTTCGTCCACGCCCGGGACCCCTATCACCGCATTGACGTTCTCAACAGCTCGCGCGAAGTGCGAGTTGTCTTCGGCGGCCAAACCGTTGCGCTCACGCGGCGGGCGAGGTTCCTGTTTGAGACCGGCTTGCCGGTGCGCTACTACATCCCCGAAGAGGATGTCCGCACCGACGTCCTGCAGCCGGCGCACACCGCGACGGCCTGCGCGTACAAAGGCCCGACCAGTCGGTACTGGCAAGCGTCCGCAGCCGACAGATCTGTCCGCGACGTTGCGTGGAGTTACGAGGGCCCGGCGCCGGAGGTCGCAACGATCGCCGGCATGGTCGCGTTCTTCAACGAGCGCGTCGACGCCATCTACGTCGACGGAAAGGAAATGCCGAGAACTCAAACGCCATGGAGTCTCTAGCTATGCCCACGGAACCGCAACAACTGGCCGCGGAAGACAACATCAGGTGTGCCATGCCCAATCAGATGCGACCCTTCGCCCTCGAGCCCGGCGCCGGTACCAGCGTCCTTAACCCGGTCGGCGGCCGGCTCGTCTTCAAGCTGCGTGGCGAGCAGTCAAACGGCGCCATGACGGTCTTCGAAACCGTGGCCGCTCCCAAGGAGGGACCGCCACTGCACTTCCACCAGCTCCAGGACGAGTGGCTCTACGTGCTCGAGGGCGAGATGCGCATCCGACTCGGCGACGATATCGTGCCTGCGCCGGCCGGCTCATGCGCATTCATCCCGCGCCGAGTGGCGCACACCTGGCAGAACTCAGGCCGCAAGCCGGCCCTCCTCCTCGCGATGTTCGCGCCGTCCGGGCTCGAGCAATTCTTCGAACGCTACGCAGAGCTGACCGACCAGGCCGGAGACCTAGACACGTTCCGCGCACTTGCGCCTGAAGCGGGTATGACCGTCGTCGGGCCACCCCTCGCCCAATCGCACCCGACTTACACGGGCGAGGCATGAGTTCGAATCCGTTCCGGGTCGCTGGGCGTGAGTCCCAGGACCAGTACATATGTGGCGACGTGAGGGTGGCCCGACCACAACATCTCGGGTCGAAACCGAACGACGGATTGGCTCCGGTCTAGAACTGACGGTGATCCCTAACACTGGGGCATTCCAATTCACCAGAGGAGGAAGCCCCGCGTTCCCACAATACGAACCCCGCCGAACTATTCGAAGGTACGGGCTTCGCCTGGACGATGGTAGCTAAGGGCGCCAAACGGCTCGAAGCAATTGCCGCGGTCAGACCGGTTCGAGCTTGAACACAGTGTGCTGTGGTGCGATGGCGGCGAATTCGGCGTCTGACGATTGCGGCGTTGCGCCGAAGTAAGGCCGCAACATCCGGCCGCCACCGAGACCGATCCTCGCTCGGAGGAACGGTACGCGTTCGGAGACGGGAACTTCCCTCAGGCGGACATCCTCGCGCACGGCACCACGGCTCAGGGTCACCCGACCGGCCACACGCGCGTTCTTGACGGTGTTCGTTTCGCCGAACACCGCGACCCAGTAGCGGTCACCCGACCGTTCCACGAGCCAGATCGGCGTCGAGTATTCCCTACCAGTCGTCCGGGTGCGAACCGTCACCAACCGAATGGCCTTTGGTCCCATCCCGCCACGGACAAGCCGTCACCAACCGAATGGCCTTTGGTCCCATCCCGCCACGGACAAGGCGAGCAAGCAACCCGCTCCCGACCCGCTTCCCCATCGTGTGCCTGTATTCCTTGCCGATGCCAGGATTGTGCCACGGATCCCGCCGAGCTGACTAGCTAGAGACGACCGCCCAACGACCTGCATTCCGGGTACTGCGCCTGGGATCGGCGACCCGACCGCGCTCGACGGGTTTGCGTTCGCAAATGAGGCGACCGGTCTCTCCGTCCCGTCCTGGAGGGAGTTGCTATCTGCCAGCCTTCGTCCGCCCTTTGACCTAACCAGAGAGGGAGTGGCCGCGGGGGCGGCACAAACAGCCGCGGCGATCTAGGCGAGAGGTCTCGAACATGAATCGCGCTGAGTTTCTTGGAGACTTCCCCGTTTGGTTTTCAGGCCACGGCTGAGGCCGTGCGCTCCCGATAGTAAGTTGACTCGAATTCTGCTGGTGGCGCGTCCCCGATAGAGCTGTGGAGGCGGCGCTGGTTGTACCACTCGATCCAGCGTGCGGTCGCCAGCTCGAGCTGCTCGAATGAGCGCCAGGGACCTTGCTTGCGGACGAGCTCAGTCTTGTAGAGACCGATGACGGACTCGGCGAGGGCGTTGTCGTAAGAGTCGCCGCGAGAACCGACCGAGCAGACCGCGCCGGCGTCGGCCAAGCGCTCGGTGTAGCGAATAGCGAGGTACTGGACGCCGCGGTCAGAGTGATGGACAAGGCCCTTGAGGTTAGTCGTGCCTCGTGACCAGATCGCCATCTCCAAGGCGTCGAGGGCGAGCTCCGCTCGCAGAGTGGTCGAGACCTCCAACCAACGATGTAGCGACTGAAGACATCCGTGACGAAAGCGACGTAGACGACAGCCGGCCAGGTGCTGACGTAGGTGAGGTCGGCGACCCACAGCCGGTTGGGTGCTGGCGCACTGAAATCTCGGTCGACCAGGTCGGCCGGCCGGGAGTCAACCGAGGACGGGATCGTGGTCCGCCAGGTCTTGCCCCGGACCGCCCCTTCGAGTTCGAGTTCAGCCATCAGGCGACCCACACGGTCGCGCCCGACCTCGATGTCCTCACGCCTCAGCTGCTTCCAGACCTTCTCGGTGCCGTAGACGTCGAAGTTGTCTTTGTGCACCCGAGCGATCTCGACCTTGAGCTCCCTGTCGCGGAGCTGCCGCGCCGATGGCGGCCGCGAGAGCGCTGCGTAATAAGTAGACGGGGCGACCTGCAAGGTGTCGCAGATCGGCTCGACCCCGAACCTCTCCCGGTGTTCATTGATGAAGCTCACTACTTCGGCAGTCGAGGGTCGAGCTCCCTCGCGAAGAAAGCCGACGCCGCCTTGAGGATCTCGTTGGCTCGCCGGAGCTCACGAACCTCCTTCTCTAGCTCAGCGATCCGCTGCTGGTCCTTAGTCGTCACTCCAGGGCGCTGACCACCGTCGATCTCCGCTTGCTTAACCCAGTGTCGCAACGTCTCCGAGCCGAGACCAAGCTGGACCGCGATCCGTGTCACCACGCCGTGACGCTCGCCGGATTCCTTCATGGTCTCCTGGACCATCCGGACCGCTCGCTCCCTCAGCTCAGCTGGATGTCGGTGTCCCGATCCGTGCTTCGGCGTCTGCTGCTTCGATGCTGCCATGGGCTACATCCTCCCAAAGAATGCAGCCTCCACTAAACCCAGGGCAGTTCAACAGATCGAGATCACGGCATTTTCGAACTCCCACCCGCGGCGGTTTTCGAATTCGAAAGCGGCCGTGGCGATCGACTCGCAGGACAAAATGGCGAACTGGCTCCCCTTAGTGGACGCTCTTCGAACTCGCGCCAGCCGCTGTCACGCGGTTGACACCTGCCCTGCTCGTGACAGCCACCGGTGATATAGGACCGTGTACGCGTCGGATTGCACGCCGGGTTCAGCCGCCCGATCGTTACCGGGCCCAAGCGCCGCAACGTCATCCAGAGACCAAGCCCCAACTGCCAACCCGGCCAGCAGCGCCGCGCCACGTGCGGCGCCATCCGGCGAGTCGACCGTAAGCAATCGCTTGCCCAAGACGTCTGCAAGCATCTGGCGCCAGTGCTGGTCCACGGTTCCCCCACCCGCCAGCTGCAAGTCCGCCATCGAAACCCCGGTCGCCTCGAGTGCTTCCATCGCCTCGCGCAATGAAAACGCAACTCCCTCGAGCGCAGCCTTGAGCAGATGTTCTCTTGTGTGATGCAGCCTGATACCTGACCAGCACGCTCGTGAGCTACCGTCGAGGTGCGGAGTCCTCTCAGCCACGAGATAAGGAAAGAAGCTGACCCCATCCGACCCGGCCGGGGCCGCCGCTACGCTCCCATACAGCGTGTCCCACCCCACCCCAAAAAGGTTGCTCACCCAATCCAGTGCAAGGCCTGCGTTGAGGATCGCCGCCATCGAGTACCACTTCCCCTTCTCGACGGTCCGAAAGACGTACGTGCGCTCTGTGGGGTCAGGCCGAAATTCGTTTCGTACGGTCGTCATCTGCGCGCCAGTCCCGATCGTCAGCGCGACAGGCCCGGGGCCAAGCATCCCGTGCCCGACGAGCGTCGCGGCCGTGTCCGCCGCTCCAGCGGCGACGGGTAGACCGGCGTTGATTCCAAGCTCCTCGGCGGCCTCCCGGGTCAGGCGACCCGCCACTTTCTGGCTGGCGATCAGCTCCGGAAGAAGGTCCCGGCGAATGTCCAGCTCGTGCAGCGCGTCGGCCGCCCACCCGTCCTCGACGAAGTCATATAAGAGAGTGGCGGATGCGTCGGTCGGCTCGCCGAAAGCCTCGCCGGTCAGCTGCAAGCGCAGCCAGTCTTTCGGCTGCAAGGCCCAGCGGCTGCTCTCGAACGCGCTCGATTCGTGGGTCTTCAGCCACAACAGGGTTGGCCCAGCCATCCCGGTTGCGGGCGGATTGGCGAGCCGATGCAAGAGGCCGGAGTCAAGCCGGCGGTAGCGATCGACCTCGCCGGTGGACCGTCCGTCGGCCCAGAGGATGGCGGGCCGCACCGCGCTGCCGTCCTCGCCCGTGAGCACCACGCCGTGCATCTGACCGGCAAGGCCGATGGCATCGATCGCACGAAGATGCGCTGCGGAAAGGTTTGCCACTGCCCTTCGGGTAGCCAGCCACCAGGCGGTGGGGTCTGTCTCCGCCCAACCGACTCGCGGTGAGTCCATCGCGTAACCCGCCGAGGCCACCTGCTGCACGGATCCGTCCCCGGCTATGATCGCGACCTTCACCGAGGACGTGCCGAGGTCGATTCCCAAGAGCACCTTTTTTCTAGACCATCAGCGCGGCACGCCCTGGAGGCTCAGCTCCGGCTCGAGTGCACGTAAGCGAAGCGACCAGGCATGCGAACTCGAGCGCCGATTCGAGATCGCCGGCGCCGAGTGTGAGATCTGTTTTCAAGGCCCCCCGATCATGAAGCCACGCGAGCAGCGCCGCACCGAACGCGTCACCGGCGCCAATGGTATCGACCACCTCGACGGACGGTGCTGTAACCCGCTTCTTGATGCCGGGGCTCACACCAAACGCGCCCTTTGCGCCAAGAGTCACCACCACCAGGTTCGCGCCGAAGGCAAGCATCTGCTCGGCGGCGGCCTCGAGTTCAACGCCGGGGAACAGCCACGCCACGTCGGCATCGCTGGCTTTCACGATCGTGCTCAGGGCCATCAGCGTTTTGATCCGCGCGCAGTAGGCGGCAGAGTCCGTGAGCAGCGCTCGACGCACATTGGGATCGAGCATCACAAGCCGGTGCGCGCTTTCTCGTGAGACAAGGTCGAAGAGAGTTGACGCCATAGGTTCGAGCATCAGCCCGAGAGTGCCGACGTGCAGCGCGGTCACGCTTCCATCCAGCCGAGAAGGCACCATCGCGGGCGTGAGATTGGGCGCGGACGTCAGCTCGACATAGAACTGATAGTCGGCAAGTCCATCGCCGTCCACCTCCGCGACCGCAAGCGTCGTGGGCTCGGCGCCGCGGCTGGTCAGCGACAGGTCGACCCCAGCTTCAGCCAGCCGCTGGGCGAGCATCTGGCCGAAAGGATCGGTCGAGATTCGACCCAAGAACGACGTCGGAACATCGAGACGGGCAAGAGCGAGGGCGGTGTTGAAAGGCCCACCGCCGGGCACCGGCCGAATGGTTCCGTCGCCGGCGGCGACGATGTCGATCAGCGCCTCGCCGCAGACGACGATCAAGGCCGGATCTCGCCCGAGCCCCTGGTGATGAGGCGGGTCGGAATCACGCGATGAACAGATGGAGAGTGGTCCCCATCCATACGGCGGAACAACAGCTCGGCGGCCGCGCGGCCCAGGGCGGCCGGGTCCTGCGCCATGACCGTGATGCCGGGCTCGAGCAAATCCGCCAGCGGGATGTCGTCGAAGCCGACCAGCGCAACCTTGTGGTGAAGGCCCAGGCGTCGGAGCGCGCGACAAGCTCCAGTCGTCAGCAGGCCCTGCCCCACGAAAAGTGCGGTCGGCGCCGGCACGTTCGACAAGATCTCGAGCGTCGCAGTTTCGGCTCGCTCGCTTCCACGCACACCGGTCCGGACCAGGCGGTCATCGACGCCAATCCCGTGGGCAGCGAGCTCCTCTCGGTATCCCTGGTGGCGAAGCGCCGCGGTGGTGATGGTCTGCAGGTCGCCGAGATAACCGACCCGCCGATGGCCCTGCGCAAGCAAGTGGCGGACGCCGCGACGCACCCCATCCAGGTTGTCGGTGAGGACATCGTCAGCGTCAAAAAAGGCCGGTGGCCGGTCGACAAACACCATCGGCGTGCCCGACCGGCGCTCGTTCAAGAGATAGCTTTGGTCGTGGCCGGCGGGCATGATCACGAGTCCGTCCACCCTCCTGGCCGCCAGCGCCGCGATCAGCTCCCGTTCCCGAGCCTCGTCCTCCTCCAGGCTGCCAGCGAGGACGAGGACGCCGCGGGTCAATGCGTACTCCTCGATGGCGCGATGCAGCAACGAATCAAATGGGTCGGCGATGTACTCGAGGACGACCCCGATCGTGGCGCTTCGACCGTCCGCGCGCCGGAGACTGCTCGCGGTGAGGTTGTGCCGATAGTTGAGCTGCTCGATCGCAGCCCCCACGCGGACGGCCAGCGGAGCCGAGACACCTGGCTCCCCGTTAATCACCCGCGACACGGTCGTAACGCTTACCCGCGCCAGGGCCGCCACGTCGCGCATGGTCGGTCTCGGGCGCAAGCCCTCGCTCGTCCTACCGGCGTTTGTAAACGTTCGCACCCTTTTCAAGATCGTTCAGCGCCGTTGAATACATATTGCGCCATTTCAAGCGATATGTTAGCGTTGGAAACGTTTCCAGCGACTCGAACTCAAGGTGCTCAGCTTGCACACGGAGGTAGGACATGGGGATGGAAGGTATCGGGCGTGCCGGAGCAAGGCGGCGCACGCTGGTGACGCCTCGGGCCGGCTGGCGGCTGCCCGCGCTGGCGGCAGGCGCCGCCGCCATGCTGGCGGTGGTTGGCTGCGGCGGGAGCTCGGGAACGACCGCTGCTTCGTCGCCCAAGCCGGTCATCATCGGGTTGATTACGAAGACCGACGCCAACCCATTCTTCGTCAAGATGCGAGAGGGCGCCCAGAGTGAAGCCCGCGCGAAGGGCGCGGTGCTTGTGACCGGCGCCGGCAATGCCAGCGACGACGCTGCCGGCCAGATCACGGCGCTCGAGAACATGGTCAGCATCGGCGCGAAGGCGATCCTGATCACGCCGGTTTCGGCCGGGGTCACCGCAGCAATCAGGAAGGCCCGTTCACAGGGAGTGCTCGTCATCGCCCTCGACAGCCCGACGGACCCGGTCGACGCGGC